>Ga0065708_1006477_pt1 | contig 174969 bp, 143 predicted proteins | sample Hoacrofraction12_2_FD_59095 | JGI IMG/M metagenome (GOLD analysis project Ga0065708, IMG submission 59095) | Hoatzin crop microbial communities from Cojedes, Venezuela, sample from fiber fraction 12 v1 | ecosystem: Host-associated > Birds > Digestive system > Esophagus > Crop | place... | reverse complement strand
GCCGATGGTACTGCCCCACCAGGTGGGAGAGTAGGTCGCCGCCGTTCTTAGGAGCCCCTGTCCTCAGCTAGAGGACGGGGGCTCTATCTTTTTGCGCGCCGGTTGCAGTATAACGTTGCAGACGTATCCTGCCTCCGGGTCCAGACATCCGCCAAGGCTCCCAGCCGCATATATGAAGATCATACCCTCATCTTCTTATTTGCTAAGGGCTTGTATCGAACTTTGCTGTTTTCGGTCTGGAGGGCAAAAGAAAACCGCCTCCCATTTGGAAGACGGCTTTGCATTGTGGTATCGTCTTTTCTATCTTGCGTATCTCTTCACTTCGTTGGTGAGCCACTCGAATGAGTAGATCCTTCCGCCTATGGGGAGGTTTATTATGATCCTGTCGGCACTTGGAGAGTACTGGGCGTACATGAACCCCTGTACGGCTTCGTCCGGCCTTATGTTGTAGTTGTGCATATAGTTCAGTGAAGTGTCGTACACGCCCCCGCGTCTTCCATCGTAATACTCAGCAAGTATCGCGTAGGTCAGGATGGACCCCGTTGTCATGACTGCGTCTGCAGCTATGTATCCGGGATGGGGACCTCCGAAGCGTGGACCGGGCCCGTGTCCGTGGCCTCTCCAGGATCCGGCTATCGCCTCGTCAAGGATGAGCGCGGTAGTGAATGTAGCCGCCTGGATTCCTACGGATGTCCAGAACCTGTTGGACTGTACTTTCCTTGCGTACTGGTCCTGTGTGAAGAGGCGGGTCCTTCCGTCATCGCTCTGAACTGATGCCTTGTCGATGTTCAGGAACCTGTCCTGTCCGCTTTCGTTGAGGATGTAGGCATCTATCCTGAAGTATTTCCCGAAGTTCCTGTGATACCTTACGTTGAGGGCCACCACCATGTCGTCGACCTGGTAGGTCCTCCATGAGTCGCCATCCGCGGATGTAACCATCCTCGGGCGGGAAACCTCCCTCCTTGGAGCCGGTACGATCTCAACCTGCTGGGGCGTCTTTGCCGTGCGTGATTCCTGATTCATCCTGGAGAGCTCTTCAACGTTTATGGTCTTCACCTTCGTTGGAGCCTTTACGGCCGCTCCCTCCGCCTCCTCTGTTGCAGGGGATGTCTTAGCGACATCCGTAGTGACCGTGTCCTTTCCCTGCTCCAGGGTCTCGAGGTCAAGGTGCGTCTGGGCATGTCCAAGGGACTGGAATGCGCAGAGTATGGCTATTGCTGAAAGTAATCTTTTCATTTCTTGCATAGGTTTTAACATAGTGATTTGCAAAGAGCGAGCCAAGATTGAATTTTTTGTGTGCGTTGCGGAAAATCGCTATCTTAGTGCAGCAAAAGAAGGATTCTATGGACTGGTTGAAGGATAGCTACACAAAGACTGAATACATGGTTCCGATGAGGGACGGGGTGAGGCTCTATACGGCCGCATATGTTCCGGTGGAAAAGGGGGAGTATCCCGTCATGATGATACGTAACCCCTATCCTCTCCGTCCCTATGGAAAAGGGTTCGCCCAGGATCTCAGGACCCACATGGCAGTCTACGCGCGCAACAAATATATAATAGTATACCAGAACGTGAGGGGGAAGATGCTAAGCGAGGGAGACTTCGTGGATGTCCGTCCCTATGTGAAGGACAAGACGGGATCGCAGACTGACGAGTCTTCGGATGCGTTCGACACAATACAGTGGATAGTTGACAACCTCCCCACGAACGGGTGCGTTGGCATAAAGGGGATATCCTATCCGGGATTCTACGCAACCCTGTCCGCGATAGATGCGCATCCAGCCCTCAAGGCTGTTTCTCCGCAGGCACCGGTAACTGACTGGTGGATGGGGGACGATGCCCACCAGAGGGGAGTCCTCCAGTACGGCATGCTCACTTTCGGGGCGTCATTCTTCCGTCCCCGCGGGGAACCTACGATCCGCTATCCGAAGTCCCTTGTAAGCATTGACAAGGACGTGTATGACTGGTTTCAGGAGAGGGAGAGCATATCCGACCTTGTGACTCCGCTGCGGGAAAAGCTTCCTTTCCTTGACCAGATGCTGGACCATCCTGACTACGACGGTTTCTGGAAGGAAAGGAATCCCCTAGGGTATCTTCACGACGTGGCTCCGGCCTTCCTTTGCGTGGGGGGATTCTTCGATGCGGAGGACTGCTGGGGGGCGTTCGAGACCTACAGGGCGATAACGGCCCAGTCTCCTTCGACGGATGCCTATCTTGTAGCCGGCCCGTGGTATCATGGAGGATGGAAGAAGTATTCTTACGACCACCTATCCGACGCCTACTTTGGAAAGGGCGGGGGAAAGTACTATGTGGAGAGCATAGAGTTCCCGTTCTTCGAGTGGTATCTGCGCGGATGCGGGCGGAAGCCCTCGTGGAAGGCTGCCATCCTTCCGTCTGCCGAGACGATGCCGTCCCGGATGTGGAACGCCGATGCGAATTCCAGATGGGAGTTCAAGACGCAGTGGCCCGACTCCGAGGGCGAGCTTACACTGTATCTCCATTCAAGGGAGAGGCTCCTTCCAAGGAAGCCTTCATCAAGGGAGGGGATGATGTACATATCCGACCCGATGCATCCCGTACCATACTGCGGGGAGACGACGAACCAGTGGAACCGTGATGCCATGGCCGGAAATCAGAAATACGCTTCCAGGAGGACTGATGTCCTCACTTTCGCGGGACCTGTCCTTGAAGAGGAAGTGAAGGTGGAGGGAAGGGTAAGGGTGCATCTCGAGGTGTCTACCACTGGCACCGATGCGGACATGGTGGTGAAGGTCATCGACGTTCGTCCCGACGGCTACCATATGATGGTCCGTTACGGGGTCATGCCGCTAAGGTACCGCGACGGATTCGAAAAAGGGAAGCCTATGTCACCTGGACAGAGGGAGGAAGTCGATTTCAGCCTTAACGATATCGCCCACCATTTCCCCGCAGGACACAGGATAATGGTGCAGGTTCAGAGCAGCATGTTTCCATTTTTCGCAATGAATCCCCAGACATTTTTGGAAAATCCAAATGAGGCAACTGCCATGGACTATCGTAAAACGACGATTTCGGTGTTTGAGGGGTCATTTGTTGTCTTTCCATTTTTGAAATAGGGGGATTCCAATTTTTTTTGTCACAACAAAAACTTCCCTGAAATGTTGTGAAATCGCAATTTTCCTGCGAAATTTGCCTAAGACCTTTGTGTAGAAGAAACGATGAAGCGACTGACAGCTTTGCTGGCTTGTCTTTTTGCCGTTTGTGCAATAGCGCATGCCCAGCATCAGCGTAATATACCAGGCAGGGTGCTCGATGAGAACGGCGACCCTGTCATTGGTGCGTTTGTCAGTTCCGAGTCTCCTTCAGGCGAGCTGGTCGGTACTGTCACTGACGAGAACGGAATGTTCAATCTGCAGGGCGTATCGGACGAAGCCAAGAACATCAGCATTTCGCTTCTGGGCATGAAGAGCCGTACCTGCCCGATTTCCTCATTCGTAGATGTGACACTCACCGATGACGCCCAGGCTCTGGACGAGTCGATAGTCGTTGCGTATGAGACGGTCAAAAAGAGCAGCTATTCGGGTTCTGTCGTCATGCTCCGTTCGGACAAGCTTGAGAATCTTCCTGTAACAAGTTTCGAGAATGCTATTGCCGGAAAGGTGGCCGGAGTGCAGATTTCCCCCACCACCGGGCAGGTAGGATCCATTTCCGATGTCCGCATCAGGGGCAACGGTTCCATGAATGCCGGAAACGAGCCACTCTATGTCGTTGACGGCGTACCAGTGATAAGCGGCAGCGTCGGTATGCTCAACGGGGAGCTTTTCACAACGAACAACATCATGACATCCCTCAACACCGAGGACATCGAGTCCATATCGGTACTGAAGGACGCTGCAGCCGCATCCCTCTATGGATCCAGGGCTGCAAACGGAGTCATCCTCATAACGACAAAGAAAGGAAAGCCCGGAAGGGCCAAGGTGGAGTTCAAGGCATCCGTAGGACTTTCCCCCAGGTGGGCTACCGGAAACTATGAGACGGCTTCTGTCGAGGAGAACCTCAACATGCTGTACATGGTATTCTACGACTATGCNCAGGGGCATACACGCACATATGGCGGGGTGAAGTACGATGGAAATACCGCCGAGGGTGCGACCGGATACGCACTTGCCCAGCTCAACGGACGTTTCAACAAGCACGGCTACTCCCTGACCACTGCAGGCCCNGGCAAGTTCCAGGATGTGATAGTTGGCGAGTACGGAAACTCCGGCAGGGGTGCAGGCAACTATTTTGACTGGGATGACGCATACTTCAGGACTGCCGTGTACCGCAACTACGACCTGACCGTAAGCGGTGCCGATGACAAGACGAACTACTACGCATCCATTGCCTACACAAAGGAGGATGGAAGGCTCAAGATAAATTCTTTCGACCGCATAAGCGGAAGGATCAATTTCTCGAAGAAGATCCGCCCCTGGCTTGAGATGGGGACCAACGGATCCATTTCAAGGACCAAGAAGAGCGGTTACAACGACTCGCGTGACACCACTTCGAATACCTACATGCAGACCCGGAACCTCCTGTGGGNGCTCTACTGGCCGACGAACTATCTTGACGGCAGTCCCTGGACAGACCGATACGGAAGCTGGGGCCAGAACTATGTGTACTACGACACGCAGTGGGAGAACTATTCCGTAAACACGAAAGTCTCCGCCNTTGAGACCATAACCATCCATCCGCTTCCGAACTTCGACATCGTGGGGCGTTTCTCCTACGACGAGACAATCGTAAGCGACCATCTCTACTACAGCGCGGAGCATCCGTACGGAACGACAGACAACGGACTTGTCCGCGAGATGAGGACCATCTACGACAAGATGGTGGCCTCAACTACTGCGACCTACCACAAGATGTTCGGAAAGCACGACTTCTCCGCCATGGGGGGATTCGAGGCGGAAAAGAACAGGACCAACTACACTTACGCACAGGGGGCGAACCTGCCCAACTCCACCCTCCACACTCTTTCGACAGCAGCCAACTTCACGGCATCGGGATATGAGTGGGGATACGGCCTCGCATCATTCCTCCTGAAGCTGGATTACAATTTCGCCAAGAAATACTACGCTTCCGCATCTTTCCGCTGGGATGGAAACTCCCGCCTCAGCCCTGATGTCAGGTGGGGAGCCTTCAAGTCGGTCGGATTCAGCTGGAGGCTATCCCAGGAGGATTTCCTGAAGGACGTGGAATGGATTGACGAACTGAAGGTGAGAGCCACTTTCGGAAGCAGCGGAACCACCCCTTCCACAAACTACGGTTTCATGTCGCTGATGACATACGAATCTCCCTACATGGGAAATCCCGGAGGTGTCATCACATCCATAGGGAACGAGGAGTTGAAGTGGGAGAAGAGCCACACCATTAACCTGGGCGTAGACTTCGGTTTCCTGAAGAACCGCATCCGCGGAAGCGTCGAGTTTTTCAACAAGAACTCATCCGACCTTCTCCAGGACGTGCCCATCTCGACGGCTACGGGATTCAAGTCAGTCCTGATGAACGTCGGCGGAATAAACAACCACGGCCTCGAAGTACAGCTGGACGGTACCATAATGAAGAGGCGTGAGTTCTCATGGGACGCTTCGTTCAACGCTACGTTCCTTTCATCGAAGATTACCCAGCTTTACGACAACGCCGACATAATCTGGTACAACAAGAGAGGCTCCACCAACATGGCGCAGTTCATATACAGGGAAGGGGAGTCCACACTTGCGCTTTACGGATACGAGTGGGCCGGAGTCGACAAGACCAACGGAAAGAGCGTATACTATGTGAACGGCGAGTACGATCCTTCATCATCGGACTATTTCAAATATAACGGGAGGGTCGCCACATACGACTACAAGCTTGCCAACTACACAGTCATAGGCGATGTCATACCGAAGATTTCGGGAGGTTTCTCCACGACTATGAAATGGAAGCAGTTCGACATGACGGCATCCTTCATATACAAGGTTGGAGGAAGTCTTTACGATGCGGCAGAAAGGGATGTGGACGATGACGGCTACTACTGGGAGAGGATCCGGAGCAAGTACTACTACGACAACATGTGGACGGAGCAGAACCCTAACGGAACCCAGCCTGCGCTTTCAGGCTACGACCGTCTCGACTCCATGCAGTACTCTTCGCGCCATGTCTATGATGCGACATTCCTTAGGATGAAGCACTTCACCCTGGGATACACCATTCCTTCGAGCCTGGTGTCAAAGGTCAGGATAGCAAGTGCGAGGGTATATTTCAACGGCTCCAACCTGCTGACCCTGTCCAAGTACAAGATAGCCGACCCCGAGGTGAATGCAACCGGCACCCGCGGATGGGAGACCCCGATCCCGATGACCTTCACCCTTGGCGTGGATGTAAAATTCTAGCTAGCAAATGAGAAAGCCTCTTTCATACATACTGTCGCTCACCCTTGTCCTTGCAACTGCCTTGTCGTGCGAAAAATTCCTTGACGAGCAGCCGACCAACGCGGTCAATACGGATACCGCGATAGCGACCACATCGGATGCCGAGGTCGTTCTCAACGGCATAATGAGGCTAATGTCCTCCAAGGAATATTACGGTAGGAACTTCATGATGTATGCAGACATAAGGGGAGGCGACCTTACGATAATGTCTACCGGAAGGGGGCTTGACTACCTCTACTCTTTCAACCAGTCTCCCGTGAAGGCATCCGGAAGCGAGTTCTGGACGAAGGGATACTCCTGCATAATGAACATCAACAACCTCATCGAGAACATAGAGAGGATGGATGATGACGTGGATGGAGATTTCACCCAGTATCTTGGAAGCGCATACGCCCTGAGGGCATATGTGTACTTCGACCTGGTGCGCCTCTACGGCCTTCCCTACAACTACGACAAAGGCAGCCTGGGTGTCCCCCTGGTCCTTGAAACGCTTTCCGCTTCTTCCAAGCCGGAAAGGGCGACTGTCGGCGAGGTCTACGGCCAGATACTTTCAGACCTTTCGAAGGCCACGGCGCTTCTTGACAAGACTCCGCTAAACGGATATTGCGGCTACTATGCGGCAAAGGCCGAGGAGGCCCGGGTGCGCCTTTACATGGATGACTGGAGCGGCGCCCTGTCTGCCGCCAGGGAAATAATCGACAGTGGCGAGTATTCCCTCTACGAACCATCGAAGTGGGTCAGGTCGTGGAGCGAGCAGTTCGGGGACGAGTCGATCTTCGAGATAGGCATAGATGCGGCATCCGACATAGAGACAGAGTCCCTTGGATTCTACTACATAGCGTACGGAAGGGTTAGCAATGCCGCTGGATGGTTCCTGGCAAGTGACTACTTCCTAGACAGGCTCGGCCAGGATCCTGACGATGTCAGGTGGGGGGTTATGGACCTTGATGAATTTGCCACCACTCAGGGTATCGACCATTACGGGGCCTGCTACAAATATGTGGGTGGCCTTGACTTCGAAGGCGACGGAAAGGAGACCTACACTGCAGTCAATGTGAAGGCTGTAAGGCTCTCGGAGATGTATCTGATTGCGTCCGAAGCAGCTCTTGAATGCGGAAACGCTTCACTTGCCGCACAGTATCTCAATGCCATTAGGCGACGTTCTCCCTCCCTCGAACCGGCAACCTCCTCCACGATCGACATTGACATGATCCTTGACGAGCGAAGCAAGGAGCTCTTTGGCGAGGGGCACCGCGCCTTTGACATGCTGCGAAGAAACAGGACGATAGAGTTCAACGACGACCTGGCCGGCATAGCCGTAACCCAGAGGGGAAAGACCGTTGACCGCACTTCGGGCCTTACGGTAATGCCCATTGACCAGGACGAGATGAACGCAAATCCCAATCTTGTCCAGAATCCCGCCTACAGGTAGTCTGCCTGCAGGGGCTTTCTCAGAATCTCTTTTACCATCCCATAATAGTCTTTGCGAACAATGGTCCCATGCCATGGGGCTTGCCATGTCCTTGATTCCAATAATGGTCAGGTCAGACTGTCTTTGCCGAATATTATTCTTATCTTTGCAACACATAAGATAATATGTCTTAGATGGGAATTATCTATATAGTGCATAATATATTATGGATTATAGCTACGATATATATAGAATGCCCGTGAGTCTAGTCCTGGAGCGAATGGCCTCCGATTGCAGGAAGCGAAGGCTCGAGAAAGGACTGAGCCGCAAGAGCCTCTCCGAGCTCAGCGGAGTGTCTGCGGCCAGTATTGAACGCTTCGAGACAAAGTACAGGATATCCTTGGAAAGCTATGCGCAGATAGCCTGTGCGCTGGACTATACCGACGAATTGCTTTCCGTAATGTCAAAGCCCAAGTTCAATACCGTCAAGGAGCTGGAAATAATCACAAAGAACAAGACACGTCAGCGTGGAAAATGAGGAATGTCAGCAAAATACAGGTTTTCTACAGGGAAATGCCAGTGGGAACGCTAATGCTTTCTCCCAGTGAAAATGCCTGCATATTCGCTTACGGCGACGAGTGGCTGGAGGGCGGCGGATTCTCCCTATCCCCGCTGGAATTGCCCCTTAGGAAGGACCTGTTTGTTTCCAACCCGGACAAGTTCCATGGCAATTTCGCAATATTTGATGACAGCATGCCGGATGGATATGGCCTGTATCTGCTTAACAGAATGCTAAGGCAGGAAGGATCGTCCCTTAAGGATCTGACTGTCTTGCAGGCACTTTCTCTCATAGGGGATGCGGGAATGGGGGCGCTATGCTATCATCCTGCCGTCAGTCTGGCAAAAGGAGAATCCATAACGGATTTTGACCTGTTGCAGCGAAAGGCCCTTGACGTCCTGTCGGAGAGAAGAGATGATGATGCATCGCTTCTCTACTACAATAGCGGAAATTCCGGCGGCGCACGTCCAAAGGCTGTATATAAGGATGCAGACGGAAACTGGCTGGTCAAATTCAGGCACGTGTATGACCCTGAAGACATCGGCCAGAACGAATATCTCTACATGACGACTGCCAGCGAATGCGGAATAGCAACGCCTGACTTCAAGCTGATTGGTGGCAGATACTTCGCATCCAGGCGCTTCGATATCAAAGACGGGGAAAGGGTGCACACTGCCACTGCGGCGGCGCTCATGATGAATGATTTCCGCTCCCAGACGGCGGATTATGTCAACCTGCTAGCCCTGACAGGCTATCTTACGCAGGATCCGTCCCAGGTGGAGCAGATGTTCCGGAGAATGGTCTTCAATGTCGTCGCAGACAACAAGGACGACCATGCCAAGAACTTCAGTTTCACGTACTGCGAAGATTCACTGTGGCAACTGGCCCCAGCCTATGACCTGACTTACAGCCCTAAGGGCGGTGCCACAGGAGAAAGGGCGACATCTGTAATGTACAAGGGGTTCCCATCCAGGAAAGACCTGGTCGAGGCAGGGCGGAACATCCGCATCAGCGAAAAAAGATGCCGTCAGATTATCGATGAGATTATTGATGTCTGTTCGCAGCGGCTGCCTCAAATCGTCCAGATATAGAATTGCGACCATTGACGGCAACCAGGTCTTCCTTGCTGCATTCCTTTGCAATCTGTTTTTCCAAATCCGGTCATAGCATCGTGGCGATCAATTCTGGAAAACCGGCTCTGCTACCATCCAAAGTTTGGATTGACGTTCACTCCCCTTGTGAAAGACATCAGCAATTCTTATTTTTGTATGGGGGAAGGTATTCTCTTCCCTTCATGCAGATTTATGGAAACCTATTACCCCCTCACCCAATCCCAGCTTGGAATTTTCCTCTCCAGCATTTCCCATGCGGATGATGACCCTTTCGTCCTGAGGCGCCTCATTGAAATTGATCCTTCCGTCGACCTTGGACGTTTTGCCGAGAGCATAAGTGCAGCCATAGCGGCGCATCCTTCTCTTTCGGTTACGCTTGACCGCAGGGACGGAATACCTGTAATGCTCCCGCCAGATGGTCCTGTCCGCACCAAGGTGGAAGTGGAAGAAGTCAGCGATGAACTGTGGCCAGCCGTCCTTGGAGAATATTCCAACGAGAAGATAGACCTTCTTGGCGGCCTTCTGTACAGGTTGCACCTTGTACAGACCCCCCGCGCGAAATACTGTTTCCTTGCAGGTCACCATATCATAGCGGACGGACTTTCAGTCCTGAGGCTCATCGATGACATATTCGGTTCATATATGGGGAATGAAATTCCCGTAGAGGCACCATTCTTCTGGGAATATGCCGCTCAGGAGGAGGAATACAGGAAAAGTCCCGCATTCGAAGAGGACAGGGCGTGGTTCAAGGAGAAGTACTCTTCTCTGGAAGTCGACAGCATGCCGCTAGGCAACGGCCAGGGCAGGGAAGACGGGCACTACCGTTCATATTACATCCCTCTTTCCGTAAGCGCTTCTTCCATCAACGGTTTCTGCCATGAAAGGAAGATGGCCCGAAATTCACTCGCGATTGCAGCATACTCCCTTTTGACTGGAATCTACACCAACCAGAAAGAATCCCTTGTCACTTTCCCGTGGATCGGAAGGGACAGGTCCCTGGAGGTCCAGCCTGTCGGGATGTATGTCAGGACCCTTCCTTTTTACATAAGGTGGGAGGACGGCACTTCGGTTGAAGAATTCCTCAGGAGCGCCGATTCGCACTACAAGGACCTGAAGAGGCACTCGGCTTTCTCTCTTGTCGACCTGGGGGAGTTCTGCTCCACATCAGGGTGCCCTTCGTTCGGCTATCACGGAGAAATAAGGGCGTTCAATGCGCTGCTTGGGGGCAAGTCTTGCAAGGTAGTTGAATTGGGAATCAGGGAGAATGTCAGTCCTCTGCTTTTCCAGCTTATGCAGGACGGGGATTCCCTCGTAGTGAAAATAACATGCGACAACGGACGTTTCGACAGCACTTTCGCTCACGGATTCGTGGAGACTTACGATACCATCCTTTCCCAGCTGATGAAGGTGGAGAACCTTTCCCAGGTGGACCCTCTGTCTGCGGGACAGAAGGCGCTGCTTGATTCCTTCAACGAAACGGACCATCCCTATGATGAAAAGCTTACAGTCGTGGACAGGTTCAGGAGGATGGCTGCGGCCAGCCCTGACGCACGTGCCGTGATAACAGAAGAAGGGACTCTCACCTATGGCGAGCTTGACCGCATCAGCGATTCCCTGGCCTGCTACCTTCACTCGCAAGGCCTGGGCAGGGGAGACGTGGTTGCCGTACTGGTACCCAGGGGACAGTATATGCCGATAACCGCCCTTGGCGCTCTCAAGGCCGGGTGCGCCTACCAGCCGCTTGACTCTTCGTATCCGAAGGAGAGGCTCTCTTTCATGGTGAAGGACGCCTCATGCAGAATGGTGCTTTCCACAGCGGAGCTACTGCCTCTCATAGGGGATGAATACAAGGGCGATTCGTTCATGGTGACGCAGATACAGTCTCTTCCTGGGGGCAGATGCGACTGGGAGGCGCCTGGGCCTGAAGACCTTTTCGTGCTGCTTTACACCAGCGGTTCCACTGGTACCCCCAAGGGAGTGTGCCTGTGCCACAGGAATCTTTCGGCCTTCGCCGATTTCTTCGCCCGGAGGGTGGAAATGAGCCCTTCCGATGTCATGGGCAATTACGCATCCTTCGGCTTTGATGCGGCCCAGCACGACATTTTCGTCCCGCTCACCGTAGGGGCTAGCGTCTGCATAATACCGGAAGAAGTCCGTCTGGACCTTGAAAAGACGCATTCTTTCATGGAGGAGCATTCCGTAACTGTGCAGTTCATGACAACACAGCTTGGGATGCAGTACGCCAACGAGTACCCCTCCTCTTCGCTCAGGGTGCTGCTCATGGGTGGTGAAAAGCTCCTTCCTGTGGGCAAGACTTCCTACAGGCTGGTAAACGGGTACGGACCTTCGGAATGCACCTGCGGAAGCTCATATTATGACATTACCGGGCAGGACAAGGACATTCCCATCGGAAAGCCCAACGACAACCTCAAGTTCTACATAGTGGATTCCCTTTCGAGAAGGCTTCCGCTCGGGGCCGTAGGCGAATTGTGGATAAGCGGCAACCAGGTGGGACTGGGCTACCTCAACCGTCCGGAAAAGACGAAGGAGGCTTTTACCCAGAACCCTTTCGACAGTGGAAAATATTCGAGGGTATACCATAGCGGCGACATCGTACGCTACCTCTCCGACGGCAATCTCGCTTTTGTCGGCAGGGGGGATTCCCAGGTGAAGATAAGGGGATTCAGGATAGAGCTCTCCGAGGTGGAGATCGCAATCAAGGAGCATCCTTCGGTCAAGGACGTGACGGTCCAGGCTCCCGACCATCCTTCGGGCGGAAAATACCTTGTGGCCTATGTCGTGCCAAGGGAAAAGGACAAGTTCGACGCATCCTCTCTCAAGGAGTTCCTTGGCAGGTCCAAACCGCCATACATGGTGCCTTCCGTCATTATCGTCCTGGACTCCATTCCCCTCACGCGAAACGGCAAGGTGGACCGCAAGGCCCTTCCCGCTCCGCAGATTGGCGCACCAGCAGGCGCGGCCGCCTTGAAAAACCTCGGAGAACTTGAAAAGGATGTCCTCTCGATAGTCTCCGAAAGTATCGGTACGGGTGAAATCCCATTTGATGTCCCTCTTTCGGAATTGGGGCTGGCGAGCATCGCGGCGATAAAGATGTCCGTGCGCATTTACAAGGATTTCGCGGTGCAGATACCATCGACAGAACTGATGAAATCTTCCTTCACATCCATCTGCCAGACGGTAGAGGAGTCCCTGCCCGAGGAAAAGAAGGCCAGGAAATCAGATGCTGCCACACCAAAGGAAGGACCGAGGATGGCTCCGCTAAGCGCATCCCAGGAAGGGGTGTACCTGCAATGCGTCAAGCATCCCGTGGATTGCACCTACAACATTCCCGTTCTCCTGAGGTTTTCGCTTGACGCTTCAGCGGACGAGATAAGGAAGGCGGTCGGCAGGATAATCCAGGCCCATCCTTCCTGCAATATCCATTTCGAGACAGTGGACGGGGAAGTGATGCAGGTATTCTCCGCACCCGGCAAGGTCGATGTGCCTCTTGTCGAGATGAAGGAGGATGAGATTGACGATTTCAAGGCGCACTGTCTTGAACCTTTCGTGCTTTCAAAAGGCCCTCTCTACCGCTTCGCTCTTGTAAAGACCGAAAAGTACCTGCGCCTTTTCTATGACTTCCATCACCTTGCGTTCGATGGAATGTCAAGCGCAATATTCATGGAAAACCTCAGGGAACTGCTTGGCGGAAGGGACATACAGGATGAGTCCTTCACATATTTCGACCATGCTGTGCAGGAGAGGGAATTCCTGGAGAAGGACACGGCAAACAAGGAATTCTTCGATAGCGTACTGAAGGATTTCGACAGTGCGCCATACCCCTCGCCTGACCTCAGGGGGAAAGAGGAGGAAGGCAGGGAGAAGACCCTCGTGCAGGAGATACCTCTTGCAGTGGAATTCTGCAAGTCGAACCACCTCAGCCAGGCCGCATTCTATGCATCCGTATCCCTGTATACGCTCGGAAGGTACTCCACCACCAGAAACGTCTACATGACGACCGTATCAAGCGGCAGGGCAGACGTGCGGAACGCATCCACTTTCGGAATGTTTGTCAACACGCTGCCTCTCCACGGTGTGATAGGGGACGGCACGGTCGAAGAGTACATGAAGGAAGTTGCGGAAAATTTCGATGGAGCGATTGCCCATGAGAAGTATCCCTTCGCGCGACTTGCATCCGACTACTCCTTCACCCCTGAAGTCATGTTCGCCTACCAGAAGGGCGTAGGCGAAATGGTTCCAATACCTCATCTGCAGAGTGTTGAGATTATCCATTCAGCCACTCCGAAATTCAAGCTGAACATTTCCATAGAGGGAGATGATGACAAGTCCTTCCTGTCGCTCTCCTACAATGACGCCCTTTACAGCGAGGCTTTCATAAGGGAATTTGCGCACTCATTCTCAATCGTATGCTCTACGATGCTTTCCGACCCCAAGGCGAAGGTAAGGAGCATATCGCTGATTGACGATGAGAGGGAAAAAGCGCTTTCAGAAATCCGCAACGCCACCAAGGACCCTTTGAAGAAGACCTACACCCTCTTCCATGAAGGCATCGAAGAACAGGCTGCGCTCAAGCCTGGCGAGATTGCCCTTGTCGGCTGCGACGCCCGCTACACCTTCGCCCGGATGGATGAGGAGGCCAACAGGATAGCAAACGCCCTGATTGCATTGGGAGTGAAGAAGGGAAGCAGGATAGCCCTCCTCCTTCCGAGGACTTCGCGCTATGTGCTTTCTGTCATAGGCGTTCTGAAGGCCGGATGCGCCTTCATCCCCTGCGACCCGGAGTATCCTGCGGACAGGATACAGTACATACTGGAGGATTCCGGAGCGGTCCACATAATAACCACCCCAGACAGGATGGACTCCGTGGACAAGGCCAAGGGGCTCGATGTGGAGGAGCTGCTCAAATGCAAGGATACCTGCAGACCAGATGTAGACATAAAGGGGAGCGACCTTGCATACCTCATCTACACATCCGGTTCGACCGGAAGGCCAAAGGGAGTGATGCTTACGCACGCTGGAGCGGCCAATTTCTTCACGGCCCATCCCGCCAACATAATGCAGTATTACCTCAGGACCAAGACCACCATGTTCGTCGCTCTCGCCACCTTCTCCTTCGACATGTCGATTGACGAGATATTCACATCCCTTTTCAACGGAGTGGCGGTGACCATAGCTTCCGAGGAGCAGACCCGCAATGCGGAAATGCTCTCATCCCTCATGGCTTCGGTGAATGCCGACGTCATTATGGCGACTCCTTCGAGGCTGCTCCAGTATATGGAACTTCCCTCATTCTGCCAGGCCCTGTCAAAGTGCAAGGTGATCGTGTTCGGTGGTGAGAAGGTGCTGGAGGGACTTCTTCCCAAGCTGCGCAGCATAACGCAGGCCAGATTGGTAAACTCCTACGGCCCCACGGAAATCACTGTGGCCTGCAACTCCATGGATTTGACGGATACTGACATTGTCACTGCCGGACGTCCCCAGTACAGGATGACGGAATTCATAGTGGATCCCGACGGGAACGAACTTCCGGTGGGAGTGACCGGGGAGCTGTGCGTGGCTAGTCCCGGGGTCGCCCTGGGGTACAACAACCTCCCCGAAAAGACAGCCGAGGTTTTCGTCGATTTCACATCTCATTCAGGACAGACCATGAGGGTCTACCGCACTGGAGACTACGCCCGCTGGACCCCGGAAGGCAATGTCCAGATTCTCGGAAGGACAGATTCCCAGGTAAAGCTTCGCGGACTGCGCATCGAACTCGGGGAGGTCGAGTCGGTGCTGGCCCAGCAACCCGGTGTGAAGCAGTCCATTGTCAAGATTGGAAAGATCGGCAATGTGGAGCACCTTTGCGCATACTTCACGGCGGACAGGCCGCTTGATGTGAATGTCCTTAGGGAGGAGATGGGCAAGAGGCTCACAAAATACATGGTTCCGACTGCGTTCATGCAGCTTGACACATTCCCTGTAACACCCAACGGCAAGACCGACATGAAGGCGCTGCCCGTAGCCAAGGTCGCAAGGAGCACTTCCGAATCCGACAAGCCTGCGACCAAGGCGGAAAGGGATTTCTGCGAAATCTTCGCACTTGCCCTTCAGATGGACCAGGTGGGGGCCGAGGAGAACTTCTTCGACCTTGGCGGAAGTTCGCTTCTTGTCACAAGGGTTCTAGTGGAAGCGGGAAAGCGGGGATACGAACTTTCATTCCAGGACATCTTCTCAAGGGCTACCCCGAGGGCCTTGGCGGGATTGTTCGATGATGACGCCGCACAGGACGGAACCGGCTCCGGGGATGATGGAATAGGGGACTACCCTTACGCCGAGCTTGACCCCGTAGTGAAGGGAAACACCCTTGAAGCCTTCATAGGCGGGGAGCGCAGGCCTCTTGGCAATGTGCTCATAACGGGAGGCGTCGGATACCTTGCAATCCACATCCTCCACGAATTCCTCCAGAACTACAAGGGCAAGGCATACTGCCTTCTTCGCGGGAAGGATTCCCTTAGCGCTGAGAACAGGTTGAAGACCATGCTCTTCTATTATTTCGAAGACTCGATGGAGCGCCTCTTCGGGAAAAGGATATTCGTTATCGACGGGGACGTCACAAAGGCATTGGACCCTTCGCTCAAGGGAAAGGTGGATACGGTGATAAACTGCGCCGCCCTCGTGAAGCATTTCTCTGCGGCAACGGACATAATAGATGTGAACGTGGGAGGCGTCGAGAACCTTGTCGGGTTCTGTCTGGAAAATGGTGCCGCCCTTGTGCAGGTATCGACCAGAAGCACCGTCGAACTCATAGCCCAGGACGCTCTGCCGGAAAAGGACCTCTCGACCGAGAAGGACTTCTATTTCGGGCAGGACCTCTCCAACCAGTATGTCCGCAGCAAGTTCCTTGGCGAGAGGGTAGTTCTTGAAGCCGTTGCAAAGAAAGGATTGACCGGAAAGATAATGAGGGTCGGAAACCTTTCACCACGCTACAGTGACGGAGAGTTCCAGATAAATTTCGGGACGAACTCATCCATGGGTAACCTAAGGGTGTTCTCCATGCTCGGATGCTGCCCTTACGCCCAGCTTGACAGGAGTATCGAGTTCTCGCCCATAGAGCAGACGGCAAAGGCTGTGCTTCTACTTTCCCAGACTCCAAGGGAAAACGTAATCTTCCACCCCTACCATCATCAGCAGATGCCCTTCGGGTACATATTCGGGATAATGGGTGAGGAAGGGATGCCCATCAGGCCTTTGGAAGAGAAAGACTTCATTGAAGCCCTCCACAAGGCGCAGGAAGACTCCGAAAAGCTCAAGATCCTCACCAGCATCATGGCCTACAAGGACGCAAGCCATGAGACAAGGCTGCGCGCCTTGCATGCTGTCGGGGAGCAGACGCTGCAGATCCTGCACCGGATGGGATTCAGCTGGCCGCTTCTGGACCTTTCCTACATATCATCGTTCATCCAGGACCTGAAAGGACTGGGGTACTTCGACTTTCCTACTGTGGATGCTAAAGGGGAAGCTCCTGCGAAGAAGAAATAACCGGATTCATGTTACCGGGCCATGGATCCGGCAGACCCCTTTCCGGCTTCAAGGTTCGCCATCTGGTACAGGGCCATGGCCTCGCGGAGCTGCGGCTGCACTTCCTGAGAAAGCTCCTCTTCAGTGAAGCGGTATCCTTCATCGGATCTGACCTTGTACTGGCGCACCTTCCTTACGGGGGAGAGTACGGTGAGAATGCCGTCTGAGTAGTATCCTAGGTCCTGGTATGTTGCCACAAAGGCCCGCTGCCTGAACGATGGCGAAAGGATGTCCTGCCCGTAGAAGCGGCTGTCGTAGCTGAATCCCAGAATGGAAAACAGCGTAGGCATGATGTCTATCTGTGAGCACACCTTCTTCACCGCCATAGGTTCCACGAATCCGGGAGAATATATCATAGCCGGAATGTGGTATCCGTCCAGCGGAAGGCTGGTCTTCCCGGCACTGGATGCGCAGTGGTCGGCAAGGATTACAAAGACGGTCTCGCTGAACCATGGCTTCAGGGACGCTTCCCTGAGGAACTCTCCAAGGGCCCAGTCGGTATACTTTACAGCAGCGCTTCTGCTCATTGGATTCCCGTCATACTCTATCCTTCCTTCGGGGTAGGTGTAGGGACGGTGGTTGCTTATTGTCATTATGTGCGTGAAGAAGGGCTTTCCGGATGCGTAGTCCCTGTCCAGGGCGGAAAGGGCCTCGCGGTAGCTGTCCTCGTCGCTCACGCCCCATATGTTCTCGAAGACTATCTTTCCCTGGTCCATGTCCTTCCGGTCGAACACGTCGTATCCGTTCCCGGAGAAGAAGGCGCCCATGTTGTCAAAATAGCTGTCCCCGCCGTAGTGGAAGCGCACAGTGTAGCCGTAGTCGTGAAGAATCTTCGAAGTGGCGAACCTTCCGCCGCAGTCAGGCCTCTTGACGATGCTCTCTCCCGAGGATGGCGGAATGCACAGGGATACGGCCTCGAGCCCCCTGACTGTGCGGTTGCCGGTGGCAAAGAGACTGTCAAATGTCATTGACCCCCTGGCGAGTGAGTCAAGGTTTGGGGTGATGCCTTCCTTGCCTGCGTACCTCTCCATGAATCCGCCGCTCATGCTCTCGATCGTGACAAGCACGATGTTCTTCCTTTTCGCCTGCAGGGTGGAATCGCCTTCGTGCCTTATTCCAAGGGAATCCTGCCCGCAGAGCTGCTTCTGAAGGGAAGATGCTTCGTCACCTGGGAGCATGGGGTAGAATTTCTCATATTCAAGCTCATTGGATGAGAAGGCCTCCAGGAAGTTCCAGCATCCGTTCTCCTGGAGTTCGGTCGCAAACACGTTGGATGTGGAGAGGTTGCGGTAGCCCCAGTGAAGGAAGAACCCTCCCGCAATCGCACCGGCGGCAACTATAGCAAGATTCGAGAGGAACCTGCCTGTGGAGCCTATCCCTGCGTCTCGAATGTCTCCGCCCCTTGTCATGAGGTAGCATACGGCAGCTCCGGCGAGAACAGCAAGGGCGATCAGGAGCGGCATGTTGTAGGACTCCATTATGTTGCCGATGACCTCGTTCGTGTAGACAAGGTAGTCTACGGCTATGAAGTTGTACCTGACTCCGAATTCGCTCCAGAATGTCCATTCGGAGAATATGTTCATTGCTATGAGGAGGCTGTAGACGAAGGTAGTGGCCCAGATGGCGAACCTTCTCCAGGGGATCCTTGTGGACGGGATGAACCACTTTATGCTGAAGCAGATGAAAAGGAAGACCGACAGAATGTTCACAATGGTGGGGACCACTCCTCCGTACTGGTCCGAGATGTCGTCGCAAAGAAGGAAGTAAAGCATTGCGGCCAGGAGAATCCCCCATATGGTCCATCCTCCTGCCTTTGAATACTTCCACTTGTTGAGGCAGCAGTATATGAGAAAGGCCGGAACGAGGGCGATCATCGCGAATGCGACATCGTTCACCATTCCTAGGATGAATATCTTCAGCCACTCCAGTGCGGTGAAGTCAACCTTGGTTACGGGGTTCAGCAGCAGGAGTATCCTCGTGAGCACTCCCGCCACTATTGCGGTCAGCACCAGTCTCGGGGCGAAGAACGAGAACCAGTCCGATATCTTTCTGTTTTCTAGTCTGTGTTCCATATCGTGAGTGAAAGCGAACTTTCTATTTCTTCATGCCGGTTTCAGCCGTCTGGTACAGGGCTTCGGCTTCAATGAGGGACTTTCCAAGGGCCTCCCTGTCCTCCTCCGGGGATGAAACCTTGCGGCTTTCTACCCATTCGGTAAACTGCCTTATCCTCTTTCCGACTATCGAACTAAGAGAGTCGGAGTCAAGGCCGCGCCGTCTTCTCTGCTCTCTTCGTAGCGAGATACGGTCCATCTTCTGGAGCAGGCTCGCGGACACCTCGTTTTCAACGAATCCTCCGTCTTCTGACCTTGTGACAGTAAACTGGGTGGCCTTCCTTACGGGGGCAAGGACGGTGAGGATGTCCCCGCTGTAGTATCCAAGGTCCTGGAACGTAGCCAGGAATGCCCTTCCCCTATAGAGGGAGTCCAGGGCGTCCTGTCCGTAGAAATGCGCATCGTAGCCAAGCCCCAGCAGGGCGAGGGTTGTCGGCATCACGTCTATCTGGGAAGCTATCTCTTCCACCGCGCGCGGCTCTATGAAACCGGGAGCGTAGATCATTCCTGCAATGTGGTAGCAGTCAAGGGGGAGCCTCGTCTTTCCGGCACTGGTTGCGCAGTGGTCGGCCACGAACACGAACACGGTATTGCTGAACCATTCCCTCGTGCGGGCTTCATCGAGGAACTTTCCCATCGCATAGTCGGCATACCTTACGGCTGGGTTGCGGGTTCCCATCTTCCCTTCGAAGTCAATCTTCCCTTCGGGGAATGTGAAGGGGCTGTGGTTGCTGATAGTCATTATGTGCGTAAAGGAAGGCTTCCCGCTCTTTGCGTCCTCGTCCAGCAGCCTCAGGGCTACCCCGAATGTGTCCTCGTCGCATGCTCCCCAGCTATGGGTGAATGTCACCTCTCCTTCCTTGAAATCATTGATGTCAACTATGTCGTAGCCGTTCTCGGAGAAGAACGCCTTCATGTTGTCAAAGCCGCTGTCTCCTCCATAGAGGAACCTTGTGGAGTATCCCCACTGGCGGAATACGTCCCCGACCGTGTACCTGTCGCCGCAGTCGGACCTCTTTACGATGCTCTCTCCCGGGGTGGGAGGGTTGCAAAGGGTGACAGACTCTATGCCGCGCACTGTGCGGTTGCCGGTAGCAAAGAGATTGTCAAACGTCAGGGACTCTTTCGCAAGGGAGTCCAGAACAGGGGTGAGACCGTTGGGGTTGCCGTAGCGTCCCATGAAGTCCGCTCCCATGCTTTCCATTTCGATGAGGACCACGTTCTTTTTGTGCGGCTCTCCAGATGGGGCCACCTTCCTCACTCCGTCCTCTCCCTGGCCGCACAGAGTATGCCTCAGGGCAAGGGCCTTGTCCTCTTCCATTGTGGGGAAGTACCTCACATAGTCGAGATCCGTACTTGCCGCCGCCTCGAAGAAATTCCAGCATCCGTTCTCCTGCAGCTCGGTTGCGAAGGCGTTCCTGCCTCCGAAGTTGCGGTATCCGATGTGAAGGAACAGGGCTGCGAATACCGCCCCCGGAAGGATTATGGCGAGGTTTTTCCTCCACGCGCGGAACGATCCTATTCCGGCGTCCTTGAGGTCCCCGTCCCTTGTCATCAGCCAGCAAACCAGCGAAGCCACTGCCGCAACGGCAAAGAGGATGAGCCCCAGGGGGTATATTTCGACGAGGTTCGTGAGCACCTCCTCGAGGGACTCCAGGTTCAGGTAGTCTACCGCGATGAAGTTGTACCTTACTCCGTATTCGTCCCAGTAGCAGAACTCGGCGGCTGCGTTGAGCACCATGAGGGCCGAGTATATGAACATGGTAACCCACATGGTGAACCACTTCCAACCTTTCCGTATGCCAGGAACAAGCAGCTGGATGAGGTAGAATGAGAGCATGAGCACGCTGAGTATGCGGGCTAGCTTGAGGATGACTGCGTCGACCCTCTTCCAGACGCCTCCCGGAAGGAAGCACAGGACGACCAGCAGCACCAGGAGACCGCCAACTATGGTGCGAGCCTTCCGGTTGTCATACTGCCGGCTGCCAAGGGTTGTGTATATAAGAAACGCCGGGAGAAGGGCGATCATTGCAAAGGCTACATCGTTGATGGCACCCAGGATGAATATCCTGGCCCATTCCCATGAAGTGAAGTCTGCGACCGTGACCGGGTCCAGGATCATCAGCGTACGGGTTATCATGCCGATGATGACGGCAGTTACCGTCAGCCTTGGCGCGAAGAACCTGAACCAGTCGCTAACCTTCTGTCTCGTCATATTCTGTCTGCTTTGTCTATGGGAACCACAACGTTAAGCGAGCAAGGGTGAATGTCTATCTTGAGAGTCGTTCCGCCCCTGGACGGGTCTCCGTCATAGTGGAAGGCTCCTTCAGTGGGCCGTTCTATTGTTATGCTCTTCGCCCTGAACGTCTCGACGCCCCTTGTCCTGTCGGCCCTGCGCGTTAGGAGCGCCGTGGCGAGACGGGGGATTGCAAAGGATGAGAACGGGGCTACCACGGTGACATCCAGGAGGCCGTCCCTGACGGATGCCCTTGGCGTTATCCAGGCATTGTTCCCCCACTGGGAAGCGTTTCCGACTGTAATCAGCACGGCATCCCTTGAGATCTCCTTTCCGTCAAGGGTGATCCTGTAGGAAGACGGGTGATATCCTCTCCAGAGCTTCAGGGCCGTTGTTATGTAGGTTGAAAGCCCCCTTTTGCCAGATGACGCGAAAGCCTGCGCCACGTCGGCGTCGAATCCAACTCCGCAGGTGCAGAAGAAGCTCTTGCCGTTCACGGTGGCATAGTCGATGCGACGCACCTCGTGGCAGTTCAGAGTCTGGATCGCCTTCAGGGGGTCCCTGCTGATTCCAAGGTGCAGGGCAAGGCCGTCACCGCTTCCGCAGGGGATGATCCCAAGGGCCTTGTCCGATCCTGCCAGTCCCTGGGCAACTTCGCTTACGGTGCCGTCTCCGCCTACCGCGACGACTATGTCGGCAGAACTCTGCCCCGACAGGAGCGTGGCATGTCCGGCATATTCGGTGTAGCGGATGCGCACATCGTATTTGCTGCGGTCCATCTTCTCCTCCACAAGGGATACGATACCGCTCTTGTCGCGCGCACCCGACAGGGGATTGACGAGAAATAGTACTTTCAGCCTGTTCATCTCTGGAATGGGGGATCGGTGATGCAGTTACCTGGTCTCGCTCACAAAGGAGATGAATTCCTTCATCCTCTTTTCATCGGGAACGTTCACGACGAAGAACTGGTTGCCCATGTCGGCTGCAAGGACATCCGGCATCCTTCCTTCCATCATGAGGGAGTCCCTGTAGCGGTCGACGACCTCTTCGCGGGAGTGTACGTACTCCCTTCCATCCCTTCTTCCGTAGTGTACGCAGATATCGTCCTGTTCGCTCTGTGGAAGGACCCTGCGGTCATGGACGACCATGTCGGCCCATATCTGGTATACGTCGGTGTGGTGCGCGAAGTTCATCATGTCGGGGGTGAATCCTCCGGCAGGGCGCATGTTCACCTCCAGGCCGATGAAGTCTCCAACCTCTCCAAGCCCTTTCTTGGGGACGGTGAGCCTGAAGAACTCCATGTGCACGAAGCGGCTCCTGACGCCGAAGGCCTTTACCGTGGCCCTGCCCCTTTTCCTCAGCTGGGGCGGAACCTTCTTCAGGACATGGTATTCGCAGTCCAGGTTCATGTTCACGATGTCCATTACCGAGGGAGGAAATACGCATGAAGACTCGAACAGGGGCTCACCCTTGCTGTCTATTATAGCATCGTAGGAGCAGATGTCTCCCGTTATGAACTCCTCCATTACGTATGGGACCGAAGGCTTCTGGGAGAAGAACTTCTCGAGGTCTTCCTCGCCAGAAAGCTTGTATGTGGCGGTGGCGCCGACTCCGACTTCGGGCTTCACCACTACGGGGTAGCCTACCTTGCGGATGAATGTGCGGGCCTTTTCTATCGTGTCGACCTTGCTCTGACGGGCAGTAGGCACTCCTCCGAGGGCGTAGTACTTTTTCATCTCCGCCTTGCTGGTGAATGCCGAGATTCCGTCTGAGCCCACTCCTGTGCGGATGGCGAAGTCGCTTCTAAGGTGGGCGTCCTGCCTTAGCCAGTATTCGTTGTTCGACTCAAGCCAGTCTATCTTCCCCCATTTGAAGGAAAGGTATGCAACGGCCTTGAACATCTGGTCGTAGTCTTCCATGCTGCCGACCTTGTAGTATTCTGAAAGCGCACTCTTGAGGCGCCCGTCTAGCGAACCATAGTCTGCGTCGCCGATTCCGAGGACATTGACCCCGGCCTTCCTGAGGCGGTCGCAGAAGTTCCAGTAAGTCTGCGGGAACTGTGGTGAGGTAAAAACAAAATTCATGATATCCTCCTTTTTATAACAAATGGCAAAGGTAGCAATTTTTTGTGTGAGGGCGCAATTCCTCCCTTATATATTATTTGTACTCGCGTGCACGCATACGCATATTTGTGTGTGATAGTGGACGCTCTTTTCTGTCGCCCTTGCAGGGATTTCTTCAAAATTGACTATCTTAGCGATGAATATGGAAGGAAAAGACATTGACAGGGTCTACGATCCGCTACGGAAAAAGCTGGTGCCGCTGACTCCCGAGGAGAGGGTCAGGCAGTGGTTCATAGGAGTGCTTTCCTCTAGCGTGGAAGTGCCCCTCCACAAGATGCGAAGCGAGGTCTTCATGACTTGGGGTCCCGAGGTCGGAGCCCTGTACGGAGTCAGGAGAAAGACCTACAGGGCGGATATAGCGGTCTATTCCAGGGGCGGCGGAGTGGCGATGATAGTGGAGTGCAAACGCCCGGAGGTGGCGCTAAGCCAGGAGACCGCAATCCAGGCGATCCGCTATGCGATGATTCTCGGAACCTCCTACCTCGCCCTTGTAAACGGACAGGCGGCCGTCCTGTACAGAAGGGAAGGCGATGGGTTCAAGCCGCTTGCCCAGATGCCTTCATATGAAGAAATAACCACATACCATGACACAAGGAACGTATGTTCCGGAAGCTCTTAGCCATCCGGTATTCAAGATAATATCCGACTGCGCCTCAGCCCTTGGGGTGAGGGCCTTTGTCATCGGAGGGTTCGTGCGGGACCATTTCCTCGGAAGGAGGACCGATGACATAGACATCGTGGTGGAGGGGAGCGGAATCGCCCTCGCCCAGGCTGTCGCGGCCCATGCCGAAGAGGAGCTGGGGCATCCCTGCCATGTGTCTGTGTTCAAGAATTTCGGGACCGCCATGCTTCGCTACAAGGGTACCGAGGTGGAGTTCGTGGGGGCGAGGAAGGAATCCTACCGCCTGGACAGCCGAAAGCCTATCGTGGAGGACGGCACCCTCGAGGACGACCAGAGAAGAAGGGATTTCACGATCAATGCCATGGCCTTCAGCCTCCAGAGGGAGGATTACGGGATGCTGGTCGACCCCTTCCATGGGATACAGGACCTTGCGCAGGGCCTAATTCGCACTCCTCTTGATCCGGCGGAGACCTTCAGTGACGATCCCCTTCGCATGTTCAGGGCCGTGAGGTTCGCCTCCAAGCTTTCCACACCGGAAGTGACCTTCAGAATCGTCCCCGAGGCTATCGAGGCGATGTCAAGGATGAAGGACCGGGTGGATATCCTCTCCCGTGAAAGGATAAGCGAAGAGCTTTCCAAGACACTTGTCTGCGACCATCCTTCCATAGCGCTGAGGACCCTTTCGGAGACCGGAATACTTGCAAAGGTGCTTCCCGACCTTGAAAAGCTCCGTGGCGTGGAGACAGTCGACGGGAAAGGCCACAAGGACAACTTCAACCATACCCTGAAGGTCGTGGACAACGTGGCCGCACTTGAAAAGAAGGCGATTTCGGAGGGAAGGCTCTACAACTACACTCCTCACGAGGACGGGAACGGATGGGGCAGGACTCCAAGGACAGAGCCCTACGTATGGCTCCGCTGGGCCGCCCTTCTCCACGATATCGGAAAGCATGCACGCAAAAGATGGGACGAACATCTCGGATGGACCTTCCACGGCCACGACATCGTGGGCTCGAGGATGGTCCCAAGGATATTCTCATCCCTGAAGATGCCCCTTAACGAAAAGATGAAGTACGTGCAGAAGCTCGTGCTGCTTCACCATAGGCCCGTGGCCCTTGTAGATGAAGGTGTTACGGACTCCGCCGTGAGGAGGCTCATCTTCGATGCGGGAAACGAGCTTGACGACCTTATGCTCCTTTGCAATGCCGACATAACAAGCAAGAATCCAGCAAAGGTCGCAAGGATCCGCTCCAACTTCGAGCTGGTGCAGGAGAAGATTCGTGACGTGGAGGCCAAGGATGCCATCCGTAACTGGAAGAACCCCATAACGGGGGACTATGTGATGGAAGTGTTCGGAATAGAGCCTTGCAATACGATAGGGGAGATAAAGGAGAGGGTGAAGAACGCCATCCTTGACGGGGAGATCCCGAATACGTTCGAGGACGCCGACGCCTTCATGAGGAAGATAGCCCCGGAGTACGGTCTTGTGGAAAAGAAGTAGCATGCTGCTGGACAAGTACATCGAATACGTCCGTACGGTGAGGCGCTATTCGCCCCGCACGGTGGAGTCGTACTCCGACATCCTCGGAAGGTTCCTGGCATATTCCCTTGAAGGGCAGGAAGCGACTGATGAGGCCGTGGCCTCTGTCATGACGACTTCTGCCGTAAGGAACTATGAAGTGCACCTGCTTGACGGGGAAGGCCTCGGAGCGAGGACCGTGAACCTCCACCTTTCGGTGCTTAGCGGATTTGCCAAGTACCTGGTGCGGAACGGGATGATAAAGTCGAACCCTGTTGGGACCATCTCACGGCCCAAGGACAGCAAGAGGCTCCCGCAGTTCTTCCGCAAGGAATGGATGGACGAGTACTTTTCCAGCACTTCATACCTTCTCCAGAAAGAGAACCTGGACCTTATCCAGGGCTCTGACAAGGTAAGCCTGAAAGTGTACGCATCCCTTCTTAACAGGATGATAGTCGGAATCCTATACTCCACTGGGATACGCCGCTCGGAGCTCATCGGCCTTGATATCGGGTCGGTTGATTTCTCGAGGGGGGTTGTGAGAGTCCACGGAAAAGGGGACAAAATGAGAGAAATTCCCCTTGTTTTGTCATTATCTGAAGAAATTTCATTATATTTGAATGCAGCTGAGAAGATGTTGGGGCGTGCCAGGACTGCCGCCGAACCTCTCCTTGTCACTCCAAAGGGCGGAAGACTCTACCCGATGGCGGTCGAGAGGGCGGTTCGAAGCGAACTGGATGGTGTCGAGGGGCTTTCCGGGAGGAAATCGCCGCACGTACTTAGACACACGCTCGCTACCGAGCTCCTTGATGAAGGGGCGGACCTGAATTCCATAAAGGAGATGCTCGGGCACTCATCCCTCGCGGCCACGCAGGTCTACACCCACAACACCATCGAAAAGCTGAAAAGTGTTTACAACAACGCCCACCCAAGGGCAAAAAACGATGTTAAAAATGGAGATTAGAGTACAATCGATCAAGTTCGACGCCGATCAGAAGCTTCTGGATTTCGTGGAGAAGAAGGTGTCGAAGCTCGCCCGTTTCGACGAGAACATCACTACCGTGGATGTCGCACTCTCCCTTTTGGAGAAGCCCGACAACAAGGCCGTAAAGATCATGGCCCATGTCCCCGGTGAAGACCTTGTCATCGAAAGGAATTCAAAGACTTTCGAGGAGGCTGTAAACGAAAGCGTGGATGCCATGAAGGAGAAGATCACCCGCGCCAAGGAAAAGAGATACAACAAATAGGGGCCCCGTGTTCCCGTTTTTACAAAACTAAAACCTTTATCTAAAACCTACATTTTATGAGCAGCATTGGAAGTATCGTAATCACGCTTCTCATCGGAGCTCTCGCCGGATGGCTTGCCGGCTTCTTTGTTCCCAAGTTCAAAGGCGGACTCATCTGGAACATCATCATCGGCCTTATCGGCGGATTCATCGGCGGAAACGTTCTCAGATGGTGCGGCGTTTCATTTGGCACTGAATGGTGGGGAGCACTGCTTACCGCACTTGTCGGAGCCATCCTTCTACTGTGGATTGTGAGCCTGTTCCGTAAATAGGCCCATTCCTACATACTGAAAAAGATTTACCTGCGGGCGGCCATGCGGTCGCCCGCTTGACGTACATGGGGCGGGTTCTGCATCTTTTTTCGTGCAATCCGGGCAATAATTCCTATCTTTGAAGAATTATGGCGAAATTATCTTATCTGGAGACAGCTGCAACGTGCAGCAGGATAATAGGGCAGGCCAAGGCCGGCACTTTTTCCCCGGTGTATCTTCTGATGGGGGAGGAACCCTACTATACTGAGAAGGCTCTCCAGGCTATAGTGGATAATTGCATCCCCGAGGACCTTCGGGACTTCAACCAGAGCATACTCTACGCCATGGACACCGACGCAAACAGCGTCGCAAGCGAGGCGCGCCTCTATCCGATGATGGCCGAGCGCAGGCTCGTCGTCCTGAAGGACGCCCAGATGCTCCGGTCTCTTGACGACCTGGCCCTCTACTGCCAGGACCCCATGGAGACGACGGTCCTTGTGCTCCTTTTCAGGGGAGCGTCCCTGGACAAGAGAAAGGGCCTTTACAAGACAATCGCAAAGTGCGGAGTCGTCCTTGAATCCGCTCCTGTAAAGGACTATGAGATGTCGGAGTGGATATCCTCCTACTACAAGGAAAGGGGGCTTTCCATCGATCCCGAGGCGGCGGCTCTTTTTGCAGAGTTCGCCGGGGCGGACCTTTCGAAGATCGCCCTGGAGACCGACAAGATGCTGAAGAACCTGCCTCCGGGGACTGCGTCCATATCGTCAAAGGACATAGAGAGCAACATAGGCATATCCAAATCCTACAGCATATTCGAGCTTACAAAGGAACTCTCCTACAGGAACCGACCAAAGGCCCTGCGTATAGCGGCCCACATTTCCCAGACGGCGAAGTTCGCGCTTCCGGCGGCAACGGCGGCCATGTTCATCCACTTCTACAGGATACTCCGCTACGGGCTTCTGCTTCAGAAGAATCCAAGGGCATCCTTTGGCGAAAGGGCCTCGATAATCGGCAGCAACACCTACTTCCACAAGGAATACGATGCGGCAGTCTCCGCCTACCCTCCGCAGAGGGCCATGAAGGCGATATCCTATCTCGAGGAGTATGACCGCAAGGGAAAGAGTACGGAAGGAGGGGAGGCCTCTGCATCGGAACTTTTCATGGAGCTGGTCGTAAAGTTGCTGAACTGCTAGGATTTTGGAACATATTGGAATAAAACGAAAAATAAAGTCACGAAAGGATGGCTGATACAATGAAGATAAGTTGCCGGGACGTGGTGAAGACCTTTGGTCCGAAAGTGGCCCTCGACCATGTCAGCATTGATGTCCCCAAGGGGGCCATCTTCGGTCTTCTGGGCCCCAACGGAGCCGGAAAGACCACACTTATAAGGGTTATCAACCGCATCGCCTTCCCCGACCAAGGCGAGGTGCTCTTTGACGGAAGGCCCATTACCCAGGAGGACGTATACAGGATCGGATACCTGCCCGAGGAGAGGGGGCTCTACCGAAAGATGGAGGTAGGGGAGCAGGCCATGTACCTTGCCCGCCTGAAGGGCATGTCCACAAGGGACGCCCAGAAGGCCCTCAAGGAATGGTTCGTCCGCTTCGGAATCCAGGACTGGTGGAAAAAGAAGGTCGAGGAGCTCTCCAAGGGAATGGCCCAGAAGGTCCAGTTCATAACTACCGTCGTGCACAGGCCTTCGCTGATGATTCTCGACGAACCCTTCTCCGGGTTCGACCCTGTGAACGCGGACCTCATAAGAAAGGAGATCCTCCGTCTTCGCGACGAGGGTGCAACCATAATCCTTTCCACCCACAACATGGAGAGCGTGGAGGAGCTCTGCGACGAGATAGCCCTTATAAACAAGTCACACGTCGTGCTGACGGGCGGAGTCGACGAGATACGCCGCACCCACGGGAACAACAACGTGGAGATAGTATACACCGACAGCGAGGGACGCCACACCGAAGTGCTCCCGCGCGAGACCGGCGGAGCGTCCACGCTCCAGGGATTCCTTGACAGGGGCATTGAGGTCAACTCCTACAGGGAGCTCATGCCGAGGATGAACGACATTTTCATAAAACTTGTAACGGAGGAGTAATGACATGGACTGGAAGACGATAAAGATAGTGATTGGACGCGAGTACTCGACCCGCGTGAAGAAGAAGTCGTTCCTGATCACCACCTTCGTGGTGCCGGTGCTGTTCGCCGCCATCTGCATCCTTCCCACCCTTCTTATGAGGAACATAAAGGAGAAGACGCAGGAGGTGGCCGTCATAGACCGCTCCGGGATAGTGATGCCCTACCTTGTAAGCGACGAGAGCGCTGTTTTCACGGAAATGTCAAGGGCCAATCCCGACTCGGTGAAGACAAAGCTTGCGGACCTGGGGATAGATGTGCTTGTGTCCATCTCCCCGCTTGACTCGGCATCCAAGAGCGTTTCCGTTCAGACCTACTCCCGCAAGCCCGTCGGAGTGGAGTTCCTCTCCAGCCTTCGCGACAAGGTCAACGAGGCCGTTGAGCAGTACAGGATAAGGACATACGGCATATCCGACCTCTCCAGGATAATGAAGGAGGTGCGCTCCAATGTCGAGATAATGGAGTACACCATGGACGACAGCGGAAAGGAGACCGTATCGGAAAGCGGAGTGTACATGCTGCTTTCGATGATTCTTGGAATGATGATATACATGTTCATCGCCATATTCGGCGGCGCGGTCATGTCGTCTGTCATCGAGGAGAAGTCCTCGAGGGTTGTCGAGGTTCTCATATCCTCGGTACGCAGCATAGACCTCATGTTCGGGAAGATAATAGGAGTCGCCCTTGTAGCCCTCACGCAGTTCCTCCTGTGGATAGTGCTTACCGTAGCAATAATTGCGGCGGTGGGTGCGTTCACCGGGATGGGTGAGCTCATGCAGGAGGCCGCAGCCGACCCTTCGATGACGCAGATGTCCGGAATCGATGTGCAGGGAATGACCGAGCACTCGACGGCGCAGACCATAGTCTCCACCCTTGCTTCAATCCCGTGGGGCAAGCTCATACTCTGCTTTGTGATATACTTCATCCTTGGCTACCTGCTGTATGCGTCGCTCTTTGCGGCCATAGGCTCCGCGGTCGAGAACGAGGCCGACACCCAGCAGCTGCAGCTTCCGCTGACCATTCCCCTGATGCTTGCATTCTTCGTGGTGTTCTTCGCATTCAAGAACCCCGACAGCTCCCTTGTGTTCTGGTTCTCGATGATACCATTCACATCCCCTATCGTGATGCTGGCAAGGATTCCCTACGGGGTCGCGACATGGGAACTGGTGGTGTCAATCGTGGTGCTTGCCCTCACTTTCGTGCTGTGCGCATGGATAGGGGCGAGGATATACCGCGCCGGAATACTTTCATTCGGGAAGAAGTCCACATTCAAGGACCTTTGGAAGTGGCTCAGGCAGTAGGAAGGAAAGATTTGCGTGGGAGGTCGCCGCTTGCAGGATTCCCTCCCTCGTTTGTTGAAATCACAAGAAATTATGATTGACAGGGAAGCCTTTACTGGCTATCTTTGCATGTGGAACAAAAAACTTTTCAGCATATGAAATCAAGTAGGATACTTGCCCTGCTGTCCGCTCTGGCCCTGTCCGGATGCTCCGGAGGGAGCCTCTCACCGGGCTTCTACTGGCACAGGGTGAGGATGGACGGCTCGCGTACAGGTGTGCAGGCCTGCTCTGCGGAGAATGTCGACAAGATGCTCGGCACCATGGTGGGCGGCGAGTACCACGCCCCCAATGGGAAGGTGTTCAAGGACGGGTGCACCCCTTCCGTGGCGAAGATCCTTCTGGATGCCCAGCCGCAGATGAAGGACATAAAGAGCGTGGTGGGATACGCCACGAAGGCCATGAAAAGGGAATATCCACAGTGCGAACTATCGAACTGGTATGTGGACCTTCTCATGAAAAGGGTGGCCGAACTCTCGGGAAAGAAGGTTGACTTCGGAATCCTCAATTTCGGAGGAATCCGCACCGACATGCCCCAGGGGGATGTCCTCAAGGACGACATCATGTCAATGCTCCCCTTCAAGAACAACCTTTGCTATGTGCAGGTGCGGGGCCGCGACCTAAGGGCCATTCTCGAGCAGCTGGCAAAGGAAGGATGGCAGGTTACCGGAGGATGCGAGTGCGTTGTCAGGGACTCCACCCTTGAAAAGGCACTCATAGGAGGCGAGCCTCTTGACGATGGCCGCACATACGGCATAGCGACCATATCGTTCCTCCTTTCCGGAGGAGACGGACTGTCCGTTTCGCGCAACGCCCTCGAAGTCGAGATATACGAGGAGTATCCTTTCGACATGATGATGAAAGAGGTCGCCCGTCTGAAGGCGGAAGGACGCAATATAGAATACTCCAGGGACGACAGGATAAGGATCCTGGACGCCGAAGGAAAGGAGCAGACACTTAGAAGGTAGGAGGATGTGACATGAAGAAAAGTTCTTTAGCGATACTCTCGCTTGCAGCACTTGCGATAGTCATCCTGGCACTGTGCCTGAGATACTGCCCGTCTTCAACCAAGGCGAGACTGCCGAAGGGCAAGGCCCTTACCATACTCCACTACAACGACACCCATTCCCATTTCGAGCCGCTTCGCTCAGGAGATGAGAAGGGACTTGGCGGTACCATCGAAAGGGCGGCTTACATAGATAGCGTCCGGAAGGCTGACGGGCCGGAGAACGTGCTCCTTCTGCATGCCGGGGACTTCAGCCAGGGCTCGCCCTATTTCACGAAGTTCGGAGGCGACATGGAGATAGAGACCATGAACGCCATGGGCTACGACTGCGTCTGCCTGGGGAACCACGAGTTCGACAACGGGCTGGAGGATCTGACGCGGAGGCTCTCCATGCTCAAGTGCCCCGTCGTATGCTCAAACTACGATTTCTCTTCATTCGAAGCCGGAAAGTACATAAAGCCCTACGCAATCATTGAGCGCTCCGGCTTAAAGATCGGCATCTTCAGCCTTCTTACCGATGTCACGAGGGTGATTTCAAGGGAGATAGCAGACCGCCTCCCCAAGCTTGACGACATCCAGGTGGCAAACAAGTGGGCGGACTACCTCAAGAACCAGGAGAAATGCGATATCGTTATCGCCCTGACGCACATCGGCTACGAGGGGGAGGCGCTGACAGACCCCATCCTCGCCGAAAAGAGCCGCAACATAGACATCATAATCGGAGGCCACTCCCACACCTTCCTCGAGAAGATGGAGTACAGGGAGGATGCGGACAAAAAGAAAGTCCCCATCGTCCAGGACGGATGCTGGGGACTGTATACCGGGCAGGTGACCTACGTCAAACCGTAGGCCTACTCTGGCTTGTATGAATCCTTTAGGGCTGTGGTCTTGTTGAACACGGCCCTTTCCTTTGTGGAGTCGGGATCCTTGAAGTAGTAGCCTGTCCTTTCGAACTGTACGGCGATTCCGCTCTCATCATCCAGAAGGGCGGGCTCGCAGAAACCACTGCACTCGATTAGCGAGTCGGGGTTGAGGAAGTCCTTGTAGTCCTTGTCCTCGGGAACCTGGCTCATGTCTGCAAGGGTGAAGAGGCGGTCGTAGTTGCGTATCTCGATCTCCCTGGCGTGGGATGCGGACACCCAGTGGATTGTGCCCTTGACGCTTCTCCACTCTCCGCCGCCGGGACGGGTTGCGGGGTCGTAGGTGCACCTTAGCTCCACGATCTGCCCGCTGTCATCCTTCACTACCTCCTCGCATTTTATGATGTAGGTGTACTTGAGACGCACTTCGCCACCGGGACGCAGGCGGAAGAACTTCTTCGGGGCGTCCTCCATGAAGTCTGCCTTCTCGATGAGGAGCTCTCCCGTGAAGGGGACCTTCCTTGAAGGGCCTTCGGGATCCGCAGGGTTGAGCGGGCAGTCGAACCACTCGACCTTCCCTTCCTCCCAGTTCGTGAGGGTTATCCTGAGGGGGTCCTGAACCACCATGTAGCGGTTGGACCTTTCATTGAGGTCCTGCCTTACGCACCACTCCAGAAGCTGGATGTCCATGAGCTGGTCCCTCTTGGAGACGCCGATCTTCTCGCAGAACATCTTGAGTGCCCTTGGGGTGTAGCCCCTTCTCCTGACTCCGCAGAGGGTCGGCATCCTGGGGTCGTCCCATCCTGAAACGAGCCCCATGTTCACGAGCTCGAGGAGCTTTCTCTTGCTCATGAGTGTGTATGTGAGGTTGAGCCTCGCGAACTCGTACTGGTGCGAAGGGTATATGCCCAGGGTCTGGATGTACCAGTCGTAAAGGGGACGGTGCACGTCGAACTCGAGGGTGCATATCGAGTGGGTGATGTGCTCTATGGAGTCGCACTGGCCGTGGGTGTAGTCGTACATCGGGTAGATGCACCACTTGTCACCGGTGCGGTGGTGGTGTGCGTGCTTGATGCGGTACATGATAGGGTCCCTGAACATCATGTTGGGGGACGCCATGTCGATCTTGGCCCTGAGGACCTTGGCTCCGTCGGGGAACTCCCCGGCCTTCATGCGGCGGAAGAGGTCGAGGTTCTCCTCCGGGGTGCGGTTGCGGTATGGGCTCTCGATGCCAGGCTTGTCAACCGTGCCCCTTCCCTGGGAGATCTCCTCCTGGGTCTGGTCGTCCACGTATGCCTGTCCCTTCTGTATCATCATCTCGGCCCACTCGTAGAGCTGGTCGAAGTAGTCGGATGCATAGAGCTCCTTGTCCCACTGGAACCCGAGCCACTTGATGTCCTCCTTGATGGCGTCCACGTACTCGGTATCCTCCTTCGTGGGGTTGGTGTCGTCGTAGCGAAGGTTTGTCTTGCCGCCGTACTTCTGCGCCAGCCCGAAGTTGATGCACAGGCTCTTGGCGTGGCCGAGGTGCAGATAGCCGTTCGGCTCGGGAGGGAAGCGGGTGAGTATCGAATCCACCTTCCCTTCTCTGAGGTCCTTCTCGATGATTTCCTCCAGGAAATTCAGTTTTTTGCCTTCTTCCATTGTCTTTGTATCTTATTGAAGGACAAAATTAATGGAAATTGTCGTATTTTTGCACCTATAAAGGAGATTTTTGATGATTAAATCAATGACGGGCTATGGCAGGGCCGAGGCCTTGCTCGAGGGAGGAAAGATAACGGTTGAGATACGCTCCCTCAATTCCAAGAACGCGGACATAAGCATAAAGACGCAGCTCCTCCCCAAGGAGCATGAGATGCAGGTGCGCTCCCTTTTGGCTACGCGTCTCAAAAGGGGGACTATAGACCTTTTCATGAACTGGGAGCCGAATGCCGGAAGCGCGGCCCAGTCCGTCAACACCGAGGTGCTGAAAGGGTACATAAGCCAGGTGATGGACTTCCGCTGCAGCGAGTGCGGCTGCTCCGATGCCTCGGCCCCCGTAAGCGATACGCTCCTTGCGGCGATCCTGAGGTTCCCCGACGTTGTCGATTCCAAGAAAAGTGACATAGTGGATGAAAAGGCCTGGCCATCCGTCCTTGAGGCTATTGAGAAGGCTATAGACGCTCTCGATGCGTTCCGCACAACGGAAGGTGCGGCCCTCTACAAGGACGTGACCTCGAGGGTGGCGAAGATCCTCTCTCTCGAGGACAGGGTAGAGTCAATGGAGGGGGAGAGGATCGAAGCCGTGAAGGAAAGGCTCACAAGGAACCTTGCCGAGCTGGCTCAGAAGGTCGACCCCGTGCGCTTCGAGCAGGAGATAGTCTACTACCTTGAGAAGCTTGACATCAACGAGGAGAAGGTAAGGCTCCGCCAGCACTGCCGCTACTTCCTCGAAACAATAGACTCCGAAGGGGAGCCCGGAAAGAAGCTGGGCTTCATAATCCAGGAGATGGGCCGCGAGATAAACACCACCGGCTCGAAGAGCAACCACGCCGAGATGCAGAAGGCTGTCGTCCAGATGAAGGACGAGCTTGAGAAGATACGCGAGCAGAGCCTCAATATTCTCTAGATTGGCGGAAGTTCCATTAATTTAAACCGAGGTTGGGATGAAAGTCTTTGATTCACTGCGAAAGAAGATAGGTGAGTTCAAGCTGACGATGGGCCAGAAGCTCACCCTCAGCCTCAGCGCCATTGCCGTCACGCTTCTCACTTCGAGCGTAATATCCATACTGGAGTATTCCAGCATGAGCAACTACGTGTCGGAGCTCATCGCCGATAACATCAACTCCCTTAACGTAGCCCAGAGGCTCTCGACCCTCACAAACGAGTACAACCTCGAGATCCTTGCCGTCGTTGGCGACGACAGCCGCTCCTCCCTTCCGGATTTCAACCAGAAGGAGTTCCTGGACAAGTGCGACTCCCTTAGGGCCGCCCTGTCTCCGAACAACCTGTCGCACCTTGCGGACTCGGTGATGTACTCCTATTCGGCATACATGCTCTCCTCCCTTGAGCTGCCTGAGGTGCTCTCAAGCGAGAGCGTGGACTCCAGGCAGTGGTATTTCGAGAGGCTGCAGAGCTTCTACAACCGCCTCCATACGGACATAACTACGCTGTCGGGATCCATTTACAACATGCTCCAGAGAAACTCCGCCGTCTTCGAGAGGGGGTTCTACAGGAGCATAATCCCTGGTGCCGTCGCCGTAGGAGTGGGACTCGTGCTGGTGCTTCTGCTCCTTTTCTTCATCCTGGTCTATTACGTAAAGCCGATAAACGGGATGCTAAAGGGCATAAGCGAATATATCAACAACAACGGCAAGAGGTACAACTACGATTTCGAGGGCGACGACCAGCTACGGGACCTCAACTCCGCAATCCGCGAAGTGACCGAGGAGAACAGGCAGCTGAAGAAGCGTAGCCGGACCATCGTCCCGAGACAGACAAAGGCAGAATAGGATCCTAGCAAAGGAATGAACCTGAAGGTCATATCCAGAAACGTAGGGCTGGCGCTTCTTGTCAGCTCGCTTTTCATGTTCCTATCGGTACTGGTCTCCATGGCAAACGGCAATGACAGCGCCCTGGCCGCACTGTCAATCAGCTTCATAATAACCTTCACCGTCGGAATCTTCCCGCTAATCTTCGTCCGCACAACTCCGAAGATCACCCTTACCGACGGATATCTGATCATATGCCTTTCGTGGCTGCTTTCCTTCCTTTTCGGCATGCTTCCCTATCTTCTTTGGGGAGGCCCGTTCACGGTCATGAACGCATGGTTCGAGAGCGTGTCTGGATTCACGGCGACGGGAGGGACCATCCTCGAAAGGGTGGAGGACCTTCCGAACAGCCTCCTTTTCTGGAGAAGCTCCACGCATTTCATCGGAGGCCTGGGAGTAGTGGTGTTCGTGCTCCTGGTGATCCCGATGTCCGGTCCGGTGAGGCTCCGCCTTGTGAACGTGGAGATGACAAACCTCTCCAAGGGCTCATACAAGGTAAGGACGAACAAGGTCGCCCGCATATTCGCATGCGTGTACATCGCAATAACCCTGGCGGCGTTCCTTTGCTACTGGATTGCCGGCATGTCGCCGTTCGATGCCATCAACCACGCATTCAGCATCGCTGCGACAGGAGGCTTCTCCACCAGGACGAAGTCCATCGGAGACTTCCACTCTCCGCTTATCAACTGGATCACGATGGTCTTCATGCTCCTTGGCTCCATCCACTACGGAATAATATACATGGTGGCTACGACGCGTTCGCTAAAGCCCCTTAACAACGCGGTCCTGAAGTTCTACCTCTGCTGCGTGCTGTTCGCCGGATTCGTGGCGTCCTCCTCCCTGATCGCGGGAGGCATGCCGGTCGGGAAGGCTTCCATGATGGGATTCTTCCATACCCTTACCTACACTTCGACGGCCGGATTCTCGCTTGGCGATGTCACCAGCTGGGGCGCGCCGTGTTCGGCTGTGCTCATCCTCATGGGAATATTCTGCGGAATGGCCGGTTCGACCAGCGGCGGACTGAAGGTGGACCGTCTCATGCTTTTCTTCAAGTCCGTGTCCATGCACATCAAAAAGAGCATATACCCCACGAGCGTAAGTGTCGTCAAGGTCGGCGGAAAGACCCTCAGCGACGACGACGTGTACCCGCATGTCCTTCTTATCGCGATATACTTCATGCTCGCGTTCGCGTCGGTGTTCCTATGCCGGATGAGCGGCACTTCGATGGGAGACTCCCTTGCCGGAACCATCTCGGCCCTTGGAAACCTGGGCGCTTCGTTCGGAGACCTCGGGACCTACGGCGAGTACAATCCGCTCAATTCCTGGACCAAGTTCATCCTCACGGTAGACATGTTCCTCGGAAGGTTGGAAATTTATCCCGCCCTTGCGACCATATCGATCCTTTTCCATAAGAGGAGGTACTAGGATGTACGGCAGTGAGATACTTCTGAAAGGATTCCTGGAAAAGCTACCCTATGAGGCGACTTCTTCGCAGAGGTCGCTTTTCGAGGACGTGGCAGCCTTCCTCACTGACGGGGAGGGTGACATCCTTGTCGTAAACGGATACGCCGGAACGGGAAAGACTTCCGCCATATCCGCCATCGTATCCACCCTCGAGGCGATGAAACGCAAGTGCATCCTGATGGCCCCTACCGGACGGTCGGCGAAGGTGCTGTCATCCTACACGGGGAGAAGGGCCGCTACCATCCACAAGAGCATATACAGGCAGAGGAGCTTCGGGGAAGACGGGACGGGCACATTCGCCCTTGGGCCCAACAAGGCCAGAAATGCCGTATTCATAGTGGACGAGGTATCCCTCATCGGTATCGAGGATGCTTCACAGAAGGGTGGCGCCGTGTTCGGGAGCGGGGACCTGCTTGCTGACCTGGTGAGGTTCGTGCGTAGCGGTACAGACTGCTTCCTCATTCTTGTTGGGGACTCTGCGCAGCTGCCTCCGGTAGGGATGGACCAGAGCCCGGCCCTTTCTTCAGAGTACATGTCAGGCGCCGGCGGAGTCAGGTTCTCATCCCTTGACGAAGTGGTAAGGCAGGAGGCCTCATCGGGAATACTTTCAAATGCCACGCGCCTTCGCCAGCTCATCTCAAACCCCTTCTTCTCGGAGCTTTCGCACTCTGATGTAAAACTCTCTACGTCAGGGTTCGATGATATTCTGCGGGTTGACGGGGGAGAGCTTCTGGACACCCTTTCCGATGCGTATTCTACCTACGGGGAGGACGAAGTGGCAGTCCTTGCACGTTCGAACAAGAGGGCGAACCGCTACAATGCCGGCATCCGCTCCAGGGTGCTCTTCCACGAGGAGGACCTTGTGCGGGGGGAGAAGCTCATGATAGTGAAGAACAACTACTTCTACCATGACGAGGAGAAGAAGATCGACTACATAGCGAACGGGGATGTGGCGTCTCTAGTGAGGATAGGCCACTATGACGAGCGCTACGGGCTTCATTTTGCAAAGGCGACGCTCCAGTTTCCCGACTATGACGAGGCCCTTGTGGATGCCGAGGTGTGCCTTGACACCCTATCATCGGAGTCCCCGTCGCTATCCTACGAGCAGCAGAACGCCCTTTTCACAGGGGTGTGGGAGGATTACTCGCACCTCGGGGCGAAGGGAAAGATATACAAGGCGATGAAGGAGGATCCCTTCTTCAACGCCCTCCAGATAAAGTACGCCAGCGCCATAACCTGCCACAAGAGCCAGGGCGGGCAGTGGAAGTGCGTATTCGTGGACAATCCCATATGGCGGGAGGATATTCAGCTGGAGGATCTCAAGTGGCTCTATACGGCACTTACCCGTGCAGTGGAGAAGGTCTATCTGGTGAACTTCGCCGACGACCTTTTCCGCGACTAGAAAAAATACCCTTGGAAATGAAAGGAAGGATGATATTTCTGTCGGTGGCCTTCGCAGTGCTGCCGATGCTCTCTTTCGGAGAAGATTTCGAAAGGATACCTGCACATTCAAAGTGGGTTGGACCCCATACGGCGGCATTCAGCTACACCCCGTCTTTCAAGGATGCATTCACGCTGGACGCATCCTCGGGAAGGAAGACAGAAGGTCTCTCTTTCCCGGACAGGTACGCATCCTTCCCCGTAGAGCCCGAGGGAGCCGAGAACCTCACCTATTCTCCCGACTCTTCCTCCCTTGCGTTCACTCGCGGGGGAGACCTCTTTGTCGTTGACATATCCTCGGGGGCGGAGACGCGCCTTACTTTCGACGGGAGCGAACTGGTGATGAACGGCTACGCTTCGTGGGTGTACTATGAGGAGATCCTTGGAAGGAGCTCCCGCTACAAGGCCTTCTGGTGGTCTCCGGATTCAAAGCGTCTGGCATTCTACCGCTTTGACGACTCGTCCGTTCCCATGTTCCCGATATACTCTCCATTCGGCCAGGACGGTACCCTCAGGCAGACCCGCTATCCAAAGTGCGGGGAGCCGAACCCCAGGGTGCGCATCGGAATGGTTGAGATCCCTTCCGGTTCGGAAGCTCCTTCGGTCGTATGGGCCGACTTTGACGAGGAGGAAGACCAGTATTTCGGGATTCCGTTCTGGGGAAGCGACTCCAAGACTTTCTATGTAAGCCGCGAGCCAAGGCGGCAGAACACCCTTGACCTGTATGCGGTATCATCTCTTGACGGGTCGAAGAAGGCCATATACCATGAGGAGTATCCTACGTGGCTGGACTGGATTGACGGGATGGTCTTTGCAAAGGACGGTCTTTACATGGTGCGCTCCTTTGAGACGGGATGGGAGCAGATCTACTTCCTGTCATATGACGGAAAGACGCTAAGGCGCCTTACAGACGGAAAGAACTGGCGCATATCGATCCTGAGGGTGGATGAGCGAAAGGGTGACGTATATTTCCTTGCAAACAGGGAAAGCACCGTGAGAAAGTGCGTCTACAAGGTCGACTCCCGCGGCAGGATATCATCCATTACCCCTTCTTCCCTTAATGCGGCCTCTCCTTCGATAAGCCCTGACGGAAAGTTCCTCAAGGTGACGCTGAGCTCCTTTACCGTGCCTTCGCAGATATGGCTCCTGCCACTTGACAAGGCTTCCGGAGCGTCCCCGTCTTATGTAAGGGGTGCGGTAAAGGTCGCGGATGCAGCCACATCTTCTTTCGACGCCTCGAGATACTCCCTTCCAAGGAACATATCCATGACAACATCGGACGGCCTTGTGCTCCCTGGATACATAGTCTATCCTGACGGATTCGACCCTTCAAAGAAATACCCCGTGCATGTTGACATATACGGAGGTCCCGACACTCCCATGGTAAGGGAGTCGTGGATGGCCCCTGAAAGGTTCGAGTGGTGGAGAAGCCACGGGATAATAGAGGTGACCGTCGACTGCAGGGCCTCCGGGCATAACGGAAGGGAAGGCCTCGACCAGATATTCGGGCACCTGTCGGATGTGGAGACGGATGACTTTGTGCAGTGGGCGCACTACCTAAAGTCCCTTCCCTATGTCGACGGGGAGAAGATCGGTGTGGAAGGGTTCTCCTTCGGCGGAACCATGACTGCCCGCCTGGTGCTTTCCCATTCGGAGGACTTCCACTACGGAATCGCCGGAGGAGGAGTGTATGACTGGTCACTTTATGACACCCACTACACTGAAAGGTTCATGGACACCCCTTCTGCAAATCCCGAAGGCTACGCCTCCACAAGGACCGCAAACTTCGTGAAGGACTATCCGGCGAGGTACTCCGCCGACAGCCTTGACAGGGAGGCGGTTGAGCCGGTCATGCTGAAGCTCACCCACGGAACCGGGGACGACAATGTGCATTTCCAGAACACGCTGCAGCTTATCGACGCCCTTCAGAGGGAAGGCTGCAAGTTCGACTTCATGATATATCCTGACGGAATGCACGGGTACAGGGGATACCAGGGTGCCCACTCAGTGAAAGCGGACCGGGAGTTCTGGCTAAGATACCTGGTCAGATAGGGGCTTTGCGGCGAGGAGCATCTTCTGCCTTGACGCTCCGGTGAATGCGTAGATTCTCTCCGGACCGTTTCCGCTGCATGAGGAAATCTCCCTGAGCCTCTCGCTTGTGAAGGGGACGTTCCTTGCCGATACCGCTGCATCTGGATATTCCATCCCAAGCATCTTTGCATTCTTCCCTGAGTAGGGGAGAATCCTTTCAATCTTCATCATTCTTCCAAAAGGGGAGAGTGCTGCCGCCTTTGAAGGGTCCGTTACAATGTAGAGGTTCGTGGACGGGGCGACGCGGGATACCCCTTCGCTTCCAGGGATGCCTGGCGTTGCCGCGGCCTTTGAAAGGGCCTTGCCGGGCTCGAAAAGCACATCGCCTTCTTTCATGCCTGGAAATGCGACCTCTTCGTTGTTCTGGTGCAGGGGTATTTCCATCATAGCCTCGTCTTCATGGACGAAGATGGAGAAGTCTCCTTCATATCCCCTCCTGGAAACACAGACCAGCTCCTTGCATTCCCTGCCGCTGCCTATGACATGCACCTGGAAAAGCCCCCTCAGCCTTGAAGCCACCATGGAGATGTCGGCCATGGGGGAGAGCTTGGCAATGAAAAAGGGGCTCTGGAGAAGGAGTTCGTCCTGAAGGGATGTGATATCAGGGGAGCACTGTTCCAGAAGGAATACTTTCTTTCCGGAGAAGCCCCTTCTGGCCGGGTCCAGGAATATTGCGTCAGGGTGCATGCCGTCCATGATCGAGGAAATGGCCCCTGGCACCACCATCTCGTTCTTTATGGTGACATCCATCCCCAGGATGGGGAAATTGCGCCTTGCTGCATCGCAAAGTGAAGGGTCTGCGTCATTGTAGAGGACGGCCTTCGCGACTTTTGAAAACGCCCAGAGGTCGACACCGAGGCCACCTGTAAGGTCCGCTATGCTTCTTATTCCTAGCTCTTTTACTATGGATGCCTTCACCATTGCCGTGGAGAGGGAACTGCACTGCTGGGTGCAGAGGGATGTAGGGTACACAAGGGATGGAATCTCCCACCATGGCTCCACCTTGCCTTTCATGCGGGCCCTTCCTTCGATGGTACTGGCGGCAAGGGGCACGTCGATGTCCGGCCACCTGTCCTTCGAGAGTATCAGCTTCGAGGGGTCGTCGTTTTCATGTTCGAGTATGAAGGAAGAGAACCTGTCCATCGTATTTTGCCGCCAGGGCGATTCCTGTTCCAGGGTATCGCCATTGCAAGTTAGGCATTTTCGATGATTCTCCCAACCATGGGACCGTTCTCGGATTGGATTTTGCTGAAATTGCTTTGACTGTTGAAACGTTTTTAGTAAATTTGTTGATTGGGTTTGGAATGGGAATCCCACCCTTATTCGCAGAAATTTTGAATAAATTTAATCATACTAAAACCACATCAACACTATGGCAGACTACAAGGAAGTTGCTAAGAGGTGGCTCGAAGGAGACTTCGATCCCGAAACAAAGTCAAAGATCATAGAACTGCGCAACAACGACCCTGCAGGGTTCGAGGATGCCTTCTACCGCAACCTCGAGTTCGGAACAGGCGGACTTCGCGGCATCATGGGTGTCGGAACCAACAGGATGAACAAGTACACGGTCGGAATGGCCACCCAGGGATTGGCGAACTACATCAAGTCCCACGTGGAAGGCGATGACCTCAGCGTATGCGTATCCTACGATAGCCGCAACAATTCGAAACTCTTTGCCAAGATCACGGCAAACGTGCTCAGCGCCAACGGAATCAAGGTGTTCCTCTACGATAATATACATCCCGTGCCGCTCCTTAGCTACGCGGTAAGGCTGAAGAAGGCCACGGCAGGAGTCATGATTACGGCGTCCCACAATCCCAAGGAATACAACGGCTACAAGGTGTTCTGGAGTGACGGAGCCCAGATTACCGCTCCTGTGGATGCCGACATTGTTGCGGAGGTTGCAAAGATAACAGACCCTTCGATGGTGAGGTTCGAGCCTAAGGATGAATGCGGAGAAATCCAGATGATGGGCCATGAAGTCGACGAGGCGTACCTCAGCGACGTGCTCACCCTAATGCTCTCACCCGAGTCAAGGGCCCGGCACAACGACCTCAAGATCGTCTACACGCCTCTTCACGGATGCGGAGTAAGGATCGTTCCGGAGGCACTTTCGCGTCTTGGGTTCAAGAACATCGTCCATGTTCCCGAGCAGGACGTATCCGACGGAAACTTCCCCACGGTAGTCTCCCCCAATCCCGAGGAGCACTCCGCCCTTGAGATGGCCCTTGCAAAGGCCGATGAGGTGGGGGCTGACATAGTTATGGCAACGGACCCCGATGCCGACCGCATGGGAATCGCCGTAAGGGACAACGACGGGAAGATGGTGCTTTTCAACGGCAACCAGACAGGTTCGATGCTTACCTACTACATCCTCACCAGATGGAAGGAGCTCGGTAAGCTCGACCCCTCGAAGTATGTCGTAAAGACCATCGTGACCACCGAGCTCATCGCCCGCATAGCCGAGTCATTCGGAGTGAAGTGCTACAATGTCCTTACAGGATTCAAGTACATAGCCGACGTGGTCCGTCGCAACGAGGCCGCCGGAGAGTTCATCTGCGGAGGGGAGGAGAGCTACGGATTCAACGTGGGACAGTTCGTCCGTGACAAGGACGCACCCATCTCCTGCTGCATGGTCGCAGAGTGCGCGGCGTGGGCTGCCGACCAGGGACTTACCCTGTATCAGCTCATGCAGAAGATATACGCCCAGTACGGCTACCACAAGGAAGGCCTCGTTTCGCTTGTCCGCAAGGGAAAGAGCGGAGCCGAGGAGATCCAGAAGATCATGGCCGATTTCAGGGAGAACCCTCCTAAGGAGCTTGCAGGCTCGCCCCTTACAAAGGTGGTTGACTACCTGCACCCTGAGAAGACCGGCCTTCCCAAGTCCAACGTCCTTCAGTTCTTCGACGAGGCTGGCGACGTGGTGTCTGTGCGCCCTTCCGGAACGGAACCCAAGATCAAATTCTATTTCGGGGCGAAGGGAGATGACGCCGACAGCAAGATAGTGGCCCTTCGCGAACAGCTTGTAAAATAGCTTCCATGAAAAGGATACTTCCGATATTGATGATGATGCCGCTTGCCCTGTTCTCATGCAGGCGGGCGGCATCGGTTGATGCTTCAAAGCTGCCTGAATATGAGTGCTTCCGCACTGGCGGGAAGATAGATGTGGACGGCATCCTTGACGAGCCTTCGTGGAAGGCCGCCAAGGCTCTTTCGCCCCTTGTGGAGATTCGCGGAGCGGGGAATGAGTATCCCCAGCCCGTGAAGGAGACAGAGATAAAGATGCTCTGGGACGAGGAGAACCTCTACGTGGGCGCCGTCATTCACGAGGACAACATCATTGCTACCCTGACGCAGAAGGATACCATTATATATAAGGAGAACGACTTTGAGATCTTCCTGGATCCCCGGGGAAACGGAGAAGGCTACTTCGAGATAGAGACTTCCGCCAAAGGAGTGGTGATGGACCTCATAATGAACCGTCCCTACCATGAGGGCGGCACCTTCTACATGCCATGGGACTGTCCCGGAATGAAGCTTGCGACCCATATCGAAGGGACGGTCAACGACCCATCCGACAAGGACAGCTACTGGAGCGTGGAGGTGTCAATTCCCAGGAATTCCCTCATGTGGGGATTCGATGCGCCTTCAGACATGAACTCCTGGAGGATGAACTTCTCAAGGGTCGAGTACCTCCCGGGGCAGAGCAAGGGTTGCAACTGGGTATGGGCTCCCACCGGAGTCGTCGATATCCACCATCCCGAACTCTGGGGCGTGGTATATTTCAGGGAAAAGAGCGTTCTGGACAACTGATTGGGTCTTTTGGACGTCACTTGGGTTGCGATTTTCCGCCTGTTTGCCTATCTTTGACAGGTACTTCTTTGGCGTAATGCAGAAAAGTACAAGAATATCACACGTAATCGCATTTGATCTATGAGTAGGATTCTGGTTGTCGATGATGAGCAGGACATATGCGCCATCATAAAATACAACCTTCAGAAGGCAGGGCATGAAGTGGATGTGGCCTACTCCGCTGAAGAGGCCCTTACGCTTGACATACCGTCATACCAGGCTATCCTGCTTGACGTGATGATGGGGGAGATGTCCGGGCTTCAGATGCTCTCCGTCCTGAGAAACAATCCCGAGACCGCATCCGTCCCCGTAATCCTTGTAACTGCGAAGACCGCAGAGGGGGACATCGTAGAAGGACTTGACAGCGGAGCTGACGACTACATATCGAAGCCGTTCTCGGTCAACGAGCTGGTATCCAGGGTGTCCGCCCTCCTGAGAAGGACTTCGTCAGCGGCCGCGGGCACAACGGCGGCTCAAAGCGCTGCGAAGATGCTTTCTTTCGAAGGGCTTTCCATGGACCTTTTTACAAAGAAGGTTACGGTCGATGGAAACGAAGTCTCCCTTACGAAGACGGAGTATTCGATACTTGAGCTTTTCCTCTCTTCTCCGGGTGTTATCCGTTCCCGTGACGACATCATCCGGTTTGCATGGCCAAAGGACGTTGTCGTCCTCGACAGGACAGTGGACGTCAACATCGCCCGCCTTCGCAAGAAAATCGAACCCTACGGAGACTGTCTCGCCACACGTCATGGGTACGGATACATCCTGCTGCCCTCCTCGTCCAAATGACATCCTCCTACGGAAGAAAGCTTTTCTGGACCATTGCCGCCGCGATGGTCGCTTTTGTCGCACTGTTCTCCGTATACCAGCTCTTCCGTGAGATAAAGTACCGGAGCCAGGTCATTTCCTCGCGTCTTGAGGACTACAACATAATAATATACGACAAGCATTCCCGAGGAGAGTCCATAGAGAGAATAGAGTCGCTGCCTGGGGAGTACAATATCTCCGGCGTGTGGACGAGGATGGTGTCCCATTCGGGAGAACTCCTCTACGAGAACGCACCGGGGGCCAGGCCTTTTTCAAAGGACGAATTTTTCGCCAGCGATGACGTTTCTGATGCCCTAAGGCTGGGTGTCGGCATGTCCTACTGGACAAAGGGGCCGTCAACAGGTGAAAGGAGATTCTATATGGCGAGCTATTTCCGTGACGGGGATATCGTGATCCGCTCATCGGTTCCGTGGAACCGCCAGGTCCGCACCCTGATGTACCCGGACCTCAATTTCCTGTGGATATCACTGTCCTTCCTCGTCCTGGTGCTCGTTCTCCTTTGGTACAGGACAAACAGGATAACGGACAAGGTCGCAAAGGAGATGACCCGCCTGAACGCCGAGCTTGGCTATCGTTTCGACCAGAACGCCATGATGAAAAAGCAGATGACCCAGAACGTGGCGCACGAGCTAAAGACGCCGGTTGCCAGCATCATGGGGTTCCTAGAGACTATACGCTCCGATCCGGACATGACCGAGGAAATGAAGAACGAGTTCATCGAAAGGAGCTATCAGCAGAGCGTAAGGCTTTCGGATATCCTGCGTGACGTGTCGCTGCTTGGAAGAATCGAGAACAACGCCGTATCATTCCCCAAAGAGAAGGTGGACATATGCTCGCTCGTTGACGAGATCATAGTCGCCAACAGCTGGAGGCTCAAGGAAAGGGACATGGTGATGGTGAACCTCATAAGCAAGGGCGTCACCGTGAACGGGAACCGCGGCCTTCTCTACTCGGTATTCAGGAACCTTACGGACAACGCAATAGCCTATGCGGGAAAGGGTACATCCATCCTTGTGGAGACAAGGGGCGGAACCAGGAAGCAGTGGATGTTCAGTTTCTCCGACAACGGGGTCGGGGTTGACGACGCCCATCTTCCGCTTCTTTTCCAGAGGTTCTACAGGGTTGACAAGGGGCGCTCCCGAAAGCTCGGAGGAACCGGACTGGGCCTTTCCATAGTGAGGAACGCCGTAATCCTGCACGGCGGCACCATCTCTGCAAAGAGGGCCAACACCGGAGGTCTGGAGTTCGTATTCACCCTTGACAAGTAAATAAAAAGGAAGGAGACCGCTACCTGGCCTCCTTCTCTGTATTCTTCTGTCTTCTTTCCCAATCCTTGCACCACTGGCGGATTTCACATTCATCGCACCTGGGGCTTCTTGCCGTGCAGACATATCTGCCGTGGAGAATGAGCCAGTGATGTGAGATCGCCCTCCTGTCTACGGGAATGTTTTTCTCCAGGTCTTTTTCCACATCAAGCGGAGTTTTTCCGCTGGAGAGTCCAAGGCGGTGCGCAACCCTGAATACGTGGGTGTCGACTGCTATCACCGGGGCACCGTGTACTACCGACATCATCACGTTGGCGGTCTTCTGTCCTACGCCTGGCAGCTTTTTCAGGCTCTCCCTGTCGGATGGGACATCTCCGCCGAAGTCCTCGACTATCATTCTGGACGCATCCCTCAGGTGGGCGGCTTTGCTGCTGGGGTAGGATATGCTTTTTATATAGGGGAAAATCTCCTCTGCCGAAGCTTCCGCCATGGACGCAGGGTCCGGGAACCTTTCAAAGAGGGCGGGGGTGACCATGTTCACCCTTCTGTCTGTGCACTGGGCAGACAGGATGACGGCTAGGAGGAGATGGAAGGGGGAGTCGTAGTGAAGCTCGGTTTCGGCCACCGGCCTGTTGAGGGAGAACCATCCAACGATCCCCTCGTACCTTTCCTTTCTTGTCATGGGTCAGATGGTGAGGGCGAGGTCGATTATGTCGTTGTCCTCCCGCTCGGTGCAGGATTCGTCCTTGCATACGAACACCCTTCCGTGGTACTTTTCGAAGATGTCCCTGTGGTGGGTCACCATTACCACCGGGGTGCCGTCTTCATTGATCCTCCGAAGGAGCTGCATGATGCCGTCGGCGGTCTCGTTGTCAAGGTTGCCGGTGGGCTCGTCCGCAATTATTACCATCGGGTCGTTCAGAAGAGCCCTTGCTATGGCGATCCTCTGCTGCTCCCCTCCGGATAGCTGGTGGGGCATCTTGTAGGCCTTGTCCTGCATCCCGACATCATCCAGGACGCTTTCAATCCTTTTCCTTATCCCCTCGTCGCTCTTCCATCCGGTAGCCCGAAGGACAAAGGAGAGGTTGTCGAACACGGTCCTGTCCATAAGAAGCTGGAAGTCCTGGAAGACTACGCCCAGCTTGCGTCTAAGGTATGGAATGTCCTTCTGGCGTATTCCGTTGAGCTCGAATCCGCACACAAGGCACGAGCCTTTCTCGATCTCGTTCTCCCCGATCATTGTCCTAATTATGGAAGTCTTGCCGGTGCCCACCTTGCCTACGATGTAGACAAAGTCTCCGGGATAGATCTCCATGTCCACTCCGTGGAGGATGGTGGCTTCGCCGTTCATTATCTCGGCGTCCTTCAGGGATATTACGGGAGTTTTTTCTGTTTGAGTGTCAGCCATGGCAGAAAAATTGTAATTGTACAAAAATACGCAAAGTTTTGGTAAAATGGCAACCGCTCCTTTCCACAGGTGCGGAAAAATGAGTAATTTTGTAAGATTGGATAAAAAGGAAACGGATATGAAAAGATATAGGCTGATTTCTACGCTTGGAGCCGCACTTCTGTGCCTTTCGGTTTTTGCGGGACCTTCTCCCCAGGTCGGGGACTTCCGCCACGCCCAGTCCCTCTATCAGAAGGGGATGTACGCCGAGGCCAAGGCCCTTTTCGACAAGATGGATAAGAGCGCCCAGAGCGAGGGGTACTCGCTTCTTTGCGAGGAGAGGCTCTCCTCGGGCGGATACGAGTCCAGGATGGCCGACTACCTTTACAGGTATCCCTATTCGGGACTATCCTCCGAGATCCGCTACCGTCACGCCCTCAACCTCTTTGATGGCGGGAACTACCGTGAGGCCCAGACCGAGTTCGGGAAGATCTCCTCTGAGAACATATCCAAGGGCGACCAGGCCGAGTATCTTTTCAAGAAGGCCTACTGCGATTTCGACCAGCGGAACTACGACAGCGCACTCGAGGGCCTTGGAAAGGTCATCGACATGCCGCAGAGCGATTTCACAGCACCGGCCCAGTATACGACAGGATACATTCTGTATGAAAGGGAGCAGTTCTCCCAGGCCATACCATGGTTCGAAAAGTCGGTGCGCGACCCCCGTTTCGAGAGCATTTCCAAGTACTATATAATGGAGTGCCACTTCATGGACAAGGACTACTCATACGTGACGCAGCACGGTCCCGAGATATACGAAGATGTCCCCGAAGAGAGAAAGCCGCACCTTGCCAGGATAATAAGCGAATCCTACCTGGTGCTTGGCGATGCGTCCAGCGCAAGGCAGTACTATGATGTCGTGAAGCAGGCTCCCCAGAAATCAAGGGGCGACTACTTCTACGCCGGATCCCTGCTCTACACTACGGGAGATTACGCCGGCGCCATAGAGAACTTTTCAAAGATGACCGACCGCAGCGACTCCACCGGGCAGGCTGCGAACTATCTTTTGGCGTCATCCTACATAAAGACTCGTGACAAGGTGAGTGCGATGGAAGCCTTCAAGGATGCCGCCTCGGTATCATACAACCCCCAGATACAGGAGGACTCGTACTTCAATTGGGCGAAGCTGGCGTTCGACCTCAACAACGACCCCACCGTGTTCGAGGGATACCTCAAGAAATACTCGAACAAGACTCGCGGAGACCAGATATACTCATACATGGCCCTGGCGTCGCTCCTGAACCACGACTACGAGGCCGCCGTACAGGCTTACGACAAGATAGACGACCTGGATGCCGACATGAGGCAGAACTACATGAAGGCCAACTATCTGAGGGCGAACCAGCTTATAAATAGCGAGTCCTACAGGGACGCAATCCCTCACCTGAAGGCCGTTACATACTACACCGACAAGAGAAGCGACCTTAGCCAGCTGTCCCGCTACTGGCTTGCCGAGTCATACTACAGGGACGACAAGTACTCACAGGCCCAGACCCTTTTTACAGAGCTGTACAACCAGAGCGCCCTCGAGGGAAGAAGCGAGGGAAAGCTGCTGCCCTACAACATAGGATACAGCTATTTCAAGGACGGGAAGTACGACCAGGCCGTGAAGTGGTTTGACAAGTACTTAGCATCCTCCGACAAGACAAACCGAAGGGACGCCATGCTCCGCAAGGCCGACGCCGCCTTCATCGGGAAGGACTACAAGGGTGCTGCCGCGGCATACGAGAATGTCATCAAGGCCTATCCTTCCCTTGACGACCTCTACCCTTATTACCAGGGTGGACTTTCATACGGCCTTGCAAAAAACAATGCGAAGAAGACCGAGCTGCTCTCCACCGCGGTGAAGGCATCTCCCAAGAGCGCTTTCTACAATGAGTCGCTCTACGAGCTCGCCCGCTCCTACATGGCTTCCGGCAAGGACTCCAAGGCGGCCGAGTGCTACAACACGATCATAAGGGGGGCATCCGACAAGGGATATGTAGCCCGCTCACTTATCGGAATGGGAATGATTAGCCGTAACGCATCCAAATATGACGAGGCCCTTGGCTACTACAAGAAAGTGGTATCTGAGAATCCCGGCACCGAGTACGCTGAAGACGCTCTTCTTGCAATAGAGTCCATCTACCAGAGCAAGAAAGAGCCCGAGAAATACGTCGACTACGTGGAGAGCCTGGGCTCCGCCTCCGGAAAGAGCGCTTCCGACAAGGAGAAGATCCTCTTTGCCGCAGCCGAGCAGAACTACCTTTCCGGCAACTACTCCAAGGCCCTTGTGTCTCTGGAGTCCTATATGGACAAATACCCCAAGGGAGCCGATACAGACAAGGCCCTGTTCTATACTGCGGACTGCTACAAGAACCTCGGAAAGAAGGAGAAGGCTTGCGACTACTATGCGAAGGTCATGAAGAAGAACGGCTCCTACGCTGAGCTGTCAGCCCTCAACTACGCATCGCTTTCATACTCGATGGAGAAGTACAAGGATGCGTTCCAGGGATACTCGACACTTGCAAAGGTCGCCAGGATAGATGCAAACAAGCACACATCCGTCGTCGGAATGATGGAGTCTGCCTACCGCGCCCGTGACAGCAAGAGCGCAATCACCTACGCAGACAAGGTGCTCTCCGACAAGGCTAGCACGGCAGATGAGAAGACAGAGGCCAAGTACGTAAAGGCAAAGTCGCTGATGTCCTCGAGCGACAGGACGGGAGCCCTCAAGATAATGGAGGAGCTCTCCAGGAGCCCCAAGACGGCCCAGGGCGCGGAGGCGGCCTACACCCTCATCCAGGATGCCTACGACAGGGGAGACTTCGCTTCTGTAAAGAAGAAGGTGTTCGCCCTTTCAGATTCTGGAACAGGACAGACCTACTGGCTTGCCAAGAGCTTCATCCTCCTTGGCGACGCCTACGCTGAGCAGGGCGAGTACGCCCAGGCCAAGGCTACCTTCGAGAGCATCCGCGACGGCTACAAGAGCGGCGGCACCTCCGATGACGTGCTTGACAACGTGAACATGAGGCTCAAGAAACTCTCCCAGATGGGGAAGTAGACAGTATTATCAGATGAAAAATCCAACTAAAATGAAAAGATACATTGCAATCCTAGGGGCCATGTCCCTGTGCGCAGGGGCTTTCGCCCAGGAAATCAACCCTACGGTCGAAGTTACCAACGACTATCAGGGAAAGACGGTCGAGGCCGTGAAGCCTTCCCAGAAAATGGACGTGCCTGACTCGGTGCTCCGCTTTGACATGAAGTACGACTACGACATCTTCACTCAGAAGTATGCCGGAGCTGCAGATTTCACACCCTACCTTATGGACATGAAGCCTACGGCCCAGATCGGAAGGGGAAAGAAGCTGTATCTGCGTGCCGGTGCCGGCTTTCCATTGAAGCCAACCCTGGACCTTGTCTTCACTCCCGTTCAAGGTACGGACTGGAATGTCGACTTCTATGCGTTCCACCGCTCCTATATAGGGAAGTATCGCAATATCGGCCTCGAGCAGAACGGGGACCTCTATGACATAAAGGCGATCAAGGACATTTCAGGCTCTTCGGAAAAGAAGTACGTCAAGGGGTACGACGCCCTGACGCGCGTGGGAGTGGACCTTCACAAGACTGCCGGGTCTACCCTCCTGTCCCTTAGCGCAGGCTACTACGGCATCCACACCAAGGTCAAGGATGACGACGACAATGCCATGAAGACCGGATTCAACTCAGCCGAGGCTTCTTTCGGTTTCTCAAGGGCAACGACACCCGATACGAAGTACTTCCTCTATGAGGGGACTCTCAGGGGCAGGTTCGGAAGCGAAAAACTCACCGGAGGGGACGAGGTCAGCACCCTGGGTGAATTCAAGGCTTCATTTGACGGAACCTTCGGCCCCGTGTTCAGCCGCTCCCACAGGATAGTGGCCGACGTCCATGCTGGTGTGAGCTCCTATTCTAACCTTTGCACTGCTACGCTTGGCAACTTCTACGTGACCCCGAAATACGTCTTCGAGCGTGGTGGTGCGAGAATTTCCCTTGGAGTGAAGATCAATCCCGCATTCAGGGGAGGAGACACCTTCTATTATGGCTTCGAGCAGGGAGCGACCAAAGGCCAGATATTCTATCCCGACGTGCATGTGAGCATGCCTCTCGCTCCGGGGGTCAACCTCTACGGCAAGGTTACGGGCGGTGTTACGTTAAATGACTATTCATCCCTGAAGGAGTGGAATCATTTCGTCACCCCTTGGAGGGGCGTATTCTATCCTCTCATGGAGAACACGATCGAAAGGGTCAACTTCACTGGCGGCCTTCGTGGCAATGTAAGCGAAAAGTTCCGCTATGACGTCAGCGCAGGGTATGGCCTTTACAAGAACATGCTTTCGGATGCCGCCTATGCGTTTTACGATGGAACCTACATGATGATCGCCCCTATGCTTTCATACGTCAAGGGGGGGGTGTTCCACGCCGACGCTTCCCTTGCCTATGACGGGGACCCGTTCTTCGCTGAAGCTTCCCTGGCCTACAGGAAGGCAAATGTAACCGATGACGAGTTCATGGCGTTCGCCCCTGCCGCCCTCAGCGGGAACCTCCATCTTGGCTATAACATTCGCAACCGCCTGACCCTCGGTCTCTACGGAGACTTCGCTACAAAGCGCACCTGCACCGTTACGTATGAAGATTACGCCTACGGTGACATGACGATTCCGGGCTACTTCGATCTTGGAATCGGTGCCGAGTATGCGGTGAACCGCAAGCTATCCGTATGGGCTAGGGGCGGAAACCTCCTTAACCAGACGATAATGAAGCACATTTGCAATCCTGAATACGGAATAAGCATAACCGCAGGAATAGTACTGAGCCTGTAGGGTTCCGGATCTTGAACCAAAGGGGGAGTCCTTGCCGGGCTTCCCTTTTTTTCGTGCCCTGATTGCGCTTTTGGCGCCGTACTTCCGCCCTCGGTCCGAGAGCGAAAGTACGTTTGTTTACTTCCCGGATTTTTGTTATCTTTGTATGTTTTATGGGGACCTCCCGGAAATTGAAGAATGAATTGAAATTTTAAAGATTTTATATGGTAGACAACAAGGAAATGAGGCAGGCGGAAGAGCAGTATTCCGCCAGTAGCATACAGGTGCTAGAAGGCCTGGAGGCTGTAAGGAAGAGACCTTCCATGTACATAGGAGACGTTGGTGAGAGAGGACTGCACCATCTTGTATACGAGGTGGTTGACAACTCCATCGACGAAGCCATGGCGGGTTTCTGCAGCGAGATAGAGGTTACGATAAGGGAAGACAATTCAATCTGTGTAAAGGATAACGGCCGAGGCATCCCTACGGGAATGCATCCGAAGGAGCACCGCTCCGCCCTCGAGGTGGTCCTCACCGTGCTTCACGCCGGAGGAAAGTTCAACAAGAATTCCTACAAGGTGTCCGGAGGTCTTCACGGAGTGGGCGTATCCTGCGTGAACGCCCTTAGTGACCTTCTCATCGCGGAGATTCACAGGGAGGGAAAAATCTATGTGCAGAAGTACTCCAAGGGAAAGCCCACGACACCTGTGGAGGTAGTGGGAGAGTGCGAGGACACAGGTTCCATCATAACCTTCCATCCGGATGACACCATCTTCACCCAGACGATTGTCTACAAGTACGATACGCTTGCAAACCGCCTAAGGGAGCTGGCGTTCCTCAACAAGGGCATAAAGATAACCCTTACCGACATCCGCGAGCAGGTCGAGGAGTTCGAGATTGACGAGAACGGAGACTCCAAGCCTACCGGAAGGATGGTGAACAGAAGCGACGTGTTCTATTCCCAGGAAGGCCTCAAGGAGTTCATAAAGTACCTTGACGCAGGCGCTTCCGAACTTATCCCGGAGCCGATCTGCGTGACTTCCGACAAGGTCATCCCCATCGACATAGCCCTTCAGTACAATACCGGCTACAGTGAGAAGATATACTCCTATGTGAACAACATCCACACGATAGAGGGCGGTACGCATCTGCAGGGATTCAAGATGGGACTCTCCAGGGCGCTTCGCAACTACGCCGACAAGAACAACCTCCTGGCAAAGGCGAAAGTCGAGCTTGCCCCCGAGGACTTCAGGGAAGGCCTTACCGCCGTCGTATCCGTGAAGATAGCGGAGCCTCAGTTCGAAGGACAGACAAAGACCAAGCTTGGCAACCCCGAGGCCACTTCCGCAGTTTCGCAGGCTACATCCGCCGCTATGGACCAGTACCTTGAGGAGAACCCCAAGCTTGCGAAGATGATAATAGAGAAGGTCGTTCTCGCAGCGACTGCGCGCCAGGCCGCCCGCAAGGCCCGCGAGATGGTCCAGAGAAAGACCGTAATGAGCGGAGCCGGAATGCCCGGAAAGCTTGCCGACTGCTCCGAGCGCAACCCCGAGATGTGCGAGCTCTTCCTCGTGGAGGGTGACTCCGCGGGTGGAACCGCAAAGCAGGGACGCGACCGCCGCATCCAGGCCATACTCCCTCTGAGGGGAAAGATCCTCAACGTGGAGAAGGCCGCATCCGACAGGGCGTTCTCATCCGATGAGATAAGGAACATCTACACGGCCCTCGGAGTATCCGTGGCCCAGGAGGACGAGACAGGGGAGAAGAAGATGGACCTTAGCCGCCTGCGCTACCACAAGGTAATCATAATGACCGATGCCGATGTGGACGGCAGCCATATCGCCACCCTTATCCTGACATTCTTCTACCGTTACATGTTCGACCTCATAAAGAACGGCTACGTCTATCTGGCGACCCCGCCCCTCTACCTCGTGAAGAAGGGCAAGGAAGAGGTCTACTGCTGGAACGACAACCAGAGGGCGGAGGCTACCGCACGCCTTGGAAAGGGTACCGAAAAGGGACTTGTCGTTCAGAGGTACAAAGGTCTTGGAGAAATGAGCGAGCAGCAGCTCTGGGATACCACCATGGATCCTTCAAAGAGGGTGCTCCGCCAGATTACCATCGAGAACGCCGCCGAGGCGGAAAGGACATTCTCCATGCTGATGGGCGAGGATGTGCCGCCACGCCGCCAGTTCATAGAGGAGAACGCACACTACGCAAACATTGACGCATAACATATTGTACTATAACCAAACAATTAAAGAAAAAGACTTATGGTGGATATTTTCAGCCGCATCGAAAAGGACTCCGGAGGTCCTATCGGACAGTATTTCAAGGATGCATTCGGATACTACGTATATCCCAGGCTTGAGGGCGAGCTCGGCCCCCATATGAAGTTCAACGGCACCGAGGTGCTGAACTGGAGCCTTAACAACTACCTTGGACTGGCAAACCACCCCGAGGTGCGCAAGACTGACGCCGAGGCCGCTGCAAAGTGGGGCCTGGCATATCCGATGGGCTCCCGCATGATGAGCGGACACACCTCCCTTCACGAGAAGCTCGAAAGGAAGTTCGCGGAGTTTGAGAAGAAGGAGGACGCGTTCCTGTTCAACTTCGGCTACCAGGGAATCGTCTCCACGATCGACGCCCTTGTTGGAAGGCACGATGTTATCGTATATGACGCAGAATGCCACGCCTGCCTTCTGGACGGAATCCGCCTTCACATAGGAAGCAAGTACAAGTATCGCCACAACAACATAGTGGACTTCGAGAAGGTCATCTCCCGCGCATGCAAGGAAGCTGACGAGAACGGAGGCGGCGTGCTTGTTATAACGGAGGGTGTGTTCGGAATGACCGGAGCCCTCGGAATCCTTGACAAGATCGTTGCGATGAAGGAGAAGTATCCCTTCCGCTTCATGATCGATGACGCCCACGGCTTCGGACTCATGGGCGAGCACGGAAGGGGCACCAGCGAGCAGCTTGGCTGCATGGACGGAGTAGACCTCTACATCGGAGCATTCGCAAAGAGCATGGCTTCCATCGGCGGATTCGTCGCAGGACCCCACAAGATAATCAACTTCCTCAGGGCGAACCTCCGCTCGCAGATGTACGCGAAGAGCCTCCCCATGGCATTCGTGGAGGGCAACCTCAAGAGGATGGAGATAATTGACTCTCCAGAGGGAGACGAGCTCCGAAAGAAGTGCCTTGCAATCACCCACGCAATCCAGGAAGGATTCGTAAAGGAAGGATTCGACATCGGCGAGGCACAGGCTTGCGTAACCCCTGTCCACATCCACGGCGGAGTAGCCCAGGCTACCCAGATGGTCAAGGACCTCAGGGAGAACTACCATATCTTCTGCTCGACAGTGATATATCCCGTCATTCCGAAGGGAATGGTCATCTTCAGGATCGTATCGACCGCAGCCCATACCATGGAGGATGTGCAGTATACGCTCAAGGCCTTCAAGGAAATCAAGGAGAAGCTTGATGCGGGCAAGTACGATAGCGACCATATCGATTCAATGACAATAGGGTACGAAGGATAGGATGTATTCCTCGGCATTCAAGGGCAAGGTAGTCATAGTGACGGGGGCCAGCAGCGGTATCGGGCTGGCCTGCGCCCGTCTGCTGGGAAGCTATGGCGCAAAGGTGGTCATGGCCGCCCGTTCATATGAAAAGATGCTATCCCTTGCAGGGAGCGTGTCTTCCGACCCCGACAGTGTCCTATGCGTGAAGACGGACGTGACAAGGGAGGAGGACTGTCGCGACCTTGTCCTGAAGACTGTGGAAAAGTTTGGCGGAGTGGACATCCTCGTAAACAATGCGGGGATATCCATGAGGGCCATGTTCGAGGACCTGGACCTGGAAGTGCTCAAGTCCCTTATGGACGTCAACTTCTGGGGAACGGTCTACTGCACGAAATACGCCCTCCCTTACCTTCTAAAGGCAAAGGGCTCCGTGGTCGGGGTGATTTCGATAGCGGGATACACCGCGCTTCCGGCAAGGTCTGGTTACTCGGCATCGAAGTATGCGGTAAGGGGATTCCTGGATACTCTTAGGATCGAACACCTCAAGGACGGACTCCACGTCCTTGTGTTCGCCCCCGGGTATACGGCGTCCAACATCCGCAAGGCCGCCCTCAACGAAAGGGGGCAGAGCCAGGGTGAGACCCCCCTTGAGGAGGACAAGCTCATGAGCGCTGAAAGATGCGCCCTTCTCTTGGCAAGGGCGATAGCTCGCAGGAAGCGCCAGGTGGTGCTCACCGCCCTTGGGAAGTCCATCGTGAAGACCCACAATCTCCTGCCACGGTTCACTGACTGGATTACATACAAATATATAGCGAGGGAGGCTGACAGTCCCTTCAAATAGCGTGAAGAAAGGATGCTAGGCGGAATACTACCGAAGGAAAGATTCGTATACACATATCTGGGGCTGCTGCTTCTGGCCCTTCTGCTGCTGTTCCCAAGGGTTGGAAAGTTCAACTACTCCTACAAGAAAGGCGCTCCATGGGCCTATGAGACACTAGAGGCCCAGTTTGACTTTCCTCTCCTGAAGACGGCGGAGGAGCTGCAGCTTGAAAGGGAGGCGGCCTCCGGCAGCGTGGTGCCTTATTACAAGTATTCCGAGGAGATAGCGCAGAACGCCCAGGTTGGCCTGGAAAGCATACAGCTCGGATTCTACAACGACCTGAAGCCCCGGCTTGCGAACTCGCTTGCCAGCATATACTCGCGAGGGGTGATGTCCGATGAGGAGAGCCCTTCAGCCCAGAAGGCCAAGAGCGCATCCAGCGTAGTGTTCCTCCAGAGGGACAAGCGCGCGACAAAGGTTCCGGCGGACGAGATATACACGCTATCGGCAGCCAGGAGGAAGCTCCTCTCCGATTTCAACAAGTCCTATTCGGGGCCCAACCCGGATTCGCTGCTTGGCGCATGCAAGGTGTACGACCTGCTGGTTCCCAACGTGATATACGACAAGGAGGCCACTTCGGCTGTGCATGCGCAGAGTGTCGACTACATATCTCCCACATCGGGATTTGTGAACGCAGGAGAGAAGATAGTGTCAAAGGGGGAGCTTGTCACCGCGGAAATCCAGCAGATGCTTGACTCCTACAAGGCTGAGTATGAGAACAATCTCGGCTACACCGGTCCCAGGTTCAAGCAGTGGCTCGGAAACGGTCTGGTGGCGCTGACCATTGTGCTCATCCTCTTCTTTTCACTGCTCTATGCGGACCCTTCCATACTCAAGGACAGGAAAAGCCTTCTATATATAGTATTTATAATGGTCCTTTGTGCGGCCCTTTCCCTTCTTATAGGCAGGGCCAACGCCGACCTTCTGTACATGGTGCCCTTCACTCTCATCGTCCTGTACCTCACGGTGTTCTTCAAGAACAGGGTGGTGCTTCCGGTATATACGGCTTCTCTGCTTCCGCTTCTTATCTACACCCAGAATGGAGTCGAGCTGTTTGTGATATTCCTTGTGGCTGGCGGCGTCACCATGCTGCTGTTCTCCCGTTTCAGCAAGGGATGGAGGCAGTTTGTGATGGCCTTCATAGTGTTCCTCTTCTCCGTGTGCACGCTTGTGGGATTCCGCTTTGTCAATGACGTTAAGGGATTTTCGGAGATGGTCAAGGTCGTGTTCCTGCTCCTTGGGGCTCTGCTCTCTGTTGCTGGATATCCCCTTATCTTCCTCTTTGAGAAACTCTTCGGCCTTGTCAGCGTAAGCCGCCTTGTGGAGCTTTGCGATACGAATTCCAGGCTGCTCGTGGAAATGAGCCAGAAGGCTCCCGGAACGTTCCAGCATTCGCTCCAGGTGATGAACATGAGCGAGGCCGCCGCAAGGCAGATAGGCGCCAACGTGGAGCTGGTGAAGGCAGGAGCCCTCTACCACGACATTGGAAAGATTCAGAATCCTACGTGCTTTGTGGAGAATGAGACCATGGGAACCAAGTACCACGCTTCGCTAACTCCGAAGCAGAGCGCCGAAGCCATAATACGCCACGTGAACGACGGGCTTGCAGTTGCGCAGAAATACGGCCTTCCCGACGTGGTGAAGGATTTCATACGCACGCATCACGGTACGACAAGGACTGGCTACTTCTATTCGAAGTTCCTGGAGGAGGGTGGCGACGAGTCCGAGGCGGCGGCATTCACATACCCCGGCCCCCGTCCCAGGACAAGGGAGCAGTCCATCGTAATGATATGCGATACCGTGGAGGCGGCATCAAGGACACTCTCCGACAATTCGCCCGAGACTTTCGACGCGTTTGTCGAGAAGATGGTCGATGGAAAGATGAAGGCTGGACAGTTCGAGGAATCCGACATAACGATGAAGGATCTCCAGACGCTCAAGTCCTTCCTCAAACAGTATCTCAAGCAGCTCTACCACGACAGGATAGTATATCCGAGCGAGAAGGAGGAGTCCAAGGGATAGTGATTTGGAATTAATTGCCTAAATTTGCGGACTTTTTGCCCTGGAAGGGTTGCAAAAAGTGAAACATTGGAATAAATTAAACAGAGACATAAAAATGAATGTAGAAAAGAAACAGAAAGACAACCTCACCATGGAGGTGGCTTTCACGATTGACCCCGCAGACTATCAGCCGGGGGAGAACAAGTTCCTGGCGGAGAAGAAGAGGACTACGGAGCTGAAGGGATTCCGTCGCGGAATGGCCCCTCTCTCCCTTATCAAGAGGCTCTACGGAACCCAGGCCTTCTACGAGAGCGTCAACGACGTGCTCCAAAAGGGAATCGATGATTTCATAAAGGAAAGCGGACTCGATTTCATAGGCGAGCCCATGCAGACCGAGGATACAAAGAACCGCGACTGGGTTAGCGGAGAGCCGATAGAAGTGGCTTTCGAGATTGGCTACACAGAGCCCGTGGTTATCGAACCTTCAAAGAGTGACAAGGTCCCTTCCTACGAGATTGGCATAACAGACGAGGCTAAGGCTGAGATGAAGAAGAACATGCTCCTGCAGCTTGGACAGATGCAGGAGGTTGAATCGGCTACCGATCAGGATACCGTCTATGCTGACCTCAGGAATGAAGGCCATAGCGTAGAAAACGCAAGCATATTTGTAGGCACCGTGGAGGGCCAGGCGAAGGACAAGTTCGTAGGAGCAAAGGCTGGTGACAAGTTCTCTGTCAATGTAAACGAGGCCTTCCCCAACGAGACCGACAGGGCTTCCATGTTGAGAGTGTCGAAGGATGCCCTCGAGAACATCGACCCCAATTTTGACGTCGAGATAGTGAATGTGAAGTCATTTGTTCCCGCGGAGGAGAGCCAGGAAGTATATGACCAGCTTTTCGGAAAGGACAATGTAAAGTCAAGCGAGGAATTTGACGCGGCAATAGAGAAGAGGCTTCGCGACAACTATGACGGTGAGTCAAGGAACAAGCTCTACTCCGACCTCAAGGAGTATCTGATCGAGAAGGCGGGCATTGCGCTTCCCGACGAGTTCCTCAAGAGATGGCTTGAAAAGATCAATGAAGGGAAGTTTACCTCCGAGCAGGTTGCAGAGCAGTATCCAGACTTTGCGAAGGAATATCGCTGGGACATGATAGGTTCCGCACTGGCAAAGAAGTACAATGTTCAGGTGAGCAAGGACGACCTCTATAACGCAGCACTGGACTACGCAAGATACCAGTATGCGATGTACGGATTGTCCAGCATTCCCCAGAACGTCATCCAGGATGCCGCCGAGAGGATGCTATCCGATGAATCACAGGCTCGCAGCATACGTAACAGCGTCAGGGATACCAAGATCCTTGACAAGGTGAAGGAAGAAGTCACCTTAAGCAAGAAGAAGGTGACCGTGGAGAAGTTCCGCGACCTTCTCAGAGAGGGAAAATAGCATATCTGGAATGATAAGGGGCGCCCCTCCCGGAGTCACTCCAAGGGGGGCGTCATTCATAAAAAGAAATACACCTATTTTAATATAGAATGGACAAGGAATTCAGCAAATACGCGTACATGGACCGCGGAATAAGCTCCATGACTCTTCACCGCTACTCATCTGCGGTCGACGCCTACATCAACCCCACCATCATCGAGGAGCGCAAGCTCAACGTCGCATCCATGGACGTATTCTCGCGTCTTATGATGGACAGGATAATTTTCCTGGGCGTGCCTATCGACGACGATGTGGCCAACATAATCCAGGCGCAGCTCCTGTTTCTGGCATCTACCGACTCGTCTGCGGACATCTCCCTGTACCTGAACACCCCTGGCGGACAGGTGTCTTCGGGCCTTGGAATCTACGATACCATGCAGCTCGTGTCCCCAGACGTGGCGACCATCTGCACGGGAATGGCAGCCTCGATGGGTTCGGTGCTCCTTTGCGCCGGCGCTCCCGGAAAGCGTTCCGCCCTTCCCCATTCAAAGGTGCTCATCCATCAGCCTCTTGGCGGGGCTAAGGGACAGGCTTCTGACATCCTGATTGCCGCAAAGGAAATCGAGAAGACAAGGCAGGAACTCATCGAGATAATCGCCGAGCACTCCGGCCAGCCTTACGACAAGGTGTTCGCCGATGCCGACAGGGATTTCTGGATGACGGCCAAGGAGGCTCTCGACTACGGAATGGTCGACGAAATACTCACCAAAAACAAGAAGAAGAATGGCTAGGGGAAGGACCCCGTCTGGAAGACACTGCGTATTCTGCGGGAGGAGCGAGGCCGAAGTGCCCATCCTTCTGCAGGGTATTGACGGATGCATATGCTCTGACTGCGTGAACATCGCCAAGGACTACATCGGCAGTGTGATGAAGCAGAGCAAGACTTCGAAGGAGAACCAGAGACTTAGAAATGATCGCAAGCCAAAGGAAATCAAGGAGTTCCTGGACCAGTACGTCATAGGGCAGGACAGGGCGAAGAAGCTTCTTAGCGTCGCCGTGTACAACCACTACAAGAGGATAAACCACAATGTGGTGGAAAAGAGCAATGACGGCGTGGAGCTGGAAAAGTCCAACGTCCTTCTCGTAGGACCAACCGGAACGGGAAAGACTCTCCTGGCAAGGACGATCGCAAGGTTCCTGGATGTCCCCTTCACCATAGTGGACGCTACCGTGCTCACCGAGGCCGGATATGTGGGAGAGGATGTGGAGAGCATCCTGTCGCGCCTTCTGCAGGAGGCCGACTATGATGTGGTGAGGGCCGAAAGGGGCATAGTCTTCATAGACGAGATTGACAAGATTGCAAGGAAGAGCGACAATCCATCCATCACAAGGGACGTTTCCGGAGAGGGAGTACAGCAGGCACTTCTAAAGATACTCGAAGGAAATATTGTTAACGTTCCTCCGCAGGGCGGAAGGAAGCACCCCGAGCAGGAGTTCATACATGTCAATACGGCGAACATACTGTTCATATGCGGCGGCGCCTTTGACGGCATTGAGCGCAAGATCGCCCAGAGGATGAACACCCAGGTGATCGGATTTGGCGCCGAGGAGAAGAACCGCATAGACAAGGATGACCTTCTGCAGTACGTATCTCCCGAGGACCTTCGCTCCTTCGGACTTATTCCGGAAATCGTGGGAAGGCTCCCTATCGTCACATACCTTGACCACCTTGACAAGGCTGCGCTGAAAAGGATTCTTACCGAGCCGAAGAACGCAGTTCTCCGCCAGTATGCCAAGCTCTTCGAGATGGACGGTGTTAAGCTGGAGATAGAGCCTGCCGTGCTCGACCTCATAGTGGAGACTTCGGTGAAGAACAAGCTGGGAGCCAGGGGCCTAAGGGCGATATGCGAAAAGATTCTGGACGACGCGATGTACGAGATGCCATCCGCCCCCAAGAAAACCTTCAAGGTTACGCTCAAGTACGCCCAGGAGAAGCTCTCTGAAAAAGAAGGAGCATAAAGGCCATGACACTCGACCAGCTGTACGATAGGATATGTGAGAAAGGCTCCATGCTATGCGTGGGGCTAGACTCCGAGCTGGAGAAGCTTCCTGAATCCCTCAGGCTGGAATGCAGGAGAGGGGACATGGCTCTTGGAGGAAGCCTTTATAGCGGAGACGCCAGGGCGCAGATGACCTTCAACAGGAGGATCATCGACGCTACGGCAAAGTATGCTGTCGCATACAAGCCCAACCTTGCCTTCTACGAGAGCCTCGGAAGCGAAGGGCTCAAGGTGCTCGAGGGCACTGTCCGCTACATCAGGGAGCGCCATCCGGATATCTTCCTCATTGCAGATGCGAAAAGGGGGGATATCGGAAACACAGCCCGTCTCTATGCAAAGACATTCTTTGAGAGGATGGACTTTGATGCGGTGACACTCTCTCCCTACATGGGCACCGATACGGTCAAACCCTTCCTCGAGTACGAGGGTAAGTATGCAATCGTGGTGGCCCTCTCGTCCAATCCATCTGCCACAGACTACCAGGGCTGGACCCAGGACGGAACTCCCATGTGGAGAAGGGTTATGGAAAGCATGATGGAGATTTCCTCTCCAGATAACATGATGTTCGTCGTAGGGGCGACAAGGGCCGAGCATCTTTCCCAGGTAAGGTCCTTCTGCCCGGACAACTTCCTTCTGGTTCCCGGAGTGGGAGCCCAGGGCGGAAGCGCCGAAGAGGTCATCAGGTACGGGGCCAATTCCCGTGGAGGACTTCTTATAAACTCATCCCGCGGAGTGATTTTCGCTTCATCGGGGGAAGACTATGCGGAGGCTGCAGCCATGGCGGCATCCCAGACCGCAAGGTTCACCCCGCCTGCGTAGATCCTCATGGATCCTCCAAAAAAAGAAAACCCCTTCAGAAGTGTACTGGAGGGGCTTTTTCGTTGGCGGAAGTATTACAGGTACTGCTCGAAATAGTCTGTAACCTTGTCCATGAGGTGGACTCTCCACCTTCCGAAGACATTGTGCTCGCTCCGGGGGTAGGGGAAGTAGTCCAGCTGGATGTTCTGCTCGATGCACTTCTGTACGAAGGACAGGCTGTGTTCCCATACGACGGTGTTGTCAATAGCACCCTGGCAGATGAGAAGCTTGCCCTTCAGGTCGCCGGCCTTGTTAATGAGGCTTGTGGATGAGAAACCGTCAGGATTGGTCTTTTCGGTCTCCATGTACCTTTCTCCGTACATTATCTCGTACCATTTCCAGTCAATCACGGGTCCACCGGCGACACCTACCTTGAACGTCTCGGGATAGGTGGTCATGAGGCTTATCGTCATGAACCCTCCGTAGCTCCATCCGTGGACGCCGATCCTTTCGCTGTCAACCCAGGGAAGGGATTTGAGCATGTCCACTCCGACCATCTGGTCCTCCATCTCGGCCTTTCCGCACTGGCGATGAATGGCCTGCTCGAAGTCCTTGCCCCTGTTCTGGGTTCCGCGGTTGTCCTGCACATAGACGACGTAGCCTTTCTGAGCCATGAGCTCCTCCCACATGCGGATCTGTCCAAGCCATGAGTCGGTGACCATCTGGGAGTGGGGACCTCCGTATACATATACTACCACTGGATACTTCTTCGCAGGGTCGAAGTCCTTGGGCTTGTAGAGGCGGTAGTAGTTGTCATATTTCCCGTCAGCGCTCCGGACGCTTCCGAATAGCACTTCTCCGGTAGAGTAGCCGGACAGGGGGTCTTCGCTCTGCAGGAGAGTCTCGCTGACTTTTCCGTCAGTGGATGAGCAAAGGACGATGTTTCCAGGAACATTGAATGAAGAGTAGTAGTCCACAAAGAGGGACCCGTCGGAGTTCAGGGTGGCATCGTGCCATCCTTCCTCGAAGGTGAGCCTACGGGGTGTGCCGATCCTTGAATTGGCTGCGCTTTCCGCCCTCCGGCCTCTTGCGGGAGTTATGTCGACCCTGAAAAAGTGCCTCTGCACGGGGGAGATCTCGGCAGAGTGGTAGAAGATTGTATTCCCCTTTATCGCTGTGAACTCCACGTCGGCATCGACGTTTGTTATCCTTTTCACGCAACCGAGTGTGTCGCAAAGGTAGAGGTTGCGGTAGCCGTCACGGTTGTTCGTCCTGTATATGAAATGGTAGGCGTCCCCTATGAAATGAAGGGGGTCGAGGGGCTCCACGTAGCGGGAGTCGTCCTCGGTGAGGATGGTCATTGCAAACGAACCGTCACAGGAGCGGTACATGTTGAGCCTCATGTGCTTCTGGCTGCGGTCCAGCACCTGGATGAATATGTTCCTCGAGTCGGGGCCCCAGGATATGTTGGTCAGGTACCTGTCCTCGCCGAAGTCTGTTACGTCAGCCCATACGGTCTTCCCTGAGGGGATATCGTATATCCCGAGGGTGATCCTTTCGGACTCCATGCCGTTCATCGGGTACTTGATGCTCCGAAGGCTCCCGGTGCGGGTGCTGATGTCAAGAAGCGGGAAGTCGGTGACCTTTGACTCGTCCTTGCGGTAGAATGCTATCTTCTGCCCGTCGGGGGATGGGAAGATTCCTCCGTCGATTCCGAACTCGTTGCGTGAGACGGTCTCCCCGTAGACGATCTGGTCGTTTTCACGGGCGGCTATGCAGATGGTGTCTCCGGAATCCTTTACATAGAAGAGCTCGCCTCCCTTTGAGAACGCTCTTGGGGAAGGACGCCTTCCAAAGTCGAAGCCTTTGTCTGAAAGGGGACGTACGACCTTCCGCATTTCAATCCTGGCCCTTGGGTGCACATCCCTTGAAAGGATGGCGTCCTCCATGGTAAGGACCTTTCCGTCGGAAGGACCGGCAGGATGCACTTTCATCACCCCTTCCTGTCCCTGCAGGGGCAGCCCCATGCAGAGAGTGGCGCCTAGAAGCGCCGCAATCCTAATGCAAGGCCTCATCGCACAGGGTCGGAAACGGCCACTATCCTGTCAACGACGTATTTCTCCATGCCTCTCCAGGGCAGGGCTCCGAGGTATTCCTTGTAGTGGAGCTCGACCTGCTTTCCGCTGCACCTCATAAGGGAGTCTGCAACGGCGGGGTTGGTCACCGAGAACTCGAAAATGTACGATCCGAGAGCCTGGTCGGTCATGCCGGCATTGGCGGCGCCTTTGAATCCGGACTGGATGAGACGTCCTTCGTATGTCTTGAAGACATATCCCTTGATCATGAACTGGTTCAGCTCTCCGGCCTTGACTCCGTCCCCGAATACGAAGTAGAAGCGGAAGTAGAAGCCTACGGCCAGTCCCAGCAGCACGAATATGGATAGCAGGCAGCCGATTTTCTTTCCTTTTGTCATTGCTATAAATGATTTGTGTAATTGACAAATTTACTCTTTTTTGTCTAAAGGTTTGCAATTTCCGCATAAAAAGAGGACGCCTGTGCGCATATAGGGACATCACAAGGGGAGAAAAGGAGAATTATTGCGACATACGGGCGCCTATCCAAGGATAAATGTCGCACTTCGGATGTTTTTTGCCCGCTGGCATGGCGATTCTGTAGGATTTGACGAACTATCTTGGTAATTTTGTGGATAGGGATTCATCCGTGTCCCTGCACTAAGACAAAATTTCAGATGAAACTGTTCCATTCCATAGAAGAACTGCTTGGCATGATTAACAGGGAGAAAGTGCTTCTTCGCGAACTTTTTGAAAAGCGAAAGAGCCTGTCACTCCGTTATGATGATGCCTATGCTCTTGTGGAATACAAGGACTCGCGTCTGGAATATCTCATAGACAGGGGGGTGGTAAGAAGGAACGGGGATTTCCTGGAAATGGACGAAGTTTACCTCTCCTTTTTCGAGGATGTCCTTGAAGTTAACGAGGTCATAGGAGTCGGTGCCGTAAAGGACAGAATAGACCAGCTTCAGGCAGATATCTCCGACTATCTGAAGGAGAGCGGTGAAAGACGGAGATACGAGTATCTGAAAAAGGTTAAGAAAGGCCTTCGGCAAATAGCCCATATCACGATGCGGAGCGTGGTTGACCTCAAACGAAATGTCGACAATACCTACAAGAACGAGCCATCCTTTGAAATTAAGAGGGACAGGCTCAAGAGACTTGACGAAAAGACCAAGGGCATAACAGATCTCATAAAGGCTACCGAGGACCTTATCGAGACACGGCAGCCCACATTTTTTTCTGTCGCGATGGATGCCGACATGAATGCCATTGTGACGAATGTACGCTATTCTCTTGGTGAATCATATCATAGCGTAATAGAAATTCAGAGGCAGATAATCATCTACCTTAATCTCATAGAGTATCAGAACAGGATAGTCGAGAAGCTCCGTTCCCTGAAGTATCTCAAGGACCAGATGACACTCGAGCAGGATACTTCCATAAGGGAGATGCTCTTTAGCCACGATCCTATATGGATGGAGTCTCCTCCGAGGTATTCCCTCAGGCTCTCTCTCGACTATCTGCGAAATAGCGATGAAGCTCCTCCTCTTTTGGTTGAGGCGGCCCGGAAGATTCGCTCGCCTAAGAGCCTGAAGCGTCAGGATGCCGATCCGATTCCAAATGATATGCTTCGCGAGGAGAACACATATGAAAGGATTGAAGACCTGTCCGAGGTAAAGAATGCCTTCATGCTTCAGAGAGACAACCTTTTCTCATTTATTTCGGGATATCATTTCCCATCTCCTCCTACGCAGGACCGTATCCTGGTGATGTTCTGCCAGATTGCGGTAATGTATTGCGACGAACTTGAAATAACTTCCGAAGAGGAAAGTAGCGATGGCTACAGGTATCCTCTCATTTATCCCAGATAGCCTATGACACTTAGAAACACTGTCGAGATTTTTGAAATCCTGAGCAAGGGAAAGTTCATCTGTCAGAATAGCACTTCCCGCCAGGTGCGTGCATACTATGACTGTCTCGAGGAGGACGGCGACCAGTACCGGGAGTACTATGCCGGTGTCGGTTTTGACTTGCAGTCCGGGAAGGGATACTGGTATTTCTGTCGCACCGAAAAGAAGCTTACAATAAGCCAGAAGCTAGAGAAGGTCGGGCACTGGATAGACATCCTGGATTTCCTGAAGACATTCAATCCGACATTCGGGAGCAATTTTGAGTTTGTCCCTGCCGCTATCATGGTGGCTCTTCGTTCGGACCTGGAACTGAAGGACAAGCTTCCCGACCTTTATCCGGGAGTGAAGGGGATGGATGATTTGGTTTCGAAGCTTATGGCGGAGCTCTCCAACTACGGCTTCATAGAACTAATTAGCGAAGTAGACAATACATACAGGGTGACGACGGCATTCCACTACATGGAAGAACTCGTCGACTGCATCGTAATAGCAGAGGAGGCAAAAGATGAGATACCTCAGTAAGATAGTGTTCATAAATAGCGCACACATCCCATATGGAGAGGTGTGCCTTGATGGTAATGTCCATTTTGTCGGTACGCAAGGCGTGGGAAAAAGCACAATCCTGCGTGCCATACTCTTTTTCTACAATGCCGATACGACCCACCTTGGCATACCCCGGGAGAAGAAATCATTCGCAGAGTTCTACTTTCCGTACCCTAACTCCTATATAATATATGAGGTGACAAGGGATGATACGCAATATTTTGTAATCCTTTTCCAGAGCAGGGGGCGCCTGTGTTATCGTTTTGTCGATACCGCCTATCGGATGGAATACTTCATAGGGCCGACAGGGGAGGTGCCATCCGAGTTCTCCCAGATTCGCTCCCGCATTCCTCAGGGTGTCAGGATAAGCCGGATTGTCGACTCCTACGGAGAATTTCGCGATATCCTGTACGGCAATAGACAGAATCTAAGGGGAGATGTCCGGGGATACTGCATCTGTGAGAGCTCTCGCTATCAGAACATTCCTCGTACGATCCAGAACGTGTTCCTTAACTCCCGCCTTGATGCAGAATTCATCAAGAGTACCATTGTGTCTTCTCTCCTTGAGGACGAACCGGGGATAGACCTTTCCTACTACAGGCATCAGATAGCAAGCTTCGAGCAGGAGTATGCGGATATTTCGATATGGTTTGATAAGGACTCTTCAGGAAAGGTCCCTGTAAGGGAGACTATGAACAGGACCACCGAGTTGTATGCAAGGTACAAGGGCCTGCATGATACGCAGGAGTCCATCTGCGGACAGACCATGTATGCTCTGGAGAGGAGCCGGAAGGCTCTTCCATCAAAGAAACAGGCGCTTCAGAGTGTGGAAGAAAAAATAGAAAGGGACAATAGGCTGCTTGCCGAAGAGAAGGGGAAGTACGAAAAGGATAGGGATTCCCTTCAGCAGGAAATAGGGGTTATTAAAGACAAGTTACGTTCTATCAAGGAGAAAAGGGAACATTATGCGGCAATTGGAATAGAATCGATACTTTCTCTCGTATCTCAGGAGGAATCGCTCAAGATAGAATTGAAAGGCAGGAATTCCCTCTTGGAATCATTGACGGGCAGATACCATAGTGTGACAGAAAAGTATGATTCCCTTTGCAAGGGAGTGGAAATGGACCTCAGAGAATTTGAGAATGAGCAGAAGGCTCAGATGACAAAGGCGCGTGAATTCAAGGTCGCAGAAGATTCGAAAGTGGATGCGGCATTTTCTGAATCTTCCATGAAAGCCCATTCCAGGTATGATGCCATTCTTGATGAAATAGACTCGCAGAAGGAGCAGCTGGCGCAAGACATGTCGAATCTTTTGGCGCAAAGGGAGAAGGTCGCTTTGGAAAGTCCATCAAAAGATAAACTTGATACACTTTCCGTAAATCTTGCAGCCTATGAGAAGCAGCAGCAGGAATACACTCATATAGCTCAGCTCTGTATCGAAAAGTTAAAGGCTGAGCGGTCCAGTTGTGACAGCGAGGAGAAGGGGATGAAAGCTGCTCTTGAGGAAGAACTCTCTCCATTGCGTCAGCGTGTATCTTTCCTGGAAGACAGGGTAAAGGAGATTGATTCCAGGCTCTCAAATGTAGATGGTTCTCTTCTAAAGTGGCTGGAGGTAAACCATCCTGGATGGGAAGAGAATATCGGTCTTGTCGCAGACGACGACATATTATACAATACCACACTCTCTCCATCTCCTTCACGGGATGGAGGAAATTCCCTCTTCGGGGTGGACATAAGCCTTGATTCCATAAAAAAGAGTGTCGGGACTCCTCAGGAGCTCCGTCGGAGGAAGTCTGCTTTTCTCTCTGAGATAGAGTCTCTTGAAAAGGAAGAAATTTTGCTTTCGCAGAAAACAAATGAAAAGATAAACGAAATGCTCTCCCGGAGCGCCAGAGAGCAGAAAGATCTCAAGGAACAGTCAATCCATAACGAAGCTATGGCGTCCACGATGCCACAGAAGATACAGGCATTAAAGGTTGAGATAGACACCCTCTTGAGAAAGGATGAGCAGTGGAGAAAAGATACGGTTTCGCAGATAGATGAGAAACTAAGGGAACTCTCCGCAGAGAAGACATCCCTTGATGAGCGTAAAAAGAAGGCTCTGTCAAAGAGGGATTCGGAGATATCTGCCGCCAGGAAGGAAGCTGATTCAAGAAAGGACATTCTCCAGAAATCACTTCAGAAAAGACTCTCTTCTTTTGACGAAGCAATCCTGAGGAAAAAGGATGACGCGCAAAAGGAAATTGAAAAGTACAGGCAGATGGAGAAGAAGGAGCTTTCCGGACTTGGTGCTGACTCCGATGCCATAGACAAGATCAGGCGTGAGATAGACTCATTCAATGACAAGCTCAGAAGGATAGATGATGCCAGACAGACATACTATGGCTATTTATCCGATAAGGAGAATCTGCTGGACAGGGAGGACGAGTTCAAAAAGGGAAAGAAGGACAAGGATGAGAAGATGGAGTCGCTTACCGAGCACTATGACAGGAGAAGGAATCGTCTTCAGGAGTCAAGGGATGAGAAGATTGCTAAAAAGGATGCTCTTTCAAAGGAGATCGAAATGCTTCTCGATGGCATAGAAAAAGTGGAAGTGTTCCTCAGTGACGACAATCCACGCCGTCCTGCCGGAATGGCGGATGCAAAGCCGGTCAAGGTGGACGCTTCCTGCCAGACGCTGCTTGAAAATCTTAGCAGGAACATAGACTCCATTCGTTCCACAAAGGATAGCCTTCGAAAGTCGTGTGATACGTTCAAGGGATATTTCTCGGAGAAGAACACGTTCAATTTCAAGACTAATCTTCTTTCGGATGATGACTATCTGGCCTTTGCTGATTCTCTTACGGAGTTCGAACATTTCAACAAGATCGAGGATTACCGTCAGAGGGTGAGTGACCGGTATGCCGAGATACTCCAGAGAATATCTCGCGAAGTGGGTGACATGACAAGCCGATCCGGTGAAGTTGAATCAACGATACGGGAGATAAACAGCGATTTCCAGGAGAACAACTTCACGGGAGTGATCAAGAATATCTCTCTTCGCAAGGTGGACAGTGACGATACTCTTATGAAGCTTCTTGTGGCAATAAAGGAGTTCGCCGATGAGAACACCTATTCTATGGGAGATGTGAACCTCTTTAGCCAGGATGAGCAGAAAGATTCTTCATCCAGAAAGATTGTGGACTTTCTGTCAAAGCTGTCACGCCACCTGGCTTCCAACCAGGCCCTTGAGAGCCTTCGTCTGGGGGATACGTTCAGGATACAGTTCAAGATTGTGGAGAATGACAATGACACCGGATGGATTGAAAAGATATCCAACGTGGGCTCTGACGGAACGGACGTACTTGTTAAGGCGATGGTGAACATAATGCTTCTGAACGTATTCAAGACAAAGGCATCCAAAAAGTTCGGGGACTTCCGGCTTCACTGTATGATGGATGAGATAGGAAGGTTGCATCCTGCAAACGTAAAGGGAATACTCCAGTTTGCGGGTGCAAGGAACATAGTGCTTGTCAATAGTTCTCCTATGCCATATTCCGTATCTGATTACAAGTATACATACCTGATGGAGAAGGACTCTTCTTCCAATACCAGGATACGTAAACTCCTTACCCGGATGCAATGAAACTGACGAAGAGAAACATAAGGTCTCTAGTCTTCCTTGAAAGAGGGGAGTGGATCGCTGGCAGTTCGCTGTCTTCCGATGCGTTTTCAGAACTGTCCAGGGAAGGACTTGTCAAAGTGCAGGCTCATGGAACTCGCAGGCGCATAGCCTGCATCTCCCCTGAAGGCATAGCACGATACATGGAGTCAAGGTATTCTGTGCCTTCGCTTGAGGATTACCTTAAGCTGCTTGAAAGTGAAGATGCCCCGGATCGCTCCCTGCAGGTACAGTTGACGGGAGACTCGAAGGCAGTGCCACGGCGTACCATGAAAGGGTTTCTTGTTAACTGTTGCGAACCTGTTCCGGCAACTCTTAATGGAAGGGACTTCACAATTAGTCTGATGAACGGCTCGTTCTTGTACATATATGATTACGAAGAATTCATTCCTGATGAAGATGTGGTTATAGTCGGTGTTGAAAACGTCGAGTGCTTCCGTTATGCTCATTCCGTAAGATATCTTTTTCCATATTCAAGGGTACTCTTTGTGAGTCGCTATCCCCAGTCAGGGGACCTTGCAAGGTGGCTCGAGGGAATTCCTAATATGTATGTGCATTTTGGAGACTTTGATCTTGCCGGGATAGCCATCTATCAGAATGAGTTCTACTCACACCTTGGGCGGAGGTCTTCTTTCTTTGTGCCGGCCAACATTGAGGATCTGCTTCAAAAGGGCAGCGCTTCCAGGTATGATGACCAGGTATCCCGTTTTGAACATATGAAGATTGATGATGAACGGGTTATCCCTCTAGTTCGTCTTATCCACAAATGGAAGAAGGGATACGACCAGGAAGGACTTATCGGGGGTAGCTCGGGTAAAGTCAAATAAATGGTTGAATATTAAGTAATTAAAATAAATAAATCATGAAGAAAACCATTTCACTTTTCGTGGCGCTATCATTCTGCATAGGCGCTTTTGCAGTAAAGCCCTACAAACCGTCCCTTGTCGAGACTCCGGCATCGGATTCAAGGGTGACATATGTGGGAAGGACCCTTGTCAGCGGAGGCGATGTGTCATTCGACTGGAGCGGCACCATGGTGAAACTTTCATTCGAGGGAAACTACCTTGCAATCAAGGTGTCTGATACGGACAAGAACTACTACAATCTCTGGATTGACAAGGAACCATCAGCCGAAGCGGACAAGGTGATAACTGTAAGGGGAACGGATACTACCATAGTCCTTTATAGCGATGTGGAGTTCGCGGCACTATCAAAAACTCAGGGAAGGAAGTCCTCCCATACGGCATTCCTTAGGAAAAGGACTGAGGGTGAGCAGGGAAAGACCACCATCCACTCCATCATAACTGGCGGGAAGCTCCTCCAGGCCGAAGGCGTCAAGGAAAGGGTTATTGAATTCGTGGGAGACTCCTACACCTGCGGCTACGGAAGCGAGAACAGCATATCTACCGATCCTTTCACAAAGGAGACCGAGAATCAGAACAAGGCCTACGATGCGATTCTCGGTAGGTACTTTGACGCCGACGTTATCGTTGTCGCCCATTCGGGAATGGGCGTTAACCGCAACTACGGTGACGCCCTCAATGGCTACTATATGCCAGAGAGGTATCTCAATGTGTTTGACAACGGATCCGACAGGGTGGAGGACGCCCCCAAGTGGAATCCTTCCATGGGAAGCGCTACCCCTGACATTACGGTAGTATATCTTGGTACCAACGACTTTTCGGTATCGAAGCAGCCGACAATCTCAGCGTTCACATCCCAGTACCGCACTCTTCTCTCCGAGATAAAGGACAATTACGGGAAGGACCATCCCATCCTCTGTATAGCGTCGAAGACGGACGACCTCATGTGCGACTATGTGAGGAAGGCTGCGATGGAGGCAGGACTTGAGAATGTGCGTTTTACCGCGTTCTTTGACGGTGTGCACGCCGATGACGATACCGAGCTCGGGGCAAGCTCCCATCCTAACTACCAGGCGCACAGGAAGCTCGCCCACCAGGTGATTCCCTATATCGCGACAATGACAGGGTGGGGACTTCAGGACAGGCCTGTCCGTTAGGCTCATCATTGTAGCAGGCAAAAGAAAGGGGGACCCTGTCCGGGCCTCCCTTTTTCCATAGTCAAGTTCCGGCGGCAGGATATGCCACCTGGTATTGCATCCTTATTCGTCCATCCCGTTTTCAAGGTTGTTTCGGATTTCCTTTACATCCTTGCGGATCCTGTTGAGCCTAAGCCCTATTCCTATCCTGAAGCAGCCGTAGACGATAAGGGCCGTCGCGAAAATCCATACTATGACGCCTGCCCCGACAAGGGGATTGTAGAGGAACCATATGGCAAGGCACATGGTAAGGATTGAAAGGACAAGCCACCATCCCCATCCGCGGACTCCCATGCTGGATAGTTCGACAGATGCTCCTATTCCCCATACGGCCCTGAAAATAAGCCAGAATGCAAGCAGCAGGACCATTACGCCGCCGGCTGCTGCGGGCGGAGCCATAAGGAGAAGCACTCCGAGGATGAAATCAATGATGCCTCCTGCAAGAGCCCAGCCCCAGCCCCGGTAGGAGCCGCTGTTGCTGATTGCGAAGAATAGCTCGAGGACTGCGGCAGCGAAGAAGAATACTTCGAACATTACGCTAAGTCCCGTGAATGTCTCTGCCGGAATTGTGCAGCAGTAGATTCCAAGGCATATGGAAAGGATTCCTACCACTACGCCGACCCACCAGTTCCTGATGGTTCTCTGAACGTTTTCAATAATCTCTTTCATGATATCTATTTTTTTGTTTTCCTATCCTGTTGGAAGCCCTTTGCCTAGGAGACTTCCTTTTCCATAGACTTGCAAATATTGCGCAAGTGCTTGATTAGTAGTATAAAGTGTCAATTTGTCCATGAATCCGGAATATGAAATGACTAATTTTCCGGTTTTTCTGCCAATTGTTCCGATTCTGTTTCCATCCATGTACGGGCGCAAAAAAAAGGACGCCTCTGATTGGAGCGCCCCGAAAAGTTAGGAAGGTTTTCCTACAGGCTATCCATAAGAACCTTCACAACATCGTTTCTTGATAGAGTCTTGTAGGAAGTCTCTATTATTATGGTGGAATCCGCGATATCCTCTATCATGTCCTCCCTTACTCCAAGTTCGGAAAGGTTCATCGCAACTCCTATCTTCTTCATCCAGTCCTCAAGGGCCGAAAGGCCTTCAAGGGCGATAGCCTCGTCGTCCTTTCCAGCGCAGTCGACACCCCAGACGTTCACGGCGAACCTCTTGAACTTCTCCACGGCGTAGGGGAGTATGGTCTTGTAGTATGCCTTCGAAACTGCCGAGAGAGTCATGCCATGGGTGGCGTTGGTGTGCGCACCTACGGCCTGTCCTATCATATGGACCATCCAGTCCTGGCTCTTTCCGCATCCTATGGCGTCGTTTAGCGCCCATGTGGCCGTCCACATTATGTTGCTTCGGGCCTCGTAGTCCGTAGGGTTGTCGATGGCGATGAGCGAACTGTGGACAAGGCTTCTCATCAGGGCCTCGGCCATATAGTCTGATGTGTTGTCGTCCTTTCCGCTGAAATACTGTTCCATTATGTGGGACATGATGTCGTAGAATCCGGCAACCATCTGGTATCTCGGCACAGTGTAGGTGAACTCGGGGTTCAGGATGGAGAAGCGGGGATAGTTGTCGCTTCCGAAGTTGGCCCCTACCTTCATTCCCTTTTCGGTGTTCGTAATGACCGAGCCTCCGTTCATTTCTGAGCCGGTGCCGACCATCGTGAGAACGCATCCTACGGGGATGGTCTTTCCGGAGGGAAGGGCTCCCTTCTCCCAGAACTCGTGCCAGGGGTCTCCGTCAAAGTGCGCGCTGCAGGCAACGCCCTTGGCATAGTCCACCACCGAGCCTCCTCCAACTGCAAGGATGAGATCCACGTCATTGCCTTTTGCGATGCGGCATCCTTCCCTTAGTTTGTCAAGCGTGGGATTGGGCATGACTCCGGGATCCTCGAACACCTGCTTACCGCAGTCGGAGAGTGTCTTTATGACTTTGTCATAGATGCCGTTCTTCTTGATTGAGCCTCCTCCGTAGATGAGCATTACCCTAGGGCCGTATCTTAGAAGCTCGAGGGCGAGAAAGTTCATGGCATCCTTGCCGAAATAGAGCTTCGTGGGGTTGTGATAGGTGAAATTTCCAAGCATGTGATATGTGATTAGCGTGTTCTGCAAATTTACTAAAATCGGCCTACGAGAGCAACCGCAATGCACTGTTTTTGCTCCGAATGCTTATCTTTGCAATTCAATTTCAAGAAAATGGGAAAGATAAGGAACATCCTGTTTGACTTTGGCGGAGTCATCGCCACCCTCGACCTTGACAGGGCTAGGGAGAGCTTCCGCTCCCTTGGAATAAAGGATATCGAGCAGTATTTCAACGCAACCTGTCAGAAGGGCCCTTTCGGAGACCTCGAGGAAGGGAAGATTTCAGGAGATGAGATAGCGCAGACACTCTCTCGCATGGCCGGCCGCGAGGTCACATACGCCCAGTGTGCGGAGGCGTGGCTCAGCATAGTCGTGGACGTCCCAGCCTACAAGCTTCACTACCTTGACTCCCTTAGGCGGAGAGGCTACAAGGTGATAATGCTCTCCAACACCAATCCCTTCATAGGGGAGTGGATGGACAGCCCTTCATCCGGAGTTGACGGAAGGGGCATATCAAGTTTCTTCGACCACCTGTGCCTGAGCTTCCAGATGGGCTGCATGAAACCCGGGGAAGAGATATTCCAAAAGGTCCTTTCATCACTTGGGATCACCGCAGAGGAATCACTTTTCATAGACGATGGGAAGAAGAATGTCCAGACGGCGTCATCCTTGGGATTCTCAACCATACTGCCACTTAACGGAGCGGACTGGAGGGATGACATTGAGAAGATTTTGAAGGCTTAGATTTTTACGAAGATATCACTTTGGCAATACCTGTGGCCGTACCTTTTGCGGGTGCGGCCTTTTTGCGCTCTGCCCTTCGCAGTTCCCACGAGTTAACGATGTTGTGCCCAAAAAAAAGCCCCTGAATCTCTTCAGAGGCATCTTGTACTGGGTAGGAGAATCGAACTCCTATTGCAAGATTGAGAATCTTGAGTACTAACCGTTATACGAACCCAGCATTTTGGATTGGGAATGCAAAGATATGCCAAAAAAATTAGCCTTGCAAATTTTTGTATGACTTTTTCGCAGTGTTTTTTCTTGACCGGGATCTGGCATAATGCGTTGAAGCCACGTGAACCTGATTTCTGACAGAGAGAATGCAGCCAAGTGCGCCTTGCCGGAAAACTTAGACGCCTGTATTTTTCACAATCTCGCTAAAAATGGCTAATTTTGAAAGTCAAGGGGAAGATATCCCGTAACCAAAAACAGAAAAACAATCGAAAAACATACAATGACACTTATCAAATCCATTTCCGGAATACGTGGCACCATAGGTGGCGCCCCCGGACAGGCTCTCACACCGGTTGACATCGTAAAGTTCACCTATGCGTACTGCGTCGCCCTGAAACGTCGCCGGCCGACTCCGAACGGTCCAAGGTACAAGGTGGTCGTTGGAAGGGACGCCCGTCTTTCCGGCAGGATGGTCGAGGACCTTGTCGTAGGTACCCTGGTATCCTGCGGCGTGGATGTGGTAAAGGCCGGACTGGCATCTACCCCTACCACTGAGATGGCGGTTACCTTCAGTGGTGCCGACGGCGGAATAATCCTTACGGCATCTCACAATCCAAGGCAGTGGAATGCCTTGAAACTTCTGAACGAAAAGGGGGAGTTCCTCTCCGCCGAGGAAGGCCAGGAGATCCTGACCCTCGCAGAGAATGGTGAGTTTGACTTTGCTGACGTAGACGATCTTGGAAAGATAACCGAGCATGATTTCACCGATGAACATCTTCAGGCTGTCCTTAGCCTTCCAGCGGTAGATCTCGAGGCGGTAAGAAAGGCCGGATTCAAGGTGGCGGTGGACGCCATAAACTCTGTCGGCGGAATAATCATGCCAAGGCTCCTTGAGAAGATGGGCGTGGAGGTAGTTCGCCTCAACTGCGACCCTACCGGAGACTTCGCCCACAATCCCGAGCCGCTTCCAAAGAACCTGGAGTCTCTTTGCAAGGCTGTCGTAGAGAGCAAGGCGGACCTTGGCGTGTCCGTGGATCCGGATGTCGACCGTCTGGCGTTCATCTGCGAGAACGGGGAGCCTTTCGTGGAGGAGTACACTCTCGTATCCGTTGCGGACTATCTCTTTGAAAGGGCGGCCCACCTGGCAAAGGAGAAGGGAATCTCGCTCCAGGAGGCTACGGCTCCCTACAAGCCGGTTGCCGTATCCAACCTGAGTTCTTCAAGAGCCCTTCGCGATGTGGCGGAAAAATGGGGAGGAGAGTACAAGGCGTCGGCAGTCGGAGAAGTCAATGTCACGACTCTCATGAGGGAGAGCGGAGCCCTTATAGGAGGCGAAGGAAACGGGGGAGTGATCTATCCTGCAATACACTACGGAAGGGATGCCATGGTTGGCGTCGCCCTGTTCCTTTCCAATCTCGCCCACAAGGGAATAAGCGTGTCCGCTCTTAAGAAGACATATCCCCAGTACCATATTGCAAAGAACAGGATAGACCTCTCCGACCCTGCGATGATTGACAGGATCCTCTCCCAGCTGAAGGATGCATATTCCGGGGAGAAGATCTCGACAATCGACGGAGTGAAGATAGACTTCGAGTCCCGCAGGCAGTGGGTGCATCTTCGCAAATCCAACACTGAACCCATCATAAGGATCTACTCCGAGGCTTCGACCCCCGAGGAAGCCGAGCAGCTTGGCGAGAGCGTAGTCGCCCTTGCCCGGAAGATAATGGAGGAATAGGATGTTCTCGTTCCGCACTACGCCCCTTGAGGACCAGATGGACAAGGCCCTCATGGGTGGAAAGGTAGGGTGCTTCTGCACGCAGAACTGCTGGGATACCGTCCACGACAGATACATGTACCAGCTTTTCTCGGAAAGGGGCAACCTGGATGTCGTGTTCCAGCCAATGGAAGCAGAGCTGACTCCTGGGACGAACCACATAGGTTTTGATCCGGAAAGGCTTCGCGGCCTTTCGGCAGTCGTTGTCGAAATCCAGGACGTAGGTTCACGCTACTTCAACTATACGCGTGACGTATTCCGTCTGATGAGCGTCCTAAGGGACTTCGGGGACGATTCTCCGGCCCTTTACATCGTTGACCATCCCAATCCTGCCGGCAGGTTTGTCGAAGGCTCCATCCCTGAGGGGCAGAGGGAGGAGTTCGTTCCGAAGGTGGCCCACAGGCACGGTCTGACCCTCGGCGAGCTCTGCAACCTGTACTATGCTGAAATAGGGGCCCGTTTCCCGCTTCACGTAATATCGGCTCTGTCATCGGACTCGAACAAGGTCCTCATGCCGTGGACCATAGCTCCTGCATCGGATATTCCCGGTATGTTCACTTCCTACGTATACAGTGGCGGGGGACTGTGGAACAATACCACGATAACGCCTGCGATCGGAACGTCAAGGCCGTACGAGTATTTCGGGGCGCCATTCATAAAACCGTCCATGGAGACTCTCCCGGTTCCTGAGGGGGTGCTTATGCGGACATGCTCTTTCACTCCTGCGGCAGGACGATACGAAGGGCAGAGGTGCTACGGATACCAGATAATGCTTCTTCCGGGAGCGCAGTATCATTCGCTTCTTCATACCCTCCAGCTAATGAGGTATTTCCTTGGGAGGTATTCCCAGTTTGAACTTCTGGATGGCTTTTCACGGAAGCTCGGGGATCCGGTCATGGAATCCTATCTGGCGGGAGATGTATCCTTCCAGGACCTTCGCGAACATGTGAAGGCGGAGGAGCAGAAGTGGATAAGGAAAGCCAAGAGGTTCTCCCTATATGAAGACCAGCCCCTGAGAATGAAATAGTTTGTGCCTGTTAGGATGTAGACGGCTATGAGATTCTTTCTATCTTGTAGCCGGAGATGCCGCTTTTCCCTTTTGCGAGTGTAAATGATACGGCTACAAGATATACGTCTTTCCCCGTGGCGCAGTAGGCATCCAGGTATCCCTTGTCATGTGCCTGTGCGCATCCTTTGTCCACGGCCTTCTCGCCTCCGACTTTCAACTCCATGACCAGAATAAGGTTTCCGTAGTGGACAACGACATCGATTTCTCCGCCGGCGACTTTCCTGTGCTCATCAACCTTGCATCCGCACATGTAGAAGGTTTGGACCACGATGAACTGGAATCTCTCTTCGAGAGGTTTGTAGCCCTTTGATGCATAGGGAGTCTCTGCTATCAGCTGCCTGAGGTTTAGCATGACTTCTTCGATGTCGGATTGGCGAAGGGCGCCTTTTATCTTTTTTATGGAAGAGTCTACCTTTGATGCGTCTTTTCCTACGAGGGATGGAAGCAGTATCTCGTACAGGGTGGACTTTACTTCCCTGTTTGGAAATCCTAGCGTATAGATGCCGTCATCATATCCCTTTATGGTAAGGTAGCCTGTCTGGTAGAGGAATAGCGGGATATTGTCGAGGGAGACGTCCTGCAATTCAAATCGCCCTGCTCCGATTTCCACCCCGTCAAGCTCGTTGCCGGCCTGGAAACTTTCCATTAGCATTTTTGAAAGAAGTTCGCTGGCGCCTGAGAAAGCCCAGTAGCTTGCTATCTTCCCGGAGTCGAGTGCGTTTATTACGCTGAAGGGGTTGTAGATGCCCTCGTCCTGCCCTGTGCTGAAGAAGTATCCGTCGTATTCTTCCTTGAGACGTGACAGGGTCTCTTCCATGCTCCATCCGTTTACTTTGGCCATTGATTGAAGCTCCGGGGAGAAATTCTCGACAATCTCGTTATGCGTCATTCCGCATACTGTGGCATATTTCGGAGAAAGGCTCTGCACTGTCAGATTGTTGAGAATTGAGAAAAGGCTTTGGTGCGTAAACTTTGTTATACCCGTTATGAATACGCATTTCAGAAGCTCATCTGCAGTCTTTAGCGCAGGAAAGAAACTCGTGTAGACATTCGCTATGCTGCTATGTTCGCTTTCGTCAAACAGGGTATGCTGAAGTGGGAAATCGTATTCGTCGACAAGAACGGCCGCTTTCTGTCCGGAGCGTGTGCGGGCCGTCTTTATGAGGTATAGCATCCTGTCACCTGGATTTGTGGGCCTATCCTCGATCTCCCATTCCTTTTCGTATTCCCGGAGGATGAAGTCGATCTTGCCCTCAAGCTCCTTTGCGGTCATTGCACCGCTAAAGTCAAAGCGGAATACCGGTCTTGATATCCACTCTTTTTCCAGGTCCATGATCTTCAGCCCCTGGAAGAGCTCCTTTCTCCCTTCGAAATAGCATTGCAGGGTGCTTAGAAGAAGGCTCTTCCCGAACCTCCGCGGTCGGCTGAAGAAATTGGACTTTTTCCCGTTTGCCATCTCCCAGACAAGGTCTGTCTTGTCCACATAGACATAGCCGTCCGTACGGATTTCCTCGAAACTCTGTATGCCGATAGGTAGCCGGCGTGTTGCAGAGCCTTCTATCATGGGGCGTTCCACTTTCCTGCGAAGATAGTAAATCTTCCCGTCATTGGCAACCGTACGCAACTGCCTATCCACCAAAAACCAAGACTGCGACTTCCTCCTGGGAGCCGCAGTCTTCGTAACCTATTATCTTTGAAGAAAGACTATTTCTTTCTGTCCTTGTATCTCTGGTAGAATTTGTCGACGCGTCCGGCGGTGTCAACGAGCTTGACTTTGCCAGTGTAGAAAGGATGGGATGTGTTGGAAATCTCGACCTTTACGACAGGGTATTCAACACCGTCAACCTCGATGGTCTCCTTCGTCGTGGCGCAGGAGCGAGTGATGAAAACCGTGTCGTTCGACATATCCTTGAAAGCTACAAGACGGTAGGTTTCGGGATGGATTCCTTTTTTCATGTCACTAAATCTAATTATAGTTCTTTAACTCATTTTCCAAATGAGCTACAAATGTAGTCATTTTTCCTTGGACTGCAAGGAATTTTAGGGATTTTTCGCCGATATCGCTTCCTCAAGGGACTAGTCGTAGTACTTGTGGAAGAGCACAAGGGATTCCATGCCGCAGAAGAACTGCCTGAGGAGGTAGCTCTCGTTGGGGGAGTGGATGGTGTCCCTTTCAAGTCCGAATCCCATTAGGAGCGGATCCGCTCCGAGGATGTTCCGCATGTCGGCCAGGACGCATATGCTTCCTCCGCCTCGGCTCGGTACCGGCTCTATCCCGTAGACCTCGGCCATCGCCCTTGATGCAGCCTTGTAGGCCGGGGATGTTATGGGAATCAGGAATCCGTTTCCTGCCTCCAGCTTCTGCACCTTCACCTTCACGTAGGGCGGAGCGATGGACTCTATGTGCCTGGCTGCGAGGTCCACGATCTTCTCTGCATCCTGGTTGGGCACTATCCTCATCGATATCTTTGCGTGCGCAGTGGAGGGGAGGACTGTCTTGCTGCCTTCTCCGGTGTATCCGCCCCATATTCCGCAGACGTCAAGGCACGGCCTTATGCCAACCCTTTCAAGGGATGTGTAGCCTTTCTCGCCTTTCAGGGCGTCCACACCGAGGAACTCCTTGTATTCCTTCTCGTCGTAAGGAGCCCTGGAGAGCTGCTCCCTGTCTTCCTTTGAAAGCTCTACAACGTCGTCGTAGAACCCTGGTATCGTTATCCTTCCGTCCTTGTCTACAAGGGATGATATCATGTCGCACAGGGTGTTTATGGGATTTGCGACTGCGCCTCCGTAGTGCCCGGAGTGCAGGTCCTTGTTGGGGCCTGTGACATCCACCTGAAGGTATGTTACGCCCCTCATTCCGCAGTTTATCGAAGGCACCTTGTCCGATATCATGGTCGTATCCGATACCAGCATGACATCGCATTTCAGGAGGTCCTTGTGTTCTTCCACCCATTTGGGGAGCGATGAGCTTCCGATCTCCTCTTCTCCTTCGAAAATGAACTTCATGTTGTGGCTGAGCTGTCCGGTCCTGACAAGGTACTCGAATGCCTTCAGGTGCATGAAGCTCTGTCCCTTGTCGTCGTTTGCGCCCCTTCCCCAGATCGCTCCGTCATGGATCTCGGGCTCGAACGGGTCGGAGTTCCATTTGTCCAGCGGTTCGGGAGGCTGCACGTCGTAGTGTCCGTATACGAGAACCGTCTTCGCCTTTGGCGATACAATCTTTTCTGCATATACGACCGGGTTCCCGTCGGTGGGATAGACCCCGGCCTTTTCGGCTCCGGCTTCAAGCAGGAGCTCCTTCAGCCTTTCCGCGCACCTGTCCATGTCTTCCCTGTGGGAGGCCTGCGCGCTTACAGACGGAATTCTCAGGAGGGAGAAAAGCTCCTGGAAGAACCTTTCCTTGTTATCCTCGATGTACTGCTTCATTGTAGGTGTCTCTGTCTTCATCTCAAGTTTTTTTATGTCTTTTGTTTTCTATCGGCGTTCTGCCGCCTTCTCTTTCTGATATTCTCTTTCCGCAGTTCCTGACAGGAACTCACGGAACCGCCTTATCCGCTTTTGATAGCGCCTCTTCCCTGAAACGTTTACATTTTCTTCGGGATCGCTCCTGTGGTCATATAGCATCATGGGTGGAGGTGAGCCCTTTGCCGGCCATACCGCGAAATTGAATCTTCCGTCCACCGTGGCAGTTCCGCCCTGCCAGTCGATGAACACCCTTTCCTTTGTCTTCGTCTCCGGATCCCTTATTATCGGAAGGAGGCTCATTCCGTCGAGCTGCCCCTCGGGTGCGGATACCCCGCACAGTTCGCAAAGGGTGGGGTAGATGTCGACCAGTTCCACGGGAGAGTATGATACGGAAGGTTTCTGGCCAGGTACTTTCACGATGAGCGGAACTCTTGTCGAGCGCTCCATCAGCGTATGCTTCCCCCAGAACGAGTGTTCTCCCAGCTGCCAGCCGTGGTCGCCAAGGAATATCACTATGGTTTTCTTCCCCAGGTCCAGGGAATCCAGCGCATGGAGGATCTTTCCGACCTGGGCGTCCACATAGCTTACGCAGGCCCAGTATCCGTGCTTTGCCATCCTCTGGAATTCTTCTTCACCGAGGTCATCCGGGACGAGGGCGTAGGAGCGGATCTCACTTGGGGCATGGACCTCCTTTGGAAGGCCTTTGGGGAGGAAATTGTTCCCGGCTAGCGGAATGGAGTCCCGCTTGTACAGGTCCCAGTACCTTTTGGGGGCGTTGAACGGAAGGTGTGGCTTCCAGAATCCGCATGCTATGAAGAAGGGCTTGGAAGAATCCTTCATCCTGCAAAGGTCCTCTATCGTCTTTTTCGCGACTTTTCCGTCAAGGTAGGCTTCGTCAAGGGTGTCGGCACTCTCGCAGAAGGGACCTCTCATGGTCCCTGGGTTAATCGTATTGCCAGAGGTGCTGTTCATCCATATCTCCCACTTGTTGTACTGGGCCCAGTCCTTCCCGTATCCGTCCGGATGCACTCTCCATGGATATTCGCTCCACGAAGAATCGCAGTCGGATATGTTGTGGAAGACCTTTCCGTTCGAGATGGTGTGGTAGCCTCCTCTCCCAAGGCAGCTTTGAAGGGGTTCCGCCCAGGGTGCGTCATATCTGGCCCAGGCGTCATAGGTGGTGAAGCGTGAAGGATGGCGGGGATACACTCCGGTAAGCATGCTGGCCCTGGATGCTCCGCTTACGGGGGAGTTGCAGTATGCGCTCCCGAAAAGCGTGGACTCCGAGGCCAGGCGGTCGAGATTCGGAGTCTTCACTCCTTCCACTCCGTAGCATCCCATTTCGGGGCGCATGTCGTCGGCAATAATAAGAAGGACGTTCGGCCTCTGGCCTGGCTCCTGGCAGGGGGCCTGGATGGCTGGCAGCGCAGCTGCAAATGCCGCAAGTCCTCCCTTGCGGCAGAGTGGAATATGGATCCTGAAGCCTGCTCCCATCTTTATCGTAAAAGGGGCGGCATCCAGCTTGGAGACCGCCCCCTTGATTGTCATGCCTGTCCCTATACCATAAGTGCTCCTACGAGCCCGAGGATGGCGTAGAACTCAGGAAGCGCAGCGTAGATAAGGGTGTTGGTCATTACGTCGTAGCCTTCGCTGACACCAACGATACCGTTTGCGCAGACCTTTCCCTGGCGGATTGCCGAAAGCATGCAGACAAGCCCGACGCAGGTTCCTACTCCGAAGATGATGAGTCCCATGTCAGGATTTGCCCTCATCTTGTTGAGCATCATGAAGAACGCCACGAATCCGTAGATACCCTGTGTGGCGGGGAGGGCCGAGAGGACCATGTAGGTTCCCGAAGCCTCGGGTTTCTTCTTTAGCGCTCCTTCGGCAGCGTTTGCCGCGATGGTTGTTCCGTAGCTACTTCCGATACCGGCTAGGGCCAGAACCAGGCCAAGTCCGATGTAACCGAGAATTGTTGTAAGCATAATTGTTTGGTATTTGTTTGTTTATAATTTTTATGCGTTTTCACCGCCAAGGGGGCTGTACCTTCTGCCCTTGCCCTGGTAGTCGGAGTTCTTGAAGAACTCCAGGAAGTTTAGCCTCAGAGGGTGTACGAATGCGCCGAGGATGGCCATCGCAAAGTTGAGCACATGCCCTATCACCACTATGAGTATGAAGAATATCCAGCTGGGGATGCTTCCGCCTCCGCTCTCCACGATGCCCCATCCGAGGTCGTTGAAGGCAAGGCCGAGCATTCCGCCGGCAAGTCCCAGGGCGTAGAGCCTCAGGTAGCTAAGCACGTCTCCGAGCAGCCCGGTGACCATCTGGTACGTATCCCACAGGCCCACTCCCACGTTCACAAGCGGATTGCGGTGCAGGTCGTTGAGAAAGAATATGCCAATGGCAGATACTATTCCAAGGACGATTATTATCCATTTGGTGAGGCTCTTGTCGAGCACGCCTACAAGGGCGAAGGCCCCGACGATGACTCCTCCCACGACAAGGAGGGTCCAGCCCCATGTACCGAGCGAGTTCTTGAAACCCTTATTCTTCGTCGCCTGGATGGTCTTTACAATCATCGCAAGGCTCAGGTGGATGACACCCACGACAAGGGCTAGCACCATGGTGCCGTCGTACCCGGCTATCTGCGAAGGAAGCATTATCTTCTTCAGGAAGTCAGGGATGCATTCCCATGTGGATATGTCCAGTGAGAAGAAGGTGTGGAACAGGAATCCCACTATTATCGTGGCAACTCCCAGCGTCACGACTAGCGGGGAGAACTTTGCCAGGGATCCGGAGGTCTTCTTCAGGAGCAATCCCAGGATTACCAGAAGGATGCCGTATCCCATGTCCCCCATGCAGAACGCGAAGAATAGCATGAAGAATATGGAGATGTATGGCGTAGGGTCGAACTCGTCGTAGTCCGGACGTCCGTACATGTCGGTGAGCGGCTCGAACATCCTGACGAACCAGTTGTTGTGGAACTTGATGGGAGGGTTGTCCTCTACAGTGGAAGCGTCCTTGAGGTAGAAGGCGTCCATCTTGGAGAACGCCTCGTCAAGGGCGGCCTCGTTCTCCACGGGAGCGAATCCCTCGAACACTACGAGGTGGTTCTCGGCAGCGCTCTCTCCACCCTGGCGGGCAAGGTACCTGTCAAGGTCGGTGAGTGTGTCGCTGTATTGCTTCCTGTAGGAGGGGAGTTCCTTCTTCATGCCGGCGAGCCTGGCTTTTTCCGTCTCGAGGTCCTTTTCAAGGGATGCTATCTCCTTTTCGGAATCTGCGAGGGTTCCGCTAGGCGGTAGAGTCTCCTTTACGGGGAAGGAGTATGCAGGGTCGTCGGATACGGTGACAAAGTATGTGCTTCCGCTATCCTCGCCCACAACCTGCAGGGGAACCTGGGAAGGCCACTCGGGGTCGAAGGACTTGCTGCTTACGCAGTAGTAGCGGACCTTAAGGCCGATCTCCTCAAGCTTACGGAGCTTTCCCATGTCGTAGGAGCCCCATACCCTGCGGGCGGACTGCTCCCTCTGGGCATCCTTGATGGCGTTCTCTATTTCCGTTCTCCTGTCTGATACAGGGTCGTCCTTTTCAAGGGATGAAATGAGCCTGCGCATCGAGTCGGCCTCTTCAAGCATCTTTGCCGACTTGTCGTCGACCGGCTTTGCCGAGCGTGTCACATCCACCACTCCGAGCCCCTGGAGGTCGGAAAGGAATTTCTCCGCATCCCCGCTAAGGAGGATGAAGGAGTACTTGTTCATCGGTGTTATCATGACTGTGTCTCCTCCTCTTCAGACGCGTGGCGGCTCTTTACAATCTTGGAGGATGCCTTGGAGAGGTTCTCCTCGTCCTCCATGTAGCGTTTAATCTTGCGAATGGCCTCCTTGTAGCCGGGAATCTGCACCTTTTCATAGAGGTTCACCTTCTGGGTGGTCTTCTTACGGTTGTATTCCAGGATACGGTTCTTCTCGGCATAGACCTCCGACTCTATCCCCAGACGCGAGATCTCCTTGAGGATGGCAACCCCGTCGGCGAACCAGGCTGGCTTCGTGAAGGCGTTGAACGGCTTGATCTCGTAGTGGATCTCCCCCAGGGCGGGTGTCTTCACTCCCGCCACCTTCACTGTCGAAAGGTCTACGTCCCGGATCGAAATCAGACCCGGCTCGAACTCGCCCCAAAGGGCGCAGAGGTAATCGTACTTATCTATGGCTTTCTCAAGGTCACTGGCAAGTTTTTCGGACATCTCCTTGGCCTTGCGGACCTCAAGACGCAGGGCGCTTTCCTTGTTCTGTAGCGTAGGAAGCGCATTCTGCCTCATCTTGAGCTGCTTGCCAAGATTGTTCAGCGATGTCTTGTTGTATTGAAACTTGATTGCCATGAGCTAGTCTTTCTCTTTCCAGTACTTGTCGATAAGGTTCTGCTTTATACCGGTCTCGGCCTTGGAGAAGTACTTCCCGAAGAGCTCCCAGGCGGTATCCAGCATCTCTTCTATCTTGATGTTGACGTCGATGGAGAGCAGCCTGGTGGCGTACTCCTTTGCATAGTCGAGGCATCTCTTGTCGTAGTTCGACAGGTCGAAGCCGTTCTCCAGCTTGGTCTTCGCGTTCTGGGCGTCGGCGTAGAGCCTTACTCCTGCGTTCATGACCTGGGAGTGGTCCTCCCTGGTCTTTTTGTTCTGCACGAGCTGCTTGAGTCGTGAAAGCGAGCGGAAGGGGTCGATGATGACCTTGCCCGAGTCGCTGTCGGCACGAAGGAAGAGCTGTCCCTCGGTTATGTATCCAGTGTTGTCAGGGATGGCGTGTGTGATGTCTCCGTCGTTCAGGGTCGTAACCGCTATGATGGTGATGGATCCTCCGGTGGGAAGCTGCACGGCCTTCTCGTAGATCTTCGCGAGGTCCGAGTACAGGGAGCCGGGCATGGAGTCCTTCGAAGGGATCTGGTCCATTCGGTTGGACACGATGGACAGGGCGTCCGCGTAGAGGGTCATGTCGGTGAGAAGGACAAGCACTTTCTGGTTCTTGTCAACTGCGAAGTACTCTGCCGCGGTAAGGGCCATGTCTGGGATGAGGAGCCTCTCAACAGGGGGATTCTCAGTGGTGTTTACAAACGATATGATCTTCTCCAGGGCTCCGGCGTTCTCGAAGGAGTGGCGGAAGAAGAGGTAGTCGTCGTTTGACAGTCCCATTCCTCCGAGGATGATCTTGTCCACGTCCGCCCTCAGGGCTACGTCGGCCATGACCTGGTTGTAGGGCTGGTCGGGGTCTGCGAAGAAGGGGATCTTCTGACCAGACACGATTGTATTGTTAAGGTCGATTCCGGCGATTCCGGTGGGGATCAGCTGGGAGGGCTGCCTTCTCTTGTAGGGGTTCACCGAGGGACCTCCGATCTCGCGGACCTCTCCGTCAATCTCGGGACCTCCGTCGATGGGGTGGCCGTAGGCGTCGAAGAAGCGTCCAGCGAGCTGGTCGCTTACTTTCAGGGTAGGGGGTTCTCCCATGAAAACGACCTCTGCGTTTGTGGGGATTCCTTCCGTGCCGGCGAACACCTGCATGGTTATCATGTCACCCTTGGTGCGGACCACCTGTGCCAGCCTTCCGTGTACGAGGGCGAGCTCGTCGTTGGCTACTCCGGTGGCCTTTAGCGAAACTGTGGCCTTGGTTATGGCCTCCAGGTGCGTATGTACTTTCTGAAATGCCTTAGCTGCCATACTGCTGGATTATTTTGCTTAGTTCACTATAGTAGTTCTCGAACCCTTCACTGTGGAACTCTGAGTAGTTCATCTGGCGGAGGATGTTGATCATTTGCTTGAAGGTGGATGAGCACTGCTCGAAGTCCTCGAACGAGAAGCTCCTCTCGCAGATGCCGAGCACCAGGTCAAGCATGTATTTCTGCCTGTCGATAGGGCAGAGGGCGTCTATGGCGTCGAATGCGTCCTGCTGCAGGAAGCAGTAGTCGATGAGCTCCGACTTCCAGAATGTCTCGTGGTAGGAGATGGGCACGCCGTCGTCTCCGAGGATGTTGATCTGCTCGGCAGCCTCCCTTCCGCGGCGGACGTAGTTCTTTGCCGCTGCAATCTTGCCGGTCCAGCCTTCCTCCACAGTCTCGTTGAGGTACTGCTGNATCTCAGGGTACTCGAGGTACTTCGAGTAAGACTCGATGGGGTTCACCGCAGGGTACCTCTTCTGGTCGGCGCGGTTCTGCTCGAGGGCGTAGAAGCACCTGGCGGCCTTCTTCGTAGACTCGGTGACAGGTTCCTTGAGGTTACCTCCGGCGGGGGATACCGTACCAATGAATGTGACGGCGCCCCTCTGTCCGTTGTTGAGGATTACCATTCCGGCGCGAGAGTAGAAGTTCGATATGATTGCCGAGAGGTCGACAGGGAACGCATCCGCTCCAGGGAGCTCCTCCATACGGTTACTCATCTCTCGAAGGGCCTGGGCCCAGCGTGATGTGGAGTCCGCAAGAAGCAGGCACCTCAGTCCCATCGCCCTGTAGTACTCGCATATTGTCATTGCCGTGTAGACGGATGCCTCGCGGGCGGCGACAGGCATGTTGGATGTGTTGCAGATGATGGTCGTCCTCTCCATGAGGTGGCGTCCTGTGTGAGGGTCGATGAGCTCGGGGAACTCGGTGAAGATCTCCACGACCTCGTTAGCCCTCTCGCCGCAGGCCGCCATTACGATGATGTCGGCCTCGCCCTGCTTTGCGATAGCGTGCTGGAGCACTGTCTTTCCGCATCCGAAAGGTCCGGGGATGAATCCCGTACCGCCTTCGGCTATGGGGTTGAACGAGTCGATTACCCTAACTCCTGTCTCCATGATCTTGTCCGGACGGGGCTTCTCCCTGTATGCCTTGACAGCGACCTTGACAGGCCACTTCTGCGTCATGGTTACGGGTACGTCCTCTCCATCGGAGCTGGTGAGCACCGCAATCTGGGTGTCTACGTTGTACTGTCCCGCCCCGACGATGCTCTTAACGGTGTATTCGCCCTTGAAGGAGAATGGTACCATTATCTTGTGGGGAAGCCATCCTTCCTTGACCTCTCCCAGCCAGTCGGCTGCCCTGACGCTGTCACCCGCCTTGGCGATAGGGGTGAAGTCCCAGAGCTTCTTCCTGTCCAGGGGATCCGTGTACTCGCCTCTCTTGAGGAAGACGCCTTCCATTGTCGTAAGGTCGTTCTGCAGACCGTCGTAGGTGCTAGAAAGAAGGCCCGGGCCGAGGGTGATCTCGAGCATCTTGCCTTCGAATTCTACCTTGCAGCCGTTTGTGAGGCCCCTGGTGCTTTCAAACACCTGGACAGAGGCGAGGTCTCCGGTCACCTTGATGACCTCCGCCATCAGGCGTGTGCCACCGAGGTCTATGTAGCAGATCTCGTTCTCACCGACAGGTCCGTTTGTGCGGACTGTCACCAGGTTGGAGACGATGCCCGTTACAATGCCTGTAGTCTTGTTTTCCATATTTAGCTTGTGATTATTTTTCTTTGTATTCTACGCCTCCGTAGGTGCCTCTCACATCGGAAAGCATCTTCTTGAAGAGCTCCTTTCCCGTCTGGGGGTCGAGCTTGAGCCAGCGGGACACTATCTGCAGCTTCGAAACAAAGCCGAGGATCTTCTCGATGTCGAAGTAGTCGAATACGGTTATCTTCTCTATCTGCTTCCACATCAAGTCGTCAAGGCCCTTCTCCCTCTTTAGGATGTCGTCCGTTGAGAGGACGGCGTCAGCCTCCGCAAGCGGGGCCGTAGGGGAGAAGATGTCGGTGTCTTCGCTCCTTCCAAATGCCTTGTTCAGATAGCGCACCTTGGAGTTGCGCACGGCAAGGTCGTAGGCGAAGAACTCCCTTATGTAGCGGTTCCTGTGCGAGAGGGCCTTTTCGTAGAAATCCTTGTTCAGATTGTCCTCTACGTATCCGGAAAGGAGGAAGTCTATCGTTGAGACATCCCTGTCCGAGCACTGTCCCTTTATCCAGGAAAGGATCTCCTCACGGTTGATGTCCTTTGCCGAGGATGCGTCCTGGGTTATTCCCGGAAGGGATGCTACTATGTACTCGTAGTTGTCCATTTCCTAGCCGAAGAGCAGCTTCTTCGTCGCGGGACGGAGGTACTGTCCTATGAGGTCCTTGAATGTGGAGTCGGAAAGGCTCACGTAATAGCCGCCGTCCTTGGGGGCGATGTTGAACCCGCCGGAGAGCTTCTTGGAGAATGTGGCCTCGACTCCCTTGCCGAGAATCTTTCCGAGCTCGTTCTTTACGAAAGGCTCGAGAGCTCCCTTGAGGGACTCTGGCAGAATCACTTCAAGGTCGGAAGACTCCGTGGTGCTGAACTTCTTTGCCACCTCGGTTATGATGCCGCGGAGGAACTCAGGCTCTGAAAGGGCCTTGGACACCTCGGTATCGGCAATCTTCGAGATGATGAGGTTCTCGATGTCGCCCTTGGTGGCCTGGATGGCCTTCTCCGATGACATCTTCACATCGGTCTCTGTCTTGCTGCGCAGGTCTTCTGCACCGTTTTTTGCATTCTGGAGGATCTTCTCGGCTTCCTCCCTTGCCTGCTGGAGGATGTTCTCGGCCTCCTGTTTCGCTTTTGCGATGATGGCCTCTCCTTCCTGCCTTCCCTTGGACAAACCTTCGTTGTAGAGTTTGTCAGTCAATTCTTGCAACTTGTCCATAATATATTATAGGTATTTGAATTCGATGTGGCTTGGTAGTGTTATCAGATGGCGTCATGGCCACTTCAGTCGTTAAAGATAGCAAGAATTATCGGATTGTAGGCACACTTTCCTGGGAATAATTGCGTAAAGGCGCCTGCAGGGGCATTTTGAATGGTCTTAGATGGAAAATAGACATGCTTCCACTATCTGATAAAGAATTCCGTGCCGGATGGATGATTCCGAAAATGCAAAAGAATTGCTATCTTCGCAAAAACAGAATGGTCATGGAAGAGAACAGGCGCCGGAAGCTTTCCAATGGGATACAGTACTTTGAGGAGATCCGCCGTGGCGGATACGTGTACGTTGACAAGACGGACATGGTCTGGAGCATTGCCAATGGCCGCAAGTACAACTTCCTTGGCCGTCCCAGAAGATTCGGGAAAAGCCTTCTTGTAAGTACCCTCCAGTGCTATTTCGAGGGCAGGAAGGATCTTTTTGAAGGGCTCCGGATTATGGAATTGGAGAAGGAATGGATTTCAAGGCCGGTGTTCCGGTTCGATTTCAGCGGCGCGGAAACAGCCCAGGACCTCGAACTCCGCCTGGATAATTATCTTCGGAGGTATGAACAGGTCTTTGGCCGTGACACTTGGGAACAGACACTTGGGGACAGGCTGCTCTCATTGCTGAAAAGGGCCAACGAAAAGACCGGCTGCCAGGTTGCGGTACTTGTTGACGAGTATGATGCGCCACTTCAGCATTCTCTTTTCAATGATGAAGAACACAAAAAACTGGTGTCTGTATACAGGGGATTCTTCCCGGCTCTCAAGGAAGGTGAGTTGTATGTCAAGTGCGTATTCCTTACGGGAATAACCAAATTTACACAGCTGAGCCTGTTCTCTACGCTCAATACGGTATCCATTCTAAGCCTGCTGCCTCAGTATGAGACGCTGTGCGGAATGACACGTCAGGAGATCGTTGACAACTATGCCCCTGAATTGGATGCGATGGCTCGTAAAAACGGATGGGGCATGGAAGAAACCCTTTCTGCGTTAAAGAACGACTATGACGGATATTATTTCAGCGCTGAAAGAAATGAGCCTGTATACAATCCGTTCAGTCTGGTGAACGCTTTGGATACAGGCAGGATATCCAATTACTGGGCATCTTCCGGCGGAAGCCAGATGCTAACGGAAATGCTTTCACGTCAAGGAGCCAATATCATGGATCTGGACAATTCTCTTGTTGACGGAGATTTGATGGAAACCTCCGATGTGTCTGTCGACAATCTGCCGCTGTTCCTGTACCAGTGCGGATACCTTACGATAAAAGACTATCGGGACGGCGTATATTACCTGGGATTTCCTAACGGCGAAGTCCGGCGCTCCCTTTACAAGGTAATACTTCCTATTGCCCTTAGCCGCTCTTCGTCCGATGTCATGTCAAGCATCAGCAGGATGAGGGTGGACCTTTCGTCTGGTGATATCGAAGGAGCCATGCTAAGTCTGAAAGAGCTTGTTGCAGGAACTCCCTATGCGTCCAAAGGTGAAAAGTCTTTGGAGGAACGCTACCAGTTCATCCTGGTGCAGGCATTCTATCTTTGCGGATTCCGGATCGAGCAGCATAGGAAAGTGTCGAAGGGAGAGATTGACGTTGTGGCGTATCGTGGAAACCTCACTTTGGTCATGGAACTTAAGGTAGGAAACGGGAGCAGGGGAATAGAGAAGGGTGAGGAGCAGGCCTATGACAGGAACTACCTGTCTTCATTCTGTGCTTCCGGCAGGGATGTCTATTTGATCGTTGTGTCATTTAGCACGAAAGAAGGCGGCATATCCGGGTACAAGGTAAGGAAGGTCACATACGATTCCGAAGGAAATATCTCGCTGTGAAAAGGTGGGTGCAATGTCTGTTTTTTAGCGTATTTTTGCAAACCAAGCGACACATTCCATGAAAAGATATTTTCCGCTTCTGGTAGCGCTGCTATCGCTTACGCTTTGCACTCCCAAGGAAAAGAAGGCCTCGGTTACGGCCCGTGAAGTCCCTGAAAGAAAGGATGATTTTATGTGGGAGAACGACTTCTTTATATACAGGGCATACGGAAAGGCCCTTGAGAAGGAGATGGTCACTCCTGGGTTTGACATCTGGGTCAAGAATGTTCCCGATCTTGTTGCCGACAAGCGCTACGAGGATGATACTAAGCGCCACATAAGCTTCCATGAAGACCATGGCGACGGAATGGACCGCTATCAGGTTGGGGTGTCCCTTGGTGGCGGGGCGTCCTGCCCAGTCGTAAGGGGAAAGATGGTGTTCCCTGCGACCAACTACCGTTCGGTTAGCATTCTTGAAAAGACTCCTGAAAAGGTCGTGTTCACCCTCCACTATCCTTCGTGGAAGATTGATAGTCTTGAAATCTCGCTTGACAAGACGATAACTGTTGAAAAAGGGGTGCGCTTTTGCAAATGCGAAGACTTATACAAGTTCAGTGGAAGCGATTCCCTTGCCATTGCGGCAGGAGCCGTCTGCCATAGTCCCGATGCACTTATGCGCGGTGACAGTGGTGACAGGATAGCCATATGGGAGAGATTCTCGGAAGAAGGGGCGAAGGAAGAGGACGGAAGGATCGGCATAGCTGTCGTTCTTCCGGGAGCTGATTCTACTGCTTCCATGAATCATGCAGGAAGCGAACATCTCGTGTGCCTTAAGGGAATAAGGTCGGGAGAACCGCTCACATACTACTTCTCATCAGCCTGGAGCAAGTCTGATATTTCAACATCTGATGGGTGGTTTGCTGTCGTAAGGGCATTTACTGAAAGATAGCCACAGTCCTAAGGTTAAAATCACTTTTCTAAAAGCGATTTTATGTAATATTTTCACCTTTTCAAAATTGATTTCATGTTACAAAGTTGCTTTTCTAAAAGACAGGGAGACGTTCTTTGCAAACCAGATGTCTTTGTCACATGCCCTCCAGTATCCGAAGGCGGGAGATTTCCATGTTGACGGGAAATATCTTTTCAAAGTCGGGGGACCGGGAAAGGATTTCAGGCAGATAGCGAAACTTCCGGATAGTTTCATCGCCATAGACGGGGTTGAGACTGGTTATGGAAACAGGATTCCGCTTTGGATGTTCGGACTAATGTATTGATGGGAAGATGACATGTTGCGACATTGTGCCACGCAGACAAGGCTTGCTACCATGCTAACGATACTCGCATGACCGGATTCCTACGGAGACGTGTCCTTGTTGTAGCAAATTTCAATTATATTTGTAGAGATTCAGTAGTGAAATGAAGGTTATCGACATAATAAATTCCTCAGCCAAGCCCTATCCTTCCCTTGAGATAGTGCCACCCCTTGGCGGCATATCCAAGGACGAACTCCTCTCCAGCATCGAACCATTCATGGAGTTCAGCCCTAAGTACATAAACGTGACATGCCATAGGGACGAGGTCGAGTTCGTACCACTTGAGGACGGTACATTCAAAAAGAGGATCGTACGCAGAAGGGTCAGCGAGACTGCCGTGTGCGGAGCCGTAATGTCCCGCTTCAAGGTGGAGATGGTTCCCCATCTCATCTGCGGAGGGTCTACGGAGAGCGACCTGCGCTCCCAGCTCCAGGACCTCAAGTTCCTCGGGATCTCGAACGTCATGGCTCTTCGCGGTGACAGCGTGGTGGGGGAGAAGAGATTCACTCCTACTCCGGGAGGATATTCCCACGCCAGCGAGATGGTGTCTGGCATCCGCTCCTTTGAAAAGGAATGTGGCGGAGACTTCTGCATTGGTGTAGGCGGATATCCCGAGAAGCATTTCGAGGCTCCAAACAGGGAGACGGACATCGCTAACCTCAGAAAGAAGGTCGATGAAGGTGCCGATTACATTATCACGCAGATGTTCTTCGACAATTCCTCCTACTATGATTTTGTCGACAGGTGCAGGGCGGCCGGAATAACAGTCCCGATAATCCCCGGGATAAAGCCTATTTCATCCATGAGGCAGATAGAGCTCCTTCCCCAATCGTTCTCCATAGACATTCCGAAGGATCTTTCCGATGCTATATTAAAGGCGTCACCATCCAAGGATGCAACCTACCGCATAGGAATAGAATGGGCGATTGCGCAGTGCAAGGACCTTCTTTCCCACGGGGTTCCCGCAATCCATTTCTATACCATGGGCAAGGCCCGCAATGTGGAGGAAATCCTAAGGGAGTGCTTCTAAAGGTCCTCCTTACTCGTCAATAAGTACTAGTTTGGATTATTTTGGCTGAGTATAGCATTTTATAATTAGCCAAAACGAAGGTGTTATGAGGTATTTTGGCTGGGTATAAATTTTTATAGTTAGCCAAAATATTCTAAAAGGTTGATAATCTTATTCTTCTTACAATAGGTCTATTCCCCCGGGCGCTCCCTATAGCAGATGTCCAAGGAACCGTCTGGCCTCATCTTCTGAGAACCCCCTCTTGTGCGAGTACTTTTCATACTGCTCCCGGGAGATTTTTCGGATTTCCGGATAGTAGGCATCCTTGTGTATGATTACAAGTCCGCAGATTGATGCGTCGGGAATCATCGCATAGCTGTCTGTAAGGGCTATTCCCAGCTTGTCTGCTCCTGGCAGCATTTCAAGGACATCCTTCTTCAGCGTGTGGTCAGGGCATGCTGCATATCCGATGGCAGGTTTTACGATGGTCTTGCTGTTTCTTCCCAGCATCTTTTTCAGCTTGAGGTCGATCCAGTGCGAGGCGGCCTCTGCGAAGGTGACCCTTACGGCCCTTTCCATCATGGAATCGTAGTCGGAGCTGCATGATGGGCAGTCGCAGCCTTTTCCTCCATCGTGCCCCTTTTCATGTACGCTTATGGCGAAGAATCCTATGGGACCAGTAAATCCCTGGCCCTTCTGCGGAAGGAAGTCGGCAAGGCTTGCACACACCATCTTCCCGTCCAGCCTTTTCTGTGGCACTTCCTGGCGTAGCATAGGGATTACCTGTCCGTCTTCGAACACCATGGAGTCGTCCTCGCTGTATCCGGATTTGAACATTATGGATGCCACTACCGATATCTCGCCATTGCGCACCCATTTGCGGAGAAGGGCCTTTCCTTCCTTGAGGGTTTTCTGGGCCTGCTCGTTATCCTTTATGTCCTCCCCGTACTTGAATCCCCATACCGCAAGGAACATCTTCCAGTCAAACATGGACTGTGCCTCTGAAAGGGGGACGTCCCAGCACGCCTTTTCTGGTAGCCGGGCTGCCTGTTTCCTTGTGAGGAAGGATGCTGCTGGGTATGTGGGCTTAACCTTCTTTGGCGTTATGCCGCTCTTGCGCTGGGTGTAAAGGGTCCGGATCTCCTCCTGACGGGAGTGCTCCTCCTTTTCGAAGGCATCCCTGTCAAGGGTGCATTTCTTCGCCATTACTGCCGAAGCCGAGGCGTCGGGACAGTAGAACACATGGTCGTACAGCGGAGCGAGCTTCACTGCCGTATGTAGCGCAGATGTCGTGGCCCCTCCTATGAAAAGGGGAGTGTCCATTCTGCGGGCTGTCATCTCCCGGCAGATCTCCTCCATCTGGTACAGGGATGGGGTTATGAGGCCGCTCACTCCAATTATCGCGGCGTTCCTTTTTTTCGCTTCGTCCAGGATCTTCTCCTTTTCGACCATGACACCGAGGTCTACCACTTCGAAGCCGTTGCACGAGAGGACGATTCCGGTGATGTTCTTTCCTATGTCGTGCACGTCGCCCTTTACGGTGGCGTTTATTATGACGGGCCTGTCGACCTTTCCGTCCTGCGAGCCTTTCATGTATGGCTCGAGCACTGCGACGGCATCCTTCATCACTTTTGCGGACTTGACGACCTGGGGTAGGAACATCTTTCCGTCCCCGAACAGGGCTCCCACCCTCTCCATACCGGCCATGAGGGGCCCTTCGATCACCTTTACGGGCGCTCCGTACTTTTCAAGGGCGGAGAGGATGTCTTCCTTGAGCGTGTCCTCCTTTCCCTTTACTAGCGCCTCGCTGAGTCTTTCCTCGAGGGTCAGGTTCTTTGCCGGGACGTCCTTTGACGCGGAACCTTCCCCGGATGCTTCATTTTTCTTTTCCGCTATTTCATGGGCAAGGGAAATCAGCCTTTCTGTGGCGTCGGGATCCCTGTCAAGGATTACGTCTTCGCAACATTTCCTAAGGGTTGGCTCTATCTCGTCGTAGACCTGGAGCATTCCTGCGTTTACGATTCCCATGTCAAGCCCTGCCTTTATTGCATGGAGCAGGAATACGGAGTGCATCGCCTCGCGGACGGGGTTGTTGCCCCTGAATGCGAAGGAAAGGTTGGATATTCCTCCGGATGTGTAGGCCCCGGGAAGGTTCGCCTTTATCCAGCGCACCGCTTCAATGAAATCTATTCCGTAGCGTCTGTGCTCGGGGATTCCGGTTCCGACAGAGAGGACGTTCACATCGAAGATGATCTCCTGTGGCGGAATGCCCGCCCCGGTCAGAAGGTCGTATGCCCTTTTGCATATCTCCGTCTTTCTTTCAAATGTCGTGGCCTGTCCGTTCTCGTCGAAGGCCATCACTACCATGGCAGCTCCGAAGGAGCGGATCTCAAGAGCCTTGCGAAGGAACTCCTCCGGCCCTTCCTTTAGGGAGATGGAGTTCACTATGCACTTTCCCTGGGCGCTCTTGAGGCCCCTTGTCACAGCCTCCCACGAGGAAGAATCTATCATCAGGGCCGCCTTCGCGACGGCAGGGTCGTTCTGTATGCAGCGGACGAACTTCTCCATCTCGGCGGGGGCGTCGAGCATGGCGTCGTCCATGTTTATGTCAATTATGGAGGCTCCTCCCTCTATCTGGTTCGCAGCCACTTCGAGGGCTATGTCGTACTGGCCCGCTGCGATCAGCTTGGCGAACTTGCGACTTCCGGCTACGTTTGTCCTTTCCCCGATAGGGGTGAAGTTTGAATTGCGAAGGTCGACCGTTACGCTCTCAAGGCCGCTTACAGAGAGCAGGCCGTCGCTTTTCGGAGTCTTTCTGGGCCTGATCTCACATAGGGCCGTACCTACCGCGCATATATGCTCCGGGGTCGTTCCGCAGCATCCCCCCGCTATGTTGAGGGAGCATTTGCGGACCATCTTGTCCATTCCGGCAGCCATGGAAGCGGGCTTCAGCTCATACTGTCCCATTTCATTCGGAAGACCGGCGTTGGGATAGCATATCACAGGAACTTCGCACCATGAGCATATGTCCTTCAGAAGGGGAGTCATCTCCTCGGGGCCAAGGGAGCAGTTCATTCCGAAGGCCAGCAGGGGGTAGTGCCTGACTGATGTGTAGAATGCCTTTATGGTCTGTCCTGTAAGCGTCCTTCCGCTCCTGTCGGCTACGCTTACCGAAACTATTGCCGGGAATCCCCTCTTCAGTCGTGAAAGGGCATAGAGGGCGGCTTTTGCATTGAGGGCGTCGAAGCATGTCTCAATCAGGATAAGGTCGACGCCTCCGTCAAGAAGCCCTGAAATCTGCTGCGAGTAGGCTTCCATCATCTCGTCAAAGGAAATATTCCTTTCCCATGGACGGGTTATGTCGGGTGCCAGCGTAAGGGACTTTGAAGTGGGGCCTACGCTGCCTGCCACATAGACTGTGGTCTCTGCGTCCTGCGCTGCGCGGGACGCTATCCTGGCTCCTTCGAGGGCAAGTTCGTAGGCACGATCCTGCATTCCGTACTCTTTCTGGGAAATGCGGTTTGCGCTGAAGGTGTTGCTCTCTATGATGTCGGCTCCGGCCTCTATGTATTCCTTGTGGATGTCGTAGATGACATCGGGGGCGGTCAGATTGAACTCCTCGCTGTTTCCCTGGAGGCCATGCAGCTGCAGCATGGTCCCCATTGCACCGTCCAGAAGGACGATGCGGCGAGAAAGAAGCTTTTCAAGCGACGATCCCCTCATGCGCTAACCAAGGAAGCTCAGAAGGATACCTGCCGCTACGGCCGAACCGATCACACCGGCTACGTTGGGACCCATGGCGTGCATGAGAAGGTGGTTGTTGGGATCGAACTCCCTTCCGACGATCTCGGAAACCCTTGCGCTGTCAGGAACGGCGGATACTCCGGCGTTTCCGATGAGAGGGTTTATCTTGCGTCCTTCCTTGAGGAAAAGGTTGATGAATTTCACGAATAGCACTCCGCAGGCCGTTGCGATGACAAAGGACAGGAGTCCGAGGATGAATATCTTCACGCTGGTTCCGGAGAGGAACTTGTCGGCCTGGGTGGAGCATCCGACGGTAAGGCCGATAAGGGTTGTTACCACATCGATCATAGGACCTCTTGCGGTCTCGGCAAGCCTTCGTGTGACACCGCTTTCCTTCAGCAGGTTGCCAAAGAACAGCATGCCAAGGAGCGGAAGCCCCGAAGGAACGATGAAGGCGGTTGTGAGGAATCCCACGATGGGGAATATTATCTTCTCCTTCTGACTTACCTGGCGTGGACGGGGCATCTTTATGAGCCTTTCCTTCTTCGTGGTAAGGGCCAGCATGATGGGCCTCTGGATTACAGGTACGAGGGCCATGTAGGAGTATGCCGATACGGCGATCGCTCCCATGAGGTCCGGTGCCAGCTTGGAGGAAAGGAAGATGGCGGTGGGGCCGTCAGCTCCGCCGATGATTCCGATTGCTCCAGCCTCGTTGGGTGCGAATCCAAGCAAGAGGGCGAGCAGATACGCTCCGAAGATACCCATCTGCGCCGCCGCGCCGATAAGGATCAGCCTCGGCTGGGAAATCAGTGCGGAGAAGTCCGTCATGGCTCCGATCCCAAGGAAGATAAGCGGAGGATACCATCCCTGCTTCACTCCCTGGTACAGTGTGTTGAGCACGGAGCCGTCCTCATAGATTCCGATGTTGAGTCCGGGGAACATCGGGATGTTCCCGATTATCATTCCGAACCCGATCGGAACCAGCAGGAGAGGCTCCCACTCCTTTACGATCGCGACCGTGATGAAGGCGATTCCTATGGCAATCATCACCAGGTTCTGCCACTGGGTGTTGGCGAATCCGGTGTACTGCCAGAACTGCTCTAGGGCGCTTATGATCTGGTCCATCTGGTCGGATTAAGCGATTGTTACGATGTCTGCACCCTCAAGGACGGAATCGCCCTTTGCCACATGGATGGCCGTTACGGTACCATCGCAGGGGGCGGCTATCTCGTTCTCCATCTTCATGGCCTCTATGACGGCCACCTTCTGTCCGGACTTTACAGCCTGTCCCTCCTTTACGGATACTTCGATAATGACTCCGGGAAGAGGAGATGTCACCTTGGTGCCGGGGCCTGCCGCAGGGGCGGGAGCGGGTGCAGGAGCTGTCTGTACGGGTGCCGCCGCGGCGGGTGCGGCTACGGGAGCAGCCTGGACGGGTGCCTTGGGTGCTGATTCCATCTCGACGCTGTAAGGTATGCCGTTAACTGCGACATTGGCGGTTGTTCCTTCAATGGAGTTTATCTCGACCTTGTAGTCGTTTCCGTTAATCTTGAACTTGTACTCTTTCATTGGTATTGTATCTTTTCTTATTTTCTTTGCGGTGTCTTTCTGAAGCCAAGTGACTTTTCCGCCCATGCGGTGTTTCTCGGCGTTATCGTTATGACGAAGCTCTCCCTGTCGTGGATGGCATCACAGAAGTAGCTTTCAAGGGCCATTGCTATGGCTGCTGCAGTTTCGCCATCGCCTCCGCATTCCGCAGAAAGCGCCATTGCTATGGCTGCGGCTATCTCATCCTTGCTTTCTGAAGGAGTGGCTGATGAAAGGGCGGAAGCCTTCGCCTCCTCCTTCTTTTTCTTTTTGTCTCCACCCTGGAAAAGGGATGCGAACAGGAACCACAGCAGGGCCAAGGCAGCAAATACCACGGTTACGGATACTATGGTGAGAATGAATCCGTGCGGGTCTGTGCGGGCCATCTTCTGAGGGTTGGTCTCTGCCGCCAGGTCCTTGAACGAGCGTCCCGGGGTGGGTTCGGTAGGTGAGTCCATCACCTGGAAGTCCATCTCCTTGTTGTCGAAGGCGGCCTTGGAGACCGACTTGCCCCTTGGAAGGTCGCTGGGGACGGTGAGAGAGTCTATGATTGTCCTTCCGTCATTGCTTACAAGGTAGATGGTCTTTCCCTTTTCCACCTTGAAATCCACATAGAAGGTTCCCTGGTCCCCGTTTCCGCTGGCGTAGAATACAACGGACTGCCTGGGACCGAGTTTCGTGGAGAGGTCCCCCTTGGGGATGGGACTCATGTTGAGGACGTTCCTGTCGCAGGTGAGGAAGCAGCCTCCGTAGTTGACCGTGCCCTGTGATGTGTTGAACACTTCGATCCAGCCATTCCTCTGGCCGAACCCGTCGGTCAGCGAGACACTGTCAGGCTCCGCCAGCACTTCCGATATGATAAGGTCGGATACGTTCTGGGCGGAGATGGTGCCGCATAGCAGGAGCGAGGCGCAGAGGGCCAATGTCCTTATCTTTGTCCTTAGCATCTTACAGGGGTAGATTGTCATGTTTCTTGGCGGGAAGCTCCTGCCTCTTGGTGGATAGCTGTTCGAATGCCCTGGCTACGCGGAAGCGTGTGTTGCGGGGCTCGATGACATCGTCGATGTATCCTTTCTGGGCGGCCTGGTAGGGATTGTTGAAGAGCTGCTCGTACTCTTTCTTCTTTTCGCTCCTGACCTTTTCGACATCCTCGGGGGATGCTGCCTTCATATCCTTGGCATACAGGACGTTCACTGCTCCGTCCGCGCCCATCACGGCAATCTGGGCCGAAGGCCATGCGTAGTTGATGTCACCNCGAAGCTGCTTGCAGCTCATCACGATGTGGGCTCCGCCGTAGGCCTTTCGCAGTGTTACGGTCACTTTGGGAACGGTAGCCTCTCCGTATGCGTAGAGAAGTTTGGCTCCGTTTGTTATTATGGCGCCGTACTCCTGCTGCGTGCCCGGCAGGAATCCTGGAACGTCGACCAGGGTTAGAAGCGGAATGTTGAATGCGTCGCAGAAGCGGACGAAGCGGGAAGCCTTCCTGGATGCGTTGATGTCTAGCACGCCGGCCAGCATCTTGGGCTGGTTGGCTACGATTCCTATGCTTCTTCCGCCTATGTGGGCGAAACCTACGATTATGTTCTTTGCGTAGTTCTTGTGCACCTCGAAGAATTTCCCGTCATCAACTACGGATGATATTACCGCGTACATGTCGTAAGGCATGTTGGGGTTGTCGGGAATTATCTGGTTGAGTGCGTCGTCGACCCTTGATACCGGATCGTTTGTGGGAAGGGCGGGAGCCTCCTCCATGTTGTTCTGGGGAAGGTATGAGAGCAGCTCCTTTATGGTTGCGATGGCATCCTGCTCGTTCTCCGCCGCGAAATGNGCGACNCCGCTCTTGGAAGAGTGGACGCTGGCACCTCCGAGGCCCTCCTGGTCAATCTCCTCGCCGGTCACGCTCTTTACGACCGCAGGGCCGGTAAGGAACATGTAGGATGTGTTCTTCACCATGACCGTGAAGTCGGTAAGGGCGGGGGAGTACACGGCTCCGCCGGCGCAGGGACCGAATATCCCTGAAATCTGCGGTACGACGCCTGAGTAGAGGATGTTCCTCTCGAAAATCTCTCCGTAGCCTGCAAGGGCGTCGATGCCTTCCTGGATCCTTGCTCCTCCGGAATCGTTTATGCCGATGCAGGGGACACCTACCTTGGCGGCAAGGTCCATTACCTTGCAGATCTTTTCGCTCATGGTCTTGGAAAGGGATCCTCCCGAAACTGTGAAGTCCTGTGCATAGACATACACCTGGCGGCCGTTTATCGTTCCGCATCCTGTCACTACGCCGTCTCCATCGAAATGGGTCTTTTCCATTCCGAAGTTGGTGCAGCGGTGCTGGACGAACATGTCGAACTCTTCGAAGGACCCTTCGTCGAGTAGCAGGGCAAGGCGCTCTCTGGCTGTCAACTTGCCTTTGGCGTGCTGGGCTTCTATGCGTTTTTCACCACCTCCCTTGGCTGCGTTTTCCCTGCGCTCTACCAATGAGGCGATATTCTCCTGCTGGATTACGTTCATGCTATATCAGAGTTTTTTTATTTCAATCGATGCAAAATGCAAAGATAGCGAAAAACACTAAAATACAGAGGTGTGAAAAGGGGAGAATTGTGCCGTTGGGCGGTGCCGGCTTTGCGAGGGGATGGGAAAGGGATACGAATGTGAGGCCTGATGTGTGGAGTCTATGGGTGTGGGGTAGGAATCTCTCTGCCCTTGTTCTCTTTGGGAACACAAGCAAAGTGTAAACAAAATCATACCCAACAGGCTTTTCCCTATTGGAAAGACAGAGGAACGAAAAAGGGATCATTTGAGATTCGGCACGCGTGCGTGCCAAATCTTAATGTGGATAAGTAATATTTTGAGATACGGAAATTTATATGGAGTGAAGCCGTACCCTACGCATGTTCGTGGAATGTGAGAAAAAGAAAATGAAAACAAAAAAAGACCGGATCGCTCCGGCCTTTGATTTTCTTGTGTGATGTCCCAACCTACTCTTCATCTTCTGAAGGTTTCAGGGTTGAGTAGACGTGGGTGACATCCTCATCGTCTTCAAGAAGTCCGGTGAGCTTGTCCAAGGTCGCCCTCTGCTCAGGGGTGACGTCCTTGAGCTCGGTGTTGGGAATCCTCTCGAATCCACCGCTCACCAGTTCGAATCCGTGGTCCTCAATGTACTTCTGCACGGCACCGTAGGACTCGTATGCCCCATAGATTACGATTTCCTTTGTGACGTTCTCGTCTTCGTCTTCGACTTCCTGCTCGAACACCTCGTCTACATTGTAGTCGATAAGCTCTAGCTCTAGCTCTTCAAGGTCAACGGGCTTTTCGGGGTCCTCCTTTACGCGGAATACGCACTTGTGGTCGAACATGAAGCTGACGGAGCCGTTTGTTCCAAGGGAGCCTCCCATCTTGTTGAAATAGCTGCGTACGTTGGCGACAGTCCTTGTGGTGTTGTCGGTAGCGGCTTCAACCAGGTAGGCGATTCCGTAGGGACCGTATCCTTCGTAGGTGACTTCCTTGAAGTCTCCGGCATTCTTTTCGGTAGCCTTCTTTATCGCCCTTTCGATGTTCTCCTTGGGCATGCTCTCGTTGCGGGCTTCCGCTATGAGGGCGCGAAGACGGGGGTTGCCTACTACGTCAGGTCCGCCCTGCTTTACTGCTACGGTGATTTCCTTTCCAAGTTTGGTAAAGGTGCGGGCCATGTGGCCCCACCTTTTCATCTTTCTCTCTTTCCTGAATTCAAATGCTCTTCCCATGACCTACTGTGCGTTTTCGATTCTGGAAATGTACTTGTCGATATCGTAGGCTTCCATGGACTGGGGATACTGGTCTTTCACCTTCTTATAATAAGAAAGGGCCTTTGCGGAATCTCCCATCTCCTCGCTTACGACACCTGCCTTGAAGAGGTAGGAAGCTGCGAACATGTCGTCAACCTGGGAAGCTGCCTTCTCGTAGCAGGAGATGGCATCGGAGAACTTCTGAAGTCCTGTGTAGGCGTCACCCTGTGCGCCAAGGGCGCGGGCGTTGAGGATGGCGTCCTTGCCTGTGTACTTCTTCAAGTAGGAGAGAGCCTGCTCGTAGTTGCCTTTCTGGAGCTCGCATGCTCCTGCGTAGAAATACACGGCCTTTCCGGCTTTCTTGCCGTACTGGTTGATGATTTCTGCAAATCCGAGAGCGTTGCCGTCACCGTTGAGGGCTACGTCCCAGTTGCCCTGGCGGAATGCTGTCTCTGCGGGGAACATCTGCTGTGCGGCCTCGGCCTTCTTCGGCTGGAGGATGAACTTCTGATAGCACAGAATGCCCAGCGCAATGAGGAGGATGATTCCTACTATGCTCCAAATTAGTTTCTTGTTCTCGTTGAAGAACCTCTCCACTGAGGAGACTCTTTCCTCAACCTTTTCCTGCTGGAGCTTCTCCTGCTCCTTGAGATCCTGGTTGGTCTTATTGTTTGCCATATCTTTGAACTGTTTTTTATCCTAATGCAGCGGTGGGTGCATACCCTTCTATTGGACACTCGTGCCCAAAATAGACTGCAAATTTAGTAAAAAATGTCAAACGGAGAATAATATCGCCCGTTGAATTGCAAAAGGTGGGGTATGGTCTTGCCGCAAACCTGTCCTGTAGCCATCTCTTCCTTTGTGCAAGACAGTGAAAGTAATGCCCAGGACAGGTACTTCCCCGCTAGTGGATAGGAGTTTGGAATCTGGTCTACCGGTCAATCAAAGAGATAGACTTTGTAGTCTTTTACGCTACCGGGAGCTCCCTTGTTGGCCCGAGGCAGGTATTCGATTCCACAGATGGTCTGCTCCTTTCCGAGGTCTATCACCATGAGGTGGGGGAGGACATCCCCCTTAGCGGTTTTCCAGTAGGTGGATTCCTGCAGGTCGAAAACCTTGTCGATGGTATGGTTTCCGGGCTGGTCCTGCTCGCTGTCAGAGTACCTTGCGGTCCAGGATTCCCTGCTTAGGCGCCTGCCTCCCGAGTCAAGGGCGTAAATCTCCGCTATTGAAACGACATCATCCCCGCTTTGCGTGCTCAGGCACTCAAGGCAGAGGTATCGTCCCGTGGCTGGCGAAGGAAAGCTTATGGTCTGCCAGCCGTTTCCTTCGGATAGGGATCCAGAGGCTACGGGTGAATTTTCCTCGAGGTCAGGGCGGTTTTTCTCATCGTCATTCTTGTTGCCCTTTTCCAGCTGAAGCTTGTCAAGTTCGGGAACATCCTGCCCCCATACTGAAACTTCCCTGGGGCCTACGACATCAAGTACCACAATCTCGTTCTGCCCTTTTTTCAGCCAGCATCCTGGGGTGTAGAGTGTCTGCTGCGGACCTATCGACCATATCCTTCCCAATGGATGGCCGTTGACGTATACCTGTCCCTTTCCCCACGATTCGAAATCAAGGAAGGTATCGCCGACCTTGTCTATGGTGAAATATCCTCTGTAGTATCCTGCCCCATGTGGCTTCCCGTCCGTGTATGATGCTGATGAAAGGGCCTTGCAGGCGGTTCCGTAATCGTCCGGTATTGTGGAGCATGTCCACTGCGAAGGCACTATCCCATAGGAAATTCCCTCGCTTGAAACGTCAATCGTAACCTTACCGATTATACCCTTGAAGTCTTTTATCGCGCGTCCGAAGTTTATTCGTCCCATACCTTCAACGACGATTTTGAGGACTGCTCCCTTTTTGACCGGAGGAAGTGAAAGTGCCTTCTGGTTTCTCACGCGGTCTATCTTGCCTATGTATTCACCATCTATGTAAACTTGCGCAAAGTCATGGAATTCTCCGCGAAGCAAACTCTGCGAGGTAATTTCCGGAAGGGTTGTAGTGTAGACCATGCAACCCCATCCCATGTCCATTTCCTCGAAAGTCCTTATGTCACCGACTTCACTTTTGGCGATCCCTCTCTCAAGGGGAGAGAACTGGGTGAGGGAGAATTTCGGAACAGATATTATAGGTAGGGGTGAAGAAGGAATGTCCGGCAGGGGACTTCCGTCCGAATACTTTTGCATGACAGAGCGCAGCTGGTGGAATTTCTCTGTTGGCTGTCCCCATTCGTTTATGGGGGCGTCATAGTCGTAGCTTGTCACATCGGGAGCGAATCCGGGACTGTTTGCCCCCGCCCAGTGTCCGAAGGAAGTTCCTCCGTGGGTCATGTAAAGTGAAAAGGAAATCCCTTTGGATAGCATTTCGTCTATCCCTTCCACCATGTCTTTTGCGGGACGTGTCTCATGGCGGGCTCCCCATTTGTCGAACCATCCGCTCCAGAATTCGCTGCACATTAGCGGTGAAGACGGACGGACCTGTCCCAGGCGCTCGAACTGCTCTGAAATGTTGGCACCCGTCCCGAAATTCATTGTCCACACGAGGTCGCTGAGGGCGTTCTTCTCGAAGTTAGATGCCCAGTCGCACTGGAACATTACGATTTCATCCCCGTAAATGTCCCTCAGCTCGTCACGGATTGCCGCTATGTAGGGCTTGTCCTCACCGTAGGAGCCGTATTCGTTCTCCACCTGTATCATTATTATGGGGCCACCGTTCTGGATCGTGAGAGGGGAGAGCTGTTCACCGAGTTTTCTCTCGAAAATCTTCACCCTTTCCATGAAATAGGGATCCAGCTCCCTCAGGCGGATGTCCTTTTTCTTTAGCAGCCACCAAGGCAAACCACCCATCTCCCATTCTGCGCAGACGTAGGGACCTGGGCGCACTATTACGTACATGCCGTTTTCGCTGGCAAGGCGGCAGAAAGCGGCTACGTCATTCTGTCCCGTGAAATCGAATTCCCCTTCTACCGGTTCGTGTATGTTCCAGAAAACATACAGGCACAGGGTGTTCATGCCGAGGGCCTTGCACATCTTTATCCTATGCTCCCAATAGGGTTTGGGAATCCTTGGGTAATGCACTTCCGCTGCCTTCACTACGAAGGGTTTCCCGTTGAGGGTGAAAGTCTTCTCACCTGCGGTGAATGTCCCTTTTTGCTGGCCGGAAAGGTTCACCGAAAGCAGTAGGGTAAGGATGAAAGGGAAAAATCTTTTCATGTGGTTTTTGCTTATTTGGTGGATAAGCAAAGGTACGGCTTTTCTCCCGTTGTAGCCATCGGTTGGGAGGGGATATTTTCAGAGGGGGAGTGCCGTGAGGGGCGGACGATGCACTTGATATGGAACCCCTATAGTACATCACAAAATAAGAACATCCACTTCGGATCAAGTTTTTCTTGAAGGGAAGGTTCCAAAATGGCGAGTGTATTGGGGCAAGCCTTTCTGTATCATGTGTGCCCTTTCTTTTTGTGGAATATCCACAAGGTAGGAGGCTTTCCCGCTTATCTAGCGAAGGCGTAAATAACCTTGTAAACAAGCTATATATCTGTCTTTTTTATGCATCCCCGAATCACCTTTGTTTTATTCCCAATTCCCTCTCATGCTTGTATACATACAAGTTAAGTAATTAGGCCGATCATGTTCATTCTCTACTCGTAGACAAATGAATGTGAACCCCACAATTTATTGTTTTCATCGTATTCCACAACAGTAAGAGTTTTCCCGGAATATTCTATGATTAAAATTTTAACTACCTTACCATAATAATAGACTGTAGACTTGATTATTCTTCCATAAGAGTCATATTGTAGTTCTATCTTATCAAATGACATGCCACCATGGTATAACAATCCATCTAAAGAATCTGGGTTGGTGGTGCCTTCAACAGACTTAACACGATTAATTGGTAACCCGTCCATTCCAAATGTCAAACCGTCTACCGTGAATTCCCCTGCAGATGCGGAACTCTCGCCAGTAGACGAGCCATTAGCCTGAAGCGCTGCGATATCTTTCTGCGCCTGTGCCAGTTCGGATTTCAGGGTGCTGACTTCGGTTTTGAGGGAGTTGACTTCAGACTGGAGTTGTGACACTATGGATCTCAGTTGGCTGTCCGAGGATGTCTCTATGGCATCGCTACCGCAGGCGTTGTTGACAGCCAACCCAACCCCGAGGGCAATCATGATTGCGAAAAGGTTAAGGATTCTCTTTTTCATAATGATTTTTTTGAAATTTTGAGTTTTACTAAACTGCTAATCTGTGCTTAGAAATATACGACAAATGATATTGAATCAAAAGATATGGCCCCGTAGCCGTAGCCCAATACCTTTTAGCCGTGGTCTTCTATAATTCCCAACAATTTCGTGGCATCCGATGTTTATCAGGATGTGTTTTGGAATCATGTAGGCATCTTTTTATGGCGTTACTTGTTGACGCAATAAGTGATATTCTCTGGAAGAGCCAGTTGAGACCGATGGGGAAAGCCCACATAGGACAAAATGTGGAGTCTTGCCAGGACTATTCCTTACGGCTTTTGCATGAAGTGTAATATCCTTTGGTGATATACGTCTTCGCATGTTTGGCTGTCATATTTGGACGTTCACCGAAATCATTATCCGGGTGAATTCGAGCTTGTTCTCTGAGATCTGTCTTAATTGTCTTGGCGCTTACCCCTGGATGGAGGGCTGCAATCATATTTGCAGCAGCGTCTTCTTCACAGTGGTAGGCTACGATTTGTTTCACCAGTATTTCAATGTACTTGTTCCTCTTATCTCTTAAATAAATGTAGAAAGCAAACACGAAGCCGATAACGGCAATTAATATGCTTATAATGTCTGTCACTTCCATTTTGTGTTTAGATGGTTCGATTGTCTATTATCCCGGCATTGTGCGGGGATTGGAATGAACTTTGATTGTGGAAAGTCCTTTGATTTCTACTAGTAGGGTTGAATATTGTCTGAATAATAACGCCATGAACTCTTGTATGAGCTTAGCGATGCTCTGGGCACCAATATGCTAAAATTATTATAGTTAGGCCAATCTACTGCTAAACCACTTAAAGTGTCCCTGCTGTTTTCGTCGTTTCCGTCGTTCTCTTCTACTTTTGGCGGGGTTGTCGCTTTGCATTTTATTGTTTTCAATTTGCCGGTTTTATCATAATTTTTCCTACTCATCGAAAAAGCGCACAGTCCGATGCTGTTCACTGTTGATGATATGGTAACTTCTTCCATATTTGTGCATCCGTAGAAAGCATACTGCCCGATGCTCTTCAAACCTTCGTTTAGTGTCACCGATTTAAGGTTGCAACCTCTGAATGCTTCATATCCTATGCTTGTTATTGTGGATGGGAGAGTGATGCTTTCTAAACCGCAACCTAGGAACACTCCATCCTCGATGCTTGTCACTGATGATGGTATTGTGATATCCTTTAAACTGCATCCTCTGAATGCATATTTACCGATGCTTGTGATAGGACTGTTAATCTCGACATTCTCGAGTTTTCCACAACGTTCGAAAGCAGAGGCTCCTATGCTGGTGAGATCTCCGCCCAAGGTGACAGTTGTCAGTTTGGAACAGTACTCAAAAGACCCTCTATCACTTTCCGTTTCAACAGTTGCCCATATGACGTCGCCGGTTATCGTAGCTGTTGTCAATTTGCTTTGGTAGAAACACGACCCACCGATATAAACGTTGCCATCCACTATTAAATCAGTAAGCTTGCTTTGATTGAAAGCACGGGGTCCAAGTTTCGAGTTTCCTGATACGTGCAGTTTCTTAATATTGCTCCACTCAAAGAATATATTCGTTATACAATCAATTAGGTGAAGATAGGATATATCTACATTTTTTAAATTGTGTTTAGAATCATAAGATGGGAAAGAAAACCCCTTGAATGTCACACTACTTACCGTTCCAAGTCCCAAGTCATTTGGGATTACCACATCTTCTCCATTGCCTGCGAGATAGACTGAATTGAGTCCTGAGCAGCCGCTGAAAATGTTAGGTCCAATATCTGTGATAGGGCCTTGGATGCTGATGTCTACGAGCGATGTGCAACTTTCAAAAACATAGCTTCCCAAGGTGATTACCCCCTCCCCGAAAGTCAAATTTGATAATGATGAGCAACCAGCGAAGGCACGTTCCCCTATACTCGTAACAGAGTTTGGAATATTGATTTCAGTTACGGATGAGCAACCAGAGAAGGCTTTTTTCCCTATGCTTGTAACATAGTTTGGAATATTGACCTTACTTATCGAAGCACAACCTTGGAAGGCATATGCACATATTTTTGTAATAGTATTGGGAAGCGTTACGCTCGTAAAATTACAGAATGCAAAGGTGCCAACGTTTATGATGTCAATCTTGTCTGATAGGATAAGCTCCCCTGATAATGAACATCTATAGAAAGCATCATTCCCTATGGACGAAACAGTATTCGGGAATTTTACAAAACTTAGGTTTTCGCAGTTGTCAAAGGCGCTGTCGCTTATGGTCCTTATTTTGGACGGAAGTATTATTTCTGTAAGTTTTGTCTTCTCCTTGAAAGTCGCGTCCATTGCAGCTACATCATCCTCAAGGGTGACCTCGAACATCTCGATATCTTCAATCCATTTGTTGGAGACGACATTGGATCCACTGACTTTCTTTAAATCGATGGCTACAAGGTCTGATGTCAGGTAGTATATGGTGTTTGGCTTGGTCTCCAGGGAAGAGTGTGAACCTCCACCAGAAATGACAGTCCATGCTGAGGTGTCTTTTGAAGATCCTCCAGTATTGTCATCATCTCCAGAATCACTTTCGCTTTGTTTGCCATTTTCTGTGTTTTCGGTGTTGGTGCCCTGACCAGATGATTGTGTCTTTGTACATGCTGTCATTCCACACCATAGAAGTAATAAGAGTGTTGCTAGAATTATTCTACTTTTCATGGTTATATTTTCTTATGTGTTTTATTTCAATATGTTATTGTATGTATGAATTTCTATATTATTTACTGATAAAAATTGAGTTTATTTCAGATTGTTATTTTACTCGAATTCTACTAGAGACCCAAATGGATAATCTTGGGCTATTATGAGATATGCCAAAGCCTATTCTGAGTTCTTAAAGGTCTAAGAACCATACTAGTGGAGTACCCTTTTTTTACCTCAAATCCTTTATTGTCAGCAATATTAAGAGGGTAAATGTAATCTTTACGTGATAATTCCTTTTGCTCTTCAACCTTTGGAGTATTGCTTTGATGCCACTCCCAATAACAACTATCAAGAATATCATCAACTGCCTTCTCTTCTACTTGTAAGGATACTGGCTTTTGACTTAAAAGAGAAGCAATTGTAGAACGCAGTGTGGATATAAAGCCAGATTTAATTGATGATAGTATGTGTTTAGGCGACCCAAGATGCCATTTTAGTCTATCTCTAAGATCCTTGGTTGCAATTCCAAAGTATAGGGCATAGTATTCCTTTCCATCAAGTGTCTGATGTCTCAAATCGATAGTCGTCACCTTAGCGGCAGGATTTTTTACAAATCCATTAAAGATGTTGAGAAGTCTGTCCTTATCTTCCTCAATAAACCACCAGATGTAGTACCCTGGATTTCTGGGTACACTACTCTTTTTGGCAATTATGTCCGCTCTTAATTTCTTGACCGATTCAATCATAAATTTAGATTCTTTCATTCAAAAACTTCAACCTTTTACCAATACCCAGTCCGCACATGGGAAGTTCGTACTTTTCAATCTTACCGTCTCCGAGGAGATACTGGTAGTAGCTTTGACCTGCAAGGATTATGAATTCATCTTTCTTGAGGTTTATTCCTTCGTCCTTAAGTGAGTCCAGGATATTCTCAGACCATATCTTACGTTCTGCAGCCCTCATGTTTTTGAGCGTTTTGTCGTAAGTCGTTACCGGGTCATTCGGTCTCAGTAACCCGTATTTTGCCGAAAGAATATAGATTCTATCCGGATTTAATTTTTCCGCATATGCCAAAGACTTCTTAAATAAAGGGCTTGTATACAGGTCTCTGGCTTTTACCGTCTGCCCATCACTCAGTTGTTGTTTCTGTGAAACACAAGATATCAGTACTATCATCATAATAAATTTGTTTGATGCTTGTATTTATTTTCGGAAATCTTTCAATCTATCTGGGCCAAACTTTAATTGTATAAGCCTTCTAGAAACTATCTAACTAGTATTCACTTACTAGTAAGCGTCTCCTAGATTGCATCCTCCGAACACGGTGTCTTCAGAGTTTTTATTTGTATTTCCCAAATAGTCCCCTTGTTATTATACTTCTTTGGAATGCACACACAAAAAGCGTGAGCCATCTCCTATTTTCGAAAGCAGGCTCTGGCAAGCCTTGGACAAAAATAAGCGACAGCCCACGCCACATCACGAGGATGTATGGTGAGATGGCAACCTATTCTCCGTCCAATTGAATTTACCAGATTCGCTTTCAGAGAATGAGTTACACTTGAGTGTGTTTTCTGCCCGCTAATTTAATGAAAATTTTCCTTAGCGCAATGCTTTCGCGTGACCTATTTCGGCCCGTTGCCATGATGTCGGAATCATGCCTGGGGTGTCCAAACTGCTTGCATTGGCGAAGATAGCGAAGGGCATCTTTCCCGAAAATGTCATTGAATGTCTTTTGGATATGGTGGAGATGATTTCAGCGGGGTCTGATATGACCTTCCTGATGCGTGAATCCTTTGTTTGGTAGAGAAGGGGAACCGGACTTCCGGAAATAAGTGACAGGCCGCATCCCAATCCGTTCCGGGATTCGGAAAGACACCCCGCTTCCCGTCCAAAAGGAATTTACCAGATTCGCTTTCAGGAAACGGTTCGGGACAATCCCGTCACAAAATGGCTCCTGGGAACCACCTTATGGGAAACCGCCTTAGCCTTTCCCGCAATCCTTTCATTTCATAAGAAGGACCTGTCACTTACGGTGCTAAAATAACTGAGAATATCCTATCTGAAAATGTCTTTCAGTGTCTTTGCCCATTTTCGGCGAAAATCTCCTACTTAGCCGATTCCACGCCGATTGCCTTCGCAAAATCCTTTGTCGCCCTTGAATAGGACTGGGTGTAGTGATCCTGCACCGCTCCCATCACATCCTCACCGTAGGTCTTGTGCCAGGATTCCATGGTGGCGGCGGGAACCCTCATCCCCTTTAGGAAAAGCCTCATCGGGTGCGTGTCTTTCGTTATGTCCTTTTCATAGGATGCCTTGTCGCTCCCTACTATCGAAAGCGCGTCGTCGTATGCTTTCCTTATCTGTGCGTCAATTTCCTTTTCAAGCCTCAGTATCAAGTCCTCCTTGGCGGAGGCTTCCTTGCGTGTCTTGTCGATGATGCTGCGAAGCGAATCCGCAGTCCTTAGCGCCGCTTCGGTCTGCGCTTTGGAAGAGTCTATCTCCTGTTGCTGGGAAAGTACGGTCTCCTTGAGGTTTAGTGTTTCGAGGTTGGCTTTCCTGATACCGGAACCGATTAGCAGCGCCGCAAGTACTGCGGCAACGGATGCTGCAATCGCATACGGGGCCCTGTCCGTCCTGTCCAGCGCCTTTTTCAGCTCATCGACATTCGCAAACCTGCCGTCCGGATTGTTCTTTAGGCACTTGGCTGCAATCCGGGCGTATTTTTCAGGGAATATGTCGCGGATTATCTTCCCCAGGGAGTATATGTCGCTGCGGGCGTCGATCTTCTGTTTCTTTTCACCTGCCTTCCCGTAGGAGAGAAGCTCGGGTGATGCGTATTCCTGGGTGCAGCCCATTGTGGTGGCAAGGTAGAAGGCGTCGCTGTCAGAAAGCCCGAAGTCTATGATTTTCGCGGAAGAGTCCTTTCTGGACACCATTATGTTGGACGGCTTGAGGTCGTTGTGCACTATCCCGCACTTGTGCATGTATGATACCGCGTCAAGGATTTGGGAGAGGATTCTTCTCCTTTCACCCTTGGAAGGGGAGTGCGACAGGAATTCCGAAAGGCTTTCCCCGTCAACGAATTCCATGACTATCCCGCCCGTGTCCTCGTCAATGAAATACGCTCCTGCGATATGGGGGTGGTCAAGAGATGAGGCGATTTCGAACTCCCTTCTTATCAGTGCGGTATGGAGGCCGGCATCGCTCTTTGGGGCCTTCAGCATGAAGGCCTTCCCGGACTTGAGGGTCCGGAAGAATTTTGCGGTGGATGTTTCGAACAGGAATGTCGACTCGCTCTCTTTCATAGTTGCAAAATTAAAACTAAATTTGCTATTCGAATGGATATAAGCACCAATATTCCGCAAATTTCTGCACTTAGGGATGCAGTGGAGGCCAAGGCCGGTTTCCGGCTCAAGGGTACCAACGATTTCCTGTCGATGGTGGATTTCATAGAGTTGTCCACCCGCAACCACGTTTCCGAGACAACCCTGCAGAGGCTGTGGGGCTATTCCACAAGGAAGGCTGACGTGGTTTCTGTCCGTACGCTTGACGTGCTTTCGAAAGTCGCCGGATGCAAGGACTGGGAAGATTTCTGCAGGAATCTCAAAGAGACTTCCAGGGAAGAGTCGGAGTTCTTCTCTGGTGACACCATAGATTCTTCGTCGCTCGAAGTTGGGGACAGGCTGACTTTCGGATGGGGTCCCGACAGGATGTGTACCGTAAGGTATCTGGGAGAGAACCGTTTCGTGTGCGAGTCCTCCCAAAATTCTAAGATGAAAGAAGGAGACACGTTTTCCGCCCTTCAATTCCAAAAGGGAAGGGAACTCTACCTCGACCATTTCAAGAGGGAAGGTGAGAGTGAGAAGAGGTACGTCGTTGGGGATCTGCACGGTCTTACGGTGCTCTATAGGTCCTGCGAAAAATAGGTTTCCATTATCGGAAAGGCTCTTTTTTATTTGGCTTCATGGCTGTACTTCGTAAAATAGTCGTCCAGAACTTCAGGAACATAGCCCTGGAGGAGCTTGCCTTTTCCCCAAATGTCAACTGCATTTCCGGAAGCAACGGGGAAGGGAAGACCAATCTCATTGATGCCATCTACTATCTGTCCATGACAAAGAGCGCCTTCTCCACATCCGACAGGTACAACTTCCGCTACGGGACGCAGGCGTTCTCCCTTGCCGGGACCTACACCATGCCATCTGGAACCGAGTCGCTTTTCACGATAAGGGTGGACAGCCAGGGCGAAAAGAAGCTCAGGCGGGACGACAAGCCCTACGGCAGGATCTCCGAGCACATAGGCGAGCTTCCGGTCGTAATGGTATCACCATCGGATACGGCTCTTGTAAGCGAAGGGGGCGAGGACCGCAGGAGGTTTGCAAATGCCGTCCTCTCGCAGATGGACAGGGGATACCTCGCCAGCATGCAGATGTACAACCGCCTTCTCTCACAGAGGAATTCAGCCCTCAAGGCGCCATTCGTCGACAGTGCTCTGCTGGGGGTGCTTGACGAGAGGATGTCAGTACCTGCCGCGGCGATATACAAGGCGCGCAAGGCTTTCGCCGAGGCGCTCGATCCCGTGGTGGCCCACTACTATGAACTCATATCCGGCGGAAGGGAGAAGGTGTCGGTAGGGTATTCATCCGACCTTGACAGGGGAAGCCTCATAGAGGTGCTGGGAGACTGCCGTGCCAAGGATATCGAGCATCGTTTCACGACTAGCGGGATACACCGCGACGACTTCCTTTTCCAGATGGACTCCCATCCGATGAGACGCTACGGCTCCCAGGGACAGCAGAAGTCCTTCCTCGTGGCCCTCAAGTTCGCCCAGTATGAGATAATGAAGAAGGAGTACGGATTCCCGCCGATGCTCCTGCTGGACGACGTGTTCGACAAGCTTGACATGGACAGGATATCGAACCTCCTGAAGATGGTTGCCGGAGAGGAGTTCGGGCAGATATTCATAACAGACAGCAACAAGGTACGCCTGCAGGGGATAGTGGACAGCATCACATCCGACCGCTCGTATTTCGAGACGGAAGGCGGAACTTTCAGGAAACTTGACGTATAGGCAAAAGGAGGAGAATATGTACCAAGGCTCAGGCAAGGGAACGAGGATTGCAAGGAAGGAAGCCCTTCCCATGGAGGATGTCGTAAAACAGTACATCCGCCTTATGAAGCTATCCTCCGGTCTTAACGAAAAGAGGCTTTTCGATGCCTGGGACGCAGTCTCCGGGATGTCCCGTTACACGGTGGCGAAGTCCTTCCGTGCGGGGACCCTTTTCGTGTCCCTGTCCTCCTCAGTGGTCAGGAACCAGCTGTACTTCCGTACGGCAGAGCTGGTGACAAAGATAAACGAGCACCTTCAGAAGGATCCCCTTTTCTCTCCTTCGGGAGACGGAAAGGCATACCTTCGTTCAATTGTGCTGAGATAGCCGTAACAAAAGAAAGTCCAGGAACCGTTTGAAAGAAGAGAATGGAGAAGAGAATGAAGATAGTCGCTGACGAGGCAATACCTTTTCTCGAAGGTGTGTTCGAACCGTATGCCGACGTAGTGTACAAGAAAGGTGTCGACATCGCAAGGGAGGACCTCATGGATGCCCAGGCTCTCATAGTGAGGACCCGCACTAAATGCGGAAAGGAACTCCTCGAGGGGACCGGCGTCAGGATAGTCGCCACGGCCACAATCGGCACGGACCACATCGACCTTCCCTGGTGCAATGAAAACGGTGTCCTTGTCAGCAGCGCCCCCGGGTGCAATGCCGGCGGGGTAATGCAGTACGTGTTCACGGCCATATACGGAGCCGCCGCCCGGAAATCAATCGACCTTGAAGGGAAGACTATCGGAATAATCGGAGTCGGAAATGTTGGAAAGAGGGTGGCCCACATGGGGAAGTATCTTGGTTTCAACATACTGAAGAACGATCCTCCAAGGGAGGAGGCCGAAGGCCCCGAAGGGTTCGTTCCTCTCGACTATCTGCTGGAGAACTCCGACATAGTCACCATGCACGTCCCTCTGGATCCGACCACAAGGGGAATGGCCAGCAAGAATTTCTTTGACAGGATGAAGCCGGGAGCCTTCTTCATAAACGCTTCCAGGGGAGAGGTCGTGAACGAGCAGGCCCTCATAGAGGCTACGCCGCGCCTTGGTCCTGTCATAATAGACACCTGGTGCCACGAGCCGGATGTGAACCTGAAGCTCCTCGACATGACCTTCATCGCCACTCCGCACATAGCCGGATACTCATACCAGGGTAAGCAGAACGGCACGGCGGCAGCGGTAAGGGCGGTGGCCCGCTACATGGGGATTTCCGAACTCTACGAGTTCTTCCCTCCGACCGATATCCCCGAGCACGAGGCCGTCAAGCTTGACCTCAAGGGAATGAGCCAGGGGCAGATTGCCGCGGTATTGTCGTACAATTATCCTATATTTACGGATGATTTCATGTTCAGGATAAATCCCGCCGCCTTCGAGAAGATGCGCTCCGAGTACAACTACAGAAAGGAGATATTCGTAGACTAGGTGGCTTGAAAGGCATAGAATACACTAAAACTCACATAGCCATGTTTTCAAAAGAAGATCTCAGACAGATTGAGAAGAGGGGATCCAGTGAAAAGACGGTATCCTCTCAGGTGGAGCGCTTCAAGAAAGGCTTCCCTTGGATGAACATAGTAGGACCGGCTACTCCGGGCAGGGGCATCCGCGTGCTGACAGACGCCCAGGTGCAGGAGGCCATATCATACGGTGACAAGGCCCAGGTAAAGGGAAGGTGCAAGTTCGTACCCGCATCCGGAGCCGCTTCAAGAATGTTCAAGGACATATTCGCAGGGCTTGCAAAGCTCGAGGCGGGGGAGGACGTCCCCCAGGGATCGGCAGTGCATACCCTTGCTTCCAGGATAGCGGATTTCGCGTTCTACACCCAGGAAATGTTCGGCGATGTCCAGGACACCGCAGAGTACCGGAAGGATGTGGCGGAGAAGGTACTTACCGACAAGGGGCTCGGCTACGGGTCCAAACCGAAGGGTGTCATAAGGTTCCACCGCTATGAAGGGGAGTGCAGGACGGCATTCGCTGAGCATCTGGTGGAGGCGCAGGACTATATGCGCAACCCCGACGGGAGCGCATCCCTAGTAGTCACAATATCACCTGAGCACAGGGAGCTTTTCGAAGCGGCTCTTTCGGAAGTGAAGGAAGTGTATGAGAAGAGATACGGTGTCAGGTATGACGTCACTTTCACATACCAGGACAAGGCTACGGATACAGTTGCCGTCGATCCTGACAACAAGCCCTTCCGTAAGGAGGACGGTTCGCTCCTTTTCCGTCCGGCTGGACACGGAGCCCTCATCTACAACCTCAACAAGGTTGAAAGGGAGATCGTATCAATAAAGAACATCGACAACGTCTCGAACGAAAGGCTTCTTCCGGTGACTGCGAAGTGTAAGAAGGTGCTCATCGGTGAGGCGCTTCGCCTGAGAGACCGTCTTTTTGACTACCTAAGGCGTCTTGACGGCATGAAGGATCCTTCAAGCGGAGAGTGCCGCACTCTGTGCGACGAGATAGAGGCGTTCCTTGACAAGGAGCTATGCATACAGCTTCCTCTTACCGTAAAACCTTCTGAAAGGGTAGCCCTCCTTCGCTCGAAGCTCGACCGTCCGGTGAGGGTCTGTGGAATGGTGAAGAACGAAGGAGAGCCCGGTGGAGGTCCATTCGTCATTGCCGGAAAGGACGGCTCGTCCAACCTCCAGATCCTCGAGAGCGTACAGATAAACCCTGACGATCCCCGATCAAAGGACATCCTTTCGCATGCTACGCATTTCAACCCGGTTGACCTTGTGTGCTGCCTATATAATTATAAAGGTGAGAAATTCGACCTTCTTAAGTATGTCGACCAGGATGCCGGTTTCATAAGCAGCAAGAGCTATCAGGGAAGAGAGCTCAAGGCCCTCGAACTTCCGGGCCTCTGGAACGGTTCCATGAGTGACTGGAACACTCTCTTTGTTGAGGTGCCTCTGGAGACATTCAACCCAGTAAAGGTTGTGCTCGATCTTCTGAGGCCTGCCCACCAGGGAAAATAAAAACTAGTATTTGTACGATATATTTGCCAGGTTCGGGGACACTCGGATCTGGCTTTGTATTTTGTAAATATTTGGTAATAAGTGATAATGTCATTATATTTGCAAATAAAAACTAGTATTTGCACGAAAGAAAAAACTAGTATTTGCACAAATATTTGATTGATAATGCTATGGCTACATTAAATGAGAAGATGGCTGAGTCCCTTGCAGTGTTAAAGGCATATCAAGATACTCACGGTGATAACCTCGTTGTACATGGAACGGATACTCTAGGCTATGAACATACAAAGCGCCTCGTGGATTCCGGTTATCTCATAAAGGTCATAAACGGATGGTATATCCCTTCATTCCCAGGAAGTGAAGGGGACTCTACTGTATGGTATGTCTCATATTGGCATTTCATCTCCAGTTATTTGGACGACAGGTTCGGGGATGAGTGGTGCTTGAGCCCGGAATTGACACTTTATTTCAGGAGTGGTAGCGGTACGGTACCTTCCCAATTGGTAATACGATCTGAGACGGCGTCAAACAATCTTACAAAACTCCCTTTCGGGTGCTCACTTCTCGATTTGAAGGCTTCAATCCCTTCCAAGATAGAAAGGGATGAACGGTATGGAGTACACCTTTATCCTTTGGCGGAAGCTCTTCTTGTTGCCCCTCCAGGCTATTATTCAAGGCATCCTCTCGAAGCGAGAACATGCCTTTCCATGATAAGGGACTCATCAAGTGTGCTTCAGGTCGCCCTTGAAGGCGGATATTCTCGCAGGGCGGGTCGCGTTTCAGGGGCTCTGCGGTCCATGGGGAGGAATGATATCGCCGATGAAATCACATCGACGATGAAGAGGGCCGGTTATGATGTCCGCGAAGAAAATCCCTTTGAAGATACGGTTGTCATGGAGCGTCCGGTTACATCACCGTATACATCAAGAATCCGTCTTATGTGGGAGTCCATGAGGAGTGTCGTACTGAAATGTGCCAAGGCGGCACTACGAAAGGAGTTAACTTCAGAAAAGGTCCTGTCTATGATGGACGCCAATTATGTGAGGGACAGCTACAATTCCCTGTCGATAGAAGGATATCGCGTTACTGAGGGACTGATAGAAAGGGTCCGTAGCGGCTTGTGGAGACCGGATGAAGATGCCGAGGGCCTTAAGAGAAAGGGCGCACTTGCGGCAAGAGGCTACTACCAGGCCTACATGGAACTGAGAAGCGATGTCGAGAGTTTCTTCTTAGGGAGGGAGCCTTCCAGGATTTATTCACTGGGATACCGCAAGTGGCACTATCAGCTGTTTGAACCTTGTGCCAGGGCGGGAATCCTCAAGGCTTCGGATCTTGCCGGTTATCGCAATCATCAGGTTTACATCCGGAACTCTATGCATGTGCCTCTGGCACCGGATTCGATACTGGATGCCATGGAAACCTTGGATGCCCTCATGAAGGGGGAGAGCGAAGCTATAGTCAGGGCCGTACTCGGACATTTTTTCTTCGTGTACATACATCCTTATATGGATGGAAACGGCCGGACCGCCCGTTTTGTCATGAACAGTCAGCTTGTAACGTCCGGTTACAAGTGGGCGATAGTCCCTGTTGAAAGGCGAACCGAATACATGAAATCACTTGAAAAGGCTAGCGTATATGGAGATATTGGCGATTTCAGCCAGTTCATAGTGAATTTGCTGTCTGAGGATGGATAGAAAGATTAGAAATAAATACGCTGATATTCAGGCGATTAGTTTTTAAAAGCACAGTTTACACAAATGTGTGTAACACAAGATTGTGTAACACAAGATTGTGTAATATTGGAAAAATGTTAAATTTGCAGTTATGAAAGATATTACTACTACGTTATTTGATATAGGCATATCTTCAAATATGTCTAATTTCATTGGAAGGGAAGAAGAGACCTATCATTTGGAATCTAATTTCATAAATGGAATAAACACTGTGCTCATTTCTCCCAGACGATGGGGTAAGACATCGCTAGTTAATCATGTGAGGGAGGCACTTTCTGATAATGAGTCTCTTTCATTCGTTTATCTTGATATATTCGCATGTAAGAATGAGTACGACTTTTACAAGGCGCTTACATCTGCTATTTTTAAGCAAGCAGGGAGTGGAATAGGAAAGGTATGGAATGATGTGCAGGATTTCTTTTCTCGGATTACTCCTTCTCTGTCTGTAGGGACTCAAGGGACTCCAGAGTATAAACTATCTTTTGATTTCCATCAAAAAAATATGGATTATGAGAGTATTCTCTCTATTCCAGAAAAGGTTGCTCAAAAGACAGGAAGGAGAATGATAATATGTCTGGATGAATTTCAGCAGGTCGGAGAGTTCCCTGATTCAGAGATTGTCCAAAGGAAACTTCGTGGTGTGTGGCAATTGCAGAAATATACTCGTTACTGTCTGTTTGGCAGTCGGCGTCATATGATGATGAACATGTTTCAGGATGTGTCCATGCCATTCTTCCAGTTCGGAGACGTTATCCATCTTGAAAGGATTCCATCTCAGACTTGGGTAAAGTTTATTTGCGATAGATTCTCTTTTGGCGGGAAGCACATTGACGCTTCTTTGGCAGAGAGAATATGTTCTGTAACAGAGTGTTATTCTGCGTATGTTCAGCAACTTGCGTACTTTACCTATATGTATGCGCCAGAAAACGGAGATGCTACTGAAGAAGCTTTCTCGAAGGCTGTCGATGCACTTATACTTTCAAATGAACCGCAGTTCATGCAGGTCATCGAACCCCTCACATCCTATCAGATGAACTTTCTGAAGGCAATTCTTTGTGGGCATGTGAAGGACTATGGGATGGAAAGTGTCCGGACGGAGTTTCATCTTGGCAGTTCATCTAACATCTCCCGCCTGAAGCAGACGCTCATTGGAAAGGATGTGATCGATTCCAACATGAGGGAGCTGTCAATACCTAATCCCGTCTTCAGGATGTGGCTGTCCAGGCGCCTTTTGTAGATTGACATAATCTCACAAGGTTCACTTCGTCCATATATATAATAGGTGCGCAAGGAAAGGTCGCATCCGGTCGTTGCCGGGTGTCTTCTCTTTTTTGCGAAAAAAGTTTCTTCCGCCTATTGCATATTCGAAAATAGTCCTTACCTTTGCAGTGTACTAATAAACTAGTACACTATAATTGAGAAACGACTATCAAATCATATGCACAAGCTATTTTCAATTATTGCAGCAATCCTGCCGCTGACCCTCGGACCTCTTGCACAGGCCCAGAGCACGCTTGTAAAGGGCAGGGTGATGGATTCCAAAAGCAGGGAAGGGGAGATCTCCGCAGTAGTACAGTTCTACACACCTTCCTCTTCCGATGCATTCGCCTATACCATGACCGACTCCCTGGGGCGCTTCTCCATCGGGATTTCAAGGACGGGGGAGATAGCAGTAAGCGTTGAGAACATGGGCAGAAAACCCTACAGCAACACTTTCCTTGCGAAGGGTGGAACCGTGGACCTTGGCGACATCCTTCTCGAGGATGACATCGAAGCCCTCAAGGGTGCAAGGGTCGCCGCTCTCAAGACTCTTGTCAAGATCGATGCCGACAAGACTACCTACGATGTTTCTGGCGATGTGGATGCAAAGTCCGGCAGCGTGCTTGACATGCTACGAAAGGTCCCCATGGTGACAGTCGACGGACAGGACAACATCACGGTGAACGGATCTTCAAGTTTCAAGGTGTATCTTGACGGCAAGCCTAACCAGATGATGTCCGAGCATCCTTCCCAGGTGTTCAAGGCAATGCCTTCATCAGCGATAAAGAGCATCGAGGTAATCACCAATCCCGGAGCCAAATACGATGCCGAGGGTACCGGCGGAGTCCTGAACCTGGTGAGCGTCTCCGGTCCCGGAAAGGCTTCCGCAGATGGAATATACGGCTCTGTCAATGCCGGAGGTGACACCAGGGGAGGCTATTCCGTAGGAGGATTCCTGACAGCTCAGAAGGGGAAGTGGACTTTCTCCGGGAACATAAGCGGAGGGCTCGGACGCAACGGAAAGGTTGACCTTGAATCGAAGCAGACTTCCGGCGAGCTGTTGATTGAGACTTCGGGAGCGGAGGAGAACGTCAACCCCAATGTCTTCGGGGATTTCAGCGCCAGCTATGAACTTGACTCCCTCAACCTCTTTTCAGCATCTTTCGGACTCAGCCGCTTCGGGGCTAACGAGGACTATGACGCGACAACGGAGGCCCTCTACGCAGGCGACTTCCTCTATGGCTATGCCAGAACGGGGGTGGGCAAGCTCTCTTACGTAGGTCTGACAGGAAGCTTTGACTACCAGCATACCTTCCCGGATGTAAAGGACAGGACCCTCACCCTGTCGTATCGCTATTCGGGAGATCCTACTTTTTCTTCACAGGATAGCCGCTATTCGGATGTCGTGGCAATAAGCGTGGAAGACAGGAAGCAGGAGCAATCGGACATGACACGCGAGCATACCTTCCAGGCCGATTTCACGACACCCCTTTCGGATGGTTCCACGCTTTCCACGGGGCTCAAGTTCATCCATCGTCACAATTCCGCGGATGACAGGACCTACCTCTGGAGCGGAGATGACTGGGCCCTTTCAGACGCTCTTTCAAGCAACTACGACCACTACAACAACATAGCTGCAGCATACGGGGAGTACTCAAAGACATTCGGGAAGCTTTCCCTGAAGGGTGGACTCCGCTACGAGCACACTTTCCAGAAGATGAACTTCCATGACGGCTCTTCGGACGACTTCTCCGCTTCCTACGGCAACCTTGTCCCCAGCGCATCGGCCCAGTGGAACTTCTCTCCTGCGCAGAACGCCTTCATATCCTACAACATGAGGATCCGCCGCCCCGGAATATCCTACCTAAATCCCTTCGTGAACCAGACCACTCCTACGGCAGCCTCCTACGGCAATCCCGACATAGATGCCGAGAACAGGCATACCGTCCGCCTTGGATACAACTTCTTCTCTTCCAAGGTAGTCCTTAGCGTGAAGGCAGGATGGAACCACTGCGGAAATGGAATCTCCAGCTATTCCTTCTACAAGGACGGCGTCCTTAACTCAACGTACGGCAATATCGTAAAGACCAATTCCTACAGCCTGAACGTATTCTTCAACTGGAACGCTTCGCCAAGGACAAGGATATACGCCAGCGCCGAGCCAGGATATGACGAGTATCGCAGCGAGGTGCTTTCCCAGGAGAACTCCGGATTCAAGGGAAACTTCTTGTTGGGAGCCCAGCAGACTCTCGGAGAAAAGAATGACTGGAAACTTGGCGCCAATCTTTTCGCCTATACAAGGAACATAAGCCTTCAGGGCTACTCCACAGGACTCGGGATGGCAACCGTTTCAGTATCCAAGAGCTTCCTTGACGACAGGCTCGAGGCAAGCCTCCGTGCAACGTGCAACCTCTCCGGCGGAAAGATGCACATCTCAATGTATTCGGAAGGAGACTCGTTCACTTTCGCCCAGAACATATATGTACCAATAAACAGCATATCGTTCAGGCTGCAGTACACCTTCGGAAAGAGAGGCCTGTCGGTAAAGAAGGCAAGGCGCACGATAAGCAACGACGACGTCGTGAACGCATCATCCTCCACCTCGGGACCTTCAACCGGCGGAACTTCCCAGACATCATCACTTTAACAAAACACCATATAGCCATGATAGAGATAAGAGACCTTTCGTTCAGCTACGGGAGCGTTCCCGTACTGAAGAACATTACCACGACGCTCCAGGATGGCAGGATATACGGCCTTCTGGGAGAGAACGGCGTAGGCAAGACAACCCTTCTGACGCTCCTTTGCGGACTGAAGAAGGCCGGAAGCGGCAGCATCATTGCTGACGGGGCCGACCCCTACAGGAGACTTCCGTCGTTCCTCGAGGACATCTGCTACATTCCCGAGAGCGTATCCCCGCTAAGGATGACCGCACGCTCGTGGGCCTCATCCAGGGGAGCATTCTACCCGCATTTCGACCTGTCCAAGTTTGGTGACATAATGGCGGAGTTCGAGAATGACCCGGAACAGAGGATGGACCGCATGAGTGCGGGACAGCTTAAGAAGACCTACATCTGCTTCGCCCTTGCAAGCGGAGTGAAGCACCTTTTCATGGATGAGCCGACCAACGGACTTGACATCCCGTCCAAGTCGCAGTTCCGCTCGGCCGTAATGAAGCACACTCTGGAGGACTCCACTCTTGTAATCTCCACCCATCAGGTAAGGGACCTTGAGAACATCATCGACCCCATAATCATCCTCGACCGCCAGGACGTGCTGCTCAACGCTTCGATTGAGGAGATCTCCCGGAAGCTGTACTTCGACTATGGAAGGACGCTCCGTGACGGGGCCCTCTACTGCGAGCAGGTCCCCGGAGGATTCATCCAGGTGCTGCAGAATGCGGAAGGCCTCGAGAGCAAGGTTGACATCGAGGCTCTCTTCAACACGGTGCATGCGCACAAGACATTGATAAAGGAACTTTTCAAATAGGCATTTCCCATGAACGACATATTTTCATCAAAGAGGTTTGGAAAATATTTCCTGTACGACCTTCGCAGTTTTATTTCAAGGTACTGGGTCGCCCTGGTGATACTTGCGCTCATGCCTGTGATAATATTCCTGGAGAGGCTGCTTTTCGCCGGCGTCCTGGGATGGCATGGCGGGAACCTCTCCCTAAGCGGGGAAGGAAGGGTGGCGGTATTCATGTTCTGCTGCGTCATGCTCTGCATATCCGTCCCCTATGTATGCTACGGCCGCCTCACCGACAAGGCTGAAGGCACCTCGTGGCTCCTTCTTCCGGCATCAACGCTGGAAAAGTACCTCTCCATGGTCCTTGTATGCATGGTGGTGGCACCTCTGGTGTACATTGCAGTCTATATCTGCGCAGACGCCCTTGTGTGCCTTGCAACCGGTGACAGATCCATTGCATCACAGGCCTTGCAGATGCGTAGCGAGGATATCTATCCTGGCGCTGGCGGATTGTGGCTCCTATGGGCGAATCTCGCGATAGCATCGGCGTTCTTTCTCCTGGGAAGCATATTCTTTGAAAGGAACAAGATCCTCAAGAGCCTCCTTGTCCTCTTTGCGCTTTTCATACTCCTTAGCATTTTCGGGGTGGTTGCCATAGGCAGGAGCTTCGAAGGTTCGGAGGAGGATATCGCCTTCAGGATGGCTGAGTTCTTTGGAAGGGACAACGCCGAGTTCAAGATAAATATGTTCCTCAACCTTCTTTTCGGAGTGGAGGCGGCCGTGCTTCTTTCCCTCCTGTGGCTGAGGATAAAGAACCTAAGACACTAGAAAATGGACTTTGATTCTAACAAGCCGATCTACCTGCAGATATGCGACTCCCTGAGCGAGGGCATCCTCTCGGGCGAGTTCACAAAGGACGGGCGTATCCCTTCGGTAAGGGACTACGCCGCCTCCATCGGGGTCAATCCCAATACCGTGATGCGCTCCTATGAGAAGCTAACGTCCGATGGAGTCATATACAACCGCAGGGGCCTTGGGTATTTCGTGTCGCCGGATGCAAGGGAGGTGATACTCGAGGCCAAGAGGAAGGAATTCATCCAGGTGGAGCTTCCGGAGATACTCCGGAAGATGAAGCTCCTGGGGATAGACCCTTCAGTCCTTGTCTCTCCGAAAAACGAATCCGGGGAATAGCTCATATCCAACCATAAAACATATCGTGAAACAAAAAAAAGTGATAGATAAGATGACTAGTCTTGCAAATATCAGAAGGGTGGCCGTAGCGGCCGTATCATCCCTTGTGTGCGCCTTCTGCCTTTCTTCATGCTGCTATATCCGTTTCAGGGAAGGGGCCGACATTTCTTCGAATGTAAAGCTCACTGTAATAAGGGGAGAGGGAGATGTGCAGGCATCCTACATTGACATCCTGCCGTACAAAGAGATAAGTGTGTCCATACCGGCTGATGTGAAATGGACCTACGAGGCGGAGCATCCGTTTGTCGAGATCTTCGCCGAGGATAACATACTTGAGTATGTGGACGCCAATGTGAAGGACGGTGTCCTGACGATAGGGTCGAGTAAGAACGTAGCCTTGCGTTCAGAACAGGGGATTTCGGCCGTAGTTCACGGACCGGTACCGAGGGCGGTCTCGGTCGCGGGTAGCGGCAGCTGCACTCTCTCCAGGATCGAGACGGACGGAGATCTTTCCGTATCGATTGCCGGAAGCGGCAATGTGAATGCACCTGAGGGGATAGAGTGCGGAAATCTTTCCGCTTCGATTGCAGGCGGTGGTACCATAAACCTTAACGGCGTGAAGGCAGATGAGGCTTCAGCTTCCGTTGTCGGCAGCGGGAGCATGGCATTTGAAAACGTGAATGTCGGAAAGATCGGCGCATCCATATCCGGCAGCGGAATTGCCAAGATAGCTGGAAAGGCCGAAAGCGCCGGCCTCGGGATTACCGGATCAGGCGTCATAGATGCCAGCAGGCTTGACTGCGGAAACATTTCTTCCGAAGTGACAGGCTCGGGAATCATCCACACCAAAGGCTCGAAAGGAAGGTAAGGCTCTCTCAATTAGGAGATAGGAAAAAGGACGGCACCATCAAAGTGCCGTCCTTTTCTCTTGGAGTGGATATTTCCTAGCGGAAGCCCTTTAGCTTGCTTTTGAGGTCTCCGCTCATTGCAGCCTTCATCATCTTCCTTGATCCCTCGAAGGTCTTCAGGAGCTTGTTCACCTCGGGAACGCTCGTGCCGCTTCCGTCGGCTATCCTCTTTCTCCTGCTTCCGTTGATGATCTCGGGCTTCTCCCTTTCCGCGGGTGTCATCGAGAGGTAGATCGCCTCGATGCCCTTGAATGCGTCATCGGGAATGTCCACATCCTTTATGGCCTTGCCAACTCCTGGGAGCATTCCCAGCAGGTCCTTGGCGTTTCCCATCTTCTTCACCTGCTGAAGCTGGGTATAGAAGTCGTTGAGGGTGTACTGGTTCTTAGCCAGCTTCTTTGATATCTCGCGGGCCTGTTTCTCGTCGAACTGCTCCTGTGCCTTCTCCACGAGGGAGACCACATCTCCCATGCCGAGGATCCTGTCCGCGATCCTTGAAGGATGGAATACGTCCAGGGCCTCCATCTTCTCTCCTGTGGATACGAACTTGATGGGCTTTCCGACGACATACATGATGGAAAGTGCCGCACCGCCTCTGGTGTCGCCGTCCATCTTTGTCAGGACGACTCCGTCGAAGTCTAGGCGGTCGTTGAAGGCCTTGGCGGTCTCAACCGCATCCTGTCCTGTCATCGCATCGACTACGAAAAGGGTCTCGGTGGGGGATACCGCATCGTGCAGGGCGGATATCTCGTCCATCAGCTCCTGGTCTACCGCCAGGCGTCCGGCCGTATCTATGATAACTACCGAGTAGCCTTCAGCCTTTGCCTTGGATACGGCGTTGCGGGCAATCTTGATAGGATCCTTCTCTCCTTCTTCGGTATAGACAGGAACTCCGACCTGTTCACCCAGCACCTGAAGCTGTTCTATGGCTGCGGGACGGAAGGTGTCGCAGGCTGCGAGCATGACCTTCATCCCTTTCTTGCTCTTTACGTGGAGGGCGAACTTGGCACTGAAGGTGGTTTTTCCGGAACCGTTCAGACCGGCTACCAGGACGACTGCGGGGGAGCCCTTGAGGTTCACGTCCCTTGCCATTCCTCCCATGAAGGATGTCAGCTCGTCGTGGACGATCTTGACCATCATCTGCTGGGGCTTCACGGCGGTCAGCACGTTCTGCCCCATGGCTTCCTTCTTCACCCTGTCGCAGAACTCCTTGGCCACCTTGTAGCTTACATCGGCGTCCAGAAGGGCCTTGCGGATCTCCTTGACGGTTTCCGCGACGTTGACTTCGGTTATCCTGCCTTCACCCTTGAGGATCTTTATCGACCTCTCAAGCCTTTCCTGTAGGTTTTCAAACATATCTTTCTGTCCCTGGATTTTCTTTTTTGGGAATGCAAATTTACAAATATTCGCCGTATCCTACAACCTGTCCGAGTACACCAGGGGAGCTGGCTCCCTCATGTTGTAGCGGCTGCTCATCACGCTTCCGTACGCTCCCGCCGAGCGGATGGCGATGATATCCCCTCTCTTTGTAAGGGGGAGGGTGCGCTGCGTAGCGAATATGTCGGTGCTCTCGCAGATGGGCCCCGCGATGTCGTAGAGCCTAAGGGGGCGTCCCTTGCCGGAGAGGTTCTCTATCTTGTGGTAGGCCTGGTACAGGGCTGGACGGATAAGGTCGTTCATCCCGGCGTCGAGGATGATGAAGGTGTGCCCCTCTCCCTCCTTTACGAATATCACCTTTGATATGAGCGAAGTGCACTGCGCAACAAGGCTCCTGCCGGGTTCTACATGGATCTTGTAGCGGCCGCCCCCGGAGAGAGTCTCCGATATTGTCTTGAACCACAGGCCGAACTCGGGTACTGGGTGCAAGTCGGGGTTGTGGTAGTCCACTCCAAGGCCTCCGCCAAGGTCGATGTTCTCCACGGTCAGCCCGGCGTTCTCCACAATCTCCACGATGCTGTTTGCACTTATGCACTCGTTTGTGAACACGTTCTCGATGTCGGTTATCTGCGAGCCGATGTGGAAGTGCAGGCCCCTGAAATTTATCCACCTGGATTCCTTTATTATGGCGATAGCCTTGTCTATGTCCCTTTTTGGAATGCCGAACTTGTCCATCTCGAGCCCGGTCGTTATGAAGCGGTGCGTCCTGGCGTCCACGTCAGGGTTTATCCTCAGCGAGACGTTGGCCTTCTTCCCGAGGCTGCCGGCCACATCCTCTATTGCGTGAAGCTCCTCGAGGGACTCGCAGTTGAAAGAGCCTATGCCGGCACGTATCGCCACGGAAAGCTCCTCGTCAGTCTTTCCGACTCCGGCGAATACGATGCTCTCCGGGGTGAACCCGCAGTCAAGGGCGTATGCGACCTCGTTTCCGCTGACGCAGTCGGCACCGATGCCCTTCTCCCTCATGTAGGAGAGGAGCCTTTTCTGGCTGTTCGCCTTTATTGAGTAGTGGATTTCTATTCCGTATTTTTCGGCCTGCCTGGCCGCTTCGTCCACTGTCCTGTGGAACAGGTCTATGTCGCACCACCAGAAAGGGGTGCGCATTGTGCCGACCTTCTCAAGTCCTTCGATTTTAAGCATGTCTGTCTGTTTGTCAATGTTTGTCAGCCCCTTTTCAGGGGCGGGGGATCAGGGAGTGCAAGTTAGCGTTTTTTCTCCGTATTTCCGGAAGGAGGACCCCATTTTCTTCAAATGCGCCCGACCCGTGTAACTTATTTGTTTCATGTATGTAAAAATAGCCTATGTGCATGTACACATCGCCTATGGGAGGCTGTATATTTATCCATATAACCCACATGAACTTTTTAGAGACCAGATGAAACAGAATGAAGCCTGCAATGCAGGCGCTTCTTCGGAAGAAGAAGACCCCTTACCACGCAAGGGTGGACCAGTATGGAGTGAACCACGCATCGAGAACGAACCGCCAAGAAAGTCCCGTGGCGGATTCCCGCTTTACGAAGCTGCTGAGATAGCATCCCTGATCGGGAAGTGGATCAGGGAAAGGGGAGATGTAAGCGCATGCTCCCTGCGCGAGCTGTCGCTTGGCACCGGCATTCCCAAGAAGGCCCTAGTGAGATTCTTTCACTCTGTGCAAGACAAGGGCATAAGGCAGTGGCTGGTCCGCTGCATGGTCAAGGATTTCGAGAGGATCCTACTCCGTGACGAGGGAAGGTCCCGGATAAAGGACCTTGCACGGAAGGCAGGATATGGCAGCATGTCAAATTTCTACGCCCTTTTCCGGAAGGTCGAGAACTGCACTCCGGGACAGTGGAGGCGCGACAATATGAATTGCGAATAGAGGGGCCCTATCTGCGCTCGAGGTAGAAGATGTTCCCGCCAAGGACGCTTATTCCAAGATCCTCGTCATAGGTTATCCCGCTACTACCGGTGGAGATGTCTATGGTGGCGCTCTTGTAGATGCCACCGTTGCGGCTTTCTTCGTCGTCAGATGCCTTCAGCTCGTAGAGGGCGTCCACATCGGGCATTTCCATGGTGAGGGCGTAAGCACCCTTCTCATCCGTGTATGTCGAGTCCTTCTGAAGGGAGCGTGTCCTGTAGGTGTCCATCCTGTCGTAGATGGACAGTACGACCTTTATGCCTTCAATGGGGGATAGGTCCTGCGCATCAAGGGTGCATCCCCTGACGCTCAGTGCTTCAGGCTTTTCCTCGTTTGAGGCTTCGTCACTTTTCGAGCACCCTGTCATCAGAATGGCAAGGGATGCTGCCGCAATCGCTATGTAAGAAAATATGAGTCTCATCCTGTGATGGTGTCACAGGTCCAGGTTTTAGACACGGCAAAGTTACGAAAAATTTCTAATTGCCAAACATTAGCGCCATATCCTTGTCAAGGAGTGCGTCGGCCTTGGCCTTGGGAACGAACTCCCAGTAGCCTATGGTGGCGGGGTCCGAGGTGTCCTCCTCCTTTATTCCGCCCTTTGAAAGCACCCACTTGTAAAGGAGGTTGCGGATTTCAGGATACTTTCCCTCCACGAGGTCCCATACCTCGCCTTCGCCAAGGTGGGCGCCTTCGGTAAGGAGGTTGCCCCCTCCGGATGCCCTGTAGGATGTCATCGCAACCTTGTAGGTCTTCTCCGGGTCGAATGGCGTACCGTCGGCCATGCTCTTTATGTCGACCCTCTGCCCTGCAGGCCTGTCAATGTCCACTGTGTAGACTATGCCGGCTGCAGAATCGAAGTTGTATGAGCGGTTTACGAATCCCCAGCTCTTCTTTCCGGTCACATGGTCCTCCTTGAGGGTGATTTTCAGAAGATGGCCGTCCTTGGACGGATCCTGGATCCACCTGTCGTAGGATTCCTCGAGGTAGTCCTTTATCTGGCTTCCCTTAAGCCTTACGGTAAAGAGGGTGTTCTCGTAGGGGTATATCACCGACAGGTCGTTGTAGATTATCGGGCCGGCCTTTACAGAACCGTCGTAGGTGAGGGGGGCGGCAAAAGAGATGTCGGCGTCCGTGCTTTCGAGGCATACCGTATGGATGAGGTCTATGTAGGGGTTCATGCCCTTGTAGCCGTCCGAGGAGCGAAGAGTTACTTCAAGGTCCCCCAGGGGCTTTGTGCTGAAGGACTTCACTTTCAGGAAATCCTCCCTGAACGCATCCCTCATGGATGTGTTGACCTTGTGGGCGTCTATGGGGAGAAGGTGGGCCGAGCGCTTCCTTCCCTGTACCTTCCCGTCCTTGATGTCTACAGTTATGGTGCCTTCCGCTACGTAGCGGCAGTGGCTGCCGGAGTTCATAAGGCACATTCCGCTGTCGGGGGCCTGCTCCACTCTGGGGATATGGTCGTGCGAGCAAAGGAGGAAGTCGACTCCCTTCAGGCTCTTGAAAAGGTCCATCCCCTGGCTTTCAAGGATGCTTCCGTCACCTTTGCCTACTCCCGAGTGCACGCTGACTACAACGACGTGGGGCTTCTCCTTTGCAACCAGGCTGTCCACATCATGCTGCACCAGGGGAAGCAGGGACTTGAAGGTGATGCCCTTCCAGATGTCCTCCATGAGCCAGGAGCTTATGTCCGGGTTGGTATATCCGAGCACGAGAACTCTTAAGCCTCCCTTGCTGAACACCTTGTACAGGGGGAAGTAGGTCTTTCCCGTCCTGGTGTCAAAGGCGTTTCCGCCGAGGAAGGGGATACCCTCATCCTTGAGTTCCTTTGCAACCCTGTCATATACGGGGTGCCCGGTCTCTATGTCATGGTTGCCGACCGTTATGGCGTCGTAGCCCATGTATTTTACGAGCCTTGGGTAGAGGTGCCTGGATGCGGTGTCCACATAGTTGTAGTAATAGGTGGCGTTGTCGCCCTGGAGGCAGTCTCCGGCGTCTATGAGAAGGACGTTCTGCGCTCCGGAGGAGTTCCTGACGCTGTCAATTACGTAGCTCGCCCCGTAGAGGGACTTCTTCACTCCGCCTCCCGTATAGGTGGAGTCGAACCATGAAGAGTGTACGTCATTTGTGGAAAGCACCTTTATGGTGTACTGTCCGTCCTTGGGGCCCGAAGGGGCGCACGAAAGGAGCGCGGAGCAAAGGAGCGCCGCCGGAATGAATCCCTTTGAAAAAACTGAATGCATCGATATTTCTTTTTTTGCCGTCCTATCTTCCGAAAAGAAGGGCGAAGTCGTTATCTATCATTTTGGTGACGCCCTTGGGAGCGAACTCCCAGTGGCCTATGATGGTGGAGTCTGAGACCTGTTCGGGGGAGAGCCTTCCGTTTTGCTGGATGAAGTTGTACATGAGCTCCCTTACCTCGGGGTAGCGTGCCACTATCCTGTCCGATGCCTCCTCGGGGGAGAGGCCGGCCCCGTCGGTCAGCAGGTCTCCTCCTCCGCAAAGGCGGAACGATGTTATTGCCACATTGTAGAAACGGCCGCTCCTAAATGGCCTTCCGTCGGCCATGCTCTTTATCTCTATCCTCTGTCCGAAGGGCTTGAATATGTCAACCGAATAGTTGAGGCCCCCCACGGAGTCGAACACGTAGTAGCGGTTGGCGAACGACCAGCCTTTCTTTCCCGTCCAGACGTTGTCCTTGTTGACAATCTTGAGGACGTGCCCGTTCTCGTCCAGGGGCTGTATCCAGTTGTCGTAGGAGAGTTCGAGGTATTTCTTGAGCTCGCTTCCTGTAAGGCGGATTACAAATACCCTGTTCTCGTAGGGGTATATGCTGAATATGTCGTTTATGGTGATGTCTCCGGCGTCGATGTGCTCGTCGTAGGATAGGGGTGCGGCGATTGACACTTCGGCCGGGTAGCACCCAAGGCAGACCGTATGGAGGAGGTTCATGTACAGGCTCATTCCCTTGTAGGAGTCGCTTGTGTGAAGGTCGGAGTCGGCCGAGCCTATCTTACCGCTTGTGAACTTGCGGACAGCTGCGTACTCTTCCCTGAAATGCTCCTTCATCTGTCTGTCGACCTTGGCCGTGTCAATCGGTATGAGGTGGGATGATACGCTTCTTGATGTTACCTTCCTTCCCTTTTTTGAAATCGTGATGGTGGACTCCCCGAGGTAGCGGCAGCCGCTTCCAGAGTCGACAAGCGAGGTGGAGTCCCTGTTTACGACAAGGGGCTTGTGGTCGTGGGCGCAGATGAAAAGGTCCACTCCGCGGATTGTCTCCAGCATGTCCATCCCCTGGTTTTCGATGTCGTGGCCGTCCTTCTCTCCGGCCCCGGAGTGGCTAAGGATGATGACCGCGTCCGGGTTTTCCTTTCGCCTTACCCTGTCAACGACTTCCTGGGCCAGCGGGATCAGCGGTTCGAAGGTCATTCCGTCCCACAGGTCCCTGGGTATCCATTCGCGGATGTTGGGATTAGTGAAGCCGATTACCGCCACCTTCACCCCGCCCCTCTTTATTATGGCGTACTCCTGGAAATATGGTTTCCCCGTTCCGGAGGATATTGCGTTCGCCCCCAGCAGGGGGATCCCTTCGGAGTCCATCTGCCGCCTTACCCTGTCGAATACCGGATGCCCGGTCTCGATGTCGTGGTTGCCGATTGCGACGGCGTCGTATCCCATGTATGACAGGATCCTTGGAAGAAGGTGGGGAGAGACAGTGTCGATGTAGTTGTAGTAGAAGGTGGAGTTGTCGCCCTGGAGGCAGTCGCCTCCGTCCAGGAGCACGACGCTGCGGCTTCCTTTTTCAGCCTTTATGCTGTCCACAAGGGGCTTTATGTTCACCAGTGAGCGGTGTGTCCTGCCCTTGGTGTAGGTGGAGTCGAACCATGCTCCGTGCACATCGCTTGTGGAAAGGACCGTAAGGGTGATGGAACCGCCTCCCGACCCTCCCTTGCAGGAGGCCGCGAGTAAAATGCATGCAGCCAGGAATATCTTTCCCGGAATACTGATTCTCATACCAAAGGTCCTTTCTATAGACTGCAAAATTACTAAATTTGCTCCGTAAAGAAAATAGAAACTTTCACCATGCTAAAACTCCAGACTCTGGTTTCCGCAGGCAGGTCCTCCTGCGAGCTTTCCTATTCTGAAAAGACCCTTTTCATCGGCAGCTGCTTTTCGGATTCCGTTGGGCAGAAGGCCCTCGAGGCCGGACTCCCTGTCATGCTGAACCCTTTCGGAACCCTTTACAACCCCCTTTCCATTGCGAACAGCCTTTCCCGCCTTTCAAGCGGAGTCCCCTTCACGGAGGAAGACTGCATACAGATGGGATCAGGATCCGAGCTTGTATGCTCGTTCTCCCACCATACGTCCTTTGCAAGGCCTTCGGCACAGGAGTTCCTCTCCAATGCAAACGAAACCCTTGGGAAGGCTTGCGCTTTCTTCAGGGAATGCGGCCTTGTGGTTGTCACCCTCGGTACCGCATGGTGCTACAAAAGGGAAGGGGAGGTCGTGTCAAACTGCCTCAAGAGGGACGCTTCGGAGTTCTCGAGGGAAAGGCTGAGCGTACCGTCGGCAATAGCGGTGCTATCCCGCATGGTTGAAAGATATCCCGAAAAGAAGTTCATCTTCACGGTAAGTCCCATAAGGCATCTTCGCGACGGGGCACACGGCAACATGGTGTCAAAGTCCACTCTCATTCTCGCGGTGGATGCCCTTCTGGAGGCCTTTCCTGGCAGGGTCGAGTACTTCCCTGCATATGAAATTGTGATGGACGAGCTAAGGGACTACCGTTTCTACGCCGAGGACATGCTCCACCCCTCCTCCCAGACGGTATCCTACCTTTGGGAGAGGTTCACTTCGTTTGCACTGAGGGAAGGCGAGGAGGATACCCTCGCCCAGATGGAGAAGGCCTTCCGGCAGAGCCGGCACAGGCCCATGCACTAGGTCACTTTCCTTTTTTATAGGCTTCGATTCCTCCTTTTAGGAAATCCACGAAACCTTCGACGTCAAGATTGTATCCCCTTACCGGGGCGAGCTGTGTGCCGTCGGGGGAGAGAAGAACGTAGTTCGGTTGCGCGTTTACACCGAACTTCTCCCTTACGATGTAGGAGTTCACCCTCCCGAAGTCCTTGAGGACCTTCCCAGACGGGGTGGTGAGCCATTCGGAAGGCTCCAGCTTGCTCTTGTCGTCAGTATAGAGGGCCGTTATGACGTAGTCGTTGCGAAGGATCTCCAGTACTCTGGGGTCGCTCCATACCCTGCTTTCCATCTCGCGGCAGTTCACGCATCCGTGTCCTGTGATGTCCACAAAGAGGGGCTTTCCCGCCTCCTTTGCGGCCTTCAGGCCTTCCTCGAGGGAGAAGTATCCGCTAAGGCCCAGCGGGAGCTTGAGACCGAACCTCTTGGCTAGGTCGCTCTGGGTATTTTGCGCCTGGGGGGAGGAGAGCGTCTGCGGGGATGATGGCAGCGCAGCCTGGTCGGCGTGGCTCCATACGACAAAGTCCTGGGTCTCCAGCGGCGGCAGGTATCCGGAAAGCGCCTTCAGCGGGGCTCCCCACATTCCGGGGATGAGGTACACGACAAAAGATATCACTGCGATAGTGAGGGTCAGCCTTACTATGCCCATGGGCCTTGGCGAAGGGTCGTCTCCGGGGAAGTGTATCTTTCCCAAGAGATACAGGGCCAGGAGTGAGAATACCGCAATCCATATTGCAAGGTATACCTCCCTGTCAAGGATGCCCCAGTGGTAGGTCTGGTCGGCAACCGAGAGGAACTTGAGTCCCAGGGCCACTTCTATGAATCCAAGCACGACCTTCACTGAGTTCAGCCAGCTTCCGCTTCGGAGCTTCTTCAGAACCGACGGGAACATCGCCAGGAGTGTGAAGGGCAGGGCGAAGGCCACGCTGAAGGCCAGCATGGTTATCATCGGCGTCCAGAACTGTCCCTGGGTGCTCTTAATGAGCACCGAGCCAACGATGGGGCCCGTGCAGGAGAAGCTCACAAGGACAAGGGTCAGGGCCATGAAGAATATTCCGCCGAGGCCTTCCCTGTCTGAGTTTTTGTCACTCTTGTTGACAAGGGAGGAGGGGAGGGTTATCTCGAAGGCTCCGAAGAAGGATGCCGCGAACACCATGAACACAATGAAGAATATGATGTTTGGCAGCCAGTGCGTGCTGAGCCAGTTGAATATGTCGGCCGTGACGCTTTCTCCCCCTATTATCTTGGTGGCCATTATTATGACCGAGATGGGAACCGTATAGAGTAGAACTATGAAAAGTCCGTACATGAAAGCCTTGAACCTTCCCTGGGCGGGGGAGGATGACTTCTTCATGAAGAATGATACAGTCATGGGCACCATCGGGAACACGCAGGGGGTGAGCAGCATTGCAAATCCCCAGAGAATTGCCTCTATGATGAGGGCCCATATCGAAGAGGGGGTCTTCGCACTGGACGCTCCCTCATCCTTGGCTACCACAGGCGCCACGGCTTCCTTTGCCGGCTCAGCACCCGGGGGGAGGGTTATGTTGAACTCCCAGTACTCTGGAGCCGCGCAGGCTTCTTGCGTGCAGCCCTGCCAGCGCAGTTCTCCCTTGACTGTGGCGCTCTCGCCGTCAAGGCGCACCTTGCGGGCCAGCGTGGTGCTGCCGTAGAACACTTTCTGGCCGTTCTCCGTCTTTGGCTCTCCCTTTTCGTAGAGCTCGCCTTCGAAGGTCGCCCCCGAGAGCGGCTCGAACTCGATCGACGGGCCTGTCAGGGACTCCTGTATGCTGTAGACGTGCCAGCCGTCGGCAATCGAACCATGGAAGAGTATCTCGTAGAGTCCGTCTCCAAGGTCCTCCACGCTGCTCTTCCACGAGGCCGTGGAAGGAGCCTGGGCAAAAAGGCACGCCACCCCGGAAAGGATGGCGGCCAGCGATAGGGCGTATCGTTTAATATTCATTTTCAATTATTTCGCGTAGGCTACCGAACGGGTCTCCCTTATGACGGTTATCTTGACCTGTCCGGGGTATGTCATTTCGTTCTGTATCTTCTGTGCGATATCGGATGAGAGTGTGGCTGCCTGGTCGTCCGAAACCTCTTCGGCACCGACTATGACCCTCAGCTCCCTTCCGGCCTGGATGGCGTAGCTCTTTGTCACTCCGGGATATGCGGCGGCAAGGTCCTCCATGCCTTTGAGACGCTTGATGTAGGACTCGATGACCTCGCGGCGTGCTCCGGGACGTGCTCCTGAAATCGCGTCACCTACCATTACGATAGGGGATATGATGCTTGTCATCTCGATCTCCTCGTGGTGGGCGCCGATGGCGTTGCATATCTCGGGACGCTCCTTGTACTGCTCTGCGAGCCTCATTCCGAGGATTGCGTGGGGCAGTTCGGGATCCTGGTCGGATACCTTTCCTATGTCATGCAGAAGGCCGGCCCTCTTTGCAATCTTGGGGTTGAGCCCAAGTTCGGAGGCGAGGATTGCGCAGATGTTGGCAACCTCCCTGGAGTGCTGCAGAAGGTTCTGCCCGTAGGATGAGCGGTACTTCATCCTTCCGATGAGCTTCACAAGCTCCATGCTCATGCCGTGTATCCCGAGGTCGATGCAGGTGCGCTTTCCGGTCTCGAGGATCTCGTCGTCAAGCTGCTTTGACACCTTCGCCACAACCTCCTCTATCCTTGCGGGATGGATCCTTCCGTCTACAACGAGCTGGTGCAGGGCGAGTCTTGCAACCTCCCTTCTGACGGGGTCGAATGCGGAAAGAAGTATAGCGTCGGGTGTGTCGTCAACTACGATCTCCACTCCGGTCGCGGCCTCAAGGGCGCGGATGTTTCGTCCTTCGCGGCCGATTATGCGGCCCTTTATGTCATCGTTCTCGATGGGGAAGGATGTCACTGCGTTCTCGATGGCGGTCTCGGAAGCCGTCCTCTGGATTGTCGTAATCACTATCCTCTTTGCTTCCTTGGCGGCATTGAGCCTGGCCTCGTCCATCGTGTCGTTTATATAGGCCTGGGCCTCGGTCTGGGCCTGCGCCTTCATGTTCTCGATGAGAAGGTTCTTGGCCTCGGTTGCGCTCATTCCCGCGATGCTCTCTATCTGGCGGTTGGCCTCCGCGCTAAGCTGCTCGTACTCTGCGGTCTTCTTTTCCAGGGCCTCCCTCTGGGCGTTCAGCGAAGCCTTGGCGTTGTCTGCGTCACGCAGCCTCTTCTGAAGTTCCCCGTTCTGCTGATTGAGATTGTTCTCCTTCTGTTTGAGGCGGTTCTCGGTATCCTTTAGCTGGCTGTTCTTTTCATTTACGAACTTCTCGTGCTCGGTCTTCAGCTGAAGGTACTTCTCCTTGGCCTGGAGGATCTTCTCTTTCTTGATGTTCTCTCCCTCGAGCTCCGCCTTCTCGATGATCTCGTCCCTGCGGCCCTTCATCACACTCTTGCGTATGAGGATGTAGGTGGCTAGCGCTACTATCGCGCCTATGGCCGCTCCTACAATTATGGATAAAATGTCCATGGTTTGTTTGAATTAAAAAATATTGGTTGGTTTGGGTTTGTACGCTGCTTTAGGAGAAAGGCAGATGAATGCTGCGGGCAGAAAAAAGAACGGACCCTTCCCCCTTTCCAAGGGTGGGAAGCATCCGCCAACCAGATTTTTTGCAAAGAAGAAGGGCCGTTAGCCAAAGTCAGAAAATCTTAAAAAATTAAGATTTGGGGCCCGTAGCTTTTCAGCCTTCCACCGTCCCTTGCGGAATCCCTGTAAAGGTAACCTTGGCCTGGCATCGCAGCCCGAGTGCGCCCGGTTCCAAAAAGGTGTTGATTTCAGCTTGATGGTTAACTAACGGCTTTCTTCTTCAATATTCTTGAGGTATGAATCTGTCTGTCTGTGAAGGGTTTCGGAGGCTTTCTTCCATCCGTCGACCTCTCTCTTGAGGGTCAGCCTTCCTATGGCCTCGTTCAGGGCAACAAATGTGAGGATATCCGCCGGCTGCTGTCCGGGGTATTTCGACACAAACCCGTTGTAGCGGGCGCTAACCGATGCCGCCGCCTGCCTAATAACCTCCTCCTCCTCGGGAGAGGAGACGGAAAAGTTGTAGGACTTGTCGACTATCTTGACGTTTATGCTCTGTGCCATGGCCTATTGCTTTTCAAGCAGGGAGATGCATTTGTCAATCTCCTTGATGAGCCTGTTCACCTTCTCCTTCGCCTGGGGGCTCCCCCCGGCAGGGACTGTGAACGCCTCAGTCAGTTTCAGATTATCCACCTGTCTTTCCAAATCGGCAATCTGCTTCCTGTAGGAGTCATTCTGGGCATCGCTCTGGGAGAGCGCGTTGCGAAGGTACTCCACCTCCGCCTTCTGCTTCTCGTAGAGCGCAATCAGCTTTTCGATATCTTTCTTGATGTCATCCAGCATCCTATGCCTATTTACCTAAAGTGATGCAAAAATACGACAAATTATGCCGTTTTCCAACTGCGGATGCGCTTCAAAATCGCTAAATTTGGGTATTAAAACGTTTTTAGCGGAGAGAAGGCTAACATTTCCCCTTCAAATTCGTCATTTTCAATGTAGAGCATTAAAATTTGCAAGCGATGAAACGCAGAATTCTCATTTTCCTGTCGGCCCTGCTCGTGGGGCTTTGCATGGTCCCCCTGACAGAGACCGACGCCCTTGCCTGCTCGCGTTCACGAAGAGTCGCCCGGCTTGTTCGGCGCTACCGCTCCACCGAGGGCATGAAGGTGACACCCGTAGGCACGATAGGCATGAAGGCCGCAAGGTTCATGGGCGGACTCTTCGGCGGGGCTGACGATGATTTCTCCAAGGTCCTTTCCGCGGTGGGCGGCCTTGAGAAGATTTACATAGTCAACTATTCCGAGTGCCGCCAGGGGGTGAAGCAGAGGTTCTCCTCGTCACTTGAGAGGATCCTCGGAACCCAGGACAAGGTCATGGAGTTCAAGGGAGGGGACTCTCCGATGGCATTCTACGGAATGACATCGAAAAACGGTGAGAAGATCAGCGACCTTGTGCTGCACTGCCCTTCGCAGGGCGTCCTTGTGTGCTTCCTGGGGAGCATATCCTCATCCGACGTGCGCAAGATGGCAAAGGCTTTCGGATACTAGGAGGATGGACCAGGCGGAATTCTCACAGGTATGGCTGCCGCTGTGGAAGAACTTCTACAGGGCGGCCTACAGCATCCTTGAGAATGCCCAGGAGTCAGAGGATGCGGTCCAGGAACTGTACCTCAGGCTCTGGAAGTCCCGCCACACATCTCCGAAAGTCGAGAACCCGCTCTCCTGGGGGCTAGTCGTACTGAGGAACATCTGCATAGACAGGCTGAGGAGAGTCTCCCTGCATCCCACCGAGCCACTTTCGGGAGATATCGGAGACGGGATACAGAACGAGTCAAGGCATCTGTCCTCGACACTGTCATTCCTTAGGGAGAAGATGGAGTCCCTTCCTCCCGCACAGAAGGAGGCCCTGAGGCTCAGGGTGTTCGAGGGGATGTCCTACAAGGATATGGCACTTGCAACAGGAAAGTCCGAGGGGAGCCTGAGAGTCCTGGTGAACTCGGCGCGAAAGACCCTTAGGGCCTACCTTTCAAAAGAAGAGAAACAGTAGAGTAACAGTCATGAAAAGACCGCAGGACATTTCTTTGGATGAAATGAAAAGAGCCAGCATGGACGAGAGCATACAGGCTCCCGCCACCCTGGGCGATAGCATAAGCACCCTTTTGGAAAGCGCAGCCCTCGTCGAGGGGCTGACCGCGGAAGAGAAGGCCGCTTCGCCTTCAAGGATACGCCTCTACCTGAGCATGGGGGCGGCCGCAGTCCTGGCTATTCTCATAGGGCTGTCAGTGGCCTGGAAGCCAGAACCAAGGGACACATTCGACAATCCCGAGGATGCGTACGCCTACCTTGTGGCCACCCTCTCGAAGATGTCTTCCGCAATGGATGCCGGAGTGCAGGCCGTTGACAACTGTACGCAGATGCTCACCCTTCCATCAAAGATACTGGACGATGCGTCCGGAAAACAGTAGAAATTGAAAAATCAAATCCTTATGAAAAAAGCGATACTGACCCTCGCCGCAATCCTTTCCACACTTGCGGCCATTGCCCAGGACGGGAAGTCCATCTACAGGAAGTACTCCGATGAAAAGGGAGTCGAGGCCGTGTACATCTCACCGGCCATGTTCCGCCTTATCGGCAGCATCCCCCAGCTCATGGTGGATACCGAAAAAGGGGAGGTGAACCTCTCCCCGATAATAAAGTCCCTTTCGGGATTCTATGTGATAACGACCTCGGACGATTCGCTGAAGGAGCGTCTCTTCGACGACGTGTCAAGGATGCGGAAGGCCGCCGGGTTCGAGCACCTCATGGAGGCAAAGTCCCACGGGGAGACCATGCAGATGTACATGACGACAAAGGGCGAGGACGCCACATCCCTCGTGATGGAGACAAAGTCCGGCAAGGGAGACTCATCCTTCATCTGCATGGACGGAGTCATTCCTCTCAAAGACCTCGAGGCCCTCATATCGAAAGTGAAGTAGCCCTTAGGAGAGCTTCCCCTGGGCCTTTTCCTGGAAACGCTTCTCGTCGATAATGAACCTTTCGTGGGTGCCCTGCCCGATGAGGCCCTTCTCGTCGTAGGCCTCTACCCTGAAGGTGAGACGGCGGCGGTCGATTTCCACAAGCGTGCTCTCGCACCAGATCTTCATCCCGACGGGGGAGGCGCTTTCGTGGGAGATGTCAACACGGGTTCCCACCGTCTCCTGGCCTTCTTCAAGGTACGGCTTTACGCTGGTGCGGCATGTCTTCTCCATAAGGGCTATCATCGAAGGGGTTGAAAGCACCTTTGCGGTACCGCTTCCTATGTGGCTTGCAGTGTTCTCGGCCCTTACCGAGTCTTCGCATCTTCCTTTGATTCCTGTCTGTACCATTTCTTCTACTTTTGGGCAAATATAGCTATCTTTGCGAACAAGCAAAACTCTCTTTTGATGGAAAACTACGGATTCCTCAGGGTCGCAGCCGCATCACCGCTCACAAGGGTGGGGGACCCACTGTACAATGCATCCCAGATAATGTCTTTCGCCCGCAGGGCGGAGGAGGACGGAGTGTCCGTCCTCGTGACTCCCGAGCTGGGGGTGACGGGCTACACCTGCGCCGACCTGTTCGGCCAGGACGCCCTCCTTTTGGGAGCTGAAAAGGCCGTTGGCGAAATTGCTCGCTCAACCCGCGGAATGCACCTGACCCTCGTCGTGGGCGTTCCCGTGAGGGTTGACGACCGCCTGTACAACTGCGCCGCCGTCATCAGGGGAGGGACGCTGCGCGCCCTCGTCCCCAAAATCTACCTTCCTACATATAACGAGTTCTACGAGAACAGGTGGTTCTCCTCCGGGGAGGACTTTCTCTGCGGCCGCTCTTCCGGCACTTCGCCAATCTATGATGACGGGAAGTCACTTGTCAGGGAAGGCTTCGGAGGCAGTGTCCGCTACGCAGGCTCCACTGTCAACATATCCCCTGACATACTTTTCAGGATAGGGCATGCGACAGTCGCGATAGAGGTGTGCGAGGACCTGTGGACTCCCATACCGCCTTCGTCATACCACGCCCTTAGCGGAGCCCAGGTCATACTGAACCTCTCCGCCAGCAACGAGGTGCTTTCAAAGCACGAGTACCGGAAGAGCCTCGTGTCCTCGCAGAGCGCAAGGACCGTATCGGCCTACGTATACTGCTCATGCGGCTACGGCGAGTCGACACAGGACCTTGTATTCGCCGGATCCTCGCTCATTGCCGAGAACGGCTCCATCCTTTCCCAGAGCGAGCGCTTCTCCCTCGAGGGAGAGATCATAGAAGCAGACGTCGATGTGGACAGGCTGAAGTCCCTGCGCTCCCGCCAGAGCACATTCTACGGCGTGACACCTTCGGGACAGAGGGTGTCCTCAATGAGGAACCTCTACTCACGTGTAGACCTTGGCGAAGCCGCTCCAACGGACTTTGACTCCTCCCTTCTTCGTCACGTGGAGCCCCATCCGTTCGTTCCAGGAGGCGACCCTTCCGAGATAGACCGAAGGGCCCGCGAGATAACCTCCATCCAGGTCCTTGGGCTTGCAACCCGCCTTGAGCACATCGGATGCAAAAAGTCCGTAATAGGAATATCGGGCGGCCTTGACAGCACGCTCGCACTCCTTATAACGGTGATGGCTTACGACAGGCTCTCGCGCGACAGAAAGGACATAATAGGTGTCACCATGCCTGGCTTCGGCACGACAGGCAGGACCTACAACAATGCCGTTGACCTGATGAAGGCCCTCGGCATAACGATAAGGGAAGTCTCCATAGTGGATGCCGTGAGCCAGCACTTCTCCGACATCGGGCAGGACCCTTCAGTGCATGATGTCACATATGAAAACTGCCAGGCAAGGGAGCGCACACAGATCCTCATGGACATATCAAACAAGGAAGGAGGAATCGTTGTCGGGACGGGAGACCTTTCCGAGCTGGCCCTCGGATGGTGCACATACAACGGGGACCACATGAGCATGTACGGAGTCAACTCCAGCATCCCAAAGACACTCGTGAAGTATCTCGTGAAATGGGCGGCCGAGAACCATTTCGACTCGCCTTCATCCGAAGGCGGGCGCAGCGCCCGTGACATCCTGATGGACATAGTCGACACTCCGATCAGCCCCGAGCTTACACCGGCTGCGAAGGATGGCTCGATCGCGCAGAAGACAGAGGACCTGGTCGGACCTTACGAACTTCACGACTTCTTCCTTTACAACGTGTTCCGCTGCGCCTATCCTCCGCGCAAGGTTCTCTTCCTCGCGCGCAAGGCTTTCCTTGGAAAGAGTGCCGACGCCAGCGTGTTCGTGGGGCCCGAGGGAAAGAGCAACACCTACGACGACCAGACGCTCCGCAAATGGCTCAAGGTGTTCTACCGTAGGTTCTTCAGCCAGCAGTTCAAGCGCTCGTGCCTTCCTGACGGCCCGAAGGTCGGCAGCGTGACGCTCTCCCCGAGGGGGGACTGGAGGATGCCTTCAGATGCGAAGAACACCCTCTGGCTGAAAGACCTCGAAGAAGAGTAGCCTGCACTTTACGCCTCAATAAGCAAAAGAAAAGGTCCGGATTCCCTGTGGAGCCCGGACCTTTATGGCCGTATAGCCTTGAAGGGTAGCGCCCTACAGGCTTTCAATCAGCTTCTCGAAAATGGTGCACATTTTCAGCGCCGCCTTATTGGCCTGGCGGATGACCTCCTCTCCGTCTGTCACGTAGTCGTCATCTATGCTGTGGGGAATGTCGGTGATGACGGATATTCCAAGGACCTTCACTCCGCTATGGCGTGCCACGATTACCTCGGGGGTTGTGCTCATGCCGACGGCGTCTCCGCCGATGGCCTTGAAGTAGCCGTACTCGGCGGGAGTCTCGTATGTGGGACCCGTCGTTGAAACGTAGACGCCTTTCTTGAGGGTGATCCCCTCCTTCTTTGCAATCGCCGTCATCTTTCTCTGGAGAGAGAGGTCGTATGGGCATGTCATGTCAGGGAACCTTGGTCCGAACTCGTCGAAGTTGGGGCCGATCAGGGGGTTGGGGATGAGGTTGATGTGGTCGCGAATCATCATCAGGTCCCCTATCTTGAAGGTCTTGTTCATGCCGCCGGCCGCATTGGATACGAAAAGGTATTCGATGCCGAGCTTTATCATCGTGCGGATGGGGAGCACCACGGTCTGTATGCCGTAGCCCTCGTAGTAGTGGAATCGTCCCTCCATTGCGATGACGTCCTTGCCGCCCAGCTTTCCGCTGATGAAGTTGCCCTTGTGCCCGAGGGCCGTAGCCTTGGGATATCCTGGAAGCTTGGTGTAGGGGACGACTATCTGGTCCTCTATCTTGCCGGCGAGCAGCCCAAGTCCGCTGCCTAGGACAATGCCTATCTTGGGGGTGCGCCCCTTTATCTGCTTTGACAGCTCCTTGGCCGCCTTTGTTACAGTTCCTATTATGTCTTCTGCCATTTTGAGTCCTGGTTAATTGTTGAACGATTGTCTTAGATGCTGGCAATCAGCCTTGCGAAGAGCTCGGACATGCGGATTGCCGCCTTGTCCGCCTGCTCCACGACGTCCTGCCCGTCGTTTTTCTTCCTTATTGTGTTGCGTGTGTTGGAGATGTTCGTCACGCAGGACATTCCGAACACCTTCATGCCGCTGTGCCGGCCCGCTATGACCTCGGGGGCGCTGCTCATCCCGACAAGGTCTCCGCCTATCTTGCGGTAGAACCTCACTTCGGCCGGAGTCTCGTATGTGGGGCCGGTGACACCTGTGTATACACCCTTCCGAAGGGTCAGTCCCATCTGAGAGCCTATCTCGGAGGCTTTCTTCTGAAGCTCCCGGTCGAAGGGGCATGTCATGTCGGGGAACCTGGGTCCGAAGTCATCCATGTTTGGTCCGATGAGGGGGTTGGGGATGAGGTTTATCTGGTCCTTTATCATCACCAGCTCCCCTACGTGATAGTGTGGATTTAGCGCTCCCGCCGCATTGGATACGAAAAGGTACTCTGCCCCGAGGCGTGCCATCACCCTTACCGGCAGCGTCACCAGGTCCATGGAGTAGCCCTCGTAGAAGTGGAAGCGTCCCTTCATGGCGATGACGTCCTTTCCGCCCAGCGAGCCGATGTACATCACACCCGCGTGCCCTATGGCCGTGGACTGCGGGAACCCCGGAATCTCGCGGTAGGGGATTGTGACGGGATTCCCGATCCTGTCAGCGAGCTTTCCAAGCCCGCTCCCCAGAATGATGCCTGCCTTCGGGTGGAGGTTCTTTTCTTCGAGAATCCTGCGCAGATACGCGCAGGCCTCGTCAATCATTTTCATTCTTGAATCCATAAAAAGGTAGAATAGTGGTTTTCTTAAATCTTAGTGCTCCTGTCAGGCTTCCTAAAACGGAGGCTGACATTGTGCCTTGCACGGCATATTGGTCAAATATAGCAAAAAATGCAATACCTTTTCCAAAGCATGGCCGAAAATGCGCTTGTCACATCATCACACAAGGGTCAGTAAACCTTTTTTGGTGAAGGTCACCTTGTTCAGTTAAGGTTATTCAAATCTGCCGAGAATACCTGTTTTTATTAATTTGCGGCAGAATAGCGTACAGCTTATTTTGCCGGGAATTGTATTTTTTTGTATATTTGCGGCAGAATAAGTACGTTATGAGCGCTATAATCGGAAGGCAGTCTGAGATAGGAGACCTTGAAAGGCTCTACTCTAGTGGCAAGTCTGAATTTGTCGCGATCTACGGTCGTAGGCGCGTAGGGAAGACATTCCTGGTGAAGCAGCTATTCAAGGAACGCATAAGTTTCCAGCATACCGGTGTGTCGCCTGTCGATTCGCAAGGCAGGAATCGGCTCAGGGTGCAGCTTGAAAGCTTCTACTACTCGTTGCTAAGCTATGGGCTGGAAGGTTTCAGCCAGCCCAAGACCTGGCTGGAAGCGTTTTTCCAGCTGGAGCAGTTACTGATAAAACTGGACAATGGAGAGAGAGTCCTCATCTTTCTCGATGAACTCCCCTGGATGGACACGCCTCGCTCCGGTTTTCTGCCTGCCTTTGAGAATTTCTGGAACGGATGGTGCAGCGGCAGGGACAATATCATGCTGATAGTGTGCGGCAGCGCAACATCATGGATCCTGGGACATATAGAAGATAGCAGGGGAGGATTGTACGGGCGCCTTACTGATAGCATCAAACTCTATCCTTTCACCCTCAAAGAGTGTGAGGAATACTTTGAAAGCGAAGGTATCGAGTATAGCAGGTATGATATTGTGCAGTCATATATGATATTTGGAGGCATCCCATACTATCTTAGCTGCTTTAGGAAAGGACTAAGTCTTGACGCCAATGTCGACAGAATCCTGTTCGGACGCAATCCGCGATTGAACAATGAGTTCGACAGACTGTTCAATGCTGTTTTTACAAATGCGGAAGATTGCAAGAAAATAATCCGTTTCCTGTCTGGCAAACATTCAGGATATACGCGAGAACAAATCAGCGACGCTACTGAAATCCCGCTAGGCGGAGGACTCAGTGACACTCTTGCCGCCTTGTGCGAGAGCGATTTCATAGTCCGCTATAAACCCTATGGAGAGCCCAAATATTCTGATTATTACAAACTTGTAGATAATTTCTGCCTGTTCTGGATAAAATATGTCGACGGTGGGGACGGCAACCCTGACTTTATGACCGACAACAAGACTTCAGATATAATGAAGGCATGGAGGGGAGTTGCATTCGAGGAAGTCTGCTGGAAGCATATTGACCAGATCAAATGGGCTTTAAGCGTGGCAGGTGTGAAATCCTCCATATCCGCCTGGAGCATCAGGGGAGATGACAGAAAGGATGGAGTGCAGATAGACCTGATTATCGACAGGGCAGACAATGTCGTGAACCTTTGTGAGATGAAATTCTCCGGGACAAAATACAGCATCAGCAAAGATGAAGAAATGAAACTTCGCAGACGCATTGACGCTCTTAAGTCCACCCTGAGTCCCAGGCAGACGGTGCATCTCACATTTATTACAACCTATGGTGTGGAATCAGGCAAGCACAGCGGCATAGTCCAGAAGTCCATAGTGATGGATGACCTTTTCCAACCGCGATAGGCGACTGGTAAAGCAATTGGTCTCACAAGGAAATACGCTGCTGGCATCCAGCCGAAAGTCGGAGAGTAGAATGGCACAAAAAAACGGCCGGAGGGATCCGGCCGAAATCATGAAATATGTGTACTTCCTACGCGTTCTTTACCGCCTCGATCATAGGGGAGAGCCTCTCGTCGGTCTTGTCGGGCTCGTTCAGTTCGTCAAGAGCTACGCCGACGAACTTTCCGTCAACGACAGCTTCGGAGTCATCGAAGGAGTATCCATCCTTTGACGGGCCTTCAATGACTGTGGCGCCAGCCTCTTTTGCCGCATCGTAGAGCGCCTTCATGCCTCCGCAGAATGTGTCGGGGTAGCTGGCGGAGTCTCCGCATCCGAAGATTGCGACAGTCTTTCCCTTGAGGTCAAGCCCCTTGAGGGTGTCGATTGCACCGTACCAGTCGTCCTGCAGTTCGCCTGCGCCCCATGTGCTGGTTCCGAGAACGAGCGTATCGTATGATGCTGCGTCGGCCGAGAATTCAGCGGCGCTCTTTGCCTCTACGCCAAGAGCCGAGGCGATCCTTCCTGCAATGTCCTCGCAGGTTCCGGTGGTAGATCCGTAGTAGACTATTGTCTTTTTCATATAGCAAATCGTTTAGTGGTTTTCCTAGGGCAAAGGTAGGCAAACTCCCTGCCGCGGCATATCCTATTTAATATGTATTTTCGCGGGTCCGCCATCCCCACTTTTTGCTATTGGCGCAAAAAAAAAAAGACCGGCCCGAAAGAGGACCGGTTCACTAAATGCCATTGAAAGCCTTCCCTAGAAGGATTCCTCATCCTTTTCTGCCTTGTAGGAGTCCTGATCATCCCTTCTCGGGCGCTCGGGGATGTCCTGAAGCAGGTTTTCCTTCATGTATGCGATAGCCTGCTGGAGCCCTTCTGCGAATTTATCAAAGTCCTCCTTGTAGAGGAAGATCTTGTGCTTGTCATAGGTGAAGCGGCCGTCGCGCTCCTGCCTGCGCTTGCTCTCTGTTATGGTCAGATAATAATCGCTGTTTCCCTTGGTGGCTTTTACGTCGAAAAAATAGGTGCGCTTTCCAGCCCTTACCGGTACTGAATAGACCTCGTCGCCCGTTCTTTCCTGTCCGTAGGAATCTTCGTAATCGTTCCTGTACATATTGCTATTCTGTTTCTATTTGGATGGCCAAAGTTAAGAAAATAATTCTAAACCATATGCTTTTGACCTGCAAAAAATTACGCCAACCCCTTTCTGGGCGCGCAGGGTGGCGTTTTCTGTTTTTTGCATAGCTTGCGAAGGCTCCTTGCCGGAGTACCTTCTGCCGTGTTTCATCCTCTTTGGCCCGCAGGCGAAAGCGCCGGTCTGCGGAATTGGCCGCAGAGTGAAGGCCGTAACCCGATGGGGAATGGAATTGTGGGGAAAAAGGGCTATATTTGCATTCTGGTTAGAAAATCATTCTCATGCTCAACAGAAGAATCCTGAGGATTAAGGCCTTCAAGGTCATATACGCATACGCCGTCCGCGGCAACATGTCATCAAAGGAGGCCCTCTCCTATCTGAACGAGTCCCTTGAGGCTGTCCGGGACCTTTATGTATTCATGCTCGGAATCGTGCCGCCCCTATCCAGGGAGGCCGGTCGCAGGATAGAGGCCGCAAAGGGAAAATTCAGCGCCACAAAGGAGGAGATGGAGGCATCCGACAAGTTCGCTGCCAACTCCCTGGCTGCGCTTCTGGAGGAGGATCCTGACTTCATAAAGCAGTTCTCAAAAAGGAAGTTCTCCTGGGACGGATACGACGTGTTCATAAGGGAAGTGCTTGACTCTGTGCAGTCGAAGGACTACTACAGGGACTACATGGCCGCCCCGGAGCGCAGCCTTCAGCAGGATTGCGCCCTTTTCAGGAAGATCTTCGAGCAGGAGCTCGACACAAGGGAGTCCCTTCAGGAAATTCTCGAGGACATGAACATATGCTGGGTTGACGACCTGGCGTACGCCCTTACATGGGACTGCCGCGCCCTTGACGACATTTCAAAGGGGAGGGGATGGAGGCTTCCGGAACTGTATCTGAGCGACGAGACACTCCGCCGTCATCCGGGCGCCAGCCTCGAGAGTGACGAGGACTTCGTGAAAAAGCTCACCGTGAAGGGGCTTGCCGCATATGAGAGGGTATTCGAGAGGGTGGTGTCCCAGGTGTCACAGTGGGACAGGGACCGTCTCTTCGCCGCTGACATGGCGATCATAACCCTTGGCGTGGTGGAGAGGGAGAACTTCCCCTCGATCCCCGAGAGCGTCACCCTGAACGAGTGGATAGAGATTTCGAAGGACTACTCGTCCCCCAAGAGCAGAAAGTTCGTCAACGGCATCCTCGACCGCCTGATAAAAGGCAAGGACCTCGAGGAGAAGCCCTCGGACAATCCCGCTCCCGAGGCGGAAAAAGAGGAAGGGAAAGACTCCTAGAACCTGATAATTCAAACAAAAAGCAATCAATAAACTTTTTAGATAATGAAAACACTTGTAATCCTGCTTCAGCAGGCCGCACCCGCAGCACCTCAGGGAGCTGCCGGCAGCGCATGGTCGATGTGGATAATGCTCCTGCTTATCTTCGTGGTAATGTACTTTTTCATGATAAGGCCGCAGAAGAAGCAGCAGAAGGAGCTTGAAGATTTCCGCGCCGGCCTCAAGAAAGGCGACAAGGTTATGACATCGGGCGGCATCTTCGGAACCGTGGACGAGGTCAAGGAGGACAGCGTCCTTATCAAGATCGACGGTGACACCAAGATGAGGGTCGCCAAGGGCGCAATCGTCCGCAGCTTCAACGACACACAGGCATAGGTTCCAGCAAGATCCGGTGTCTTCGCTAAGAGACAGGCTGACCGGCCGTGAAAGCATCAACTGGAGGGATGTGGCGTTTTTCGTCCTGTCCCTTCTGATAGCTTTTGGCCTTTGGCTCATAAGCAACCTCTCCCTTTACTACACACGTACGGTGAGGATTCCGGTGATAGCCCAGTGCGCCATAGAGGGGCATGCCCCGCAGTCGTCCAACACGGCCTTCCTTGAGGCAAGGTGCCGGGTGACCGGATTCTCGATCCTGAGGATGAACGCTTACGGCGGGCATCCTGTCGTAGTTGGGTTCTCGCCATCGGACATGCACCCCTCGACAGGGGACAACTTCTATGTCACCAACACCGAGCTCAACGCCTATGTCCAGCAGCTTGCCGGGTCGGATTCCCACCTGGAGGCTTTCATATCGGATACGCTTGTATTCCGGTTCCCGTCCGAGAACCACAAGAAAGTCCCTGTCCAGCCGGTATATTCCCTAAGCTTCGAACCGCAGTACACTGCGGCAGGTCCCCTGAAGCTCGTGCCGGACTCCGTTGTCGTATACGGGGAGCAGTATCACCTTGACAAGATAGACAGGGTGTATACCGAGTCATTCTCCCTTAGCGACCTGCATGACGGAGGTGCCAGCGGAAGCGTGGGCCTTCAGAAGATAAAGGGCGTAAGGCTTTCCGATGAGAATGTGTCGTACTCCATGGAGGCGGCAAGGTTTGTCGAAATCCGCCTCCAGATGCCGGTTACAGGCAGGAACGTCCCTACCGACAGGCAGCTTATCATCCATCCCTCGACGGCGACGGTATCCTTCCGCTGCGCATTCCCCGTGAAGGTGGACCCGGAGCAGGACGTGCGTTTCTACATAGAGTACAACGACTTCACTTCATCCCTTGGCGGAAAGTGCATTCCAAGGAACAGCGCCCTTCCGGATGGGATACTGAGCTTTACGATAGAGCCCGAAGTCTTTGAGTGCGTTGAGAGCGTAAGGTGATGAGGGGAGTGCTTCTCACTGGTGGAATCGGCAGCGGAAAGAGCGCCGTGGCCCGCATCCTTTCGGAGGCGGGGATTCCGGTGTACGACAGCGATTCCCGCACGAAGGCTCTCTACGACAGCGACCCGTCCCTTGTCGAAGATATGCAGAAGGCCATAGGAATGGGGATAGTGACCCCTGAAGGGAAGCTCGACCGCAAGGCGCTTGCAGGAGTGATATTCTCCGATCCTTCGGCTATGGAGAAGATAGAGGGCATAGTTCACCCGAGGGTGAAGGAGGACTTCCTTCTCTGGAAAGATTCGCAGAAAGGGGACATAGCCGTAATGGAAAGCGCCATAGCCCTTTCAAAGCCGCTTTTCAGGGACACATATGAAAAGGTGATTCTTGTGACGGCTCCGCTCCAGGCGAGGGTTGAAAGGGTGATGAAAAGGGACTCTTCCTCCAGGGAGGCCGTCATAGCCCGCGTGCAGAGCCAGAGCGTAGATCCTCTTATGGCTGATGCGGTCATAAACAACGACCTTGACATGGAGGCGCTCCGCTACCGCACGCTTGTAGCGTTCAGGGTGGCGGGATGCCCGATAAGACTATAGGAAAGAACAATTAAAAAAATACACAATGGAAAAGACAGATCTTACCAAAATCATTTCCGTAAACGGAGAACACGGACTGTGGCGCTACATCGCCCAGGCCAGAAACGGTGCAATCGTAGAGAGCCTCTCGACAAAGGAGAGGAAGTGCTTTGACGCCCGTAAGCAGATAAGCTCCCTTGAGGACATCTCGATCTATACTTCAGAGGGAGAGGTAAAGCTCAAGGAAGTTTTCCTGAAGATGAAGGACGCCCTCGGCTCCAAGCCCTGCCCCTCGCCCAAGGATTCTCCCGAGACCCTGAAGGCCCTTTTCAAGGAGGCCCTTCCCAACTATGACGAGGGACGTTTCTATCCCTCCCACATGAAGAAGGTCGTCCTCTGGTACGACGAGCTTGTAAAGTACGCATCCCTTGACTTCACTGATCCCGAGGCTGAGGCGAAGGAGGAGGACGGCGAGCAGGAGGCCAAGGACGAGTAGGCCATTCCCGTTTGAAGACTCTAAGGATACAGACTCTGGGGTGCTCCAAGAACACGGTTGACACCGAGCACCTTCTCTCCCAGGTCGAACACCTGTACAAGGTGCTGCCCGAGGGGGAGGGGGATGGTGTGGACACCCTTCTTCTCAATACCTGCGGATTCATAGGGGACGCTAAGCAGGAGAGCATTGACGCAATAATGCAGGCCGTCGCCCTGAAGAACAGCGGGGCTGTCGGGCGCATCTTTGTGATGGGATGCCTTTCGCAGCGCTACGCCGATTCCCTGCCTTCGCTGATACCCGAGGTCGACGGATGGTTCGGCGCCAGGGAACTTTCCCCCATAGTGAAGGCCCTTGGCGGCACTCCCGTCGAGAATCCCTCCAGATACCGCACGGACGCCCTTCCGTACGCATACCTGAAGATTTCGGAAGGATGCGACCGCAGGTGCTCCTACTGCGCAATCCCCTTCATAAGGGGAGCCCACAAGTCGGTTCCCGTCGAAAAGCTCGTGGAGGAGGCGTCGGCCCTCTCGGAAAGCGGAGTGAGGGAGCTTCTTCTGATTGCGCAGGACACCACCTACTACGGCCTTGACATATACCGCAAGAGAAGCCTTGGCAGGCTGCTTGACGCCCTTTCGGATGTGAAAGGGATAGAGTGGCTCAGGATTCACTACTCCCATCCGGCTGATTTTCCCGAGGACGTGCTCGAACAGCTCTCCGGCAACCCCAAGGTGTGCAGGTATCTTGACATACCCCTTCAGCATGCATCCGACAAGGTGCTTTCGCTCATGCACCGCCAGTGCGACGGCAAGTGGACAAGGGACCTCGTGGAAAGGCTGCGCAAGACGGTTCCCGGAGTCGCCCTTCGCACGACCATGATAGTGGGTCATCCCGGCGAGGGAAGGAAGGAGTTCCAGGAGCTGCTGGATTTTGTAAGGTGGGCCCGCTTCGAGAGGCTTGGCGCATTCCAGTATAGCGAGGAGGAGGGGACTTTCGACGCCCTTAACAATCCCGACACAGTCGCCCCTGCCACGAAAAGAAGGAGGCTCGACAAGCTCATGGCCACCCAGAGGGAGATTTCCCTATCCTACAACCAGTCAAGGGTGGGGAGCCTTGAAAGGGTCCTTGTCGATGGCGTAGCGCCCGGAGGGGAGCTGGTGTGCCGCAGCGAGTTCGAGAGCCCGGAGGTTGATGGCGAGATTATTGCAGTGTACCCCGAAGGGGCTTTGCCCCCTAAGGAAAGTCCGGTTGGAAAGTTCCTTACGGTAAGGATAACCGGAGCCGATGACTACGACCTTCGGGCCGTTGTCGAAAACAAGACACAACAGTAACCTTTTATTTAGCATAATGAAAAGATCTCTTGCGGCAGCCTCAGTGCTAGCCCTTCTGGGCCTTGGAGCATGCTCCCCCCAGACATTCACGATGAACGTGGAGACGCGCTCACCATCTTCCTCGGGCATTGACCTCGCGGGAAAGAGCGTGTCTGTCGTATATGTAAACCAGGGACAGGATGACGAATTCCTCAGGGGTCTCTCCGAGGGGTTCGCAAAGGTTATCGAGGACGACTACTTCGACGGGAAGCAGGCCGTCGGAATCTACAAGGTGGACTACGACCCCGGGGCCGACTACGCCAGTCGCGATTCCCTGAGGCACATCTCCGCTGACACGGACGGCGATGTGGTATTCCTCATATCCCCCAAGTACGATGAGATGTCCTTCTCGGAAGTGTATCCTTCGGCCCTCTCGTCACCCGATTCCGCATACATAGTGTATGCGCGCCAGCCCTACACCCTCAACCTGGTGGCCTATGACGCTACTGCGTCGGCAGACAGCGTAAGGCTGTTCCAGGGAAAGAGCACTGCGCGCCAGCCGGTGTTCGCAAAGAAGGTGGAGACGGTCGAGGACCTTGCCGCCAAGGCATGGCCCCAGATGAGCGAGCAGGGCTCCGCAGCCGGAAAGAAGGCTGCGCAGAAGTTCACCTCGACATGGAAGAACGAGCAGTTCACGATGTTCTACTACGACTCTCCCGAGGCCTGGACGACAGGCGGGCAGGCCGCCTACGAGTTCAAGTGGGCAAAGGCCATAAAGGCGTGGTTGACACTTGTGGATACCAATGATTTGCAGAAGCGCTCCTGCGCGGAGTACAACATCGCGGTCGGCTGCTACATGCTTGGCGACTACGACCTTGCGACAAAGTGGCTCAACCAGAGTGACGCCGATGCAAAGACAGTGCTTTCGGACGGCCTTAGAAAGAGGATCCTGTCAAGGCAGAAAGCCCTTTCAAAATAGGAAAAGCGAACTTCCAGATAGGAAAAAAGGGGTGGACCACTAGCGGTCCGCCCCCTTTTGCGTCATGATGTATCCTATCTTATGTCCAGGTACTTGTGTGTCTGGAGACTGAGCCTCCACCTTGGATGGGACAGGACGTAGGATACGACTTCGCTTGTGTTCTGCATCGAGCAGGGCTGGAGAAGGAAGCTGTCCGCATTGAAAGACAGCCACTGCGAAGGATCCTGGGGCGGCCCGGTGTAGACGAGTTTCAGCTCGTCGGCCCTCTCGAGCACGACCTGGGCCTTCTGCTGCCAGTCTCTCTTCGGGCTTACCGTTATCCAGTCAATTCCATCTGGGAGCTTCCTTGTGCCGTTGGTCTCAATGTGGATGGCGTATCCTTCCCTGTGGAACGCATCCACAAGGGAAGAGTCTATCTGGAGGGAGGGTTCTCCTCCGGTCATGCAGACTCTGCGGGTGTCTCCGCCGACCTGCCTCACCTTTGACAGTATCTCCTCCGCGGTCATCTTGTCTCCGGAGGAAAAGTCAGTGTCGCAGAAGGGGCAGCGGAGGTTGCAAAGGGAGAACCTTAAGAACACCATGGGAGTCCCGCTCCACAGGCCTTCGCCCTGGAGGGAGTGGAAGATTTCGTTTACAAGATAGGTGTGCAAGGCTGCTTCCCTCTTTGGTCAGTCCTTTTCGTAGGCTGCCATGTTGTTCTCGCTCTCCCAGACTTCCACCCTGTAGCAGTTCTTCACATGGTCGCATATCCACCGTGCGATGTTCTCCGCCGTTGGGTTGAAGGGAAGGATCTCGTTGAGGTTCCTGTGGTCGAGGTATCCCGATATGTCCTCCTTTATGGATGTGAAGTCGGTCACCATCCCGTCCTCGTCCAGGGTCTCGCTCTTGCAGTATACCTGTACTATCCAGTTGTGGCCGTGGAGGTTCTCGCACTTGCTCTTGTGGGATAGCGTGAGAAAGTGGGCGGATGATATTTCGAGTCTTTTCCTAACGTAGTACATTTCCTGTTCCTTATATTTTATATGTGTGGGCGTCACTTTGGACGCCGCTGCATTCCTATTTCTCGTAGGTGGTGGGGTCGAAGCCCTCGAGGGCCTCCTTCCTTTCCTGGCAGGTCCCGCAGAGTCCGCAGTGGTCCCTCCTTCCTTCGTAGCAGGAGTAGGTCTTCTCGAAGGGGACGCCGATCTCCTTTCCGATTAGGGCGATGTCCCTTTTTGTGATATCGCAGAAAGGGGATACTATGCGGATGCCCTCGTAGGTGCCTTCCCTGACGGCGGCGTCCATCTCCCTTATGAACGAAGGCCTGCAGTCGGGATATATCGCATGGTCGCCGGAGTGGTTTGCGATAAGGACAGTGTCAAGCCCCCTGCTTTCGGCCACTCCTGCGGCTACCGCGAGCATTATTCCGTTGCGGAAGGGGACTACCGTGCTTTTCATGTTGGAGTCGTCATACGCACCGTGGGGAACATCTTCGCCTCCCTGAAGTATGCTGCTTTTGAAATACTTACCTATGAACTCGAGAGGGATTACAAGATGCTCCACGCCAAGGGCCTCGCAGTTGTACCTTGCGCAGGATAGCTGCTCGGCGTCCTGCCTTGCCCCGTAGGTGAAGGTGATGGCGAGGGATATTTCACTCCTGTACCTGTACAGAAGCACCGTGGAATCCATTCCTCCGGAGTATATCAAAACGGCTTTCATTTTTTTCAAAAATCCTTTACGGACGCAAATTTACACACTTTTTCATTATATTTGACCCTTTGTGGGAGGACCATGCTCCCGCAATCAGGACCATATGCCACAGGGAGGATACTTTGATGTCATCGTGATCGGCGGCGGAATAACCGGCGTCGGGGTGATGCGTGACTGTACCCTGAGGGGCCTGAAGGTCCTTCTCATAGAAAAGGGGGATATCGCCGACGGAGCTTCCGGAAGAAACCACGGACTCCTTCATAGCGGAGCCCGCTATGCGGTAACCGACATCCATTCGGCCCGAGAATGCATAAGGGAGAATCTAATCCTTAGGAAAGTGGCCCGCCACTGCATAGAGCCTACCGGCGGACTTTTCATCTCCCTGCCGGAAGACGACCCCGCCTATCAGAAGACATTCATACAGGCCTGCCGCAAGGCCGATATCAGCGTCGAGGAGCTTTCCGCAAAGGAGGCTCTCGCCCTGGAGCCTGCAGCCAATCCGTCCCTGGTGGGTGCGGTGAAGGTCCCGGACGGTTCCGTGGACCCTTTCAGGCTATGCGCCTCCAACCTCATGGATTCGGTATCGATTGGGGCAAAGGTGCTCCTCTATACCGAAGTCACGTCCATAGTGGAGGAGAACGGAAGGGCAGTTGGCGTTACGACAAGGACCGTTCCCGGTGGCGAGGAGGCTACGTACATGGCGCCCGTCATTGTCAACGCCGCCGGAATATGGGGGCAGAAGGTAGCCTCGATGGCCGGAGTGAAGGTGAGCATGTTCCCCGCAAAGGGATCGCTTCTGGTGTTCGGCCACAGGGTGGCGACCATGGCCATAAACCGCTGCCGTCCGCCTGCAAATGCGGACATCCTTGTTCCCGGAGATACGGTGAGCATCCTTGGTACCACATCCGACAGGGTGGACTTTTCAGAGTGCGACAATCCCGTGGTGACCCCATCTGAAGTGGACCTTCTCCTCAGGGAAGGCTCCGCCCTCTGCCCCATGCTCTCCTCGACCAGGGTGCTAAGGGCCTATGCCGGGGTAAGGCCGCTTGTGGCCAGCGACGATGATTCCTCGGGAAGGAGCATAAGCCGCGGAATGGTGCTCCTGGACCATGCAAAGAGGGACGGCCTGGAAGGGTTCGTCACGATAAGCGGCGGAAAACTGATGACATACCGCCTCATGGCGGAGAAGACATCCGACCTTGTGTGCGAGAAGCTCGACGTCAAGGCAAAGTGCCAGACTGCCCAGCTGCCCCTTCCCGGAAGCGAGGGAGGGGACGTCAAGGAGGTCTCGAAAAAGATATGGCCGGTGGCTTCGCTTGTGCAGAAGGCCGCGGCCGCAAGGCTTGGGATGAGGGCCAGGAACATTCCGATGGAGAACCCTTTCGACAGGGCTACGGTGTGCGAGTGCGAAGAGGTGTCAGTGGGGGAGGTCGTATCGGCCGCATCATCCCAGCATGTGAGGAACCTCATGGACCTTAGGCGCCGCACCCGCGTTGGGATGGGCACATGCCAGGGAGCGCTCTGCGCCTGCAGGGCCGCGAGCCTTCTCGGGCTTGCGTCCAACAACCCCCAGCAAGAGATAAGCGGGCTTTGCGAGTTCCTTTGCGAAAGGTGGAAGGGCGGAAGGCCGATTGCCTGGGGCGAGACCCTCAGGGAAGCCCAGTACACGCAGTGGGTCTACAGGGAGGTCCTTGGACTAGAGATGGACACCAAGGCGGAGGAGGCGCGTTTGGAAGATGAAGTTTGACGTTGTCATAGTCGGCGGAGGCCTTGGAGGGCTTGTCTGCGGAGTAAGGCTGCAGAGATCGGGCCTAAGGTGCGTCATAGTATCCGGGGGACAGAACTCCATGCACTTCTCATCGGGGGCCTTCGGACTGCTTTCGCACCTTCCGGACGGGACTCCTGTCGATGATCCTATCGGCGCAATTGAACGCCTTCCCGCAGGACATCCGTACAGGATACTGGGGAAGGAGAGGGTTGTTACGTACGCCCTTTCCATTAAGGAATTCTTCGCTAGCGTAGGCATCCCCCTTGTCGGCGACCCGCTTTCAAACAGCTACATGATAACCCCCGTGGGGCGTCTGAAGAGGACATGGCTGGCACTTTCGGATGTGACCCTCCTGAAGGATCCTTCCAATCATATTGCCGACAAGGCCCTTATCGTGAACTTCAAGGGATTCATGGACTTCAATACCGGATTTCTGCAGAGCGGGCTGGATTCGCTGGGGATATCCTCCAGGATCGCATACATCGATTTCCCGGCTCTGGAATCCCTGAGGGCCAACCCTTCCGAGATGCGTTCGGTAAGCATAGCGCGCATCCTTGACAGGGAGGATAACGCAGGGACGCTCCTTAACATGATAGTGAAGGAGATATCGGACGAGGACCTTGTAGTGCTGCCTTCGGTATTCGGGCTTATGGACGACGAGGCCGTAAAAAGGGTGGCGGCCCTCTCGAGGGCAAAGACGCTCCTGGTGGGTACGATGCCCCCTTCGGTGCCGGGGATAAGGTGCCAGATGCTCTTAAAACGCGCATTCGAGGCTTCAGGCGGAACCTTCCTTTTCGGGGATGTGGCAACCGGGAGCCAGATGAAGGAGGATATTGTGACGGGACTAAGGACTGCGAACCTCTCCGACGTGCCGCTCCAGGGCGATGCGTATGTGATATCTACCGGAAGCTTCTTCAGCCGTGGGCTCGTCTCCGATTCAAAGGGCGTAAGCGAGCCGCTTTTCGGCCTTGACGTGGATACTCCGCCCCAAAGGGGGGACTGGTACGGGGAGAGCTTCTTTTCGCACCATCCGTACATGGGGTTCGGAGTAAATGCGGACACCTTCTTCCATCCCTTCAAGAACGGCTGGCCGGTGGAGAACCTCTGGGCCGTAGGCTCCATACTCGGAGGGTGCGACGCCCTGTCGACCGGTAGCGGTGCCGGCGTGACGCTAATGACGGCTTTTGCCGCAGCTGACAGCATAATTGAAAGGCTACACCCATCTGACAAGGCATAGGCAATGGACAGGAACATAGCGGAATACGGGGATTTCGAGCAGTGCATAAAGTGCACTGTCTGTACGGCGTACTGTCCTGTGCTGCCGGTGAACCCCCTTTTCCCCGGTCCAAAGCAGGCTGGACCGGACGGGGAGAGGCTGCGCCTGAAAAACGGGTTCTTCTATGATGAGAACCTCAAGTACTGCATGAACTGCAAACGGTGCGAGAGCGCATGTCCTTCGGGAGTGAAGATCGCGGACATAATCCATGCTGCAAGGCGAAGATACAATCCCCACAATCCTTCCTTCAGGGACGCCCTCCTGGCCGATACCGATTCAATGGGAAAGATCGCATCCCCGATCGCGCACTTTGTGAACGCCACCCTGGAGCTGAAGGGCGTGCGCCTGTACATGGACCGCATCCTTGACATCGATCGACGTCGCACGTTCCCCAGGTATCAGAAGGAGACTTTCACGAAGTGGTTCGTCCGCGAGGCTGAACCCCGCCAGGGAGCCTTCTCAAAGAGCGTGGCGTATTTCCACGGGTGCTCCACGCAGTGGCAGCACCCCATAGTGGGCAAGGCCTTCGTACGGGTGATGAACGCCCTGGGGTACGGGGTGAAGCTTCTCCCCGAGAAATGCTGCGGAGTCGCGATGATATCAAACGGGCTTTTCTCTCATGCCAGGAAGAACGCCCTCTACAACATATCCATAATGCAGGAGGCCGTGCTCGAGGGACTTCCGATAGTGACGACGTCATCCACCTGCACCCTTACAATGAGGGACGAGTATCCGGGCGTCCTTGCCCTTGACAACTCCACCGTGAGGGACGAAATCACCCTTGCGGAGAAGTTCATATATTCGGTTCTTGAAAGGGGGGAGGCTCAGCTTGTGGTTAGGAAGGACTTCAAGGCGAGGGTGGCCTACCACGTTCCCTGCCACATGGAAAAGCTTGGTTGGGGCATCTTCACAAGGTATCTGCTGGAGAAGATCCCCGGGCTGGACCTTACGCTGCTTCCTTCGTCGTGCTGCGGCATAGCCGGCACATACGGATTCAAGAAAGAGAACTACGTAGTGTCCCAGATGATCGGGCAACCGCTTTTCGATGCGATAAAGGCCCTCTCACCTGACTATGTCACCAGCGAATGCGAGACCTGCAAGTGGCAGATAGAGATGTCGACCGGGTTCAAGGTAGTGAACCCCATCGTCGTCCTTGCAGATGCGATGGGGCTGCTGGATGAAGGAGTGGAGTACTAGCTCATTCCTTCAAGCCTGTCTGGTTGGGGATCATCCGGGTGCTTCGAACCTTCCCGTTTCAGGTTAATCTCTTCAGATTGCCTCCACGATCCTCTTTACCTCGGCGTCGCTACGCGCTGCGCTTCCGCCCCTTATCGCGGTTCCATCCTTAACCGTGGCTCCAGGGCACAGCTTCCTGATATCTGAAACGCTGCTTCCAAGGCCGCTGCCTTCGTGGGTGCTGAAGGGGATTATGGTCTTTCCTGTGAAGTCGTGATTCTCAAGGAATGTGAATACCGGCATTGGGAATGTGCCCCACCATATGGGATAGCCTAGGATGATGGTATCGTAGGATGAGATGTCGATGTCGCCCTTGTATGCGGGACGTGCGTTCTGGGAGAGCTCCCTTTTCGCCTCCTCAGTGCATGTCATGTAGTCCTCGGAGTACTCCTTCACGGGCTCTATCTGGAACATGTCGGCTCCGGTGAGGGAGCGGATCTTCTCTGCCACTACAAGGCAGTTGCCTTTTTCGAGGTATACGATGTTTCCGCCGACGTAGTTGTTCCCGGGGCGGGAGTAGAACAGGATGAGTGTCTTTTTCATTTTATTGTCTTTTTTGTTTTCTTCATTTGACTTGGTATTTTCCTCTTTGGCGGGCGCTGTCTCACTGGTCGCACCACCGCTCTTCTGTGCGCTGGAGCCGCAGGCGAATGCCGCCAGGCAGGCTAGCGCAAGTGCTATGTTTTTCATTTCTTTCTGTTTTTATTCCTTTTCATATTCGGGCTGCCAGGAAGCGAACATCCCAAGCTGGGCATCTGTCCTGTTATAGTACCTCACTCCCTTGTCAAGTGATGCAATTCTTCCCATCTCCTCTTCTGTGAGGGTGAAGTCAAGGATGTCGAAGTTCTCCTTCACGTGGAGGGGATTCCTGCTGCCGGGAATGACTACGAACCCCATCTGCGTGTGCCAGCGGAGGATTACCTGGGCGGGAGTCTTGGAGTATTTCCTGGCGAGCTCTGAGAAGATCTCCTCTTCAAGGAGGGTCTTGTCGCCGTGTCCAAGGGGATACCAGCTCATAAGGACTATGCCGTATCTGTCGAGAGTCTTTCTGAGCTCTCCCTGGGTGAAATACGGATGGGCCTCGACCTGGATGAACTGCGGGACGATCTCCCATTTTTTCGAGAGGTCTTCGATGTACCTCCCTTCGAAGTTGGATATTCCGATCGACTTCGCCTTTCCTTCCCTGTAGGCCTTCTCCAGGAGGCGGTATCCTGCAAGGTAGTTCCCTGCGGGCTGATGGATGAAAAGAAGGTCGACATAGGATGTGCCGAGCCTTTCGAGCGTCTGCTCTACCGCATCGGGGTTCTCGAACTCGGAAGGCCAGAGCTTTGTCGAAAGGAAGACCTTGCTCCTTGGCACTCCGCTTTCCCTTATGGCCCTTCCAACAGCCCTTTCGTTGACGTAGGCGTTTGCAGTATCGATGAGCGTATCCTCAAGACCGAGAGAAAGGGCGGTAGCGACGCTTCCGTGCGCATCCTTGGGGGAGATTGCATATGTCCCGAGTCCTACTACGGGGCACTTCAGATTGTTGTTCAGTTTTACGTACTCCATGATTATGTGTCTTTTGTGTTTTTGTTCCTGGTGTAAAGGTATGGTGATTTGAATGGGTAATTGTTTCACATTTTTGGGTGAGATTTTAACATTTTCCCAAAATGTGCTATATTTGTCCCATGACCGACAGGATATTCTATACTGAGGACTTCAAGAGCATATACGGCCCTTCATACAGGGGCTGGTGCATCCACCTTGTCTGCACGGAGGGGACCGGGGGGTTCATATTCAACGGACAGCTGTTCCCGGTTGTGAAAAACGACGTGGTGATAGTTCCGCAGCCGCACCTCATAACTGAGGTGGCCGAGGGCGACGGTTTCAAGGTGGAGGCGATAATGGGGGAGCTGAGATACCTCAATTCCCAGCTTCCGTCACACCACTATGGCATAAGGGGAGGAATAAACCTCCACGACAATCCCGTGATCCACGCCACGGAACGTGAGGTGGCGCTTCTGAGAAGGGATTTCCAGATACTTCGCGAAAGGATAGCGGACGAGAGCCACCTCTACTACGGGGAGGCCGTCGAGTTCGCTACGTTATCGATGGTATTCGACCTTTTCAACTGCCACGCCCGTGAGAGGGGCCCCCTGGACTCTTCCGAAAGGTCGGCAAACGTGGTGAAGAGGCTGACAGCCCTCTTGGATACCGGGACGGCGAAGACGCACAGGGAAGTGCAGTGGTACGCCGAAAAGCTGAGCGTATCTCCGCGCTACCTTTCAGAAACCGTAAAGAGGATAACAGGGGACAGCGTGACCTACATAGTGAATCGCTACGCAATCCCCATCCTCACTGAGTACCTTAAGGACGACACCTTCTCCTTCACGCAGATTGCCGATGCGATGAACTTTGCGTCTCTTTCCTATTTCAGCCGCTACTGCACAAAGCACCTGGGAATGACCCCGTCAAGGTTCAGGGCCAAGTCAGCCATGGCCGAAGAAGCGAAAAAGTAGGGAAGGGGTAGCCTCAATCTTTCCTGCCTTCTCCTATTCCAGGGTAAGGACGGCCTTTCTGAGGGATGAGTCCCTGCTGTCTGGACCTACCATTATTTCGAAATCGCCACTCTCAAGGACTTTCTCCTCCTTGTTGTTGTAGAAGGAAAGCATGTCTGGAGTCACTTCGAATGAAATCCTCCTCGATTCACCTGCCTTAAGGTATATCCTCTGGAATCCTTTCAATTCCTTAACGGGACGGCTGATTGAAGCGTAGATGTCATGGATGTAGAGCTGAGCCACTTCCCAAGCATCCCTGTTTCCGGTGTTCGTCACGGTTATTTCCGCCTTTATGCTCCCGTCCTTGGACATTTGGGAAGAGGAGAGGGTGAGATCCGAGTAACCGAATGTCGTGTAGGAGAGTCCGTATCCGAAGCAGTACAGGGGATCGTTGCGCACATCAAGGTAGTTCGTCTTGAATTTGGTGAAGGATTTCTCTCCCTCGGGAAGGGGCCTTCCCGTAGGAAGGTGATTGTAGTAGAGGGGCTCCTGACCCGTTGTGCGGGGGAACGAGGCTGTCAGTTTTCCGCAAGGGACGCTGTCCCCGAAAAGTACGTCGCAGACCGCATCTGCACATTCGCTGCCTCCGAACCACACCTGCATTATCGCAGGGATGTTTTCGCTTTCCCAGGTAAGGACGGTGGGGCGTCCGGAGAAATTAAGCAGCACAATGGGCTTTCCAAGGGCCTTGAGCTCCCTAAGAAGCCTTGCCTGCACATCGAAGGGCTCAAGAGAAGCCCTGCTCGAACTTTCTCCGCTCATTTCCTGTTCTTCACCCATGGCGCACACTATGACATCGGCCCTGGACGCCACTTCAAGCGCTTCTTTTAGGAGTGCCTCGTCATCGCCTCTCGGCATGGCCCTGTAGAAGGCTCCAGCCTCTTGCAGGGCGGCATCCGAGCATATGTTGCATCCTTGGGCGTACAGGAGTTCGGCTTTTCCTTTGAGTGCCCTTTCGAAACCTTCCTTAAGGGTGGAGTAACCTCTCTTATAGTTGGCTGTGACGGCCCATGTCCCTATGATGTAAGGCGTGTCGGCAAGTGGGCCTATAAGAGCGATGGCGCCTTTCTTTTCAAGGGGGAGTATGTTGTCGTTTTTGAGGAGGACCATGGATTCAGAGGCCATCTTGCGCGCGCTCTGACGGTTCTTATCACTGTAGACTTCCGTCTTGAAGTCGTCCTCCCTGCAGAACTTGTAGGGGTCGTCGAAAAGGCCCAGGCGGTATTTGGCCTTGAGCACCCTCCGGCAGGCCTTGTCTATGTCCTGCTCCGTTATCTTACCTTCTTCCAAGGATTTCTTGAGGGTCTTCACATAGGCTTCAGCGCACATGTCCATGTCGGTTCCCGCCTTGAGGGCCTGGACCGCCACGTCTTGGATTTCACCAATTCCGTGGTTCACCATTTCACCTATGGAACCGTAGTCCGTTACTACGAACCCGCCGAATTTCCACATTTCCCTGAGCAAATGGTCTACAAGCCAATCGGATCCGGTCGCAGGTACGCCGTCCACCAGGTTGAATGAAGTCATGACGCTACCAACTCCAGCCTCGACCGCTTTGCGGTAGGGGAGCATGAACTGGTTCAGCATCCGGGCGTGGCTCATGTCCACGGTGTTGTAGTCAAGGCCGCTTTCACCGGCTCCGTACAGGGCGTAGTGCTTCAGGCATGCCATGACTTTCCCTTTTGGGTATGTGCCGTCCCCCTGGTAGCCGCGTACCATCGCCGAGGCGATTTCTCCGCTGAGGAAAGGATCCTCCCCGTTGCCTTCCGATATCCTTCCCCACCTGGCGTCAGGGGCTACGTCAACCATCGGGCTGTACACCCAGCTGATGCCGTCCGTGGAAGCTTCCGCCGCGCTTATTGATGCTGCGTTTTCAATCCCTTCCAGATCCCATGAGCAGCTCATTGCGATGGGAAGGGGGAATATGGTCTCGTATCCGTGTATCACGTCCATTCCGAACAGGAGCGGAATCCCAAGCCTTGTCTGTTCGACTGCTATTTTCTGGACCTCCCTTATGGACGAGGCCCCTTTGAGGGAGAGTATCGCTCCGAGCTCACCTTTCCTTATTGTCTCGGCAACGCCGCTGTTCTGCCCGAGACCCGTCTGGATCGTCCCTGATGGCAGAAGGTTCAGCTGGCCGATCTTCTCTTCCAGGGTCATTTTTGACATGAGATCGTCAATGAATCTGTCTTCGCCATTCTGGGCGAAGGCGCATGTTGCCATTGCGCATGAAATCGCGAGTGGTAGGGCAATGCCTGAAATCTTCATGGTGAAAAAAGTTTGTTGATTCTGGTTTTGACAGTCAAAGTGCCGGGAACAAATATCGCAATTTGGATTTTCATGGAAAAGGACAGGCGGACAAAAAGGCAAGGATTTGAACAAAAGGCCAAGGAATGGTCCTCGAAAGTCCATGAAGACAGGGGTGGGAGCATGCATAAGGCGGTCCCCGGGGAGCCGCCTTGCCATACCTTAATATATATGTAGCGTATGCCTACTTCTTTTCAAGGGTGAAGCTTGCTCTCACTACCGTCTGTCCGGATGGGAACATCGCATCGAAGGAAGCCACATCGGATGATACCACCGTCCCGATGGGGGAGAGGCTGTAGCGGTAGTATTCGAGTTCGCCTGTTTCCATTACAAGGCAGAAGCATCCGGCATTGTCAAGATAGATTCCTTTTCCCGAAGGGACGGCGGTGGCGTTTACGGGAATCATCGAAAGGATGTCTTCGTATGAGTAGGCGGAGTTCTCTGTCTCTATGAACGTATTCTGGTAGACGTAGTTCCCTCCCATTTCCTCGGTGTAGGTGCCTTTGTCAAAGACAAGGCGCATGAAGCATTCGGCGGTGGCGTTTCCGCTAGGGTCTATCCTTGCCGAAAGGCTCCCGTCCGAAAGGACGATCCTGTATCCGGAGAAATCGGGATATTTGGTGGAGGAAGCATTGTCAAGGCACTCCTGCACGCCGGTGTAGAGTGTCTGCCACTCTTCCCAGGATGCCTTCTCTGCGTAGAATTCATACAGGCTCTCGACGTAGTTCTTTCCCGCCCTTGCCTTTATTGTAACGTTGCGCTTTGAATAGGAGTCATTTTCTGGGACGGGTATTGTGAACTTTTCCTTATTATAGTCGTAGTCGTGGTAGAAGGCCTCTCCGTCAATGGATGCTACTATCTCTACGGGCTTGTAGCTATGGCGTATTGCATGCTTTGTCTGGATCCAGTCTACCTTCGCCGTTATGACTGTGCCGCCCTGGGGTATGCTCTGGGACGCCTCCACGGCCTCGAACACGGGGTCGAGGTAGTATTCATCGGCCTTCGGGCAGGCGGTGAGAACCATTGCAAGTGGAAGGATGGAAAGAAGGTGAATGATTCGTTTCATTTGTCAGGTTGTCTTTGCTTGGTTAACAATAGAGTCTTTGTACAAAGATAGCGCAATTGGGCGGTTTCCGCATAGGGAGCACCCAATTAATTAATTGAATCATTTTGCACCCATGTGTACCGAAAGCCAAGAAAGGGGACTGGAGACCTCGTTGCAAATGCCCTTGATGAAAATGGAAAGGTGATTTCCTCCAAGACGCTTTCGACGGCAGGGGGAGCCTTCCAGGCTGATATTCGAAGCCGACAAGGATGCATTTGAAGGGAAGGACGGCCTTGTCTTTGTGAAAGTAAGGGCCGTTGACTCAAATGGAAAGGTGACTCCGCTTGGAAACCCCAGGATTAGCATTGAAGTCAGTGGTGACGGCATCATGGCCGCATCGGGCAACGCTTCCCAGGATGGCATTGAAAGTGTGAACAGAAAGGAAGTTGAACTATACAGGGGTACGGCCCTTGTCGTCCTTCAGGCAAAGTGGACAGGCAAGGTGACGCTGAGGTGCTCATCCCCGTCCTTGGAAAGTGCCGAAAAGTCCTTTGACATCAAGCATTAGCAAGGACTTCGCATAACGAGACAGGAATCCCGGGAAGGTGACACCCTTTCCGGGATTCATCGAAAAAGGGCATCCGCTAGGACCTCGGTCTGGTAGTCGTCGGAGTAAGCTCCTAGCTTTACGCCCTGGACTGTTATCATCGTGACCTGTATGGATGTTTTCGGACCCACCGATTTGGACATCTCTTCAATATGGCTTATCAGGTGACGATGGTCTTCCCTGGTCATGTCGTAGGCGTCCTGGCTCCATTTCATTATGCAAATGTTGACCACTTTGTCCATTCTTTCAATCATGAGGTCAATTTGCGAATCGTCTCCCATCCACATCCACTCCCTGGTGAGCACCCCTGAAATGCCGAGACTTTCCTTGATCTTGTCGATGTGCTGAAGGCAGACTATTTCAAATGCCGGTCCAGACCATGAGATGGCAAATGGAAGCGACTGCGAGTGGCTCCAGAAATCCTTGTCTGCACTATTGCTGCTAGCAATGCACCTTAAGTAGAATAGAGAGTAGCTGTCCATCAATTTGTAGATGGAGCCCTTTTTCTTGTTCGGGTATGAGGGGTATGCTCCTACGACCTCGCATCTTTCAAGGTCCTCCAGTTTGTTGGTAAGGGTGCCGCTGTCATCTAGACCGTCTATTTCAGCTATCTTGGAGCGTGTCAGCCCTTCTGCTTTTCCCCCAAGCGCGGAAATTATCTTTATGTAGGGCTCTGGATTCTTGAAAAGGGATGAATACAATTCACTGAATTCATCAGAAAGCTCCGCATCGGGATAGAAGAAGAGCTGGTCTATGTTCTGTGACGGTGACAATCTTCTGTCAAGCAGACTCCAATAATACGCCACACCTCCCAAGACCATGTACATACTTAGAATCTGGTACCTGCTCCACGTTATGCCTTTGTAGTGAAGGAATTGTTCGCATTCTCCCAGTGTGAATGGATGTACGTGAATCTTTGCAGCAACCCTGTTGTGAAGACCTCCCTTGTTGCGGAACACTTTTCGGATTATCCACGAAGTGGCGGATGAGCAGATTACAAGCAGAATATCCTTTCGTGACGAGCACCAGCCGTTCCAGAAATGTTCAAGGGCGGGGACAAAACCGGATTTTCCGGTATCCATGCTGGCAATCTCGTCTATGAAGATCACTTTCTTTCCCTCGCTCGAAGACTTTATCACCTCTTTTAGCTCATCGAAGGCTTCCAGCCAGTTCCTGGGAGTGTCGCAGACATGCCCGTAATCTTTCAGGGAGATCCTGAATGCTTCCAGTTGTTTCCGGCAAGACTTCTCCCCAAGGAGCCCCGAGTGTTGGAAGCAGAAACTGTCGTCAAAGGTCTCCCTTACAAGAAACGTCTTGCCGACCCTTCTGCGGCCATATACGACAACGAATTGGGAATATTCATCCTCATATGCCTTCCTGATTCGGTACTGCTCTTCTTCTCTTCCAATTAGCATCGCCTGAATTTTCATGCAATTTACGAATAAATCCCGAAATCTATTATTTTTGACCACATTTCGGGAATTATCCAACATGAGCCTTGATGACAATGCCGCTACGGTAGGCTTTTCTGGTAATCGGAGGGAGTCTGCCCGGTCTGTTTGCGGAAATATTTCGTGAAGACGGTGTGCGATGAGAATTCAAGTATTTCGCTGACCTGTAGCACCGTGTAGCGGTGGCTTGACAGGAGCTGCTTCGCCTTGTCCACCACGAAACTGTCAATGTGCTCGGAAGCGAACCTTCCGCTCACTTCCTTCACTATCCTTGGAAGGTATCTCTGGGTGACGCAGAGCCTGTCGGCATAGTATGCCATTCCTCTTTCCACGCCGCCGGTCGCCTTGAGCTCGTCCATGAACCCCTGGTAGAGATCCTGTTTTCGTGAGAAGTCGGTCTTGGTGACTTTAGTGCTTTTCGATTCCTGCATCTTGGCGCTGAAAACGATCATCGTAAGAGCCTGGACATAGCCGGTCATGACATCCGGAGTAAGCGGCGGGGAAGGATGCAACCCCAGCCTGTATCGCATAAGCCTGTAGATGGCGATGCATTCGCTTGTCATTGTTTCGTCAAGATGGCATGTGGGGTCGTGGGAGAGAGCCTCCATCAGCTCCTTTATCTGGAAGACGCTCCTGCTGGGGTGGTACGCGCTGTTTTCGATTGCGACATACATGAACCTCAGATTGTCGCTCACGCTCACAATTTCGCTTACATATCCTCCTGCTAACATTATCACATCACCTTTTGCAAGTTTGTGGACTTTCTGGCTTTCCTCGACAACGGCCTCTCCCTCGATGCAGAAGAAGAATACGGACATGGATTTGAGTTGTATCTGCATGCCGGTGAGGTCCGGCCTTGACGGTCCGTGAGGAGCTTCCCCTGAGTCCAGGTTGTCGTGGAGCACCAGGCTGTTGCCAAGGGCTGAAACCGAGCCCCTGGGAGGAGGAGCCCATGGGGATTTCCTGTCGCAGAAGGTCCTTGGCCTAAGGGATGTCACTAGCATAGGGCATGCCGACCTTGTGGAAAGCCCTGATGGAAGATGGAAGGCGTTCTTCCTTGGGTGCCGGCCCTACGCGGATGACTTCTACAACACCGGAAGGGAGACTTTCTGCGTTGATGTAGAGTGGAATGATGGATGGCCAAAGGCCGTAGTACCTGAACTGGTCCCAACCGTGCATGCCTTCTCCTATTGGAAGGAGTTTGACGGAAGCGCTCTTGGACCGGAGTGGCTGTACCTCCGCTCAAAGGAGGAGGACCCGACCCCTTTCTACCGGCAGCAGCACAAGAACTTCTCTGTCCATGCAACCCTTTCCAGGGGCTCCGACGGGGAGCTGCTCCTTTTCCAGAACGAGAATTACCTCATATCCTTTTCAAGGAAGGGTGGAGCCGTTTCGCTGACGAGAAAGGAAGGGGACAGCGAGTCTTCCTTCAGTGCAAGAGCTCCCCGTGGAAGGCTTGAGATGGAGGTGGCGGGCCGTGGCGGCATCTACACGTTCAGATACCGTAGACCCGGCGGAAGATGGAAGACCCTTTCAGGAGACATGGACGCAACCAACCTCTCGACACATAAGGCCGGCGGATACGTAGGAACCATGATAGGGCTCAGGAGCTATTGATTCCAGATGAACTGGATCCTTGGAGGAAATGAAAAGAAAGGCGGGGCCGTAAGCCGGTTTCTGTTTTTGAATCCGTCATTTATCTAACGCAACCTACCCCCCGGCAACGGGCGGGCAACCCTTGACTGCCGGTATATTTGGTCTTGCAGGACCCGGTGCCGTACCCGCGGCCTGTCGCCAGGGCGCGTCGTGGGCTCTTACCCCGCGTTTTCACCCTTGCCTCCGGGGCCCAAAGACCGGCGGAGGCGGTTGTTTTCTGCTACGGCTTGCATAAGATTGCTCCCATCTGCGATTTCCGCAGCGGGCTGCCCTTTCCTGTCCGGACTTTCCTCACCCTCCGCTCCCGGGGGAGCATGGGGCGCGACGGATCGTCCCACCTTTCATTCAAATAGGCTGCAAATGTACGAAATATTTTCTCTAACCGGTTTTTTTGACTAATTTTGTATCCCTGTTAGGAGATAGGTTATTTTATGGATTCACCAAAATATGTCTTTGTAACAGGTGGCGTGGCCTCTTCGCTAGGGAAGGGTATCATCGCCGCATCGCTTGCCAAACTGCTTCAGGCGCGTGGTCTTCGCGTCACCATCCAGAAATTCGACCCTTACATAAATGTCGACCCCGGAACGCTCAATCCTTACGAGCACGGAGAGTGCTACGTGACCGAGGACGGGGCCGAGACCGACCTTGACCTGGGACACTACGAAAGGTTCCTGGGTGTGCATACGTCCAAGGCGAACAACGTGACCACCGGAAAGATCTACTACACCGTGATAAACAAGGAACGCGAGGGCGCCTACCTTGGAAAGACGGTGCAGATCGTCCCCCACATAACGGACGAGATCAAAAGGAGGATGCTGCTACTTGGAAAGACCGGCAAGTGGGACATCATAGTGACGGAGGTCGGCGGAACCGTGGGAGACATGGAGAGCCAGCCTTTCGTTGAAGCAATAAGGCAGCTCCAGTGGGAGCTCCCGGACGAGGACCTCATATCCATACACCTCACCCTGGTACCCTATCTCAAGGCAGCCAAGGAACTCAAGACAAAGCCTACCCAGCACTCTGTACAGATGCTTCAGCAGGCTGGAGTGCATCCCGACATAATAGTGTGCAGGACTGAAAAGGAGCTTTCCGCCGACATCAGAAGGAAGGTCGCCCAATTCTGCAACGTAAAGCCAGGACACGTGATCCAGTCGATCGACGCCCCGTCCATATACCAGGTCCCCCTCAACATGGAGGCCGAGGGGCTCGACGAAATGGTCCTCGCGCACTTCGGGCTCAAGTGTCCCGAACCTGACTTCACGGCCCTCAAGGCTTTCCTCGATAGGCTATACCATCCAAAGCACGAGATAGACATAGCCCTTGTGGGCAAGTACGTCGAGCTTCAGGATGCATACAAGTCCATACTCGAGTCGTTCGTGCATGCAGGGGCCGCCAACCTCTGCCGTGTCAACGTCCATACGGTGCATTCTGAGAGCATAACGGAGGATACCCTGGAAGAGAAGCTCTCCGGCATGGACGGAATCCTTGTCGCCCCTGGATTCGGGGAGAGGGGGCTGGAAGGGAAGGTCCTTGCCTGCCGCTACGCCCGCGAAAACGGTGTTCCGTTCTTCGGGATCTGCCTTGGAATGCAGATGTGCGTAGTGGAGTTCGCCCGTGACGTCCTCGGACTCAAGGATGCCGCCTCGACCGAGGTAAACCCTTCCACCTCGAATCCTGTCATAGACCTCATGGAGGATCAGAAGAGCACCACCATAAAGGGTGGCACGATGAGGCTCGGAGCCTACAAGTGCGCCCTTGAGAAAGGCACCCTGGCGCACGACATATACGGAGAGGACGAAATATGGGAGCGTCACCGCCACCGCTACGAGTTCAACGGCGCCTACCTCGAAAGGATGGAGGAGGCTGGGCTGAAGGCATCCGGCCGCAACCCCGATACAGGGCTCGTGGAGATAGTGGAGCTTCCTTCCCACCCGTTCTTCATAGGAGTGCAGTTCCATCCCGAGTACAAGAGCACGCCCGAGAAGCCTCAGAAGATATTCGTCTCCTTTGTGAAGGCCGCTATGAAAAGAAGGGTCCAGACAAATGGCGGCGACGAGATCTCTTCGCAGAAGTAGCATCTGAACCTGTTTCCAAAAATGAAAGAAAAGCTTTTCCATATATTCTCGCGCATCATTCTTCTCTCCGCCATTGCCTTAATGGCGGCCGCC
>Ga0065708_1006473_pt1 | contig 182178 bp, 153 predicted proteins | sample Hoacrofraction12_2_FD_59095 | JGI IMG/M metagenome (GOLD analysis project Ga0065708, IMG submission 59095) | Hoatzin crop microbial communities from Cojedes, Venezuela, sample from fiber fraction 12 v1 | ecosystem: Host-associated > Birds > Digestive system > Esophagus > Crop | place... | reverse complement strand
CGGAACCGCTTGTACGGTGGTGTGAGAGGTCGGTAAACACGAAAATAGGAGATAAACACCTACAATTAGTGTTTACCTCCTACTCGATTGTTAGTTATAAACTAACGTCTTCCTCCCCCAGATGAGCCATGACTGCCTCCTCTAGATCCCGATGGTGCTCCACCACCTCTTGATCCTGAAAAGCTTCCGCTCCTATTGCCTCCTGACATAGAACTTCTTGCACCTGATGACATGGATCCCATTCTACTTCCGCTTGACATAGAACTTCTGGATCCGGACATAGAATTCATCCTGTTTCCACCCATCATGCTGCTTCTTGAACTTCCTGTCATTCCATTATTTCTTGATTGACCAAAAGAACTTGATCTCATACTACCATTTCTATTCATTGAACTTCTCGAAGAACCAACGTTGTTAGATCTTGAACCCATGCTATTTGACCTTTGACCATATCGGCTTGATTCCCCCATAGAATTCATTCCATTAACAGTAGACCGTGTACTACTTANGCGCCCTCTGCGTCCTGAAGTGTTTGATGAGTTTCTAGCATCACGTTGTATCGAATTTCTCACATTAGTGGATCCATTCCTACCAGACATATTTCTCTGTCCATTCATTCTTCTTCCTGTAGCCTCTCCTCTTGAGAAATTNCCATGTCTTCCAGTGTTAGCGAATCGTCTTTCAGTATAGCATCTTCCACCAGGATTAAAATCGCCCCTNTGCCATCCGTCTCTCATTCCAAATCCGCCATGTCCGAATGTTCTTCCATGGTACCAACTACCGCCGCCAAAATGTCTCCAGCAATGGTCTCCACGGTAATTCCAATAGAAGTCAGGNCGCCCGAAATAGAAGTATGTTCTTTGAGGGTAAATCGTATATATTCTAAAATGCCAGTACCCAGCATCCCAATATAATGGACGATAGAAATAATTTGCTGATAGATATAGTTGATACTGCCAGTCATAGAATATGTATTGTAGATCTAGGTTTCTTCTTGTCCAGTATGTNCCGAAGACATCGTCGTATGTATTCACACCCATGAGATAGTCGAGATTGACTTCGTATGCAGCCTCATACTGAGCATCAGTAAGATTTAGTTCGTAAGCCATCTTATCTGTAAGAAAGAGGGCTTGCTCACGTGCTTGCTCATAACTCATTGCATTAGCAGAAATGTTGCAAGCAATCATTGCTGTGAGGATGAATATAAACTTTTTCATAACTGTAATATTTAGATTGTTATACATCTTAANTAATTTTTCTATTGCAAAGGAAATCTTTTTTTTTCTGTATTGAAAAGGTTTTTCCCTAAATGGGTAGGGGAAAAACCCTATAAGTATTGAATATATNACNGAGGGTCATAAANNAGAAGCAGGAAAGTAGAATTAAAAATTCTTCTTTCCTGCTGGAGTGTCGGGGGATTGTGCATTGTCAGGTTATTAATAACTCTAATATACAATGTCGTGTCTCCATGGCACTCTGATTTGCGTTATTCACGGCCTCTATTACTAAGGTCGAATACTGACCAAAAACTCTCCCTTTTGATATTTTTATGTATTGTATCTATTCTTCATCACATCATTTATGTTTGATGTTTTTTCTAATTCAGACGCGAAGTTAGGAATTTTCTTTCAAATAAACAAATTTTTTAGCAAGAAAATGTAAATAAATCAATAAAAATGTATCAAGCTGTCTTTTCCGGTTTTAAAATACGTCATTTTTAGGATGAATATTTTAGCTAAAAATATTTGTTGGGATATGAAATAATGATTACCTTTGTCACTNCAAATATACATTTTNAGATTGGGAGATTATAACGAATAAATGTGATGAAAAAGATATTATTGTTCGCGGCCATGACNATATGTGTNATTAATGTTTTTGCAGATGACCATAATCTGTTAGANGGCATTATGTACAAAGGTGAGATGCAGTCATCTACATCTTTTGGTGATAATACTCCGTTGTGGTTGAACGCTAATAAGTATGGTTTGAGTTCTTTGGATAAATCGAACGGGTATTTAAGGGCGTCCTTGTCTAGACCCGAAATGATTGATCAGGATAGAAAATGGGGTATATCATACGGATTAGACATGGCTGTAGCCTATAACTATACTAGTTCATTTATNGTACAACAGGCTTTTGGTGAGGTTCGTTGGTTGAAGGGNACTCTCACCGTTGGNGCGAAAGAATANCCTTTAGAACTNAAGAANCANCAACTCAGTAGTGGTTCTCAAACTCTTGGCATAAATTCCCGTCCTGTTCCACAGGTTAGGTTAGCACTCCCTGATTATTGGACNATACCNGCATTAGGNTACCTGNTTTCATTGAAAGGTCATATNGCNTATGGAATGTTGACCGATGGACGTTGGCANCATAGTTTCGTGGGGGATAATGGNAAATGGGCAGATAAGACACTGTACCATAGTAAGGCCGGATATTTACGAATTGGTGATCCTGATCGATACCCTTTGTACTTTGAGGCAGGTATAGAGACGGCGTGTTTGTTTGGCGGAACTTTACATAATGTTACGACTAATAAAACTACAAGATCTTCTCTTTCTGCTCCCAAAGATTTAAAATCTTTCTGGAGTGCCCTAGTCTTTGCCGGGGATGATGTAGATGAAACAGATTATGCCAATGTNGCNGGAGATCAATTAGGTAGTTGGGTCGCAAGATTGTCATACGAGAATGATTATTATTACTTTGGTCTTTATTATGATCATTTCTTTGAAGATCATTCACAGGTAGCCTATTTTGATTATGACGGTTATGGGGTAGGTGAAGAGTGGAAGGTAAAGAAAGAAAATAAATATCACCTGTATAAGATGAAGGATATGATGTTGGGATTGGAGTTCCGCGTAAAGGATGCTACGTGGTTAAACAATGTTGTTTTCGAATATCTGTACACAAAATATCAGAGTGGTGCTATTTATCATGACCATACTTATAATATATCTGATCACATGGCAGGATTAGACAACTACTATAATCATTATCTNTATTCNGGTTGGACTCACTGGGGACAAGTAATGGGTAATCCTTTGTATTTGTCTCCGGTATATCAAGATGGAAAGTTATACGTTGGTAACAATCGTTTCGTTGCTTTTCATTTAGGTTTATCCGGAAATCCTGTAGATGAATTGTCATATCGTGTGTTAGCTACATGGCAGAAAGGATGGGGTACATACGAATCTCCGTATGTACCAAAGAGAACAGATGTTAGCGTAATGGCAGAAGCTTCTTACAATCTTCCTCCGACATTCCTTGATGGCGGATGGAATATAAAACTTGGTGTTGGTATGGACTCTGGAAAGATATATGGTGAGAACTGTGGCTTCCAACTTACAATCTCTAAGACAGGATGGCTAACAGGTAGAAAGAAATATGGAGAATATTAATAAAAGAAAAATGAATAGACTAATAGTATCGTTTGTAATAATATCCACATTGTTATTATCTTGTACTGTAGATAGGTCCAGAAATGGCAAGTTTGACGGTATGTGGCATATTACAAAGATAGAAGATATTGCAACAGGCAGCGTTACAGATCTTAGTAATGAATATTATTTTTGGAATGTTGATACTAAGTTGCTCGAGTTTAGAAACACTCAGAGTGTGGCTTCTCAACTTATAATGCGTTTTGAACTTAAAGATAATGTATTAACNCTTTCGGAAGTGCACATTTACGATAGAGCAGGAGGAGATCCCCTATTAACAGATACTACGCTTGTATATCCTTATGGAATGACAACAATACCTCAGTCTTTCTCCGTAAAAACGTTGCGATCTAGTGAGATGTACTTGGAATCTAGTGAAAAGAGAATCTTATTTGAGAAATATTAGAATGTCTTAGACAAAAACCTTTTCGCCTCTGGTGGATATAACAGAGTTTATTAGAACATTAAATATAATGTATAGGACGATATCTATAGCAAAGATTATTGATCCATAGAGAATATTCAACAGACCGAAATTTATAAATATATATACCATCGCCATAATTAAGATGGTTACAAGAGCTTGATGTTCACTCATTCCCGTTCTTATCAGTTTATGGTGTATGTGATTCTTATCTGCGTCAAAGATACCCCTATTATGTCTTATTCTTGCGATTGAAACTCTTATAACATCAAAAATAGGTATCAACAGCAGTGAAAAAGCTATGATAAGACCATCTTTTCTGTANGGCATGACGATGGGATTATCCATGGAGTATTTCACAAAGAGAAAGGACAATACGTAACCGAGGGTTAAACTACCTGCATCACCCATAAATATCTTTGTGTTGTTTTCGACTTTTCCCCAAATGTTGAAATAAGAATAGGCTACGAGTATTCCAATAAGACCCGAAATGAGAATACAATAGATCCATACTCTTTGTTGCATAAAAAGATAAAGGAATCCAGTTAGACTGATAATCGATAGACCTGCACAAAGCCCGTCGATACCATCAATCAGATTCATCGCATTTACAATAAACACGATGATAAAGACAGTTAGAGGCATGCCTATATATGGAGGAATCTCCCATATACCCAAGAAACCATATAGGTTATTTATATATAATCCAGCCAAAGGCAAGAAACAGGCTGCTATTATTTGCATAATAAACTTTGTCGTCGCTCTTATTCCAACAATATCATCAACCATACCTATTGAGTATATTATCAGACATCCGATGAGGAAATATATGCTCCATAAACTCATCACAATCTCTTCTCCTTGTTGTACGCGCATTACAACCATCGCAATAGAGAAAGCAATTAGCATTGATGGCAAGAAACTTATACCACCTAAACGTGGTACCAATGTTTTATGGACTTTTCTTAGATTAGGTATATCATAAATCCTGTGTTCCTTACAGAAATTAAGTATAATTGGTATAAATATAAATCCACATACAATACTCAATATAAAGGAGCCACAAATTAGGAGTATATATATATTCATAGACGCATCTCGTTTATTATATAACTCAATCAGATGGTATTTTATTGCATAAAATGAGAATATATTTTACGGGACACTTATATTTATATACTAAATAGAGGTAGTATATCACTCATACTCTTGATTTTTAGCATCTTATCATGCTCTTTTACTTCTTCAATCTTTTCTAATTGCCAGGTAACGTGAAAAGGTATATAAACTGCAGAAGAACCAATAGACAGTGCAGGTATAATATCACTTTTCATGGAGTTGCCAACCATGAGCAGTTCTTTAGGGGCGATGCTTAGATGCTCGCATAGCATACGATACTCCTTCTCGCTTTTGTTTGACGTTATTTCATAATATGAAAAATACTGTGACAGACCACTTCTTTTTAATTTGTTCTCTTGATCTTGTAATTCCCCTTTTGTAAAGACTACAATCTTCTTATCTGTATCTTGCAGTGCCTTTAAGGTAAACTCGACTCCGGGTAGTGGAGTCGCAGGTATCTGAAGTAACTCTTTACAAGATTTTAGCAGTTCTGTTAGTTGAGAATGCGTAATATTCCCTTTACCTACCCGTAATGCTGTTTCTATAATTGATATAGTAAAAGCCTTACTGCCATAGCCTAGGTCTTCCATATTAGCACTTTCCGTATTGAAAAGTTCTTTGGCAGGATTTTCGCAATATGGTTTAATTATATCATATAACCGATTCTCAACCTTTTCAAAGTATGATTGGCAGTCCCAAAGGGTATCATCAGCATCGAATGCTATTACTTTTATATTTTCGGGTTCTATCATCTATTTAAAATCTTTGTAATACATGAAACAACAACTGTTGTAATGCAAACAACAATTATATATGTTATAATAAAAAGGGGTATGTTATATTGGTTAAAATCACATATTTTTTTTATTGAGAGAGATACTAGATATGGGATACCTCCACACATAAAGTAATAGTATAGACTATTCCTGCCTATATAATTAATAAAGTTTATGCGTGATACATATTTGGATAGTAAAATGATAATCGGCATAAATAATAAAGAATCTGTGAAAAATAAGGCCCAATTAGAAATGTTTACATAGTACATCGTCATAGTCATCCCGTTATGATATTCGATAACCTTTATTATGCTAATCAATATACAGGACGTTATCGTAAGTATGTTACAGTATTTGTTATTTATTGTAATTTTTGATGAGAAATAGTTCCAGATCATGCCGATGCTGAAAAATACCATTGCTATAGGTATCACTGATAGTATACCTGGAAGTGTTACGTATACGGATATAATAAGGAAAGTGATGGATATGATAAAAAGAAGAAGTGCCGGTAGTTTAAAACGATTATAGATAATGGTAAATAGGAGTTCTATAACGATCAATGTTGATACGAACCAAGAGGCGTTACCTGATAATATCTCTAAGACATCGAAGTTCTCATTTCTTAGAAGAACTTTTATACCCATAATTATAGTGGTAAATACGAAATATGGTATTATTAGTCGTTTGAATATGGATGTGAGCCTTTTTTTGAAAGATATATCTCCTTTCAAAAAGAAGAGATACCCGGAAATAAGGAAGAAGGTAGCCAATGCATTATGAACATACATTTGATATGGAATAAGTACGTCATTGTTGTAGTATACATCCGTGTGGAAGAAGAGTATCATTAGCATGCATATACCCCTCAATGTATCTATCCATTCAATACGTCGATCATATTTTTTTTTTATCATTACTTCATTTATCGTGTGCAAAATTATTAAATATTTTGGATTTTGTCATCAATATTCTGATGATTTTTAATTGAATGATGATTTTTGTCTTTTTAGATACCAGGACGATTGTAATATCATCATTATTTAGTAACTTTGCAGTCCTACAGGTTTTAAATAAAGTCTATGATAAAGAAACACTACTTCTATCTGCTTATTTCTATGTTTATTGTGTTTTTACCACAATCCGTAAGTGCTGATTGTTTATTATTTGATAATGGAAAAACGAAATATAGAATAGTAGTTTCTTCAGACGCATCAACATCAGAGAAGGCTGCGGCAAAAGAGCTGCAGGGCTACATAAGCAAAATAGGAGGGGTTGTGCTTCCTGTTGTAAATGTTCCTACTTCTTCGAATCCTTGTATATATGTTGGGTATAATAGTTCTAGGGTAAATGACGCTTCTTTAAAAAGGTATGATGATTTAGACGAAGGATTTACTTATCAAACGAAAGGGGAAAATATTTACATTTATGGAGGCAGAAAAATGGGAACAGCGTATGGAGTTTTTTCCTTATTGGAACAACAATTAGGTGTACACTGGTTTTCCAATGATTATACATATATTCCAACGTATAAATCTTTTGTTCTTCAAGATGTGGATCATTCGGAAGTCCCTGCTTTTCGTTCACGACACGTGCTATATTATCAGTTCCAACAAAATTTAGAATTGAATGTACATAATAAACTCAATACACATTTGGGCACTATGTATGATAAAAGAGGTAATTATAGTATGTTGTCTTCAATATGGGAGACGCATACCTTTAATCTACTCATACCTGAAGATAAGTATTTCAAGAAACATCCTGAATATTTTAGTCTAAGAAAGGGTAAACGTATAAAGGGGGGACAATTGTGTTTATCAAATACAGAAGTAATTAGGACTCTAAAAGAGGCCATAATAAAGGTAATAAAAAATAATCCAGGTTATTTTGCATATAGTATATCGCAAAATGATAATTATAATTTTTGTGAATGCACAAAATGTCAAGAAATAGAACATAAATATGGAGGACATTCAGGGTTACTTATATGGGCGATAAATCAAATTGCTGACTATGTGAAAGGCATTTATCCTGATGTAAAAATTTGTACTTTTGCTTACCAATATACGAGAAACGCGCCCGAAAATATTAAACCAAGAGATAATGTAATGGTAAGATTGTGTGATATAGAATGTTGTATCGCTCATCCCTTAAATTCTTCTGAAAATAGTTCTTTTATGACAGATTTACGAAATTGGTGTAAAATGACGGAATCTATTTATATATGGGATTATGTAACAGGTTTTGTAGAGATGATGACACCATCTCCTTGTCTTGATGCCATATCTGAAGATATAAGAATGTATGATAATATGGGAGTATATGGAATTATGGAGGAAGGGCAATATATATCAAATGGTGGAGAGTTTGCAGAGTTGAAACAATGGGTTCTCGCAAAATTACTATGGAATCCTTATCAGAATGTGGATTCATTGGTTGATGTTTTTATAAATCACTATTATGGCAATGCTAGTAAAGATATTAAAACTTTTTATGAGTTATATAATTCTTTAATAAAATCAAATACTCATTATAAGTGTAATATAACCCATGACCATGAAATGTTTTCAGACAGGTTCGTTAATAAGTCGCAACAATTGTTGGATAATGCATACAAAAAATTAGAAAAGGATAAAGCTCTGCAATTACATGTAGAAGATTTACGTTGTGGTATACTTTTCCTAAAAACTATGAGAAATTTTGCTAGTACATACGTAAATGGTGATTATAGAAACTTGAAGGAATATTTGTATAAACGTTCTATCAGATTAAGCGAGGGTAAATCAAATGAAGATGTTTTTAAAAGTCTAGAGTATCAGTGACTGATAAAATTTCTATTATCTGTAATAATCATTTTGTTAATCTTGTATGTAATACATAAAAAGAAATTGTAATGAAGATATCTGTTATAACAGTGACATATAATAGTGAAAAAACTTTAGGACAGACAATAGAATCCGTCTTGTCACAGGATTACTCCGATTATGAATACATCGTTGTGGATGGCGGATCCAATGATTCTACCATAGATGTCATTTCAAAATATTCTAATATTTTTAATGGTAAATTAAAGTATATTTCAGAAAGAGATAACGGTTTATATGATGCCATGAATAAAGGTATTAATATGGCAACAGGAGATGTTGTAGGGATGTTGAATTCAGATGATTACTATACTTCAAATGATATTCTGTCTACCATTGCTCATCACTTTTCAAACGATATTAGTTTGGATGCCGTGTATGCAGATGTACACTATATAAAAGACTCCAATCCGAATAAATGTGTACGGTATTATTCTTCCCGATTTTTTAGACCTTTTTTTTTAAGACTAGGATTTATGCCGGCTCATCCTTCTTTTTATGCTAGGAGAAATATATATGATAAGGTGGGAGGATATAAGTTAGATTACAGGATAGGTGCAGATTATGAAATGATGGTTCGAATGTATTATGGAGCAAATATAAAGTCTGAGTACATAAACAAGGATTTTGTAACAATGCGTATGGGAGGTCTGAGCACGAAAAATATCAACAGTATTGTCACCTTAATAAAGGAGGATGTAAGAGCCTGCAAGGAAAATGGTGTTTATACAAACTATTTCATGATATGTATGAAATTTATTTACAAATTCTTTAGCTTAAGAATATAATCTTCTGATAAAAAGATTCTTTAATATTTTCCATCTGAATGAAATTTGTTGACATAATGAATAATTACTTTTATTTGCGGTAGAGGACGCATTATCTCCATGCCTACAGAAAAGTATAAGCTTCTCGTCAATAAATTTTATGTTGTAGAAAAATGCGGCAACGTTACCAATCCAAATATCATGCATCGGTATGTCAGAGGGGAAGGGTAGAGCCTTTTCTATGACATGTCGTTTACAGGCCATACAACATCCAAGATAGAAATTATGTATAAAAAGGTTGTAGAATTTACCCGTTCTCATTCCAACTCTTTTGTAAAAAGACTCATCAAGAGGTTGAAGATTTCCATCAACTGGTATATTATCACTTATGACACAATCATAATTTTTTAAGTATTGCATCATGATTTTTACCTTATCTGGTAACCATTTATCATCCTGATCAGAAAGGAAAATATAATCCCCTTTCGCATTTTTTAGAGCATTCTCAAAGTTCATTATTGCTCCTACATGATGATTGTTAAGTATAGTAATGCGATGATCGCCGAATGAATTTATGATGGATATTGTGTTATCAGAAGAACCATCGTCAGATATTATTACCTCATCCTTTTCTGATAGTTGCAAAAGGATAGATTCTAACTGTGATGCGATGTATTTACCTCCATTGTATGTTGCAATGCAAACAGATATCATATTAATTTGTATTTTATCATTAATTTAATGAACTTCAGAGATTTCGTCCTGACCGTAAGAGCTATGGTATGTTTTATTACAAACAAAATTACACCTTTTAATGTGCGTCTTGACTCTTTTGCTCCTTCAAGGTAAATTTTGTATCTTGCATATAAATTTTCGACATCCTTCTCATCGTTGGAGAAATTTTGTATGGCAACGCTATCTAATAATAGAAAAGATTCTTTTTCAAATCTTTTCCTGGAGAAGAATTCATAATCAGCGAAATCTAATTTTATTTTTTCGTTGTATCCCCCAGCATTATCAAATATATCTAGCGAGACGCAGGTTCCGCTATTTATTGGTTTATACTGTTTAAGTTTATAGATTCCACTCTCTAACCTTGGTGTTTTAACAGAAAAGATGTTTAACTGAGATGGAGAGAAGGGCTTGTCATTGCAGATTACTTGTGCAGCAAATACATTTATTTGGGGATTAGTTTTTATAGCTTCCGATAGCGTTTCTATATATTGAGAATCAAATAGAGTGTCTTGATCTAGCAGCAATAGAAAGTCTGCATTTATTTCTCTTGCGTATAGATAACCGGCATTATAGGCTGCGGAGACACCTCCATTAGATTTGTCGTGGATATACCTTATATTATCATTTGCATTATGTAAATCACTATTTATGTCAGATGGAGAATTGTCATACACGAATATATGTAACATCTTATAATGTTGTAACAATGATCTGTACACAATACAATTCTCATATCTAATATTATATAAGACAACCACAGGTAAAATTTTATTCGAGATATTTTCCATTTTCTTTACTTTCATGTCATTTATCTTATAGTTGTGATATATCTAACAAATCATTGTAGAAAATATTTATGGCGAATAAAATACAACCAATGGCTATCACTATTGACCTAGCTAACAGATTAGGTTTTATTGTATAATATATATTTGTAAATAAGATAATATCTACGATGCCAAATATTTCGCTTAATCTGAAGGCAAAAACTGGCAGTGGAGATAGTATTACATACAATGCGATGGATATCCCCATCATCTTAAGCATTATAGGAAGATTCTTATTGTATTTATATACAGTATCATACATAACCAAAAGATAAACGAATATGATATTTTTTACGACGAAAACAAGGTTAAATACGTTTATCTCGTCTCCTAAAATACCTTTGTCCTTAAGATTTTGATATAATTCAATCTTGTCTTCGATATAGGGTAGGGGAATTGACGTGATTATATTTATGTTTGCAAAGTACATTCCATAAGAAATAGGGATTATTGATAAGAGGACAATTTTCCATCTTTTGCTCAGGGTCTTGTTACTCAGTAATAACAGGGGAAATAAAACAATTGTTGAATAGTGAAATAAAACGGCACATAACCAGAGTAATAAAACTCTTTTAGTATTTCCTTCTGTCAGGTATTTTATTGAAATAAGAAACATACCACAAGCTACACCAGACCTGATTTGTGTCATCTCATGTAATAAGTAGTAATTTCCAAAATATATTACAAGAGGTAGAAACAGAGTAGGGGATAAAAGTTTAATTCCATAAAGTTTAAGTCCAACCCCCATAAATGCATATACAATTAATATCGATTGGGCATTATCTGTAAAGTTATTTAGAAAACGAGCTAATAATAGGTAAGAGTATTCTACTGCTATTTCATATATTTCATCGTCGTAATGGAGGAAAGTCTGTTCATAGTTTTCAGAATCATTATCTATACCAATGGGACGCAATCCACAAGTAATTGCAAGAAGTAATCCTATGAAAACATAGACTCGCATTTTCTTGTCACCCATTTCGTCCTCGAAAAAGGCTGATAGTATGATAAGAAATAGTATTATGAATAATATTATTAGCATATTTTATTTATTCCATATACCAACGGCAGTATTGTTGGATATTTTATGGTATTGAATAATGTTTGTAATCATACACATCATTGTAACGGAGATAAGTGCGACTAAAACACCATAAATATTCCATAGGCGTATCAGTGCTATACATAGAGGGATGAATATTATAGTTTGAACCAATGTAACAATCGTTATTAATCGAATTTTGCCTATTCCGAAAATAATATTGGAGAAACATGTACTTACAACAAGTACTAGAATGTATACGCTAGTAAGTATAGACAGCAGTGTCGGTATAAATACACTTTCACCGATCCATAGACTGTAAAAAATCTTAGAAAATAGCACCATGCAAAATAAGAGTATAGCGCACCCAACTAATATGATGTTACTTTTTTTTACGGCCTTTTTTATCCATGTCCAATCTCCTTTTGTATAAGCATCTGTGGTCGCACTCCACAAGGGGGACGATATGATTGCGAAAATCATTAATACTATACTAAAATATCTGTACGCAAGTTGGTATGGTGTAACCTCTGTAGGCGATATTTCTTTTGAAATTATCATATTAGACGAAACCATTAGTACAAGTGTCGATATTTGGCATATAAAAAATTCGATACCTAAGCCCAATAGGTCTTTTACTTTGTTCCTGTCAAAGAATCTTGGTGATGGACATAAATGAGTATATTTAATATAAAATGTGACAATAAAAGCTATAGTGTAGGATATTAACGGTGCAATTGTATAGGCTATCGCCACTAATGTTAAACTATCTCGATGAAAATTAGAAATAATATATACAAATATTAGAGATAAGGTCTGACCAATTACAATTATTAAATTATTTATGGCTGGCAATTGTAGTGCTAAATATACATTACCTACTATTTTTAGAATAAAGTTTGTCCCTACAATAGTAAGAACAGAATATAGCATAATGTCTATATTAGAAACGTCTTCTCTCCTAATGTTTAATAGATTATGAACATCTACATTGTATATAAATAGAAATGTAAAAGATAATAAAATTACAATGATAAATATCAACATGAAAAATGTTGTACTAACATCTTTCCGTGCATTATCATAGTCCTTTTTTGCCATATCTTCCGCTAACTTGTTTCTCATTCCGTTACCTAAACCAATATCAAAAGAGTCAATACCAACAAGGATTGAATTTATTGTCAACCATATCCCATATTCGTATTGATTTAAACATAATAAAGTTATAGGCACAATCAGAAATTGTATAATACAACTCCAACCTTTGATTATAAGAGATCCTATAATGTTTTTCCTAATGAGTATACTACGCTCATCTCCTTTAAGAATCTTTTCTGTAAACATATAGTGTAGTACAAATAAATGTAATAAAAACTACAACTATTACAAATATCATCCTTTTAGGACCGTCTGGTTTTACAGGAATTGATGCAGATTGAATTGTTGTAAAGACAGGCGTTTGTTCTTGAACTTTTGCCTTGGCTGCTTGTAATTGTAAACTTACTGCACTCAAACTATTAAACTGCAGTTGCAAATCGTTTTCTAAGTCTTCTAACTTAGCTTTGTAACTAGGTAGATTTACATCATAGTTCGCATCTGAAAAAACACCATATTGTCTTCTACCTTTTTCATATTTACTCTTAATGTCATCATAGAGCTTTTGAGTGTATTCAAGGTCATTCCTGGCTTTATTCGTTCTGTAGTCTGTAATGAACTTTTGTAATTTGACTTTTACTGTATCTGCCATCGTTGCACAGATTTGTGGATCTTGATCTTCTACAGTAATGGTTATAACATCCGTCTTTTTATCAACGTCGCAATCTATTATAGAGTTGATTTTTTTAGTTATAGCTTTTTGCTCTTTTGTTAACCTGAAAGGATTCGCACCTTTTTTTGCATCAAAAGGAGCTTCCTTGTCTTTAAATAAATTTTTTATCTTACCAATAATAAGATCCCACCATGCGAATTTCTGCTTGTCGTGTAGATATGTATAATAATTTGTATCTATCTTGCCATCAATAGACTTAACGTTTACTGTAAAGAGACTAACGACAAAGTCTGTAGATTCTAAAAGATCTGGATACAATTCTGGTGATATAGCATCACTGCTACTCATTATTTTACTACTCAGATTCATGCCAAAAGCTGATGCAAGTGAACTGACAGACCCTAATCCTCCTAAACTTGGAGATTGTGACTCGGGGGCTAACATTACGTCACATTTATAGTATCTTGGTATGCAAATAATGAATAATGACGATAACACCAATGCTATTGGTAGTGTGTAGAGATAATATCTTTTATGTTTCTTGATCTTTTTTATTATCTCACCGAAATCAACTTCTTTAACACTTTCTTTTATATCTTCCATTTTGGGGGATTTATTATTTCAATAAATTAGCTACGGTAGCAATCATTACTCCTAAAGACGAAACCGACGACGCTATCGCTAGGTTCTGTGTCAGTTTAGATGCGTCTTTTTTCGGTTTAGACGGTACAACTATTTCGCATCCAGGCATGACTTTGCTACCCGTGTTAGCCTTTGCTACAGAGCCATTCTTATAAATGATATAAGTATTGCTTCTCTTCGCTTGTGTACTATAACCGCCAGCTTGATTAATATAATATTTTACGCCTTTACCTTTTTTGAAGGATACAGTGTTGGGATACATAACCTCACCATTTATCTTCACCGTAGCGTCATATACAGGAACAATGACCATATCCCCATCACGCAATACGATGTCTTCTGGGCCACCAGGATTTGCCAATGCTTTGTCAAGTTCAATACCGACAGGGTAGGTGTCGTCAATATTTATCCTAATTTCGTTTTCACTCTTTCCCGTAGCTTTCATCTCTGTACGTAAAAGTTTGTTTAGTTGCTCACGCTCTGTGTCGGTGAGTACACGTTCTAGTCTGGCACCTTCTATGTATGCTCGTGCATTTGGACCACCAGCCGCATTTAGAACATCAGACAAACGTGTCTCACGTTTGTTTAAGGTGTATTCTCCTGCATACATGACTTCTCCCATAACCATTATCTTTTGTGGATCAGTGTACCCTGGACTCTTTCTGACATACACTTCGTCGAAGGGCATGAGGATAAATCCTTGTTCACCGTCAACAACAAAACCATCTTTCAGTTTCAACGTATAATGTTTTGAAATGATGCTATCAACAGTAGTGGCTTTAGGGTCATATACACGTCTAGAAACATCAATTCTCATCGTTGAAGCCGACTCTTTCAAACCGCCAGCTTGTAGAATAAAATCTTCAACGGATTCATTCTCTGCATATTTGTATATACCAGGGTACATAACATCACCATGAATGGCAATTGTCCGCTCTTCTATAATTTCGTGTTTTGTCGGTACGAAAATAACATCGTTCTCCATAAGAGGAACATCAGCTGCAGTACTATCCATAATGCCTTTCAGGTCTAGTGGAATAACCTTCAGCGTACGATCTTCGTTCATTCTGTGCATTACCGCACGATTGGTAAAGGCATCCTCTCTGACACCGTCAGCATAGTTCAGAAGGGAACGTACCGTTGTAATCTCACCTCCTAACTGATATAAACCTGGTCGGAACACAGCACCTCTGATTTCTACGGTATTTGAATATCTTTTAATTACGGAGTCAACGGCCACGGAGTCTCCGTCTGCAACGTGAAATGACGGCATGTCAAATTCGTTAACGTTGAATACGGCATAGTCTTTACCTGTTTTACGCAGTACTCGGACTGTTTTTTTGTAAGCATCTCCTGCAAAACCACCTGCATATTTGAGCAGAGTCTGTAAACTTTCTGTCTTTTTCATCTCGTAATACATTGGGCGTTTTACTTTACCCGTAATGTTTACTAAACAATCGTAAGGACCGACGACAATGACGTCATTATCGTGAAGTTTCACATTTCCGGAAAGTTTACCGTTGAGAATATAATCNTATATNTCAACNACACTNATNAGTTTATTATTTCTATATACNTTGATGTTTCTCAATGNTCCTAANTNNCCTATACCTCCTGNCATATATAATGCATGAAAAACTGTTGCAAAAGCAGAAACTGTATATGTGCCAGGAGTCTCNACTTCGCCCATTACGTTTACCATGATAGTACGTGTTTCACCGACAGTGAGTTTTACCTTTGAACTACTATACCGTTTGCCTAACGTTGTGCGCAGGCGTGCATTAGCTTGACTTACTGTAAGACCACTTATTTTTATTGGTCCGAAATCCTCAATAACGATTTCTCCGTCAGGACTAATCGTACATTCTTCACTACGTTGAGACGCTCCGTATATATCAATGTAAACGACATCTCCAGGACCCAGAACATAATTTTCTGGTGCTGCCATATTTAGGTTGGGTTCGAAAGAGAGTTCATCGTTAGAGAAGATATCTTGTCCAAAGACCTTTTTATGCATTTTTTGTTCAATTTTCATACCTNATGGCATTTCTTTTNGCAAGTATAGAATCNGGCATNAAACCGTTCAACTCATCAAGCATAATCTTCATTTCTGCTTCGGTCATATCCCTGTCGTATTTGTTCTTCTCTTCTAAATCTAGATTGCCCTTCTTATACCTATTTGAAAGCTTTTCATTTTTCTTCATGCGATAGGCTGAATATTCATCGTTGTCAGAATTACCACTAGTATAGTCGTCGTAGCTCTTATTTTTTCCATATCTTGAAGAACCAGAACTAGTCTTACTGTCTCTACTTTTTGATATAGCAGAACGGCTACTTCCTCCCATACCATTTATGCTGGATTCCTTACCCGTCGCAGCTTCATATTTCTTTCTCAGTTGTCGAATCTTGTCTACTGTCACACCATTTTGCATCAGTTTCATTACGATCTGAGCCTGAGATGTACCGGCCTTTTGTTCTTTCTGTACGAACCTAATTATTTGGTCGTCAGACATATTCTGTGCGCAAACAAACGTACAAAAAGAGAAAAAGATTAATGATAAAAGAAAAATACGTTTCATTTATATTGTTTTTTTATTTCATATTTTTTTTCCGTGCATAATAGAAGTTACCGTATCGTACATGGTCCTAATATCCATGGCGATCGTTCTATTCCTGAGGTATATAATGTCCATTTTTAGTCGTTTCAGCATCTTATCCATCGTATCTGTATAACCATTGTACAATGTCGCTTCACTTGTTAATCCTGGACGCATCTCGTAGATTAATTCATAGTCGTGGTCATACTGCATAATCTTATCGATAAAGAATTTGCGTTCTGGTCGTGGCCCCACGAAAGACATTTCGCCTTTGAGGATGTTCCATAGTTGAGGAAGTTCATCTAAGTGATAACGTCTTAAAAACCGTTGTATCCCTGTAGCTTGAGTCTCATCAATAGTAGGATGGAGCAGAGGTTCTTTGTCTTCTACGCCATTGTTTAAAGTTCTATACTTATACAGCAGAAAAGGTTTACCATGGAAACCGATTCTCTCCTGTTTAAAGATAACTGGTCTGCCACTTGTTGTTAATAGAATTACGTATAATAAAGTAAAAACCGGTAACAAGACAATCAACAACAATGTGCTTATGATAATATCAAATACCCTCTTCAGAAAAAGCTGAAAAGGTCCCATGTTGTCTATCCTTGAATGCCGATATGCGATATTACTCATCTATAGATACAGTCCTGTTATACAATATAACGTGAAAAGTGCGCTTTTATTGTAGGGGCTCACCTCCATTAGAGCACCTTTTCTCATTTCAAGTTGCAAAGTTACTCAAAAAAATGCAAATATTCCTCGTTTATAGATGATTAAAGTATTTATATGTCAAGATAATTACCTATAACGAAGTCGCATAATGGTTTTAGAGCATCAGACGGATTTGTCGTAGCAAGACCGATAGTCATCATTTTTGCCGATTTACCCGATTTAATTCCATTAAAGCTATCTTCAAAAACTACGCATTCATCGGGTTTTAATCCGAAATATGTCGCTGCCGTAAGGTAACAGTCTGGTGAGGGCTTAGATTCTTTAAAATCTTCAGAGGTTAATATAACATCGAACAACTGCTTAAATTCTGGATGTTGTCTGTATACACTTTCCATCTTGATTTTATTGCTACTTGTGACAATTGCGGTTCTTAAACCAAGACTTTTAATTCTTATTATAAAATCCTGTAATCCAGGAATATATTCAAAGTGCATATTCTTTTCAAACTCGTTTAACCTATCGGTAATTAATGGTTGCTCTTTTTTAAGTTCACCATTAAAATATTTATCATAGATTTGTGATAAGGTCTGTCCTTTTATATCGTTTTCTAATCCTGGCATGTCTGGATGATATTTCTTGCATTGACCACCCCAGAATATGGTATATTGCGGTTCTGTATCGAAGACGACCCCGTCTAAATCAAAGAAAAATCCTTTTTTTCCTTCAAAGTCTATCATTTTGTATCTCCTTAATATTTTACATAAAAATACCCAAACTTACATTGTCGTAAATTTGGGAATATAACACGCTTATGTGATGTGGAGCTGGAGGGAGTCGAACCCTCGTCCAAACAAGGAAACCATACGCTTTCTACACGCTTATTTCAGACTTTGATTTTCGAGCCGCAGCAAGACCTGAACCACCAACTGCAACCTTATCCTCTAAAATTTCACTTGTCTAACGGGGCTTAAACAAGCTATCTCCGATTTGTCTAGCACCGCTTGACCAAAGCACTTCGGAAAAAGAGTCTTTGAGCGATGTCTCGTTCTATCACCTAGTGACAGAATAAAGCCAGTAATCTACTGTACTTCGATTAGGCAGCGAGAGCGTAAGTATTTTCGCCAATTAATTGTCGTTCACTCAGATTTAGGAGCTAGCCAACGAGGCTCCGCGTGCTTACGTACCATCTCGTCTTGCTGTCAAATCCAAACAACCCCATGTTGATTGTATCCTTCTAAAGACTAAATGTGAAGATATTGCTACCTCTGTAGCTCCTATTCTTCTTTCGTCCGTAATCGGCGACAAAGGTACTGTAAAAAAGCATAACTTCCAAATTTTTTGGTAGATTTATTCTTATTTTACATGCTTTTTACCATTTATGATATATATTCCCTTGTATGGAATTCCTTTTATTATCCTTCCCGATATGTCATATATTGTTTCGTTCTTTAATCTTGCGTCTTTTTGTTCTGATATTTCTTTTATGCCAGTAGAACTGTCGTATGCATTAAAATATGTGTCAAGATAGTCTATCCTTTTGTATATCCAGTCTTTTATGAAATCTCTTTCTGAACTAAGATCGAGTACATTGCCTGCAAGGTCTTCGTCACCGCTCCATTTTTCTTCCTCTCTTTCTGTTGCTCCAGCCTCATCTAACATGTTATAATAAAGACTGAATCTGTTATATATACTGTCTGGGGTCAGTACATCTTGTCTTAGTTCGATATATCTGTTATATATAGCTTGGCGGTATTTCGTGTTATTGTTTATTCTTTTCAGCAGATATAGATTATTCCATTCCGTCATATAATCCTTGTCAGGCCCTAGACTCACAGGATGAATATCTGCTGGGTTATATGTTTGTCCGAAAGTACAGTCTAGATCCCATACAGCAGGTATAAGACGTCTGTCTTTCGTCTGATCGTAGCATCCCCAAAACATATTTTTTCCACAGTTGTCAATAGCAAAAGTAACATTAAGGAATATGAGATAATCTATTACCAATGGCATGTCAAAATAGCTTTCTACAGAATCAGCAAAGATTTCGTCGGAGCTAGTACAGACAAAATTTACGGCATTGTAGATGGTATGCCAGTCTGTGGGGCAAACTTCATCTATATCTGGATACATCAACTTTATGCCATCCCAGATATAAGAACTGTCATTATATTCTTTAATACCGTAATTCATCATTGTTGAATTGCTCCATGTCATTCCTTTCCACAGCATGCCTCGGAAGATATTATTTTTGTATTTCTTAAGTTTCATCTGTTTACGGTCAACAGTCTCACCAAAGGCGTAAATACCTCTGTATTCGTCATTTATGTAAAGTTCTACCAGACGCGATCTAGCGCCCGTTAGAGCTTCAGGTTCTTTATTTATGTAATAAGGCTTCTGTGACATATCAAGCCAAAGTTCCGTTGATACTAGGTTTCTTATTCTAGAATAGTCAGTAAGAGCACCGTTAAGGATCCAATGGTTGTCACTTCTTAAAGAGAAAAATGACCTATTCTGTTTTTCTCCGTTTTCGTCTATAAATTTTATATTATAGTTACGCTTGTGTTTATCTCCTGAGTTCGTTAATCCACCTCGCCATTTGACTTTCGCTGTCATTTGAGGCATAGTGTCACCTTCATTAATTACCTGCACTATGGCATCAGAGTATTCCATACCGAATGTACCAGTCAATTTCACTACGGGTATTATTGTAATAAGCAGTGATAATATTATATTCATAGTCATTTATTATGAAGGTAACTGTTTTTACACTTTACCAACCCTAAAAACAAGAAGAAGTGCCAACACGACACTTCTTCCTTGTAATATTCTATCTTTAAGATTTATTTCCTAATGAGATTAACGATCCATATAAGTATGACAGCACCGATGACAGCCGTCACGATTGAACCAATTATGCCACCCCATGCTACTCCGAACCAACTAAGGACGTTACCACCGATGAAACCACCGATAAGACCAATGATAATGTTCCATAATAGACCACCTTTGCTTTTAGGTACGATGAAACCTGCTAACCAACCGGCTACGGCTCCAATTAGTAATGTAATAATAATTTCCATAATCGTTAATATTAAAAATAATAATATTTCTGCGCAATTTACGACTTTTTTTTATTTTTTCCAAGCGAAATGTGAAAAAGTTATCTTTTTTCTTCTTTTTTAGACTGCTTTTTCTTCTTATTTTTCCTCTTGAAAAGATCCTTAAACTTAGTAAAATCCTTTTTTATGATTAAACCGATACCCTGAGTGTTTAAGGTCGATTTTGTGAAATAACGGTCGTTAGTCTGGTTGTAAACCTTTAATGCCAATGACCCGGATGGGGTTAGGAGATATTTAATGTCGAAATCGCCTATGAAGGTCTGATTGTCCTTAACTTGACTGTCTTTATAGCCAAACTGTCCATTTATTAACAGTCGGTTATTCAACATTCTTCCTGTTACCAAGCCCTCATATTCTGCATTCTTCCAACCTTCCGTACCCGTAATGATGTTGGCTCCGAAATTCCAATTATTATCGTTGACAACAGAAGATAATACATTATTTATCTGCGAACTCAGTGCGCCAGAGAATATACTCTGCATGGTTCGTGTAGTCTGACTATATTCGCTATTTGAAGAACCTGTGACAGAAGAGGAGTTATTAACACCACTAGTGTAAAAACGACCTAAGGCAAGTAGGTATATAACCTGTTGATTCATATCTTCCCTGCTGTTTATTATCGATTTTACCATCTGCTGCTCGTCACTGTTGACAGTAGGTAGCTCAAGGTCAAAATTAACTACAGGTTGTTTAACCTTTCCGCCAATATTCATAAGGCAGTTAACCCTTATCGTGCTTCTTGAAAAGTTGCTACTCGCATCGAGATCTGATAACGAAACACCGTTTACCGTGTATAGAGCCTTTAGATTTAAATCAGCATTATACGGTTCTCCTCCAAAAATAATGGAACCATTGGGTTGGAATGTGAAATCCTTTTTTATGATATTCTGTATCGTTAGTTTATATATACCATGATCTACGGAATATGTACCAAATAGATCAAGAGCACCTTTGTTGTAGTAAGCTCCTCGTATAACACCATCTCCATTGAGTATAATATGGTCATTGGTACTCTTATCCATAAGAACCTTTATTGATGCATCTTGATTGCAGTTTATCAACATGTTCATATAAAGATTACTAGGCATATCAGCTTCATTATGTGTTGGCGGCGTCCCATTTAGCGTATCTTTGGAGATATTCCATCTAAGGTAGCCGTTTTGTGTTGATGTACTGTTGTTTGAGGCGTCGTAAGCAAACAAAGTGTTCTTTCTAGGAGTAGCCTCAATGTCTATAATGATATCGCCACCATATTTCTGTTTTATGCTAGCAGTACCATCTGCATAAATAGTTCCACAGATAACACCGTCTCCGAAATCATCAAAGTTGTAACAGAGCAGATTCTCTGCCTGAAATCCTAAATCATACGAGATTTTCGTTAGATGCTTGTGAAAAACATCTCCGGTAATGAGTCCTGCACTGCCGAATTTGTCATAGAAAGCCTGATTTTCTATGTGCATATCGTCTTCTGTCAGTGTAATGGTATCTCTTTTGAGGGTGTAAGTCGTTCCAAGTGGTTTTATTTTTACGTCACCGCTGACTTCCACTTGGCCAACCAACTGTAGTCTATTAAGAGGACCTACGAGGTTTACAGAACCGAAGATGTCCGCATCTATATAATCCATGAAACTCTTACAGAAACTATGTAGGAATTCAGCGTTGGTTCCCTTTGCATCTATGGATAAGTCCATATAGTTGCGACGAGGTGAGACGTAACCGTGTATCAACGTTTGTGATGTAAGCGATTCGTCTGCATGGGCGGAAATATTTATTTGTTCATCAGAAGGATTATATTCTGCATGCGCATAGAGTGTTCCCATATTTCCTTCTTGAAACTGAAATTTATCTACCTGTATGTCGGCCGATAGTTGAGGCGCGGCGAATACAGAACTCACAGTCGCTTTTCCTGTGGCCAAACCATCAAATTTTACAGAATGGAAATTTACCAGATCCATTATATAGGATACATTAACCTGATTTAGGTCGACATCTATTTTGTCTTCTACGCTTTTGGTTGCCTTACCGGACGCATAAATATGTTGATCGCCGTGACTAATTTTGAAATTTTTAACTTCAAGATTGTTTTTCGTGTAGATTATTTCTGATGGGTGTATGACCCATAGACTATCTCTGTGTATAACCTCTGAGGGGGATAAAGATACGTCTACGGCAGTTTTTCCTTCTGCCGTTTTAACGAATGTCGTGTTACAGTTAAGATTTCCTTCTATCTTATCACTGCCCTTATCGTTGTTGGTCCACGATAGTCGAGATATTATACTATTATCTACGATGTCAGACAGTAATTTTGCCGATAAAATCGTGCCGTTGTCGTTAGGTCTGTCTATCTCTGCTTCTACCATCAATGTGTCAGTATTGGTGTTGATATCTATATTGATGTTTCTATAGTTATTACCACCATACTCTATATCATCTGCTTTTGCTTTTAAGAAGAAAGATCTATCTCTATCAGATATCACTCCATCAATCGTTATAGGTTTTCTGTTTTTTAACGGAATGTCGGTAAACAGACTTAACCATTCTGTTTTATTGATTGTTGCTGTAAGTGTAAAATCGTTGTCTTCAACGTTTTTGACTCGTGACAATCCTGGCATGGTGGGGATTCTTGAAGCCATGATATTCGTCATGCTTTGTAATATCGTAGAGTAGTTAAACTGTCCGTTGACATCCAATTGTAGGAAATCACTATTAAACGACAGGTATTTTTGTCCGTTTTCACTGCCGTAATTAATGTGTGCATCGCGGATATATTCCANTGCNTCTGTGNTTGTTTTGTTGCTACGTTTGATGATNCCNAATGAATACGGNGANATCTCNTGTATNTCTGCGGTGAAATCGGCGATTTCTATACTNTTNTTNGTCTTGACGTTTCCCGATACGGAACCTTTTACGTTNGGATCATTTATGGCAACGTTTATATTGGCTACATCTTGTTCGTATAATCCCTCTATATCAATATCCTTGTATGTATACCCATTTACAGATAGACTATTTATTTTCCCATTTACCTTTAAATCAGATAGTTTGTCATTCTTTAAATGTCCTACCGCATCAACGTTTAAATCTATATTACCTAGATTTTTATTTTGTGTTATCTGTCCGATATTGATATCGTCTGACAATAAGGAGGTCTGAAAATCTCCATTACCATCTATATTTCCACTAATTGTAATATTACCAGCACCAGTTGCAAGTTCTCCGTTTATGCCAATATTGTCAGACGGTTTGGATAAATTAAATCCTCTACCTTCAACATTTCCTGTATATGAGATATTATCCAGATTTTTAATTTCTTTCGGNATATTAATTTTGTTATTAGACAACAATTTNTCTATTTTACTTAAACCGTTACTTGAAATATGAAGTTTACTAAAGCGTGCATTCCATTTTTTTGTACCGATATAATCTTGTACCTTAATATCTCCAATGATTTCGGTGTGGTTATCGTCAACTTTTGCTTTTATAGCGGATGTAATGTTATTGTTGGCGACGNTTGTTGCTANATCGTATTCAATAACACTTTCTACTCCTTTGAGTGTAGGTAGTAAAGGTGCTATGTCTGAGGTAGATACTTTTCCGTATATTTTACCAGACGCTTTGATGTCTGCCATATCTTTGGTCCACTTCCTGTTAGGGCATGATGCATACAATTCGTTTGATGTGACAGACGTGTGCGGAAGTTGTAATGCAAAATTGGTAATTTTTGCACTATTACCACCGATATTGAAATCCCCTTTAAATTGCTTTATCTCAAATCCGGATTGTTCCGTCAGTGATAATTTTTTTATACTAACATTCACGGAATCTTCTGATATATAGCGCAACTTCATGTGTGATGATAAATTGCTGATATTTAAATGATTGGCATCAAATTGTTCGTCTTTTTGTTTAATACTTTTGACGTCATATCGAATCTTTCCGTGTCTTATGATTATATCTTTTATGGAATAGCTAAGAAATGTTTTCTCGGACAGGGTGTCTTTGGATGCCAAAGAGTCTAACAAAAACTGGTAATTCGGTTTACTTTCAGGCGTATTTCGATAGAAGNAACCATTAAAACCGAAAATACGCAGACTTCCAAGACTTAATTGTTTTGCTTCTAATGATTTGAGATTAACCCTNGTGGATAATCTGGCTAATCGGATCATCTTTTCGTTGTCCTGGTCGTAAATTTCCACATCGTCGATGACGATTTTGTTGAGAAATCCGAGGTTGATTTTACCTATGCAAACCTTGCTGCCGATCTTTTGAGATAAGATATTTGCGACTTTTTCTCCCATAAATTCCTGTACGGCAGGTATATGTAGCAGTAAGACGCACAACGCGTATACTGATACAATAGTCCATATCAGATATTTTAATGTTCGAAAAATACTTTTAAGCATAATATGTTATACAGCACAGAATAAGTGAAATCAAAAAACTTTAGTGCTTTGGTTTGCAAATTTAATGATTTTTTTTGTTGGAAGCGTTAAGTGTGTGGCATTTTTGAATTATCATTAAAAAAAATACCGTTATTTTGGTTGTAATATTTTTTTTTTGTAATTTTGCCAATGTTTATATATGAGGTGCTGTCGCTTTTGTGTAAGTTCGTGATGTGGCAGTACTTTTGGTTTGTGCTCGGTTTAATAGCAGATGTAGAAAAGTGTAGATATGGCGAAGTATAATATTGCTGAACCCAAGGAGAAGAAAGCTGTGTATAGGACATTCGTTAATCCTGGTTTTGATGGATGAGCTGAAGGAGAAAATACTTAATATTGTCCTTATGCAGAAAAAATACAAGGAAAAGGGGTTTTCCGCGAAGAAACTTGCAGAGGCTGTAGGTACTAACACTCGCTATATATCTGCGGTAGTGAACGTGAAATTTCACATGAATTATACGTCCTTTGTTAATCAATTCCGTATAGAAGAGGCTATGTCTATACTCGTTGATAAGAGATATCGCGATCTTACGATGGAGGATGTGGGTGCGATGGTAGGCTTTTCCAACAGACAGTCCTTTTATGCTGCTTTTTATAAGATGAAAGGCATTACGCCTCGTGATTATAAGGCTCGTTTTCTTGAGAAACACGCTCTTGCTACTACAGAGAAAGCCAAACCGCAAAAATCAAAGTAGTTACGGTGTAATAAGTAAATGCGTTTGGAAATGAAAGATTGTGAAGAAAGAGATATCTGTACGGAAGAAAGGTTTGCGGATATACAACTTTTGAGATATCATCTTGACGGTTTTGACCAGTTGACCCTTCAACAAAAAAAATATATATACTACTTGTCTGAAGCTACTCTTTGGGGAAGGGATATTACGTTTGATCAGTTTGGAAAGTACAACTTGCAGATAAGGAAGGTTCTGGAAACGATATACGTCAATTATCGCGGTGATCGTGATTCTCATGATTTCAAAGCTTTGGAGATATATCTTAAGCGGATTTGGTTTTCCAACGGTATATATCATCATTATGGCTGTGAGAAATTCGTACCGGATTTTTCGGAGAATTTTTTGCGGAATGCTATAGACGAAGTGTCTTCTTTCTTGTTGCCATTAGGGGAATATGCAACAGCGGAATCGCTATGCAAGGAATTGATGCCTGTCATTTTTGATTGCGAGGTGTTGCCGAAACGGGTAAATAAATCTCATGGCGTNGATATTGTAAGAGAGTCTGCTTGCAATTACTATGAGGACGTTTCCCAACAGGAGGCAGAGAAATTCTATTCAGACAAGAAGATTGCATATAAAGAGCTACTCAAAACGGAGGAATCAGAAGACAATGTAGAAATGCCTTCGTTTGGATTAAACTCCAAACTCGTAAAGGAAAACGGAATCCTGACAGAAAAGGTGTGGAGCGCGAGTGCAACTTATGGTGCTACGATAAAGAAGATTGTATATTGGTTGAAGAAAGCTAAAGACGTTGCTGAGAATAGTAAACAACAAGAAGTTATTAATCTNCTCATAAACTATTATGAAACCGGTGACCTGAAAACTTTCGATGACTATTCTATCGCCTGGATAGAGTCTGTGGATGGAATGGTGGATTTTATCAACGGTTTCATCGAAGTATACGGTGATCCTCTTGGCATAAAAGGTTCGTGGGAAGGTATAGTTGAGTATAAGAATCTCAAGGCTACAGAAAGAACACGTCTTATAAGTGATAATGCTCAATGGTTTGAAGATCATTCACCTGTAGATCCAAAGTTTAAAAAGAATGTTGTCAAGGGTGTTGTCGCAAATGTTATCTGTGCGGCAATGTTGGGAGGTGACGAATATCCATCTTCGGCCATCGGTATAAACCTGCCAAATGCCAACTGGATACGGAGTCGTTATGGCAGTAAGAGCGTGACGATAGGCAATCTTACAGATGCTTATAAGGTGGCTGCAAAGAATAGCGGCATGCGACAGGAGTTTGTTATAGATAAAGAAACTATAGAACTCATAGATAAATATGGAGATCTCTGTGATGAGTTACATACAGATCTTCATGAATGTGTTGGACACGGTAGTGGACAACTCCTGCCGGGTGTTGACGATGATGCCCTGAAGAACTATGGTAATACGATAGAAGAGGCTCGTGCCGATTTGTTCGGTCTCTATTATGTTGCTGATGATAAATTAGTAGAATTAGGTTTAGTACCAGACAGGGAGGCTTATAAATCACAATACTACAGTTATATTCTAAATGGTTTGATGACTCAATTGGTGCGTATAACTCCTGGTAATAATATAGAGGAGGCACACATGAGAAATCGAGCACTTATAGCACATTGGTGTTATGAGCATGGTAAAGAGCGAAATGTCATAGAATTCGTAAAAAGGGAAGGCAAGACGTATGTTCGAATAAATGATTATAGCCTCTTAAGAGACCTTTTCGCCGAACTTTTAGCAGAGATCCAACGTATAAAGAGTGAGGGTGATTATGATGCCGCTCACAATATTGTGGAGAAATATGCCGTTAAAATAGATAGTGACATACATAGAGAGGTATTGGACAGATATAAGAAATTAAATCTTGCACCATATAAGGGATTTATCAATCCAATAATAAAACCTCTCTTCGATAAGGATGGAAATATCAGTGATGTGTCTGTTGAATACGGAGAGAATTATGCAGAACAGATGTTGAGATATTCTCGAGACTATTCTGTAGAGATATAACATCTTTCTATGTTGGGAGTTTGTAAAAATGAGTGAGATAACAGAAAAAATTAAGGAAATAAAATTATCATTTCGTCAGGTCATGAATGGCGTGACCTCCAAGAGTATGCGCGAAAAAGGCGCGACATATAAACTTAATTGGGGGGTCTCGGTCATTGATTTACAGAAAATGGCTTCCATGTATGAGAAGGATTATGAACTCTCACAGGCTCTATGGAAAGAAGACATACGTGAGTGTAAGATACTCGCCACGATNTTGATGCCATNTAACGAGATGCTNGAGGATGTTGCCGATATCTGGTGTGANCAGATANAAACACAGGAAATGGCNGAGATAACNTCGTTNNATCTCTTTAGNCATCTTNCGTATGCACCNTCNATGTCNTATCGTTGGATAGCATCTGATAATGAAATAAAGCAGATGTGTGGATATAATATTCTGGCAAGACTCTTTATGGATGGGAAATCTCCTAATGAACGGGGGATAAATGAATTTATAGATCAAGCAATTTGTGCTATACAGAGTAATAATATCGCATTACGACGTTCNGCAATGACGGCNCTTAATAGATTCTCTGATTTGGGACTAATGTATGAACGTCTTGTGACAAGTGCCCTAAAAACGGTTGAAGCGAATGGATAGCAAAGATAAAAGAAGTGCTAAAAGTATTTTTGAAGAATATATAAACTTCAACAATATGCGCATGACCGCAGAAAGACGGGGACTGCTTGATGCTGTGTTAAGTACTAAAGGGTGGTTTACGAGAGAGGAATTGGCAAAAATGCTTAAGAAAGACTATTCGCTTAATGTGAGTCGTGCAACGTTATATAATAACATAAAACTTCTAAAGGATCTCAGAATTGTGGTAGCCCACCGTTTCTCTGATGTTACGAAGTATGCTTTAGCGTCAGTACCTAACAGAAATGGGCTGATTTATACAATATGTTCGCAGTGTGGTAAAATAAAGGAACTGAAATCAAAGGAAATGGTTCAGATGATATCTAACTATAAGGCAAAACGTTTTTCGATAGATGGATATTCGCTTATATTATACGGATTGTGCTCAACATGCAAGGTTTCTAACACAAAGCAAAGTTTAAAGAAAAAAGTTGGTAAAATGAAATAAAAACAAACAAAGATATTATGAATACAGGTAAAGTAGATGTATTGCTCGGTCTTCAGTGGGGAGATGAAGGAAAAGGCAAGGTCGTAGATGTGTTAACCCCGAAGTATGATGTTATAGCGCGCTTTCAGGGAGGACCTAATGCGGGACATACGTTGGAGTTTGACGGACAGAAATATGTATTAAGNAGTATNCCATCAGGAATCTTTCAGGGTGGAAAAGTGAATATAATAGGCAATGGCGTCGTGTTGGCACCGGATCTCTTTATGGATGAAGCAAAGGATTTGGAAAAAAGTGGACANGAACTGCATGAGAGATTATATATTTCTAAGAAGGCACATCTGATAATGCCCACTCATAGGGTGTTAGACCAGGCGATAGAGGCTGCAAAGGGTAANAACAAGGTCGGAACAACAGGCAAGGGTATTGGNCCTACATACACAGACAAAGTATCGCGTAATGGCTTANGAGTAGGTGATATACTAAATAATTTTAACGAGAAATACGAACAGTGTAAGCAGCGTCATCTAAAAATGATAGCTAATCTNGGATTCACTGATTTTGATATCACGGAAACGGAGAAGAAATGGATGGAGGGTATCGAGTATATCAAAAANTTCAGACTCGTTGACAGTGAACATGAAATAAATCGTATATTAAGAGAAGGCAAGAGTATCTTATGCGANGGTGCACAAGGTACGATGTTGGACGTTGATTTCGGTAGCTATCCTTTTGTNACGTCGTCNAATACAATATGTGCAGGTGCATGTACGGGACTNGGTATCGGNCCNAATAAGATCGGGGATGTCTATGGTATAATGAAAGCTTATTGCACTCGTGTGGGAGCTGGTCCTTTCCCAACGGAGCTGTTCGATGAAACGGGCAAAAAAATGAGAGATATAGGTCATGAATATGGAGCNGTGACAGGTAGAGAACGTCGATGCGGTTGGATTGACCTCGTGGCACTGAAATACGCTATAATGGTTGATGGAGTGACAAAACTGATAATGATGAAATCGGATGTTTTGGATACTTTTGATACGATAAAGGCATGTGTCGCATATAAACAGCATGGAAAGGTTATAGATTACCTGCCTTATGATATAAGCGATGATATAGAGCCTGTGTATAAGGAACTTAAGGGATGGAACTGTGATATGACAAAAATGACGTCAGAGAAGGAATTCCCTAAGGAATTTAATGATTATATAGCATTCTTAGAGAAAGAATTAGAGACACCAATAAAAATTGTCAGTATCGGTCCAGATCGCGACCAGACGATAGTGAGAGGGTAATTTGGCAATATTGTTAGAATATAAAATAGAAATAGAATGAATAAACCCAGTATACCAAAGGGTACGAGAGACTTTTCTCCAGAAGAAATGGCGAAAAGAAATTATATCTTCGATACAATAAAGGAAGTTTATGCTTTGTATGGCTTTCAACAGATAGAAACCCCGGCAATGGAGACGTTGCAGACATTGATGGGGAAATATGGAGAGGAAGGTGATAAACTGCTTTTTAAAGTTCTTAACTCGGGAGATTATTTGTCGAAGATAACAGACGAACAACTTAAAGAGCGTAATTCTCTTCATCTTGCATCAAAACTGTGCGAGAAGGGACTTAGATATGANTTGACCGTACCTTTTGCAAGGTATGTCGTAATGCATCGTGAAGAACTACAGCTTCCTTTCAAACGATATCAAATTCAGCCGGTGTGGCGCGCAGACAGACCACAGAAAGGGCGTTATCGTGAATTCTATCAGTGCGACGCAGATATCGTAGGATCTGATTCTCTGCTCAACGAGGTGGAGCTTATGCAGATTGTTGATACGGTGTTCTCAAAATTTGGCGTACGAGTTCAGATAAAAATAAACAACAGAAAGATCCTTTCCGGTATAGCGGAAGTTATAGGCGCAGCAGACAAAATCGTTGATATCACTGTAGCAATAGATAAGTTGGATAAGATCGGTCTCGACAATGTTAACGAAGAATTACGCGCTAATGGTATTAGCGATGAGGCTATCGAAAAACTTCAACCGATCATTTCACTGAGCGGGACTAATGAAAACAAACTCAACGTTATATCTGACGTATTAAAAGATTCTGAAATAGGAATAAAAGGCGTTGAGGAGTGTCGCTTCATTCTGAATATGTTGAAAAACTGTGACATTAAAAATGAAATACAGTTGGACTTAACCTTAGCTCGTGGTTTGAACTATTATACGGGTGCCATATTTGAAGTTAAGGCTTTGGATACACAAATTGGTAGCATAACCGGTGGTGGCAGATACGATAATCTTACAGGTATATTTGGGTTACCAGGGATAAGTGGCGTCGGTATATCTTTCGGTGCTGATCGTATCTTTGACGTACTAAACACATTAGATCTTTATCCAAAAGAATCGATAAAAGGAACAAAGTTGCTGTTTATCAATTTTGGAGAGAAGGANACATTGTATTGCATGCCAATAGCTGCTAAATGCAGACAATCAGGTATAAACGTCGAAATATATCCCGATTCAGCTAAGATGAAAAAACAGATGTCATACGCGAATGCAAAGATGGTACCCTTTGTCGCGTTGGCTGGCGAGAATGAAATAAACGAGGGTAAGATAACGTTAAAAAATATGACTACGGGAGAACAGTCTCTTGTAGATGTAGATACACTTNTTTCAACTGTTTTAAACAAATAATATGAAGAAAATAGCATTGTTGGTCGTGATATTGTTGCTGCATACAGCGATGATACCCCCACAGCATAAAGTAACGATCTTCCTCATTGGAGATTCCACCATGGCCAATAAAGATACATCGGATGGTAAGTGGGAAAGAGGTTGGGGCATGGAGCTACAGAAATATTGGACTGATGATGTTTTGATTGACAACCACGCTAAGAATGGTCGTTCTTCAAAAAGTTTTATTGATGAAGGTCTGTGGAAAAATGTTATAGACAAAGTGCAACCGGGCGACTATGTCTTCATTCAATTTGGTCATAATGACGAGAAACCTCAGGAAGCAAGACATACAGATCCAGGAACAACATTTGATGCTAACCTAGAACGTTATGTTAAGGAAACATTAGCTAANGGNGGACNNCCCNTTCTTTTTAATAGCGTGGTTAGAAGGATTTTCAACGAAAGTAAAACNGCNGTGACAGATGATGACTTAAGGTCGAATAGTTCGTCCGATATGACGGAAGGTGATTCTCTTGTNGATACNCATGGNGCNTACCTTATNTCCCCACGTAATGTTGCAGAGAAGATGGGCGTCCCGTTTATTGACGCAAACAGGATTACGCATAATCTTGAGCAAGCTTTAGGACCGGAGGCTTCGAAAAAACTCCACATGTGGTATTATCCAGGAGAGTATCCTATTAAACCTCAAGGTATACAAGACAATACCCACTACAACATAATCGGTGCTAATGTTGTGGCACTGTTGCTTACTCAGGAAATATATGATAGTATCCCAGAATTACGCAAGTATATAAGACGATAATATGAAGAAATCAATTTTTATACTACTTTTTTTTACTTCACTCTTTGCTGGATGTGACGATAATGACAGTTTCTCCAGTTCGAGTAGTAATGTCTTATCTATGATAGACACTTTAAGCATGGATACGGTATTTTCTACAATACCATCATCGGCGAAAATCTTTTGGATACATAATAATTCCGGGGATGGGATAAGAATAAAGAGTGTGGCGTTAGATAAAGGAAACCAGACCGGTTTCCGGGTTAATGTTGATGGTGCAGACCTTACGTCTAACGGTTACCAGTTAAATAACCTCGAGGTGAGAAAGGNTGATTCTATACAAGTTTTTGTAGAGGTAACTACAGGAAAAGTTGGAAAAGATACTCCACAGTTAGTTTCTGATAATCTTACTTTCACTCTCGAGAGTGGTGTTACACAGAAGGTAAACCTTAAGGTGATGTCATGGGATGCAACAATGGTTAATAATCTTGAGGTTAAAGAAGATATGTCATTGGGCGGTGATACACCGATCGTGGTATATGGTACTATAAAGGTGTTGGAAAATGCCACTTTGACAATAAATCCTGGTACCACACTGTATTTTGCTTCAGATGGCGGAATCGATGTATATGGAACACTCAAATGCGTTGGAACCTCTGACGAAAATATAACCCTTAGAAGTTATAGATTGGATAAGATGTTCGATAATCTATACTATGACGGTACGGATGGCTTGTGGCAGGGTATTACCATCAACAATACTTCTTATGGGAATGAGATAGGATATGCAGATATACATAGTGCCACCACCGCGTTAATGATTACAGATACAGTGTACAACGCACAACAAAAACTAAAGATTTATAATTCTATAATACACAATAATAGTGTGTATGGGGTTTGTGCATACAGATCTAATATAAGCATGGAGAATTGTCAGTTGACTAACGCAAAGATAGATTGTGCCTACATTGTTGGTGGTGTGGCAGACATTAATGGTTGCACAATAGGACAGTTCTATAATTTTAAGACATTAGGTGATCATGCCTTAAATGTTGTTGGAGACTCGGATTCTCCATTGATTCTTCTNGACGTCAAAAATACTATTATTACAGGATATCATGATGATGAGGTTTATATCTCTGTAGCAAACAATAACGGTAATGATAGCGTATATTATTTTGATCATTGTTTGTTAAGGACTCCGGAGGTAAGTAGCTCACATATTACAGATAATATTTTTGAGGATACATCAGATACGCTTACAGGTGGTTATCGAAACTTTGTGATGATTAACGAGGAATATAAATGTGATTTCCATTTGGATTCCGTATCGAAAGCAATAGATGCTGCTAATACAAATACAATTCCTGAGATTGATATAGAAGGAAATACAAGACGACGTCATTGGGATATAGGTGCTTATCAATATAAAGATTGAAAAAGAATTTTTTTATAATAAGATTTATTGTGTCTCTGTGGGTGCTTTCTTTGCCACTTGCAACATATTCTGCAGGTAAAAAGGATAATCCAAAGAAGATTGTAAAAAAGGCGCTTAACAATGTATATGATGATCTGAAAAAGGGTAAGAACTTACAGAAACATGAGACCACATTGTTGGCTCTGTTAAATGATTCCGCCAACAGAGGGTTTGTGGATATTTACCTTTCCATACATACGGCACAGTCGAAACAATATGATGCTATAAATCAATCTATGTATCTGAAACAGAAAGTAGATACTTCATCATTATTCTCATTGTGCAGAAGAATGTTCGTCAACCTGGAACAATTGGATTCTGTAGAATCACTGTTGAATAAAAAAGGCGAGAGCTCTCACAAATATCGCAAGAGTAGCGCACTGACNTTGGATAGATTGAGACCGAATCTGTATAATGGCGGTATTTATTATCTGAATAAAGACAAGTATGAAGATGCTTTCGCTTTCTTTGACACATATATAGATTGTGCAAGTAGACCGTTGTTTGATTCTTTTGACTACAATAAATCAGATAAGCAACTGCCTTCTGCTGCATATTGGGCATGCTACTGCGGTTACAAACAGCGTAATCCTGATTGGGTGCTTAAGTATTACGATATAGCCCAAAGAGATACCTCTTACCGGGATTTCCTTTACCANTATGTGGCTAACGCCTATTATCTGAAAAAAGACACAGAAAACAGTCTTAAAATATTAGAGCAAGGATTTGACCAATATCCGTTGTTCCCATATTTCTTTAAACGTCTGATACAGTACTATTCGTCTGTTAATGATATCCAGAACGAGTTACGTATTACAGAAAAAGCNNTGGAGGCTGATCCTGACAATGAGTTGTTCTTATATACCAAAGGCGCAATACAACTTTCTCTNGGTAACAATACAGAAGCCTTACACATTTGTGATTCNATAATAGCCNGNAATGATACTTTNCCGGAAACTTATTTCGTNGCAGGTACAGCGTGNTTNAATATAGCNTCACAGTATGAGCAGAAGAAAAGGTCACGGACTAATATGAAAAATAAAAATGCTTTCTATAAGAAGGCAATGAATTATATGGAACGATATAGAACTCTCGCTCCTGAAGAACANAAAAAATGGGCTCCTGCTTTATACCGTGTCTATTATAATCTTAATATGGGAAAAGAACTTTCGGAAGTGGAGAAACTTATAAACAAATAGACTNGTTTACAAGTAAAAATCCTTTGTCATATTAATATATTTCTCGGTATTAAGAGTTAGACTTGATTCCTCGATAGGCATTCTTTTCTTCCGAAATTCTATCATCAGTCGTTTTGCTTGTGTTCCAACCTTACTGTACAACTCACACCGTCTAACGATGTAAAACCCGACCAACATGGCTTCCATTTCTATATCGGTAGCAGACTCGGTTGGTATAATAACACTAAAAAGGCCTTCATCACATAGCATCTTGCTACAATAGACCATCAAATCTTTAAAACTCAACGTATCGTTATGTCTGGCCATACAACGTTGGTCTCCTTTGGCTTTTAACGAATTTGTAAAATAGGGTGGGTTACTGACGACACAGTCGAATTTTTCCGTGGTATATTGAGAGTAATAATCTTGAATGCTTAAATTAAAGATATCTATTCTATCTTTGAATATAGATTCTTTAATATTTTCTCTACTTTGATTTGCAGCATCTTGGTCTATCTCAACCCCTATGATATGGGCTTCAGGAAATCTTTGAGCCATCATAAGAGATAATATACCAGTGCCACTGCCTATATCCAATATTTTCTTTCCTCCGTTTGCCCATATCCCAAGTGATACACTGTCTGTACCAACTTTCATTCCACATCTATCTTGATGTATGACGAACTTCTTGAATTTAAAATCTCCTGACATCTTATTTGTCTCTCTTTATTTCAAACTGTCCTAGGAAATGTTCGAACTTCTTTTTTCTTACAGAATATAACCTATAAACACCATTTGGAATATCATTGACGAGAATTATACGTTGATTCTTTCTGACATAAAGAATCTGTCCTTGCATAGATTTTATTAGGAGAATATCCGCAGAATTAATATTGTTATATGGAACTTTTATAGAGAATCCATCACAACGAATATACGTGTTATTCTCAGTAGGAATCGTTTCGTCGATACTTTTCTCCTTTATTATCGCAGGAGCGCTTTCGTTACCGTATCTGTCAGTGGATGTAATAGCGATACTGCGGTAAACCGAAGGTATTGTAACTTCAGTATTATAATATCTCGTAATGAGAAGATTCTTCGCATCATTTATATCGATACCATTTTCAGAAGAAGCATATATGTTGTAGTGTATATTTTTACCCATATTCTTCCAACTGATATCGCAGCCTTTATCTCTGTCTTTTATTGTCAATAGAGTGGGAGCGTCTGGCGATTTTCTATTTTCCCATTTCATCGGTGGTATGAGTGAGGGGTATTTATTGATTTCATCGCATAATAGGTCATAACATCCTTTTATGTTACTTTTTAGGTGGTGTGCTCTGAAAAAACATTGTCCCATACCGAGGTGTCTTAACAATGTTAACTCTCTGTTGATGTCCGAAAGAGACCAGTTCCCTTCATGCCTGTCCATCATATATATACCTAATCCACCGGCGATAGTCTTACCATAACTGTTCTCTTTCCAGTCTACCGCAAAAGGGAAGAAATTTTTATTTCGAAAATACATCATAGGGTAAAGTTGGTCCATAATACCATCCCGTAACCAACCTTGAGCATCTTGGTAGACTCTCGTATATGCATTCCAACCATGACTGCTATATAATCTTAAATCGTCATATTTGCCGATAGGAGAACAACTTACCTTGATCCATGAATGTTTTTGTTTAACAGTATTGTAAATCTGCTTGACTATAGCTGTTATGTTTTGTCTTGCCTCATATCCGTTTACATATCCTTTCCATGTCTCTGGATATCTTATATAGTCTAAATGTATTCCGTCGATATCGTATTTTTCTGCGATTTCACCGCATAGTTTTGATAAGTAATCACCAGTTTTATACGATTCCGGATTCATATATCCTTCTCCTTTTATGTTTTTTATGATATTAGGGTATCTCTTACGTAGTTGTTTGCAACCATAAGAATTCCATTTTCCCACGGGTATGGTAACGACCCATGCATGTACCTCCATTCCTCTTTTGTGACATTCTTCTACGGCGAATTCCAGCGGATCATATCCCGGTGACACTCCGGGCTTTCCGCTAAAAGCTCCGTCCCATGGCTCTATATTACTAGGGTAAATGGTTGTAGCTCTTATTCTAGTTTGTAGTAGGATGGTATTTATATTGGCAGCCTTTAGTACATCCAATATCTCTGTAAACTCCTTCTTTTGCCTTTGGATACTATATTCATCGTATTTATTAGCGTATGAATGTGGCCAGTCTATGCCCCCGATAGTTGTAAGCCACACAGCTCTTACTTCATATTTGGGTATAATGTCATTTGCCATCAGTAAAGTTGGCAGAAGCATCGTAATACAAAATATTATTTTTTTCATAGTTTAATGTTGCAAAGTTATAGTTTTTTTTTGATAATCTAAAATAAATGTCTAACTTTGCAGACAGATTGTGTATATGAATAAAGCGTATAAAGTATTAAAAATTAAATAATCATGGTAACATTTGTTGTAAGTATGGTTCTTCTCGTCTTGGGTTATATGCTCTATGGACGATTTGTTGAAAAGGTTTTTGGTCCGGATCCTAATAGACCCACACCAGCTATTGCTCATCCTGATGGTGTTGATTATGTGGCGATGCCAGGATGGAAAGTTTTTATGATTCAGTTCCTTAATATTGATGGAACAGGTTCTATCTTCGGAGCTATAATGGGTGCTCTTTACGGACCTTCTGCTTATTTGTGGATCGTACTTGGATGTATTTTCGCTGGTTCTGTACACGACTATTTCTCTGGAATGTTGTCATTGCGTCATAATGGCGCTGCACTGCCGGAATTGGTTGGTACCTACCTTGGTGGTACAGCAAAGAAAGTGATGTTGGTCTTTTCTGTGTTGTTGTTGATGATGGTAGGTGTGGTATTCGTATATACCCCATCCTTGATCCTTTATAAAATTCCTTTGTGGGCAGAAAGTGCTATTTTCAGTAATGTGCTGACTTGGATATTGATTATATTGGCATATTATATATTAGCCACGCTCTGTCCTATAGATAAGATTATCGGTAAGGTATATCCTATTTTTGCCCTTTCACTTATCTTTATGGCTGTTTCATTGGGTATAAGTTTATTTTCTAAGTGGCCTGCAGTGCCAGAGATTTGGGACGGTTTGGATCACATGGGTGCAGCGAAATTTGGAATGAAAGATCACATATTCCCAGCATTGTTCATAACAATAGCATGCGGTGCAATTAGCGGTTTCCACGCAACACAGAGTCCTCTTATGGCTCGTTGTCTGAAAAATGAGAAACAGGGACGTGCTATATTTTACGGAGCAATGATAACAGAGGGCTTCTCGGGTCTTATATGGGCAACAGTCTCTAGTTATTTCTTCTATGCAGATGGTTGGAAAGAAGTTGTTCCAGAAGCTATGCTTGCCCAGTTTAATGCTAGTGGTTTGCAATTAAATCAGTTCTTTGATGCACCAACGGTTGTCAATCTGGTTTGTAACGGTTGGCTCGGCATAGTCGGCGGTGCTTTAGCGTTGCTCGGTGTTGTAGCAGCACCTATTACTAGTGGTGATACGGCTTTAAGAAGTTGTCGTTTGATTATTGCAGACTTCTTTAAATTCGATCAGTCAAAGATTGCTCATCGTTTGATGGTCAGTGTCCCAATATTCGTTGCTTGTTTTGCACTACTTTATTGGCAGATTGAGAACCCGAACGGTTTTAACACTATTTGGAAATATTTTGGATGGTCAAATCAAACACTGTCAGTCTTTACATTATGGACGATTACAGTTTATCTTGCAAAGAGTAAAAAAGCGTATATCATAACGCTTATACCAGCATTGTTTATGACGGCTGTTTGTTCTTCTTTCTTCCTCGTATCAAAAATAGCTCTTGGATTACCGGAGATTATAGCATATCCAGTATCGGGTATTTTCACCCTTATATGTTTGATAGCTTTCATCGTGTTTGAAAGAAAACTAAAGATAAACGATAAAATAGTAAAAGAATGAAAAAAACATTATTGGTCATGGCAGCAGTGCTGTTGACAAGTCTGTCGGCAAGTGCTCAGTTTGAGAAGGGTAAGAAATATATCGGTGCTTCTCTGTCTAGTTTAAATCTTGCATATAATGGTGCAAGTGAGTTTCAGTTTGGACTTGAAGGACAGGTGGGTTATTTCTTCTTCAATAATGTCATGTTGGGAGCAAATCTAAATTACACACATGCAGGTAAGGATATTGATGATTATTTCTCAATAGGTGCTGAAGGAAGATATTATATCATTCAGAATGGTTTGTACCTTGGTGCCGGTGTAGATTACGTACATAGTTTTAGCGATTTTAATGATTGTCAACCGAAAGTTGAGGTTGGCTATGCTTTCTTCGTGAGTCGAACGGTAACAATTGAGCCTGCTATATACTACCGTCAAAGTATCAAAGATCATTCCAACTATTCTACAATTGGATTGAAGGTAGGTGTAGGCATTTACCTATAATTAGCATTATATGGATACCTATAAAGAACTGACAGATCGTTTGATAGACCTTGCTTTTGCCGAAGATATCGGTGATGGCGATCATACCACTCTTTGTTGCATCCCGGAAGATGCAATGGGGAAGTCACATCTTCTAATCAAGGAAGATGGCATACTTGCAGGCGTAGAAGTGGCTAAAGAAGTATTTAGACGTTTCGATTCTTCCATGAAGGTGGAGGTTCTCATCAATGATGGTAACGCCGTAAAGGTTGGCGATATTGCTATGGTCGTTACCGGAAAGGTTAGAAGTCTGTTGCAAACAGAACGTTTGATGCTGAATATTATGCAGCGTATGAGTGGTATAGCAACTATGACCCACAAGTATGTAGAGAGGTTGAAGGGGACAAAGACAAAGGTTTTGGATACCCGAAAGACAACACCAGGTATGCGAATGCTCGAAAAAGAGGCAGTAAAAATAGGTGGNGGTGTAAACCATCGTATTGGTCTCTTTGATATGATTCTGCTTAAGGATAATCATGTAGATTTNGCNGGTGGTATAGCGAANGCTATCAACCGTTGTCATAAATACTTGAAGGAAAAAGGACTCGACCTAAAGATTGAGATAGAGGTTCGAAACTTCGAAGAGTTGGATCAGGTTCTCAACACAGGAGGCGTTGATCGTATTATGTTGGATAATTTCTCTGTTCCCGACACGAAGAAGGCTGTTGATATTATNGCAGGTCGATATGAAACAGAATCGAGTGGGGGTATAACATTTGATACGATACGTGACTATGCAGAACAGGGGGTTGACTATGTCTCTGTTGGCGCTTTGACACATTCTGTAAAAGGTTTGGATATGAGTTTTAAGGCATGCTAACAGCAATTTTTTCTTTGTTATTAGCAACAAGCATTGTTGATTATAAACCGCCAGTGAATTATGAAATTTCACTGGCGGGTAATTTTGGTGAGCCTCGTCCCAACCATTTTCATGGCGGTATAGACGTTAAAACAGGCGGAGTGGAAGGGAANCAGATACTGTCTATAGCTGATGGCTATGTGAGTATGGTAACGATAGGTATTGGAGGGTTTGGTAATGCCGTATATGTAGCTCATCCGGATGGTAAAACGAGTGTTTACTGTCACTTAAAACGTTTTTCGCCTCGTATAGAAGCATTGGTACGCCGTTGGCAGTACCGTAATCAACAGGCAGAGGGCGAGATGCATTTTCATCCGTATGATTGTCCAGTCAGTCAGGGACAGATGATTGCCATAAGCGGTAATACAGGGAGTAGTCAGGCACCACACCTGCATCTTGAGCTTCACGATACGAAAACATGGAATATGCTCGACCCATTGGATGTACTAAAAGAATACGTCCACGATGGGATGCCTCCGATGGCTCACGGTTTTATGGCATATCCTAAGGCCGGAGAAGGTGTATTCTGTGGCAACTTTGGAAAATCTGCTTACGGCTTTTCTTCAAAGAATCTTACAAGATTATTTACGGCTTGGGGAAAAGTGGGTTTTGGAATATGGGCTAACGATTATATGGAGATAACTTATAATCATTATGGTATACGTAAAACCGTATTGACGGTAGATGGCAAAGAAGTTTACAGCAGCGATGTCAATAATATTCCCGTACAGTACAATATGATGATTAACTCCTGGGGCGATTATGAACATTTCTTACGGTATAGAGTGTGGTATATGAAATCATTTGTTGAACCAGGGAATCGTTTGCCATGCATAAAAACGGATGAAAATCTTGGGTGGGTGACATTTGACCAAGAAAGAGAATATCAAGTGGTGTATACACTTACGGATTTTGCAGGAAACAGCAGTCAGTACAGTTTTATAGTGGAGGGACGGAAACAAGCAATAAAAGAAAAGTCTGTAAATGATCCGAATAATGTTATTCGGTGGAATAGAACAAACACAATCTCTTTGCCCGATATGCAGATGGTGATACCACAGGGATATATCGGCGATGAAGTTGAGTTAAAACCTGTTGTTTCAGATAGACAGGATGCGCAGTCTCGATGCTATAGCTTTATGAATCAATCATATCCTCTTTTTTCATGGGCTGAGATAAATATCCGTCCTACCAAGAGAGTTAAAGATACATCGAAATTATATGTAGTTTGTGATAATGGAACACAAAAATATTCTGGCGGAGAATATAAAGACGGATGGGTGAAAGGACGTGTACGTGAACTTGGAGCTAAATATTATCTCAAGGAGGATATAGAACCGCCTATAATCAATCCGATATCTCCTGGTGGCTGGAGCGCTCACAAACGTATCGTAATAAGTATTACGGATAAAGGGTCTGGGGTGAAGTCATATAAGGCGTTCATTGACGGACAGTTTGTCTTGTTTGAACGTGTTGGCAAGACACAGTGGCTTGAATGTAAGTTGGCAGAGACACCGATAAAGAGGACAAACGGTGATCATAAACTTCGTGTTGTCGCGTCAGACAATCGGAATAATGTTAGAGAATATAAAACTATAATAAGATACTAAAAATAGATAATTATGGAAGTAATAAAGACAGACATAGAAGGCGTTGTAATTATAGAACCACGTATCTTTGAGGATGCAAGGGGGTATTTCTTTGAATCATTTTCGCAACGTGAATTTCAGGAGAAAGTGCGACCAATAAATTTTGTGCAGGATAATGAGAGTAAATCAAGTTATGGAGTATTAAGAGGTTTACATTTTCAGAAAGCACCATACGCACAGAGTAAACTGGTAAGAGTGATACGAGGTCGTGTATTGGATGTGGCTGTTGACATACGTAAAGGTAGTCCTACTTTTGGTAAACATGTCGCCGTAGAACTGACAGAGGAAAATCACCGCCANTTCTTTATTCCTCGTGGATTCGCGCATGGTTTTTCCGTACTGAGTGAAACAGCTGTATTTCAGTATAAATGTGATAATTTTTATCATCCTGANGCCGAGGGNGCGATAGCATGGAACGACCCTGCNTTAGATATAGATTGGCGCATACCNANCGATAAGGTNGTACTCTCNGCTAAAGATGCNAATCATCCGNTACTCGCAAATTCAGANTATCTGTTTGATTTTAACTCGGATTTATATCCAGACCTATAAAGGAATATTATTGGATTTTTTCTAGCGCGAAATTTTAATATCATAAATTTCTGCGTTAGTACGTCTTTGTATTTTTTCGTAGTTTTAGTTGTTTTTGTATGTAATAGTACAAAATCTCGATTTTTTTTCATAACTTTGCATCCGTTTTAAAAGTGGAAACCGTAGGGTGAATTGATTATGAAATACGAGACAAGAAAAGGTGGACTTAACCTCACGGAGGTAAGCAATGAGATGTTAAAGAAGTGGAACGAAGAANATCTCTTTCATCGTTCTATAGAGGAGCGTGAAGGCTGTCCTCAGTTTGTATTCTTCGAGGGTCCACCATCTGCAAATGGACATCCTGGTATACACCATGTTTTGGCGCGTGCCATAAAGGATACATTTAATCGTTATAAAACGATGAACGGATTCCAGGTGAAACGTAAGGCTGGATGGGATACNCANGGACTGCCTGTGGAGCTTGGCGTAGAGAAAGAACTCGGAATAACGAAAGCCGATATTGATAATCATGAGTCACCACGTTATATTTCNGTAAAGGACTACAATAACAAGTGTAGGTCGAATGTGATGATGTTTACCAAGGAATGGGATGACCTGACTCANAAGATGGGTTATTGGGTAGACNTGGAACATCCTTATATCACATACGATAACAAATANATAGAAACACTATGGTGGTTACTGAAACAGTTCTATAATAAGGGACTGTTGTATAAGGGATATACCATTCAACCGTATTCTCCTGCTGCAGGAACGGGACTGTCAAGTCATGAGCTTAACTTACCGGGATGTTATCGCGATGTTAAAGACACAACGGTAACAGGTATCTTTAAGATGATAGACCCGAAGCCAGAGATGGCAGAGTGGGGTACAGCATGTTTCCTTGCTTGGACAACGACACCATGGACATTACCGTCTAATACAGCACTTTGTGTAGGGCCAAATATTGACTACGTAGCAGTACAGACTTATAACCCATATAATGGTGATAAATTGACTGTGGTGATGGCTGAGGCTCGCTTGTCTGCATATTTTAAGTCAGAAGGAGCAGAAGCTTCTATGGAGGAATATAAGCAGGGTGATAAAGTCGTACCTTACAGAATCGTAGGACATTATAANGGAAAAGACCTTGTAGGAATNCGCTACGAACAGATGATGAANTGGGTNAATCCATGTGANAANGTGGATAGTTTGTCTCCTGATTATGTAAAGAAATATGCAGAGAATAATCCGGATAAACTGTTTAAGACGGCTACGGATACATTNGTAGACATGAAAGATTGCGCCTTCCGTGTGATACAAGGTGACTACGTTACAACAGAGGATGGTACGGGTATTGTACACATAGCACCTACATTTGGCGCTGATGATGCCAAGGTTGCAAAGGATGCTGAAATACCTTCTCTNTANATGATNAGCAAGACTTCNGAGACNCGTCCGATGGTNGATCTNGAAGGAAAATACTATGCGATAGANNATCTNGCNGATTCTTTNGTAGAGAAATGTGTAGATAAAGAGGCTTATTCCATACATGCCGGTGACTATGTAAAGAATGCNTACTCTCCAAAGTACAACGTTGGCGGAAAATATGATGAAACGGCNGCGAATAAGGATGAGGATCTCAATATTGTCATCTGTATGGAGATGAAACAAGAGGGGATAGCATTCAAAATAGAGAAACATGTACATAACTATCCTCATTGTTGGCGTACAGATAAACCTATTTTATATTATCCACTAGATAGTTGGTTTATTCGCAGTACTGCTAAAAAGGAGAGAATGAGTGAATTAAATAAGACNATCAACTGGAAGCCAGAGTCTACTGGTACAGGTAGATTTGGAAATTGGTTGGATAATCTTAATGATTGGAATCTCAGCAGATCGAGGTTCTGGGGTACTCCTCTACCTATTTGGAGAAACAGAGAGAGCAGAGAAGAACTATGCATCGGTAGTCTTGAAGAACTGTATAATGAGATAGAAAAGTCTGTCGCAGCTGGTGTGATGACATCTAATCCTTTAAAGGATAAGGGCTTTGTTCCAGGTGATTACTCACAGGAGAACTACGACAAGATAGATATGCACCGTCCTTATGTCGATGATATCGTTTTGGTTAGTCCTACAGGAAAACCGATGAAGAGGGAGACTGACCTAATAGACGTATGGTTCGATTCAGGAAGTATGCCGTATGCACAAGTACATTATCCTTTTGAAAACAGGGAACTCATAGATGAAGGTAAGGCTTTCCCTGCAGACTTCATTAATGAAGGAGTAGACCAGACACGCGGTTGGTTCTTTACACTCCATGCTATAGCCACGATGATATTTGATTCTGTTGCATTTAAGAATGTTATATCTAGCGGTTTGGTGCTCGATGCTCATGGAAATAAGATGAGTAAACATTTAGGAAATGCTGTGGATCCATTCAAAGTACTTGAGAAATACGGTGCAGATGCTGTCAGGTTCTATATGCTTACAAATTCTCAACCATGGGATAATTTGAAGTTTGATGAGAACGGAGTGGATGAGGTTAGACGTAAGTTCTTCGGGACATTATACAATACATACTCATTCTTTGCACTGTATGCTAATGTAGATAACTTTGANATTTCTACAGAACAGGTACCTCTCAACGAGCGTCCTGAGATAGATAGATGGATTATCTCAAGCCTAAATACCCTGATAAGGAATGTTAAGGCAGCTTTTGATGACTATGAACCGACCAAGGCTGGTAGATTGATAGACAGTTTCGTAGAAGATGATTTGAGTAACTGGTATGTGAGACTTAATAGAAAACGTTTCTGGGGAAAGGAAATGAGCAAAGACAAACTGAGCGCATACCAAACATTGTATCAATGTCTTTCTGTCGTGGCTGAATTGTTGGCTCCTATAGCACCTTTCTATAGCGATCAGTTATATCGAGATCTAGGACATAAAGAGAGTGTTCATCTAGTGTCTTATCCTACTGTAAATGAGGAGGCAATAGATGCTCATTTGGAGGAAAGAATGAATATCGCTCAAAAGATAACGTCTATGGTTCTTGCTCTAAGACGTAAGGTTAATATAAAGGTAAGACAACCGCTGCAGACAATAATGATACCTGCAGTGTCAGACGAACAGAAACAGTATATTGAGGCTGTAAAGGATATTATTCTGGGCGAGGTAAACGTTAAGGATCTTAAGTTTGTTGAAGGCAGTGGTATCCTCGTAAAGAAGGTTAAGCCCAATTTCCGTACACTCGGTAAGAAGTTTGGCAAACTGATGAAGAGTATAGCAAACAGCTGTGCAGAACTGTCACAGGATAAGATCGCTGAGATTGAAAGTAAGGGCTCTATAACATTGTCGGTTGAAGGACAGAATGTTGATATAGACATAAATGACGTAGAGATAATCTCAGAGGATATCCCAGGATGGTTGGTAACTAATGAGGGTAACATAACTGTTGCACTTGAAGTGGAGCTAACGGAATCCTTAAAGAATGAGGGTATGGCCAGAGAATTGGTTAACCGTATCCAGAATATCCGCAAGGATAGCGGTTTGGAGATAACAGACCGTATCAATGTCGTTATCTCACCGAATGAGGATGTACGTAAGGCTTTAGGCGAGTTTAAGGATTATATAAAGAGTCAAATATTGGCTGATGAGATTGATGTAGCAGAAAATGAAGGTACAGAGGCCGATTTTGATGATTATAAATTGAATATTTTAGTAACAAAAAATTGATAAAACCTAATTACTATGGCTGAGAAGACTAGATATTCCGACGAAGAACTGGAAGAGTTCCGTGGAATAATTAATGAGAAATTAGCATTGGCTAAACGTGATTATGATGAGATGATGAAAACTCTTCGTAATCAGAATGGTAATGATGTTGACGATACATCTCCTACCTATAAGATATTGGAGGAAGGTAGCGCAACTCAAACAAAAGAAGAAGTTGACAATGCAAGCTGCCAGACAGGAGAAGTTTATACGTGGCTTAGAAGCAGCGTTAGTGCGTATTGAGAACAAGACGTACGGTATAGACCGTCTGACGGGAAAGTTGATACCAAAGGAAAGACTTCGTATTGTTCCTCACGCAACGTTGTCTGTGGAATCAAAACAGCTTAAAAATCATTGAAAACATTAATGTGTAAACGTGGATGGCTATCGATATTTATTATCGTAGCCATCCTTGTAATAGACCAGGTCATCAAGATTTTGGTCAAGACAAATATGTGTATCGGTGAGAAAATATATGTCACAGACTGGTTCTACATATATTTCATCGAAAATAACGGAATGGCCTACGGTATGGAATTTATCAGTAAGCTATTTCTTACAGTATTTAGACTCGTTGCCGTTGTTCTTATTAGCTATTATATATACCTTCAGATNNNGAAGAATGTAAGGATGGGATATATAATATGTCTTTCCATGATTGTTGCGGGAGCGGCGGGCAATATCATAGATTGTGTCTTTTATGGACAGATCTTCTCTGAATCAACGAATAGTATGATATCCCATTTTGTTAGTTTTGGCGAAGGGTATGCTCCGTTACTTAGGGGTAAAGTGGTGGATATGTTGTATTTCCCCCTAATTTCATTTACTTGGCCGGAATGGATGCCTTTTATAGGCGGAATGGACTACACTTTCTTTTCTCCGATATTTAATTTTGCAGATTCTTGTATCACAGTTGGTGTGATATTGATTATACTATTATATCGTAAGGAACTCAATATGATAAATGTATGAGAAACAGTGTATCGATAGTCATATTATTTTTGATCTGCATAGTCTCTTGTAAACCGTCTTTACCTTCTGGTATAATGACAGAGGATCAGATGCTGGATTTTTTGTATGATTATCATATACTTATGGCTGACGCTAATAGTAATCATGCTGATAGTACAGCATTCTACAAAAAAATGTATTTTGATGCATTATTGGATAAATATGATATATCGGAAGCTACGTTTGATACATCTATGGTTTACTATCAGCGTCATGCGAAGGAACTTAAGGAGGTTTATGAAAATATTAATAAACGATTTGAAAAATACGTTGGACAAGAGAATCTGTTAACCAAGGATGAGACGGCTGATTATATGATGTATCCTCAGAAGGGTGATTCTGCATTGATATGGAGTAATAGAACATCTGAAGTAATCTTCGCTCAACCACCGTACAATATATATTCGTTTAGAATAAAAGCTGATTCAGCCTCAACAGTAGGTGATGTCCTTGAATTCAAGTACCAAAGCCGTTTCCTTGTAGAAAACAACCGTCGTAATGCATTTGCACTGTTATCTGTAATTTTTGAAAATGATAGTGCTGCGTACGTATCGTCTTACTCGACTATGGATGGTGTGAATACAATCACCTATAAACCATCATCTAAGGATAGTGTTATAGTAAAAGAAATACGCGGTTTTATTGCAATTCTTTCGCAAAATAATGTAAAAGAGAAGAGAAATCTTAATGTTCTGAACATATCAAATGTTGCTNTGATAAGGTATCATAAGAATGTAGCAACAGGTAAGGTGGGTAACAATGATGGTTCTAACGGCGTGACTAATCGTCCTCCCGATAGACTCAGGTCGATGTCTGATGGTGAGATGGGAAATGATACAGCATCTTTGGGTAAGAGATCTTCGCAGCGGGGAATTGATTCTATCGGAAATAAAAAAGAGAAGAGAAAGATTACCTACATAACTACGAAAAAGGATAAAAACGGTAATACGTGTAATATCTGATATAAAAATTAAATAACATGAATATAAAGTATTATCTATTTGCTGTTATTATTGCAGTATTTTCATCTTGTGCACATAATATAGATGTATCTTCTTATTCCAAACGTGAATTTCGTGGTGCTTGGATTCAGGCAGTTAATGGTCAGTGGGAAGGATTGTCGGAGAGTGCTATGAAGAAAGAACTGACAAGACATTTAGATGCTCTTGAGGAATGTAACGCTAATGNTGTGTTCTTTCAGGTTAGGGTTGAATGTGATGCTTTATATAATTCTCCATACGAACCCTGGTCTAGATTTTTATCAGGCAGACAAGGGGTTAATCCAGGTTGGGATCCTTTAGCATGGATGATAGTGGAATGTCACAAAAGAGGTATGGAATTACATGCATGGATAAATCCTTTTAGAGCAAAGACGGCAAAAACAGATAGATTGTCAAATAGACATATCGCAATCACCAACCCTGAGAGAATTATTAAATACGAGAAACTATATTTATTGAATCCAGGACAACCTGAAAACAGAGAATATATCTGCAAGATAGCTTCCGATATCGTAAGAAGATATGATGTTGACGGACTACATATCGATGACTATTTTTATCCTTATCCTGTTGCGGGATATACCATCAATGACAATAAGGAATTTGAAAGGTATAACAATGGTATTCGTAATAAGAATGATTGGAGACGAGACAACGTAAATGTGTTTATAAAACAACTGTCAGATTCTATTCGTAACGTTAAACCATGGGTTAAATTTGGCGTTTCACCATTTGGTATATATAGAAACAAGAGGAATGATTCTAATGGCAGTAATACAAATGGACTACAGAACTACGATGACCTGTATGCAGATGTCTTACTGTGGGTAAACAATGGATGGATAGACTATAATATACCACAACTATATTGGGAGATAGGTCATAAATCAGCCGACTATGCAACACTGATAGAATGGTGGAACAAGAATGCAGCTAACAGACCTCTGATTATAGGTGAGGATATAACTAGAACAGTAAAAGCTGCGGATTTGAAAAATCCTAGGATTAATCAGATGCCGGAGAAATATAGATTACATAGTATATATAGCAATGTCAAGGGAACTTGTTTGTGGTATTCTCGCGTTTTGGCAGATAATTTAGGTAATTATGCAAACGTGCTGCGTGATGCGTATTGGTCTATTCCAGCATTGCAACCTTCGATGCCTTTTATTAGTAAGAAAGCTCCATCAAAACCACGTAAAGCAAAAGCTGTAAAGATTGATGGTAAGAATGTACTTTTCTGGACAGAACCCAAGGGCAGTAACTGGCAGAATACAGCAACCAAGTATGCTATATATCAGTACGATAAGGATAAGAACGTTTATAATCCTATAGGATATACGACGAATACCTTCTTTGAGTTACCTGTCGGTGAATCCAATTCTACCTATGTCGTAACGTCATTGAACAGAATCGACAATGAAAGTAACGGTGCAAAGATTAAAGTTAAGTAACGAGAAGTTATTTAAGCCAATTTCCTCTTAAGAGTAAAATGAGGTGTATGATACCTCTGACGGTAAGTTCTATTGCCATCGCGATCCATACTCCGCATAGTCCAAAATCTTTGGCTAGGAGTGCGGCNAGNGTCAGTCTTATACCCCACATACAAAAAGCGTTTATGATAACAGGGTACAGAGTCTTGCCTACACCGACAAATATTCCATAAACAACGATAGATGCGGCGAACATCGGTTCAGCAAAAGCTTCTATACGGAGTACTTGGCTTCCAAGTTTTTGTATCTCTTCAACAGGTGACATTAGACCTATCATCTCCGGGGCAAAGATAAACATTAGAATACCCATTATAGTCATTGTAAGAATGCCACCTATAACCGACATGTAGGCCAGATTCTTTGCGAGAGACTTCTGACCAGCGCCGTAACTTTGACCAATGAGAGTCGTTGCCGCATCTTGAACGCCATATCCAGGCATATAACAAACACTTTCGGCTGTGATGGATAGAGAATGTGCGGCAATAGCTATAGTGCCTAATGGTGCAACAATTATAGTGCTTACCATTTGTGCCATACTCATTATAGTTCTTTGTAAGGCGATGGGTACACCAATCTTTGCTGCTTGTAGGATATTTTCATTGGTCGGTTTGAAAGAACCATGTTCGTTTCTTAAGGAAAGCAATTTGTTCTTAAACAGCATAATATATAGGATTATTATGGCTGTGACCATGAAAGCGCAAAATGTACCTAGTGCAGATCCAATAACACCTAAATCCATAATAAAGATAAAGAAATAGTTGAAGACAACATCGAGTACACATGCCAGTATGTTCATATAGCTTGGTGATTTCATGTCACCAGCACATTTTAGCATAGATGATGCTATACCTTCCAACTGCATAAAGGGTATTCCTAAACAGAAAATCATGAAGTACATCGATGCATCGTAAACAATATCTTTTTCTGCCCCCAGCCATATCGGCAATTGTTTGTGTATACACAGACCGATTATTGAAAGAACAAAGGAAACAACTATTCCACANAACANNGATTGTCTCATTATTGCTCTGGCTCTTACAAAGTCNTTNGCNCCAATACAATGAGCCACCTGTACAGAAAAGCCCATAGATACAGCTGATGTAAGACCTCCTAGAAGCCAGATNGTTGTCTCTATGATACCTATCGAAGCGGAAGCCTGGGCACCGAGGTGTCCTACCATGGCGGCATCTATGTAAAACATAATAATAGACGACATCTGTGCCAGTATTGAGGGAATACTGAGTAAAACGATAAGCATGACCTTCTCTTTTGAGGTAAGGTCTACGTGCGTTCTTATTTTTTCAAGAAGAATATCACTCTTTGCCATCTTTCACAGGGCGGAATTATTGTAATGATATAGTTAGAATATTATTTAGAATAGTCATGGCCTCCTCTACAGATTTTACTTTCTGTATGCTCATCCATCTCTTGTTTCTCTCTTCGTGTAGATTACACCTTTTTACATTGTTTTGTAAGTAAAGAATCACTTTATCAAAGGTCTCGCTTTGATAAAAGATACTGTCATAATTACTTACAAAATATAGGTTCATCTTACCTGCTTTTAATACAATTCTTTCGACACCAAGTTTTTTGCCCAAGCTACGCAGTAGTACAACCCTCATCAGTTCTTCCGCCTGTGTTGGTATGTCACCGAACCTGTCACGGATATTCTTCTTAAATTCGTTCAACTGTTCCTCTTTTTCTATGTTGTCCAGTTGTTTATAGAGAATAACCCTTTCGCTACTGTTGGGTACGAAGCTTTCAGGAAAACAAATATCAAGATCGCTATCAAGTTGACAGTCATCAACAAACATGTCACCTTGTAATTCACTCTTGTCATATTCGGTATAGAGTTCTTTGAACTCTTCATTTTTAAGTTCGGTTACAGCTTCAGCGAGAATCTTTTGATATGTCTCATATCCTAGGTCCGCAATAAATCCACTTTGTTCACTTCCAAGAAGATTACCGGCGCCGCGGATATCTAGATCCTGCATGGCCAACTGAATGCCACTTCCGAGGTTGGAGAAATTTTCTATCGCTTCTAATCTTCGTCTGGCGTCAACATTAAGATCCGCCAATGGCGGTGCAAGAAGGAAACAGAATGCCTTCTTATTGCTCCGACCGACACGTCCACGCATCTGGTGAAGATCACTAAGTCCGAAATGTTGTGCTTGGTTTATTATTATTGTGTTAGCATTGGGAATATCTATACCATTTTCAACTATGGTCGTTGACAGCAGTACATCATAATCATAATTTATAAATCCCATTATTATACTTTCGAGCTCATCTGGAGCCATTTGTCCATGTCCAATAGCCACTCTAGCATCAGGTACAAGTTTTTTTATGAGCATCTGTATCTCAGGTAGTGATGAGATGCGGTTGCTTACAAAGAAAACCTGTCCGTTACGACTCATTTCAAACTCTATGGCCTCTTTTATAACGTCGGAATTAAAAGTGTGTACTTCTGTCTGTATTGGATACCTGTTAGGCGGTGGCGTTTTTATGACGCTCATATCACGTGCTCCCATAAGCGAGAATTGTAGAGTACGTGGGATAGGGGTGGCAGACATCGTCAGGGTATCTACGTTTGTTTTTATTTGACGTAATTTTTCTTTTACGGCAACCCCGAATTTTTGTTCTTCGTCAATTATTAATAATCCTAGATCTTTGAAATGTACCGACTTACTTATTAATTTATGAGTACCGATGATTATGTCTATCTTACCATTTTGCAGGTCTGTCAAAATCTCCTTCGTTTTCTTGGCACTTCGTGCTCTTGTTAGATATTCCACGTTTACAGGAAATCCCTTTAAACGTCCCATAAAAGTTTTGTAATGTTGGAATGCAAGAACTGTCGTTGGTACCAATACTGCCACTTGTTTACCATCTGTAGCAGCTTTGAATGCAGCACGCACAGCCACCTCTGTTTTTCCAAAACCTACATCTCCGCAAACAAGTCTATCCATAGACTTACTACTCTCCATGTCTTTCTTAACATCGTTAGTAGCCTGAAGTTGATCTGGAGTGTCTTCATACAGGAAACTGGCTTCCAGTTCCTGTTGCATGTAAGTGTCCGGACTATATGAGAATCCTTTCTCTTTCTTTCTCTGTGAGTATAATTTTATAAGGTCTCGAGCGATATCTTTTATCTTCTTCTTCGTTCGATCCTTCATTTTTTGCCATGCTCCGGTACCTAATCTGCTAATTTTAGGCGCTTCACCGTCCTTACCCCTATATTTAGAGATTTTGTATAGAGAATGGATGGATACGTATACCACATCGTTGTTTTGGTATACTAGTCTAACCATCTCTTGATAGCTGTCACCGTTTGGTACTCTCACTAGTCCGTCAAAACGTCCTATACCATGGTCAACATGGACAATGTAATCATTAACATTGAGTTCTGTTATTTCTTTCATCGTCAATGCCATCTTGGCATCACGAGTTCTCTCATTGCGTAGAGTGAATTTGTGAAAGCGATCAAATATCTGATGATCTGTGAATAAACATATTTTATAGTCCCTATCAGTAAATCCTTCATGTATCGTTGGGTTGACAGGGGTGAACTCAATTGTATCGATATTTTTTTCCTTTGTTATTTCTTCAAATATATCTTTTAATCGTTGCTGCTGTTTCTTACTATCAGCCAAGATATATAGTCTATACCCCTCTTTCTGTAAGTCAACCAAACTCTTAGTGAGCATGTCAAAATTTTTATGGAAAAGAGGTTGTGCTTCAAGATTAAAAATTATTTTGTTCTGTATATTATGTATGCTAGTTCCAAAATGAATATGTTTGTACTGCCTTATCTCGCTATTAAAGATCTCCTTGTCTATTAATTGCTTTGTTCTGTCGAACATATCCTCCACTTGTGGCTTCTCTTGGTCTTTCACATTTTCTAAGCTTTCTTCGTACGCTTGTTTTGAGAATCCCTCGCTGAAGATTGAATTTATTCTGTCTGCAACAAAACCTTTGTTCTTTGTCGCAATTATCGTATCTTCTTTTAGTAAGCTAAAGAAAGACACCTTATCGATAGAAGAAGTCAGTTCCGGTACGATAATAACGTTTTCGACTTTAGATTCTGATAGTTGAGTTACGACATCAAAAGTTCTTATCGATTCTATCTCATCTCCAAAGAAGTCGATACGATATGGTAGTTCGTTGTTGAAAGAAAAAACGTCTACGATACTACCTCGCATCGCAAATTGTCCGGGTTCATATACATAGTCATGTAACTCAAAACCTAGTTCTTCAAGATTGTGTTCCAATAACGATGTGTCAACACTTTGTCCTATAGCCAAAGATAAAGTTTTATTGGATATCTTTTCAGCAGATACTACTCTTTCGCTAATAGCTTCAGGGTATGTGACAATGTATAGGTTTTCCTCTGCTTGAGATAAACGTGTTATTACTTCTGTTCTTAGAACCTCGTTTGCTAGGTCTTTTTGTCCATACTTTATAGCTCTTTTATACGAAGATGGAAAAAACAGTACTTTATCGTCTTTACATGCTTGCGTCAAATCATTATAGAAATATCCGGCCTCATCAGCATCGTTTAGTATGAAGACAATATTATTTCCAATACTTTTGATACGTAATGCTGAGAAAAACATAGCTGCAGCACTACCTATAAAACCTTCAAGGAGAATATCCTTTATATGGTTACCCTCCAAGAATTTGCAAAGAGTGTCAATCTGTGACATCTTTGCGTATGTAGCATTAAGCTGTTGTATGTCCATACCGATCCCTCAAATAGCAAAGGAGGGTAATATCAATCTTTAGGCATTGCAGGGTATTTGCGAGTGAAACCATCTATACGCAATTTTATAACGCCGAAGAATGCTTCACTGAAAATACCACCAGACATCTTTGACGTACCCTCACGACGGTTAACAAAAACGACGGGTACCTCTTTTATCTTAAATCCAATCTTATATGCTGTGTATTTCATTTCAATTTGGAATGCATATCCCTTGAAACGAATTTTATCCAATTCTATTGTTTCCAAGACTCTGCGCTTATAGCACTTAAATCCTGCTGTAGTATCATTTACAGGTATGCCTGTTATGAATCTAACGTACTTAGATGCATAATAGCTCATAAGGACTCTACCCATAGGCCAGTTTACAACGTTTACGCCAGAGATATAACGAGAACCGATAGCTACATCATATCCCTCATCATGACAAGCACTATATAGACGCGGTAGGTCAGATGGAGCATGACTAAAATCTGCATCCATCTCAAAGATATATTCGTATTTATGCTCTAAAGCCCATTTGAATCCCGTGATATATGCCGTTCCGAGTCCCAACTTACCGCTTCTTTCAAGGATAAATAGTCTATCAGAAAACTCCTCTTTTATGAGCGTTTTGACAATACCAGCGGTACCGTCGGGTGAACCATCGTCAATAACAAGGATATGAAAACATTTCTCAAGAGCAAAAATCGCTCTGATAATTTTCTCTATATTCTCTTTCTCGTTGTATGTAGGAATAATTACAACGCTATCGCTATCATTCATTCTTCAGGGATATTAATATATTAATTTTTCACACTCGCAAAGGTAATAAAAAACTNCGAAATGACCAACAATAAATGATTTTATTTAATGTAATTTAGACTATTGGTCGGGATTCTCAATAAATCCTTGATATTCAGGTACGAGTCCACTCATAACAGATTTATAGCTTTCATCCATTAATTCTTTAATGTTTTCAGGAGTTTTTTCCTTTGGTAGGATAGGAGAGTGTATCGTCATGGATAAAGGATGATAGTTGAGAAATTTCCAGTCTCTCATTCTCGGCATCACATTAAAGGATCCATTAATAGTAATAGGAACCACAGGCAGTTGCAAATCGCATGCCATGGCGAAAAGCTCCTCTTCGAAAGATTCCCATGTGTCCTGTAAATGTTCTTGCACCTTCAGGAAAGACAGCAACACTCATTCCATTCTGTAAGGTCTTCTCAGCCATAGAATAAGTCTCTTTTATCTTTTTAGGACCTACTCTTGTCAACAATTATTTGATGCGAGGCTTTACATGCAGGACCAACGAAAGGTATCTTTAATATACCTTTTTTCATCATCCATTTGAANTTTCTTCCTAAAAAACCATATATCAGGAAAATGTCAAAAGCCCCTTGGTGATTCGCCACAAATACGTATGATTGATTCTTGTCCAAATTTTCCTTTCCTGTTACTTTTACAGGTAATAAAGCAAGGCGGATAATAAGATACGACCATATCTTACCAGGCCAATAACCCCAAAAATGGCCATTTCCCAAGAAACATCCGATACTAGTCTCTAAACCTGTGATTATCGTCAGGATCAAACAGATAGGTAAGAAAAATACCAACTGATATATTCTATATAATAAAGCCACGATTAAAAATTTATTTTTTCTTATGTAATGTTATAACGCAAATCTCCCCTTCAAGATTAAAGCGGAAAGGAACAACGCCACCTACACCTGTCGATACGAATAGGGTTCTGTCACCTTCATGATACCATCCGCCCCATTCATCGTATGTCAAAGATATGGGTGTCCAACCAAAAAGTGATATCTGTCCACCATGTGTATGTCCACTCAATGTCAGTTGAGCTTTACAGTTAGGCAATATATGTTTACGCCATGCNGTAGGATCATGCTGTAGCATAATTACGAAAGAAGAGTCNGAAATACCTTGAAGGGTTTTCTNAATATCTCCTCGCATNGGGAAATGGATTCCGTCACCATGATTCTCTTCTCCTGCAAGTACTATACTATCATTACCTTTCCTTATTATTCTATTTTCATTTAGTAATAGTNTCCATCCGAGCTGTCTTTCATAGTCAACGGCTTTCTGGGCGTTCTCTGCCTTCTCTTTCTCGTTTGTATTAAGATATTTAGAGTAGTCATGATTTCCTAATATAGAATATACACCATCTTTGGCTTTTAATGACTTTAAATCATTCATAAAGGGTAAAATCTCCTCGGCTCTTATGTTGTATAGATCACCTGTAAAGACAATCATATCAACATGCTGTTTTTTAATGCTGTCCAGACAGTCTATGAGAATCTGTTTTCTATTTCCAGTATAAGAACCTACATGTGCATCAGACCATTGCAATATTCTGTATCCATCAAAAGCATCAGGTATGTCTTCTGATANATAATCATAGTTTTTTACTACAACATCTCTCACTCCGAAGAAAAAACCGTGAATAACTATCAACCATATTATCGGCGTAAGTATTAAAGCCGCCATACTGCCCAAATTAATTTTTCTATGTCCCTTTTTACAGAAAGGCTGCCCTATAAGGGAAAACAGAGAGTAGAGAAATTTTGGTACAATAAACAGCAGGAGTAATAGTAGATAAATTTCTACGAAGGTTGTCTCTTTGGGCATAAAATCTCTTTCCATTGACAGAATAATAGTAAAAATTACCATTGCCAAAGAAAACAGGCAATTTGTGAAAAAGATTTTTTTACACTTCTTACTGCTACCTTTTTTGTTACTGCGATAATAAAGATATACATCAGGTAGACAGATAAGTAAAATTAGTAATAAAGAAATCCTAGCAATCATAGTTCAATAGTTATTCGTAAAATTCTAATTCTTCACCAATATANGTTGTNTCTACATTTCCTTTTTTATATACGATATGACCATTGCAGAAAGTGTACTCTACTTTCCAGTTGTACTTATGATTCTCCACTGGACTCCACTTACATTTACTTTGTATAACATCTTTTGTTACGATCCATGGAGAGTCGCGTCTTACAAGTACTATATCAGCTTTGTATCCTTTACGGATATAGCCTCTGTCTTTTAAATCAAATATAGTAGCGGGGTTATGACACATTAGTGAGACTAGTCTTGGAAGCGAAATAACACCCATATCAACCAGTTCAAGCATTGTTACTAATGAGAACTGTATCATAGGCATGCCAGACGCAGCCGTTTTACATCCACCTTCTTTTTGAGTCAAGAGATGCGGCGCATGGTCTGTACCTACAACCGTGACGGTACCATTATTGATTGCCTTTCTGAGAGCATCTCTGTCTTCACTACTTTTGATTGCAGGGTTGACCTTTATTTTGGAACCTAAATGCTCATAATCTTCATCACAGAAATACAGATGTCCGACAGTCGCTTCTGCTGTGATCATACGATTCTTTGGATCAAATAGTCCCAACTCTTCAGACGTACTAATATGAGCAACATGTATTCTAGTATGATATTTCTTTGCCAAAGAAATAGCGAGAGACGTAGATTTGTAGCATGCTTCCCTTGAACGAATCTGAGGATGGAAACCGATACTCGGTTCTTTTCCTAATTTCTTCTCAAGGTTACGCATATTATTATTTATGATTTCAGTATCTTCACAATGTAACATGAGTGGTTTGGTAACCGTCGAGAAAATCTTTTCCAATATGGTCACATCCTCAACAAGCATATTTCCTGTAGAAGATCCCATAAATAATTTTACTCCAGGTATTCTTTTTCTGAAACCATTTTTTTTATCTTTTCCTGCGACGGTTGATAAGACATCCAGATTATCGCTGGAAGCCCCTAAAAAGAATGTATAGTTAACGTGACTTTTTTTCTTTGCGATATCAAATTTTTCCTCCAACCGTTCTGTTGTTGTTGTGGTAGGAATGGTATTAGGCATATCAAAAAAAGATGTTACCCCGCCTGCCGCTGCCGCTCTACTTTCGCTTTCGATATCTGCTTTATCCGTTAATCCCGGCTCTCTGAAATGTACATGGTCGTCAATAATTCCAGGTAGAAGATAACAACCGTCAGCATCTATTTCTTGGTCGTATTCCTCATTGGGTATTATATTACCTTGATTCACAGAACTTATAATGTCTCCATCTATAACGACATTTCCTTTAAAGGAAACGCCTTCATTAACTATTGTGACATTATTAATCAGGGTTTTCATGCTACCTCAGTTATGTACACTATCTCTTCAACGGTGGTGGAGGAGGCATGCTGCCTGGATATGACATACCATTCATCTTCGCTTCGTTATCTTGAGCCATCTTATAGTATGTCTTAACGTAGGGGTCGTTCTTAAACTTATTCGTCGCTTTACTCATGATATCATCAATCCACGCGTTAAGAATAGGATAGGGATATGCTGATGTTATCATCATGAAAACGCCTGGCCCTAAAACATTATCGAAATTGTTTACGATAAAATCAGTAACAAGCTTATCTTCTTTTGCTGCGATTTCTGCAGCTTCTTTATTTAACTGCTTTGTTACAACTACCATGTCCTTACCGTCCATAATAGCTTGACTCTGCTTATGTGACAGTTCTGACATCTCGTTATTCAGTTGATTATGTTCTGCGATAAATTTGTACAGTTTTTCATTTAGTGGACTGCCACTGACGAGTTGTTGAGCATTGTCTATTTTAATATTTATCTCACCTTTCTCAACNACCAAAGGCATAACGTTCTCGTCGTCCATAAAAAGCGATGCCATTTTAACGGTATCCAAGACTCCGGAGAAGTGAAACTTTCCGTGTATGACATCACATGAGTCTAAGTTCTTTAAATTATCATTNTCGAAAACCTTCAAATAAAGCATCCTTCCGTCAAGGTTTGTGACAGAACTGGAACCATCAATATTGTATGCTCCGGAACAAGAGCACAGAGCTAATATTGCTATGATGAATGGTTGTATATTATTTTTCATAATAATCTTCCTATCTCTATCCTTCNAGGATAGTAACCGCAAAGGTAATATGTAATTTCGAAGAAAAGAAAATTTTTTATGCTATTTAATCATTTAGGGCATTTTTTATNNTTTTTTTTGTCTCTTTTTCTATCTCATTCTGAATTCTGTGCGTTGTATACAACTGGATAATCGCAGCTATCAATAAAACGACCACCCAATTATTGTGAACGTATTGAACATAAATTTCCCATGGAATAGGAATTAACGCATATACATCTTGTAACATCAACAAACCTGCAATTATGAATAGTATGTCGGCAATGATTTGAATACTTTTTAATCTGTGTATCGTGATGTTTGTACCGTGATAAGTCTGTATGATCTGCATGATAACAAAAGCAATAGCACCAACGGTGTAAATCACAGACGCAATCATTTTTTCGAGGTTAAGGACGTACATTATGGCACCCAATGCCATACCTATTGCTCCTAACACATATATGTATCCTTGTAACTTAGTCAGCTGTCTCATTTTTATTTTCTGTGGTATCGTTTTGATTACTTTGAGAATATGTCTTGTCTGTTTTTAGATCGGAACTTAATACAAAAATATCCTCATCATCCGCCTTCATAAAATAGCGCTCCCTTGCAATTTTCTCTACGGCTTTAGAATCTTTTTGTAGGAGACGCAACTGTTTTTGATCTTTCTGGTATCTTTCGTTATATTCGTTAATTTCTTCTTTTAGACTACTTATGTGTTCCTGATTTTTAAGATGTCGCATGATACTGTCCTGTCCACCAAAACCAACGAGAACAACTCCTAATACTACGACAATGTAGTACTTGTAACCACCGAAGAACCTTACGAATCTCCCTAATTTACTCATGTTATATTATTTCTACTGCAAAGATAACACAAATAAGTAATAATAAATCATTAAAAGATTTTTTTTTATTTTTTATAACATAAATCTTCTAATTTAATCTGAGTAAAGAGTATTTATGTCATGAATTTTTTATATTTTTGCAGTCATAAATCAAATTTACTATGGATCAATATATTGTATCGGCGCGGAAATACCGTCCTGAGACATTCGATGCTGTAGTGGGTCAAGAAACACTTACTACTACTCTGAAAAATTCGGTCAAATCAGGAAAGTTAGCTCACGCTTATTTGTTTTGTGGACCTAGAGGTGTAGGTAAAACGACATGTGCTCGTATCTTTGCCAAGGTCATTAATTGTGAGCATCTTACTGCTGATGGTGATGCTTGTGACGAATGTGAGAGTTGTAAATCCTTCAAGGAACAGCGTTCTTTGAATATCTTTGAACTGGATGCAGCGAGTCATAATTCCGTTGAAGAGATAAAAAGTCTTATGGAACAGACTCGTATCCCTCCTCAGATCGGAAAATACAAAGTATTCATTATTGACGAGGTTCACATGTTGTCCTCCCAAGCTTTTAATGCCTTCCTGAAAACATTGGAAGAACCACCGTCGTATGTGATATTTATTCTTGCGACAACAGAGAAAAGTAAGATATTACCAACGATACTTTCAAGATGTCAGATATATGATTTTGAGAGAATGTCGGTCGCTAATATCATATCACATCTTAAGAAGGTCGCAGACGACCAGAATATTAAGTATGAGGAAGATGCCATTTCTGTAATCGCGGAAAAAGCGGATGGCGGAATGAGAGATGCACTCTCTATCTTTGATCAGGTGGCATCCTATTGTCAGGGAAATATTACATACGACAAGGTGTTGGAGGATCTTAATGTCTTAGACGTGGAGAATTATTTTAAGATAGTCGACTCTGCGCTAGAAAATAAGACAAGTGATGTAATGGTAATTCTCAACCAACTTCTTTCCCGTGGTTTTGATGGNTTACAGATGATGATGGGATTAGCCAAGCATATTAGAAATGTTATGATGGCAAAAGAACCTCAGACATTGGATATACTGGAAACAAGCGAAAAAAACAAACAGAGATATCAGGAACAGGCGAGGAAATGTCCTACAAAGTTTTTGTATGAGGCACTCCGTCTACTTAACCAGTGTGACCAACAATATCGTGTAAGTGCGGATAAGCGTTTGCTTGTTGAACTGGTCCTGATAGAGATAACGCAGATTACCCAGGAAGATGACACCGTAAGTGGTGGGCGTCGCCCTACACGCAGATTAAAATCCCTATTCAAGAAAATTGTGTCTGACCAGTCTGGTAAGACAACGGCGTCAAGGGTGGCCGTGGTTGGAACAAAGAGAAGTAATCCTAAAGATACAAGTAAGGACAGTAACGTTACCAACGTTACTGCAGGAGATGGCGCGTCAGAACAGACGAGTAAAAATGGCTCTGGAGTGAAAATTCAGGGAGTACCTCATGTCACGTTCGCACGAGTGATACCACGTACCACAGGACCTTCAGCTCCCAAGAATACAGAAACTAAGCAAGAAGAATCATCCATCAAAGAGACTGTTACTGAAGGTGANAATTTTTTCGATGAGAATATGCTGTCGTATAATTGGTTGTCAATATGTAACAGTGCGGAATTCAGTTCTCTTGCGGCTCTGTCTTCACGGTTGAAAAATATGAAACCAACAATCACTGATTATCCCAATGTTGAGATTGTTGTGCCTAATGAGAATATTCTGAGTAATGTAAAAAAATACGAGAAACAGATAGAGACAGCATTACAAAAGTCTTTAGGAAATAATAATGTACAACTGAATATTCGGTTAGCCTCTTCTGATGAGCAAAAACCTTTGAGAACCCGTGAAGAGCAGATGAAGGAACTAGAGGATAAATACGAACCTCTTGGAAGATTACGACGTTTATTGGATCTAGAGATGGAATAAAAAAGATGCGTTCTTTGGTATATGCAACTACCANAACGCATCTTTTATAGCATACAAGCTAATCTCTTTTATTTACGAGCTTTACCGTAACGGCTCATGAACTTGTCAACACGACCTGCGGTGTCAACGAGCTTGCTCTTACCTGTATAGAACGGGTGTGAGCTACTTGAGATTTCCACTTTTACCACTGGGTAAGTCTCGCCCTCAAATTCTACTGTCTCTGTAGTCTTGCATGTAGACTTTGTAAGGAACATATCGCCGTTGGACATATCCTTAAATACGACGGGGCGATAGTTTTCTGGATGAATACCTTGTTTCATTTTTCTTTTTAATAAACGTTTATACTAATATCGAATTTTTATTCGGAGTGCAAAGGTACTGCTTTTTTTTGATAAATCAAAGAAAAGAACCAATTTTATTCGTTTTTGACGATAATTTCTGATGATTCTGATCTTTCNTGGGNCTCNGAACCCTCAATTTCTTCTATTATCTCAGCGTCCTCAATATCTTCTTCCTGCTTTTTCCGATACTTNCGGTCGGAATGGTAATACATTATACTGAATATAATTTCAAATATACCGTATGTGATACAGAGTATACCTATNACTACGAGTGGCGCAACAGCGATAGAATCNGGTTTTAGTAGCATTAATATTCCNGTNAATAAGATNATTGTNGGTAATATCACCCACGACCACGATACGTTATCTATTCTTTTCACGGTAAACAGGGTCATAATCTGTCCGATGCCACCCAATATTAAAATTATGGCAAGACCATATACGAGNAGNTGNACAAACGAGTTNGGCATCANCATTAGNACAAGACCCAGTGCTATACTTCCGATAGCAACGATAGGGAACGTAGGTTTACCACCANATATAACATTGCCTTGAGCATCAACGATNGTTTCNGGTTTNTACCTCTTTACCTCTACCATATACGCTATAAGACTGAATAAACCNGGTATAAAAAATAATATACCTATCAATATTGTCAACCATCTTAGACTATCTTCGGGATAATAAAGAAGGAGTGAACCGACAGCAATAGCACAAAGTGCCCGTATAATACCTATTCTTAGAAATTTCATATTATGTATACTTTTTCGTGTGCGAAGTTACGATAAAATTTCCTTATATCACTTTTTTTTCTTACATTTGTGGCAAAATAATTAAAATGACGGTATTATTATTAGCTAGGCATGGTGAGACGGTGGATAATGTAAATCGCATTATGCAAGGACAAACTCAGGGGGAACTTACTGCCAACGGCGTATTGCAGGCTAAGAATCTTGGACTTCAACTGAAGTCTGATGATATAGATGTTATCGTATCAAGTGATTTGAGGCGTTCGTACGATACTGCAATGATAATTGCGGAAATNCTGAATAAGGATGTNACGAANACAACNTTGTTGAGAGAAAGAGATTGGGGCGGTTTTACNGGTAGATATATNCCNGATATACANAATGAAACGTGGCCGGATGATATAGAAACTTTAGAGGCACTGCAGGGTAGAGCACGTAAGTTCTTGGATTATATATCCACTACGTATCATGACAAATGTGTACTTGCCGTGGGACATGGTATCATAAATAAAGCAATACAGGCTGTGTTCTATAACAAGCCGATGAAAGACGTAGAGAGAATGACAAATGCAGAAGTAAGAAAACTTGTTATTGAATAGTAAAGTAAAGATTTAACGTATGGATTTCAAAACACTGATAGACAATTATATAATAAATGGTAGATGATATTGATAATACACTTANCTTTATATCCTTTGTCATCAGATGATTTGTCTGTACCAATATCTCATATTATACAGCACAGAATTACGGGAGATGATATCATAGCGAATTTTGTCACAAATGGAATCGGCGCTTTTAACGTTGATGGTAGTGTATGGAAAAGAGAAAATAATACAGCAGCATGGTTCCGTGTACTTTTTGTCCGTGATGAGATAACGTTGGGACTGTTTGATATATTCGATGATAGTATAGTGCAATCAGAATGGTTGACAAAGATAATACGTAATGCACGTTCAAATCCCAGTTCACGTATACGTAATATCTGTAGATATGTGAATGAGCAAAGAGAGATGCTGAGTATGGATGTGACGGATAATGATGTGGAAGATTACCTTTATTGGCTTTCGTGTCATACGTCATCTCCCAAGAGCACTTTTGCAGCATTGATATTAGTGTTGATGGAACCTTCTTACTATGATCGTATTGCGACGGAACAACAGCAATTTATACGTGAGAACCCTAGTCTTATCTTAATTTGAAGAGTTATGAAGGTGACGTTATTCGAAAAAAAATATAAGACAGAGATAACCGATATCGAATGGTGTTCTCTGATGGAACGTATAAAGACGGGTTATTGGAACAACATTGTCGAAAAATGTCGCGGCGAACGCTTTTCTCAAGATGTCGTCAACCGTAAGTTGCCGGCTTTTGGTATCAGCGTGACATTTGTAGGAGGGGATGCAGCAGCCAATATGGTGACATATACCCATATTGTTGGCATTGATTTTAATAAACCATTCTTAGACAAGGCTATTGCAGATAAGAGTATTGCCGAGTGCAGAAAGATATGTACTGAAATCCCTTCAGTAATTGGATTTTACACCACGAAGAGCGGAAGGGGGTTCCGGTTGTTTGTGAAGGTGAACTCAGGTATTAAGGATCATCATCATATTTATCATCCGTTACAACAGTATTTTGAGAATCTTTTAGGACTCAAATCTGATCCAAAGTATCGGTTTATTACCCGTTTATCTTTCGTGTCGTCAGATCCACACTGTTTCTATAGACCTGTGGAAGAAGCTGAAGCTTTTGATGTGAAAAATTTAATTCCTGATATCACCACGGAGAATCAGGAGGAAATGAACGATATGGAACTGAAGGTTCTTAATTATCTCAGTAATAAATACGATTTCAGGTATAATCTGTTTGAAAAATCCATACAGTTTAGAATAAATAATCCTTTATTTGCCATAAAAGAGGCATGTCAATGGCATAGTTTGGATGATAAGTATGAGGATGCCATGGTGAAGGATATATATGAGAATTGTACTCATATAACATATAATCAGTTTGAATGGATAAAGAAGAATCAGGTGATAGTACCGTATTATGANCCTGTGGATGAATACATCAACTCTTTGCCTGAGTGGGATGGCAGAGATCGTCTAACGGAATACGCCTCCCTTGTAACTGATGATACAGAAAGTCTAANACAATGGCTCGTTACAATGTTTCTAAAATGGTTGTCACCCAATGATGTTCAAAATAGAATACTAGTTATGTCAACGTCAACACGAGGTACATGCCTGTCTTGGTGGATACANGATTTACTTCCTGCGCCATTGAAAAAATATATGATGGAAACCTACAACTCTTTTGTTTACGGTCTGTCTTTTCCACGGTTGCTCATTTCGTTTAAGAATTTCAATTTTGATCCTATGCACATACGCATAGCACGATATATTCGAGCTATCAACGGGAGAGCTTCATTTATACTGACCGATTCAAAAGATGTTATCGGAGATCTTTCCGGTGCCACGTTTCTTAAAATTAAGATTAAGAATTCTGATTCCGAGATAGTTGTTGACGATGAGTATCTAAATCAGTTGTACAGTCAGATAATGACTACAAATTCATAGATNTNAGTATNCCTTCACAACCATCATTGACATCTNGCCATGTNGCATCAAAATTACCTGTGTACCAAGGGTCTGCAACATTTCCAGGATGATTAGTGAAATCGAGAAGTTTATGTATTTTGTTATCCTCGTCATGACCTAAAATCCTACTTATATTGGTAATGTTGTAATCGTCCATGGCGATGATCATATCGAACTTCTCGTAATCACTTTTGTTTACCTGTCTTGCGGTCTTTCCTGCACAGGATATGCCATGTTCCTCCAATTTTCTTCTCGCTGGAGGGTATACAGGATTGCCTAATTCCTCTGTAGATGTTGCGGCCGATTCGATATGAAACCTATCAGCCATACCCCTTTTCTCTACGAGATTCTTCATTACGAACTCCGCCATGGGACTTCTACATATATTACCGTGGCATACGAAGAGTATATAAAACTTTCTCATAGATGCAAAGTTAGCGATATTTTGGTAAAAAATGTCTGTATTATTCGATAAATCGAAAAAAAAGCGTAATTTTGCAACTGATTAAAATGATTATCAATGAAAAAGGACCTAAAAAAATCAACATTATGTGTTCAGGCAGGTTGGGAACCTAAAAATGGTGAGTCCCGTGTGTTGCCTATTTATCAGAGTACAACTTTCAAGTATGATAACACGGAAGAGATGGCCATGCTCTTCGATCTGAAGAAAGACGGTTATTTCTATACTCGTCTTGCAAACCCTACGAACGATGCGGTAGCTAAGAAAATAGCAGCATTGGAAGGCGGAGTAGGAGCGATGCTTACATCTTCAGGACAGGCAGCCAATTTTTATGCAGTGTTTAATATCTGTCAGGCAGGCGATCATTTTATTACGTCTAACGAGATTTATGGTGGAACATACAATCTCTTTGGGGTAACAATGAAGAAACTGGGTATTGAGTGTACTTTTATTAACCAGGATGCCAGTGAGGAAGAGATAGAAAAAGCCTTCCGTCCCAATACCAAGCTTCTTTTTGGTGAGACAATCTCTAATCCAGGTTGTAGAGTTCTGGATATTGAGAAATTTGCACGTATAGCACATAAGCATGGGGTACCATTGATTGTTGATAATACTTTTGCCACTCCAATAAACTGCCGTCCTTTTGAATGGGGATGTGATATCGTTACTCATTCTACAACGAAATATATGGATGGTCATGCAACCTCTGTAGGAGGTGTTATCGTTGACAGTGGCAATTTTGACTGGGAAGCTCATGCTGATAAATTCCCTGGACTTACTACGCCGGATGAAAGTTATCATGGTCTTACATATACAAAGGCTTTTGGTAAAATGGCGTATATGACCAAGTTGGTGGCACAACTTATGCGAGACCTCGGATCTATTCAGGCTCCAGAGAACTCCTTCTTATTGAATCTAGGTCTTGAAACTTTGCATCTGCGTATGGCGCAACATTGTAAGAATGCACAGAAAGTGGCAGAATTTCTTAACAAGGATAGTAGAGTAGCTTGGGTACATTACTGCGGTTTGGAGAATGACCAAGACTATGCTCTCGGTCAGAAATATCTTCCAAACGGTTCATGTGGTGTGATAGCTTTTGGACTGAAAGGCGATCGTGCTACAGCTATTCGTTTTATGGATTCTTTGGAATTGATTGCAATAGTAACACACGTAGCAGATGCACGCACCTGCGTTCTTCATCCTGCGAGCCACACACACCGTCAGTTGTCTGACGAACAGTTACGGGAGGCCGGCGTGGCACCAGATCTTATCCGTCTCTCTGTAGGTATCGAGGATGCTGATGATATCATCGATGATATCAAGCAGGCCATGGAAAAGATATAATGTGGAACGTAGGGACAAAGAAGAACTAAGTTCTATGCCTAGCACAAAACTGTATGATTCTCGTTTCGATGATATTCGTCCGTATACGGATGACGAGTTTAGAGAAGCGATGAAACGTCTTGTGGAGAGCGATGCCTTCGCATTGCTCTGCTCGTATGTCTACCCAGGTAAGGAACTGTCTGAATTAAGGAAAGGGATACTGTCCTTTAATACCATCCGAGATTTTCAGACAAGCGTTATGGCGGAGGTGAACAGACAGGTGATAGCCCGTTCTACCACGAGTTTCGATTTCTTGAATCTAGAGAAGTTGTCACCATCTAAGAAATACCTGTTTGTAAGCAATCACCGAGACATAATGCTGGATGCAAGTCTGATGCAGTATGCATTAAATGAGCATAATTTCGAGACAGCACAGATAACTTTCGGAGCGAATCTGATGTCGTCGCAGTTGCTTATCGATATAGGACGTTCTAATAAGATGTTTCGTGTTGAACGAGGTGGAAAACAAAGGGATTTCTATATGTCTTCTCGTCATTTATCTGATTACATAAGGTATATTATAACGGAGTATGGCGAGAGTGTATGGATAGCTCAACGTAACGGTAGGACTAAAGACGGGATAGATGAGACGGACCAGGGTATTATAAAGATGTTTGGTCTATCTAAAACGGATGATAAGATACGTAGTCTTTCCGAGTTGAATATCATGCCTGTATGCGTAAGCTATGAATGGGAACCCTGCGATGTCTTAAAGGCATTAGAGTTATACGAGACACGTATGAGTGGTAAATACGTTAAAAAACCGGGCGAAGATACTAATAGTATTCTTACGGGTATCATTCAACAGAAGGGCAGAGTCGTTTTTAGTCTCGGTGATCAGATTACGGAAGAGGATCTTCTGCAGTTTGATAATCTTACCCGTTCTGAGTTCAATAAGCACGTGGCAGGTTTGCTGGATGAAAGAATCATGTCGCAATACACCTTTTTCCCTAATAATTATATAGCGCACGATATTCTTTATGGACAGGAACATTATAGAGATAAATATACCCAAGATGAGTATAACCTCTTTTTGAAGAAGATGGAGCGTCTCAATGAGTTTGATATACAGAATCCAGATCTTCTTAAAGAAATATATCTTGGAATATACGCTAATCCTTTGAATAATAAAAACAAAAAGATATGTCAACGTTAACAATATCAATTATCTGTGCTTTTGTTATAGGCTATTTTTTTATAGCTATCGAAAGCGTTACAAAAATCAATAAGGCAGCTATAGCACTGCTGATGTTCGTCGTTTGTTGGACTCTGTTTATGATCGATCCCAGTAGTTATCTTTCAGCTGCCGTCGGTGATAAGATAGCTTCTGTTGTCGGAGCAGAGATAGAACGTCATTTAGGGTCTACGGCAACAACGTTGTTCTTCTTGATGGGAGCAATGACGATAGTGGAATTAGTTGATCAAAATGGTGGTTTCAATTTTGTCAGAGATACTCTGCAGACTAAGAGTAAAAAGGCTTTACTTTGGCGTATCGCTTTCATGACCTTCTTCCTTTCAGCCATTCTTGACAATCTTACCACGTCGATTGTAATGATAATGATATTACGTAAGTTGGTGAATGATCATAAAGATCGTATAATATACGCTTCGTTAGTTATAATAGCTGCTAATTCGGGCGGTGCCTTCTCTCCTATAGGCGACGTTACCACCATTATGTTGTGGAACAAAGGTGTTATTACGGCAGCAGGTGTTATAAAAGAGGTATTCTTGCCATCAGTAATATCGATGGTTGTTCCCGCCTTTGTGTTGTCCATGATGTTGAAGGGCGATCTAGAATTTTCTCCTAAACAAGAGACCATGGTGTCTGCAGGCGAACTGACAGAGGGACAACGTAAGACCGTCTTTTTCTTAGGTGTTGGTGGTTTGATTTTCGTTCCAATATTCAAGTCAATCACTCATCTCCCTCCATTCGTAGGTATACTGTTGGTTCTTGGAGTGTTATGGACTGTGACGGAGATCTTTTATTGTAATCTTAAGGAAAAAGAAGAACGTGGTGCTATGCAGAAGAGGGTTACCAATATGCTCTCTAGGATAGACATGAGTACCATCTTGTTTTTCTTAGGAATATTGATGGCCGTGGCGTGTCTTGAGACAATAGGTGTCTTGACGGCACTTGGTGAGGGCTTAAATACCACATTCGATGGTAATCATTACCTCGTAACTGGAATAATTGGAGTCTTGTCCTCTATTATAGATAATGTACCACTTGTAGCCGGTTGTATGGGTATGTATCCTGTGGTAGAAGTTGGCGATATGGCTGTAGACGGTATCTTCTGGCAGTTATTGGCATACTGTGCTGGAGTAGGAGGTTCGATGCTTATTATTGGAAGTGCCGCCGGTGTTGTTGTCATGGGATTAGAAAAGATAACCTTCGGGTGGTACATGAAACATATTTCATTGATTGCCTTTCTCGGTTACGTCTGTGGCATCATCTGTTATTGGTTAGAACGAACATTTATATTCGCATGATAATAAAAACAGGTATATCATTACCTAAAAAATCTCCGAAGCAGAAATGTTTCGGAGATTTTTTATTACTTTTGCAAACGTGTTACAAATATTACTACATAAATGAAAAAAGCTTTTTTAATATTATTTTCTTTCTTAATGATACTGCCTGTCTCTGCAAAAACACAGGGTGAAACAGATAGGGAGTATTGGTGTCAACAGGCGTATCGTATGGCAGAACCGGTGCTGAGTAGGATGAGTAGCGGTAGGTTGCAAAAAGAGATGCAGGTGGAACTCAGTCCTACCTGGGATGGGCGCAACAAAAAGGTTACCTATATGGAGTGTTTCGGTCGTCTGATGGCGGGCATAGCTCCATGGTTGGCATTACCTGATGACAAAACATCAGAAAGTACACAACGCAAACAACTTCGGGAGTGGGCTTTACAGAGCTATAAGAATGCAGTGGATCCTGATAGTCCAGATTGTCTTCTGTGGAGAGGAGAAGGACAGATATTGGTAGATGCTGCATATATCGCAGAGAGTTTCCTCCGGGCATGGGATGCATTATGGGTACCGCTGGATGAACAGACAAAACAAAGTTACATAAAGAACTTTCAGCAACTAAGAGAGGTAGACCCTCCATATACCAACTGGTTTCTGTTTTCTTCAACAGTTGAAGCATTTCTCGTAAAAGCTGGCGCACAGTATGATGTCTTTCGTATTAATACGGCCTGCAGAAAGGTTGAGGAATGGTATGTAGGTGACGGCATGTATGCTGACGGAATAGTCTTTGCCGTTAATTATTACGCGTCATACGTCTTTCATCCGATGTATTTAGAGACCTTGCAAACGATGAGTGACTGTGGCGTGAATACAGCACTGGATTATACGAAATATTATAAACGGGCACTAAAGAGAGCCCAGCGATATTCTATATTATTAGAACGACTGATATCTCCCGAAGGGACATTCCCCGTACTTGGACGTTCCTCGACCTACCGCAATGCAGCAATGCAACCATTAGCATACTTGGCATGGCATCGTCAGTTGCCAAAGGAACTTACAGACGGACAGGTACGCGCTGCTCTTACAGCTGTTATGCATCGTATGTACGACAAGCAGAATAATTACAATGAAGGCGGCTTTTTGACATTGGGCTTTTGTGGCAGTCAACCGGATCTTGCCGATTGGTATACGAATAATGGCAGTCTGTATATGGCTTCTCTTACATTCATGCCACTTGGACTTCCTGCCGATCATCCATATTGGACTTCTCCGTCAGAAGAGTGGACGCAGGTGAAAGCATGGAATGGGAAACCGTTTCCTAAGGATCATCATTGGTCTGACGACACAATTATCAAAGATAAATGGTAAGAACAATAAAATCCCGACATCAGTTTTTCCTGAGTCGGGATTTTTATTTTACTTATTCTCGCCTATACTAAATACTGAGAACTAATACTTTCGTTATTTACAACACGCCGGATAGTTTCTGCAAACATATCTGCTACAGAAATCTGTTTTACTTTGTCACAACGTTTGGTATAAGGTATAGAGTCTGTGAAAACGATCTCTTCCAAAGCGGAGTTCTGTACACGCTCACTGGCGGGTCCGCTCATGACGCAGTGTGATGCACATGCTCTTACCGTTTTGGCACCAGCCTCTTTCATGATATCTGCGGCCTTGGTAATAGTACCAGCAGTATCTACCATATCATCAATGATAACCACGTTCTTACCTTCTACATCGCCGATAATCTGCATACTGTCAACGACATTGGCGCGTAATCTTGTCTTGTTACATAATACTAACGGACAACCTAAGTATTTTGCGTAAGTGTTGGCACGTTTTGAACCGCCAACATCTGGAGAAGCGATAACTAAATTATCAAGATTTAAACTCTGTACGTATGGTAACAACACCCCCGATGCGTAAAGGTGGTCAACAGGAACATCGAAGAATCCTTGAATCTGATCTGCGTGAAGATCCATCGTGATAAGTCTGTCGATACCAGCAACGCTCAGTAGGTCGGCTACCAACTTTGCACCGATACTAACTCTAGGTTTGTCTTTCCTGTCCTGACGAGCCCAACCGAAATAAGGAATAACGGCATTGATGGTACGAGCAGAAGCTCTCTTGGCTGCATCAATCATCAGTAACAGCTCCATTAGATTATCTGCATTGGGAAACGTGCTTTGTACGAGAAAAATATCCCGACCACGTATAGACTCCTCGTAGTATACGGCAAATTCTCCGTCAGAGAATTTCGTTATGAGAAGTTTACCAAGTTCGCAACCAAGACTTTGACAAATCTTTTCTGCCAGGTATTTGGTGTTTGTACCTGAAAAAACCAAGTAAGAATTATTATCGCTCATTGTTTTAAAGTATGATTAAATTCTATTGTTAACTAACAGCTTTGCGCAAGCGCTTGAAATGTTCTATAATCTCTTTGAAGTCATTACCCTGTTGGATATTGAATTTACTCCATAGGTCTCCGCATACAACGACACCACCGAATCCAAGATCACGGGCAAACTTAATATTGTCAAGACATATACCTCCTAAGGCATATACAGACTTGTTGATTATACCATCCCGGGATGCTTGTATCAACTGTTCCGTGGTGAAGGATGATTTTTCTGTAGGGAATTCAATACAATCAAAGATATTCTTTAGAAAGACATACTCTGACTTTTTTCTCATATCCTTGACTTCGTCTATATTTGTACATGTCCTGCTATATTTCCCCTTATAACCATCCGGAAGATTTTCAGATGGATTATCTAAATGTATTCCACGGAGATTATACTCGCTCTTAAGATAATAATGCTCATGCACTGTTATCTTTTTATGGTATTCCTCAGGGATAAGTTTCAATAATCTCTCTGAGAAGATAGGAGTGGAATTTGGCTTAAACAGATGTAAGTCATCCATACCCTCCTCAAAGAGAGCTTCTAATATTTTGTCTTCTTCCACAAAAAATGTGGATTTTGTCATTACGACGAGTTTCATGACTTTCTATTTCGCACTGCAAAAATAATAATTTTTTATCTAAAATATTCATAAACCAGATAAAAAAGTTAACTTTGTACAGATATTTAAAATATTTCCAGATAGATGAAAGTGGATGTTGACACATACAAAGAAATAAAAAGACCTTGTTATATAATAGAAGAAAAACGTCTTAGAAGCAATCTGCAACTGATATCTAATGTTGCAAGAGATACTGACGTTGAGATAATTCTGGCGTTTAAGGCTTTTGCTTTATGGAAAACGTTTCCGATATTTCGAGAATATATAAAAGGTACGACAGCAAGTAGCCTTTGTGAGTTACGATTAGCATTTGATGAGTTTGGCGCTCCTGCACATACGTATTCTCCTGCATATACGGATGAAGAGATAGATGATATCGCTCGTATGAGTAGTCATGTAACATTTAATTCTTTGTCACAAGCTAAGAAATATCTTAATCGAGTAAAAAGCATAAATCCTCAATGTCAATGCGGTTTACGAGTTAATCCTATGTATTCTGAGGTAGATACGCTTTTGTATAACCCTTGTGCCCCGGGATCAAGATTCGGGGTGATGGCAGAACAATTACCCGAAGTCTTGCCAGAAGGTATAGACGGGTTCCATTGTCACTGTCTGTGTGAGAGTGGGGCAGATGTGTTTCAACGTACGTTGACTGCCTTCATAGAAAAATTCTCACCATGGCTGGATCAAATAAAATGGATAAATTTCGGCGGTGGACATTTGATGACTCGTCAGGATTATGATATAGAGTTACTGAAAAAAGTTATAAGGGATTTTCGAAGCAAATATCCACATCTACATATTATCTTGGAACCAGGTAGCGCTTTTGCGTGGAAAACAGGACCGCTCGTTGCTCAGGTCGTTGATGTAGTGGAGAACAGTGGTATACGTACGGCAATACTAAATGTAAGCTTTACTTGTCACATGCCAGATTGTTTAGAGATGCCATACCAACCAGAAGTACGGTTTGCCGAGATGTGTAAACTAGATGAGAAAGATGAGAAAGGGTATGTGTATAGACTAGGTGGGAATAGCTGCTTGTCGGGAGATTTTATTGGTTCGTGGCGTTTTGACCATGAACTGGAAATAGGTGAAAATATAATATTTGAGGATATGATACACTATACCACGGTAAAAACAAATATGTTTAATGGTATAATGCACCCATCTATATGTATCGTTCATGAAGACGGGGAATTTGAAGTCTTGCGTGAATATTCATACGAAGACTATAAGAATAGGATGGATTAATAGATGAATGGAACAATAAAATCTAAGTTTTTCGAAAAAAAATATAGAAAAATTTGGTAGAGAAGAAAAAAGTGATTACCTTTGCACCCGCAATAGAGAGTTGCACTGTAATGTCAATTGGTATTACGGTAATGCTACTAGAGAGTAGTTGTAGATAGAATTTATTGGTAGAAAAGATAATGCGGAAATAGCTCAGTTGGTAGAGCACAACCTTGCCAAGGTTGGGGTCGCGGGTCCGAGTCCCGTTTTCCGCTCCATTGATATAATGGAAGTTTGCCCAGGTGGCGGAATTGGTAGACGCGCACGTTTCAGGTGCGTGTGTTTCACGACGTGCAGGTTCGAGTCCTGTTCTGGGCACATGATTTGGAGAGGTGGCGGAATTGGTAGACGCGCTACTTTGAGGGGGTAGTGTTAATTGCGACGTGGGAGTTCGAGTCTCCTCCTCTTCACAAGGTTTGTAAATTCTTTTCTAACCGAATGCGGAAATAGCTCAGTTGGTAGAGCACAACCTTGCCAAGGTTGGGGTCGCGGGTCCGAGTCCCGTTTTCCGCTCTTTTTTTGAAAAAACACAATATTACTTCATTTAATGAACATTTACGTTAGATATTTTGATAGTGAGACCTTGGTGCATACTGCCGAGGAAGTGGTGGCTTTTCTAGCCAACATACCCGAAGTGGGGATGAATCAGGCTTTGGCTGATGATATATATGAATATGTGGATGGTAACAACACGTATCCTAAGAGATATAAGATACGTACTCATGTGTATTTCATACTCATCAAGACAGAGGCTGAAACTTTGTTGGATTTTAAGAACAAGAAGGCTTTGAAGTCTAACTTGGATAAAAGGGATATGAATATACCAATGGTACAACAGCTAAATGTTGTCAATCCAGGATGGTATGAAGGTTCGATGGATTTCAAGAGAGTTATGATGGTACCAGGAACGGGCAAATTCCAGTATTTCGATACTCATTTCGTGGTACGCTGTAAGGCGGAGTCAGGCATCCATTGCTATGAAAGAATGGTGGAGTACTTGCAGTCAAGGGTAGACCGTAGAAGTCAATACCCATCTGCTAAAGGAAAGAATTTCAGTTTTACCTTTTTAGGTAAATGTAAATAAACATAATATAAACCTTTAAAATTTTTTACTATGAACAAAGTTTTGCTGATAGGAAATGTTGGTAAGGATCCGGAAATTAGATATTTCGAGGCGGATCAGTGTGTTGCAAACGTAACTTTGGCTACAACAGAGCGTGGTTACACTTTACAGAATGGAACCGATGTGCCAGACAGAACAGAATGGCATAATCTCGTATTTTACAGAGGACTTGCTAAGGTCGTGGAGAAATACGTGCACAAAGGTGATAAACTGTATGTGGAAGGACGCATCAGAAGTAGAAGTTACGATGACAAACAGGGTGTAAAGAGGTATACTACGGAGATTATGGTAGACAACATGGAAATGCTTACACCTAAAACATCCAATGGTACTGCTGCTCCAGTAGACCCCCAACCAACGGGGACGTCCGGTGATACGGGACAAAAAGAGCAGAGTGGCGACTTGCCATTTTAACTAATTAAGAGATGGTAGACTTATTACTTGTTGAGGGCATTTATTTGACAGCTCCGGGAACGGACACTTATGTATGTTTGGCTATTTCGTTGATAATGTTAGCATTATCGGCCTTTGCCAGTTCTTCGGAACTAACATACTTTTCTTTATCTCCGAGTGATATAGAGTCTCTCGAGGATGACGATACTCAACCAAGTAAGAACGTCTTAACACTATTAAATGATACAGAGCGACTATTGGCAACGATATTGATAACCAATAATTTTGCCAATGTCACTCTTGTCATGGCTCTAGATGTTGCAATAGCATCTGTTGTAAAGTTTACAAATTCTACATTAGAATTTTTGTTCACTTCGGTATTTCTGACATTCCTCCTGTTACTGTTCGGAGAGATTACCCCTAAGATGTTTGCAACGCGCAACCCTCTGAAATACGGCAAGTTGGTGGCAGGACTTAATCTCAAACTTGAGAAACTTTTTTATCCATTGGCTACAGCCTTAATGAAGAGTAGCGTGGTGGTTGATAAAATAATGTCTAACAGTACTCCACGTCAACTGAATGTTAAGGAATTGGAGCAGGCTCTCGATCTTACGGATAAAAATGAAATAAAGGAAGAACATAAGATATTAGAGGGTATTATTAACTTCTCAGAAAAGGTGGTGTCTGAAGTGATGACCATACGCAATGATATCTTTGCTCTGGATTTAGATGAAACACCTGAAAACGTAGTTAAATATATTGCAGAGAATAAATATAGTAGAATACCTGTATATCAAGATAATCTAGACAACATACGGGGTATCTTATATATAAAGGATGTATTGCCGCTCGTAGCAAAAAAAGATTTGTCTGGATGGCAGAAATATATACGAACACCATACGTTGTTCCTGAGAGTAAAAAGATCGATGATTTGATGAAAGACTTTCAAGAGAACAAGAATCATATAGCGATCGTGGTAGATGAATATGGCGGTGTTTCCGGTTTGGTTACCATGGACGATCTTGTGAGTGAGATAATCGGTGAAATACATGATGAATACGACACGGAAGGTGAGGAATATCAGAAGATTGATGATAAAACATATATCTGCGAAGGTAAGATGTCTTTGGTTGATTTATGCCGCACTATAGGTGTGGACGATGAGACGTTTGATGATATAGCGGGAGAGTCTGATTCCTTGGCAGGTATGTTGTTGGAGATGAAAGGAGATTTCCTTAAAGAGGGCGAAAGACTGGAGTTCCGTAATTTCGCTTTTGAAGTTATGGAACTTGACAACCACCGTATAAGCAAAGTGAAGGTGGAAGTAGGTCCTGAAAGCAGTGATACGGACAAGAATGTGGCACCGACAACTATCGATAATGATAATGCTTGAAAAGAAGTTAGTTGGCGATGATGCTATTATCGGTATTTGTGAGATAATAAATAAGAACAAAAATCTTCGTAATTTTCGTTCACTAGAGATAACCACAGTACGTGAACTGCTTCGCGAACTGACTGCTAATCAAGATATAGAAATACAACATAAACAGTCGGGACAGCCTTTTCTTGAGGATGGCACGAACATAAGTATCAGTCATACTCGGGGATACGCCACTGTAATGCTGTCTGAAAAACATTTAGTTGGCATAGACATAGAATACATATCTGATCGTGTGGAACGAGTCGTTTCTAAGTTCGTTCGGGAAGACGAAGTAGTAAGAGACACGATGGATAAACTGATCCTGTGGTCGGCAAAAGAGGCCGTTTATAAGTTGTTCTCAGAACAGAATCTGGAATATTTTGAAATGAGAGCCCTTCCTTTTGATAAAGACAAGAGTAACCATCTTATAATAGAAAACCTTAAGTCGAATTTATCACAGGAGGTCTTCTTTGAATATAATGATAAATATGTTCTAACGTACTGTATAAGATAGTTTGAAATGATACAAGAATACGAATTACGTGTATTGCCACAGATAGCATACGATGAACGATCTTTGACCGAGTATACGGCAAAGGAAAAAGGTTTTGATGCCAGAACGGTCAACAAGTTACGTGTGCTGCGTAGAAGTATTGATGCACGACAACGTACTATATTCGTCAATCTTAAGGTAAGAGTATACATAAATGAAGAACCAAAGGACGACGAATACGTAAAAACAGAATATGGAGACGTTAGTGGTAAACCACGTGTTATCGTAGTAGGTGAAGGTCCTGCGGGACTTTTTGCAGCTTTACGACTTATAGAACGAGGATTCTGTCCTGTTGTACTCGAACGAGGAAAAGATGTACATGAGAGGAAACGCGACTTATCCATGATAACCAAGACACATAAGGTTGACGGAGAAAGTAACTATTGTTTTGGTGAAGGCGGGGCAGGTGCGTATAGTGACGGAAAACTGTATACTAGAAGTAAAAAACGTGGTTCAATAGACAAGATTCTTAATGTCTTTTGTCAGTTTGGAGCTCCTACCTCTATTTTAGCAGATGCTCACCCACATATCGGTACCGATAAGTTGCCACGTGTTATAGAGAATATGCGTAAACAGATTGTGGCATCAGGAGGTGAGGTACACCATCAGACACGTATGGACAGGTTAATAATAGAAGGTAATCATGTCGTAGGTGTAGAAGCTACAAATCTTGTAAACGACGAAGAAAAAACGTTTCGCGGTCCAGTAATATTAGCTACGGGACATAGTGCAAGAGATGTATATCGCTACTTGTCTGCAGCAAAGGTTGAGATGGAAGCCAAGTCACTTGCAATAGGCGTGAGATTGGAACATCCGTCCATGTTGATAGACCAAATACAATATCATTCCAAATATGGAAGAGGTAAGTACCTACCTGCCGCTGAGTATAGTTTCGTTACTCAGGTTATGGATAGAGGTGTCTATTCTTTCTGTATGTGTCCGGGAGGTTTTGTTATACCTGCAGCAACGGATGCACAACAGATTGTGGTTAATGGAATGAGTCCATCCAACAGAGGTACAAAATGGAGTAATTCGGGTATGGTGGTAGAGATACACCCGGAGGATATAAATGATCCTTCAGCAAAAATTGACGTGGATATTGATGATGCTGAAGATGATAATGTTCTTGTCATGATGCGATACCAAGAGAAATTGGAACGACTCTGTTGGCAGCAAGGGAACATGAGACAAACGGCACCGGCACAGAGAATGATTGATTTCGTTAACGGGAAACTGAGTTATGACCTTCCTTCCACAAGTTATGCGCCAGGTTTGGTATCGTCACCATTACATTTCTGGTTACCTTCGTTTATCTCGGGTAGACTGAAACAGGGTTTTGAAGATTTTGGCAGAAAGAGTAGGGGCTTCCTTACCAATGAGGCCGTGATGATTGCTATAGAGACACGTACAAGTAGTCCTGTAAGGATAATACGCGACAAGGATACATTGCAACACGTTAGGATAGAAGGACTTTTCCCATGTGGAGAAGGCGCAGGTTATGCTGGAGGTATCGTCTCGGCAGGTGTAGACGGAGAAAGATGTGCTGACGCTGTGGTCAACTATATGACATCTATTTAGTTAAGGGCATTCTACGGCTTCCGTCACTGTTATCGTGTCGTCTATACTCAGAAATAAGTAAATTACGTTTCCATTTTTACAGTAAACAATGAGTTAAATTCGGATTTTTTTTAGTAATTTTGCAAGCAAAATTCGAATTTAAACTTATTGCGCAATGAATATATCGTATAAATGGTTGAAAGAATATGTTGATTTCAACCTTTCTCCACAGGAAGTCTGTGATGCATTGACATCTACAGGACTTGAGGTGGATTCTCTGGAAGAAGTACAGAGCATCAAAGGAGGATTGAAGGGTCTGTATGTTGGAAAAGTGCTTACATGTGAGGCACACCCTGATTCAGACCATCTACACGTCACAACGGTAGATTTGGGTAGAGAGACTCCGTCACAGATTGTATGTGGAGCTCCCAACGTGGCTGCAGGACAGAAAGTGATTGTGGCAGATCTTGGATGTGTGTTATACGATGGAGATAAAGAGTTCCAGATCAAGAAGTCTAAGTTACGTGGCGTCGAAAGCTATGGAATGATATGCGCCGAAGATGAGATAGGTATAGGTAGCAGCCATGATGGTATAATCGTATTGCCTGAAGATGCAAAGGTTGGTCAATCTGCAGCTGAATATTATCAGTTGGAGAGCGACTGGCTCATAGAAATAGATATCACAGCCAATAGAGCTGACGCTTTATCTCATTGGGGCGTTGCTCGTGATCTCTATGCCTGGCTTATACAAAACGGTTATAAGACGGCACTTCATAGGCCCGACACCTCTGCATTCAGTGTAGATAATAATGATCTGCCTATAGATGTGGAGATAGAAAATAAAGAGGCATGTAAGAGATATGCATGTATCAGTATTACAGACTGTGATGTCAAGGAAAGTCCTAAATGGCTCAAAGATAAACTGTCGGTGATAGGTCTGAGACCTATTAACAATATCGTAGATATCACCAACTATATCATGATGGCATACGGACAACCGATGCACTGTTTTGATGCTGATATGGTGAAAGGGCATAAAATAGTTGTTAGAACCCAACCTGAAGGTACTAAGTTCATAACCCTCGATGGCGAGGAACATACGCTTGGTACACATGATTTGAGTATCTGTAATGCAGAGGAGCCGATGTGTATTGCCGGAATTTTCGGCGGTAAGGGTAGTGGAACATACGAAACAACAAAGAATGTAGTTCTCGAGAGTGCTTATTTCCATCCTACATGGATTAGAAAGAGTGCCAGGAAACATGGTCTCAGTACAGATGCTTCGTTCCGTTTTGAACGTGGAATAGACCCGGAGGGAATAATTTACGCACTACAACAGGCTGCTATCTTGTGTAAAGAATTAGCAGGCGGAAAGGTTTCTATGAATATCAAAGATGTTTATCCGGAACCTATGCAAAAAGCTAAAGTTACACTTGAATATAATTATGTAAACTCTTTGATAGGTAAGGATTTACCAAAGGAAACCATAAAGAGTATCGTAGAAAGTCTGGAGATGAAAATCCTTTCAGAGGATGCGAATTCTTTGGAATTGGAAATTCCTGGATATAGGGTTGATGTACAACGTCCATGTGACGTCGTGGAAGATATTTTGAGAATATACGGTTACAACAATGTCGAAATACCAGATACCATCTCAAGTAGCTTAGTAATAAAGGGTGAGACAGACCATAATCATAAGTTGGAGAATGTTATAGGCGAACAGTTGGTCGGTGCCGGTTTTAACGAGATCCTAAATAATTCACTTACGAAGGTGTCTTATTATGACGGTAACGAGACGTTCCCTATCGAGAATAGCGTTAAGGTTATGAATCCTTTAAGTGCCGATCTCGGTGTTATGCGTCAGACCTTGTTGTATGGCGGTTTGGAAAGTATCGTAAGGAATTCCAACAGAAAGATGTCTAATTTGAAATTCTTCGAGTTCGGAAATTGCTACACATTCAATAAGAGCAAATGGACAGAGGAGAATCCTGTTGGTGCTTATTCAGAGGAATATCATCTCGGACTGTGGTTGACGGGTAAGAGAATAGAGGGTTCCTGGATTCAGAAAGATGAAGAACATTCGTTCTATGAACTCAAAGCATACGTAGAGAATATTCTAATTCGTCTCGGAGTAAAGAGTGGGGCCATAGTTTGCAAGAATAGTGATAAAGCTATATTCTCAAAAGGTTTAAAGATAGAGACGCGAGGAGGTAAAACACTTGTGGAGATGGGTATAATCTCAAAGAAGAACCTCAAGATGATGGATATACACAGCGATGTGTACTATGCAGAACTGAATTGGTCACAACTGATGAAGGCTATTAAGAAGAATGAGGTTCTGTTTACGGAAATAAGTAAATACCCAGCTGTAAGTAGAGACCTCGCTCTTTTGATAGATGATAATGTTAACTTCTCGCAGATAGAGGATGTAGTATGTCAGGCAGATAAGAAAATACTGAAGAAAGTTGAACTGTTTGACGTTTACGAAGGTGATAAACTGCCGGAAGGTAAGAAGAGTTACGCGGTCAACTTCATCCTGCAGGATGATGAAAAAACATTAAACGACAAACAGATAGAGGCTACAATGCAAAAAATTATCAGTAGTCTAAAAAGTAAACTTAATGCAGAACTGAGATAATAGATTTTAGAATTTTATAAAGATATGGGAAGAGCATTTGAATATCGCAAAGCGACAAAGTTAAAGAGATGGGGTCACATGGCTCGTACATTTACGAAAATTGGTAAACAAATTGCCATCGCTGTGAAAGCGGGTGGTCCTGAGCCAGAAAACAACCCAACACTACGCGCTATTATAGCTAATGCAAAGCGCGAGAACATGCCTAAGGATAACATTGAGAGGGCTATTAAGAACGCTATGGGTAAAGACCAAAGCGACTACAAAGAGGTAACATACGAGGGATATGGTCCTCATGGAATAGCTATTTTCGTTGATACCTTGACAGATAATACTACTCGTACCGTAGGTGATGTAAGATCGGTATTTAACAAGTTCAACGGAAACCTTGGAACACAAGGGTCTTTGTCTTTCCTTTTCGACCATAAGAGTGTATTCACTTTCAAGAAAAAGGATGGACTTGATATGGATGAGATGATTCTCGATCTTATCGACTATGGTGTTGAAGATGAGTATGATGAAGATGAGGAGACAGGAGAAATCACTATCTATGGTGATCCAAAGAGTTTCGGAGATATTCAAAAACACCTCGAACAGGAAGGTTTTGAAGTGACAGGAGCAGAGTTTACTCGTATACCAAACGACTTGAAAGACGTTACAGCTGAACAGAGGGAGACTATTGATAAGATGGTCGAAAAACTGGAGGAGTTTGACGATGTACAGACTGTCTATACGAATATGAAACCTGAAGAGGTAGAATAATAAAAAAAAAGGAAAGAGAGGAGTATGAAATCTATCAGTTATAAAACCACGGGTACGTGTTCAAAATACATCGATATTACCGCGGATGACAACGACATTATACAATCTGTGACAATTCACGGAGGCTGTCCAGGAAATACGTTGGGCATAAGTCAGTTGGTCGTGGGAATGAAGATAGATGATGTTATCGCGAGAACACAGGGCGTGAAATGTGGGGCAAAACCAACAAGCTGTCCTGATCAGTTGAGCATAGCACTAAAGCAATTGAAGGATAGTCCTTCTGAAAGTTGAATTTATTATGTTTGAGAATCTGAGTGACCGTCTGGAACGGTCGTTTAAAATCCTAAAAGGCGAGGGTAAAATAACCGAGATCAACGTTGCAGAGACGATGAAAGATATTCGTCGTGCCCTGGTTGATGCGGATGTTAACTATAAGGTTGCAAAACAGTTTACCGATACCGTTAAACAGAAAGCACTAGGACAGAATGTGTTAACGGCGGTGAAACCGGGACAGATGATGGTTAAGATAGTGCACGATGAACTGGCCGAACTTATGGGCGGCACAGCATCTGAACTGCATCTGGAGAACAGACCATCTATCATTCTGATGTCTGGTTTACAAGGATCCGGAAAAACCACGTTCTCTGGTAAACTGGCGAATATGTTGAAGATAAAACAACATAAGAAGCCTTTACTTGTCGCTTGTGACGTATACCGTCCTGCGGCTATAGAACAGTTAAAAGTCGTAGGTGAGCAGATAGGCGTACCGGTGTATTCTGAAGAGAATAACAAAAATGTCGTGGAGATTGCACAGAATGCCATTAAGCAGGCGAAACAGCAATCAAATGACATTGTCATCGTAGATACGGCGGGTCGTCTGGCTGTGGACGAGGAAATGATGCAGGAGATAGCAACTCTTAAAAATAGCCTCAATCCTGATGAGACACTCTTTGTCGTTGACTCTATGACGGGTCAGGACGCTGTCAATACAGCCAAGGAGTTTAATGATCGCATCGATTTTGACGGTGTGGTGCTTACTAAGTTGGATGGTGACTCGCGTGGTGGTGCTGCGTTGAGTATACGTACTGTCGTCACTAAACCGATAAAGTTTATCGGAACAGGCGAGAAAATGGAAGCTATAGACGTCTTCCATCCTGAGCGAATGGCAGATCGTATTCTCGGTATGGGTGACGTCGTAAGTCTCGTAGAACGTGCACAGGAGCAGTTTGACGAAGAAGAGGCTCGTCGCTTACAGAAGAAGATACAGAAGAACAAGTTCGATTTCAACGACTTTTACGGACAGATACAGCAGATAAAGAAAATGGGTAACCTAAAAGATCTTGCTGCAATGATTCCTGGAGTAGGGAAAGCCATTAGAGATGTGGATATCGATGATAATGCCTTCAAAGGCATAGAGGCGATGATTAATTCTATGACTCCAAAGGAACGTACTAATCCGGAGATTCTTAACCAAAGTAGGAGAATGCGTATCGCAAAAGGTTCTGGTACCAATATTAATGAGGTAAACAGAGTCATCAAACAGTTTGATCAGATGAGGAAGATGATGAAGATGGTTACTGGTGGCGGTATGAAGAACATGATGAATATGATGAAAGGTGGTGGAATGCCTAAAATGTAAATGTTATAGATATGACGATTATCGATGGTAAGGCTACGGCTGCAGCAATAAAACAGGAGATTGCAGAGGAGGTTAAAAAGATTGTGGAGAACGGAGGTAAGAGACCGCATCTTGCTGCAATCTTGGTTGGTCATGACGGTGGAAGTGAAACGTATGTAAAGAATAAGGTGCTTGCATGTGAAGCGTGTGGGTTTAAATCTACATTGATACGTTTTGAAGATGATGTAACCGAAGAAGAGTTATTGGCAAAAGTAAGAGAGCTAAATAACGATGCCGATGTTGACGGTTTTATCGTACAGCTGCCTTTACCAAAACATATCGATGAACAGAAGGTGATAGAGACGATAGACTATCATAAGGATGTGGATGGTTTCCATCCTGTTAATGTCGGACGTATGGCAATAGGACTTCCTTGTTTTATTTCAGCAACTCCTCTCGGTATAATCACCTTATTGAAGAGATACGGAATAGAGACAAGTGGTAAGAAATGTGTTGTCTTAGGTCGGTCTAATATTGTAGGTAAACCGATGTCGCAACTGATGATGCAGAAACAATATGGTGATGCTACCGTCACTGTTTGTCATTCACACAGTAAGACACTTAAAGAGGAATGTCGTCAGGCGGATATCATAATAGCAGCTATAGGCAGTCCTAATTTTGTAACAGCAGATATGGTCAAGGAAGGTGCTGTAATTATTGATGTCGGTACCACTCGTGTACCTGATGCGACACGTAAGAGCGGTTTCCGTCTTAATGGTGACGTTAAATATGATGAGGTCGCTCCTAAATGTAGTTTCATAACACCTGTACCTGGTGGGGTTGGTCCGATGACAATATGTTCTTTGATGAAAAATACGCTTGCTGCAGGTAAAAAAGAATATTATAAGTAAAGCTATTTAAAGCTTTGCATTACAGATAGTAAAGGTTGTTCGTTTAGACAAAAGATTAAAGAGCAATGGGAAAAATAAAAGGTGCAATTGTTATAAATACAGACCGCTGTAAGGGATGTCANCTATGTATTGTGGCATGTCCTCAGAATGTTATAGCATTGGCACAGAAGAAAGTAAATGTTCACGGTTATCCATACGTGGAAGCAGTGAACGCTGATGCATGTGTAGGGTGCGCCTCTTGTGGTATAGTGTGCCCTGATGGATGTATAACTGTTTATCGTAAAAAAGTGGAGGAGTAGTGATGGAAGAAAGAGAAGTAACACTGATGAAGGGTAACGAGGCGATAGCTCACGCTGCGATACGTTGTGGTTGTGACGGCTATTTCGGTTATCCTATCACTCCACAAAGTGAGGTGATTGAGACGCTTGCGGAACTGAAACCGTGGGAGACGACAGGAATGGTTGTCGTACAGGCNGAGAGTGAAGTGGCATCAATAAATATGGTACACGGAGCTGCAGGAAGCGGTAAACGTGCGATGACATCATCATCGTCACCGGGAGTCGCTTTGATGCAAGAAGGTATAGCATATATGGCAGGTGCCGAGATTCCTGGACTNATAGTAAATGTACAACGTGGCGGTCCTGGACTAGGTACTATCCAACCATCACAGAGTGATTATTTTCAGGCTACACGTGGNGGTGGAAACGGTGACTACTACTGCATAGTATTAGCTCCGGCGAGTGTGCAGGAGATGGCTGATTTCGTTGACCTAGGATTCGAACTGGCATTTAAATATCGTTGTCCTGCAATGATACTTAGTGACGGTGTTATAGGTCAGATGATGGAGAAGGTCGTTCTTCCTCCATATAAACCACGTAAAACNGANGANGANATACGTAGACTGTATCCATGGGCGACATGCGGTAGAACGAAAGATCGTCAACCTAATATCATGACGTCATTGGAATTGAAACCAGAGGTAATGGAGGCGCGTAACATTCATTTGCAGGAGAAATATCAAACCATACGCGATAATGAGGTTCGTTACGAGACACAAGGTTGCGATGATGCAGATTATATCATTGTTTCGTTTGGTAGTGCAGCCAGAATATCTGAAAAAGCTATAGAGATAGCAAGAGAAAATGGTATAAAGGTCGGTTTGTTCCGNCCTATCACATTGTGGCCNTTCCCAACGAAGGAAATACANGAGGTTTCTAAAGGGAAGAAAGGTATACTCGTAGCAGAAATTAATGCCGGACAGATGGTTGAGGATGTACGACTCTCTGTTAACGGAGCTTTGCCTGTAGAATATTTTGGTAGACTTGGTGGTATTGTGCCGGAGCCTAACGAGATTGTGGAGGCATTGAAAGAGAAACTGGTTAAATAAAATGCAAGGAAAGATGGAAAATATAATATCTCCAGAAAATCTGGTATATCAGAAACCGACACTGATGAATGATGTGCCGATGCACTATTGTCCAGGTTGTTCCCATGGTGTAGTACATAAGCTTGTCGCTGAGGTTATAGAAGAGATGGGAATGGAAGAGAAGACCGTAGGAGTATGTCCTGTAGGTTGTGCCGTATTCGCTTATCGCTATTTGGATATCGATTGGCAGGAGGCTGCTCATGGTAGGGCACCTGCTGTTGCTACAGCCATAAAGCGAGTATGGCCAGATCGCTTNGTCTTTACATACCAAGGTGATGGTGACCTTGCTTGTATCGGTACTGCAGAGACNATACATGCTCTNAACCGTGGTGAGAATATCGCTATTATCTTTATAAATAATGCCATATATGGTATGACGGGTGGTCAGATGGCTCCAACGACACTTATTGGACAGAAAACATCTACATGTCCNTATGGTCGTACACCCAAACTGCATGGTTATCCTCTTCATATAACAGAGATNGCCGCTCAGTTGGAGGGAACATGTTATGTAACTCGTCAAAGCGTNGAAACGGTAGCAGCGATACGTAAGACAAAAGCAGCGATACGTAAAGCCTTTGAGAANTCAATGGCAGGAAAAGGTTCTTCATTNGTTGAGGTNGTGAGTACATGTAACAGTGGATGGAAACTATCTCCNGTGAAAGCAAATGAATGGATGAAAGAAAATATGTTCCCTTATTATCCTAAGGGAGATCTTAAAGATACGACGAAATGAAGAAGGAAATAATAATATCAGGTTTCGGAGGTCAAGGTGTGCTGTCTATGGGTAAGATTCTTGCTTATTCNGGACTGATGGAAGATAAGGANGTTACATGGATGCCTGCGTATGGACCTGANCAACGTGGTGGAACAGCCAATGTTACTGTTATCGTAAGTGATGAACGTATTTCATCTCCAATATTAAGTCAGTATGATGTGGCCGTGGTGCTTAACCAACCGTCTCTGGATAAATTTCAGGAGAAAGTGAANNCNGGTGGNNTNNTGATATACGATGGATACGGTGTCATGACTCCTCCTACACGTAATGATATCACTGTTTACCGTATNGATGCNATGGATAAGGCTGCCGAGATGAAAAACAATAAAGTTTTTAATATGATTGTACTCGGTGGTTTACTACAAGTTTGTCCTGTGGTAAGTGACGCNGGTGTCGAGAAGGCTCTTTTTAAAACATTGCCGGAAAGACATCATTCTATGATTCCTCTCAATATGGAAGCATTTGCTGAGGGNAAGAANATTATAGAAAAGAAATAGAATTATATTGTGACCTCTTCTTTGATATCTTATTATCAAGGGNGAGGTCTTTTTTNATAAAACTAAAACTAAGAAACTTAAAACTTAAAACTTAAAAAATATGGTACGCGGCATTTTATTATTATTGTTTATATGTATATCTTCTATATCNAATGNNATAANAGCAACGACAGACAACAAGGACTCTATTTTCATGTATTCTCCAAGTGAGAAAGATGGTATGCATNTAGCTATTAAGAATGGCGAGAAATGGACGGATATCGGTCAACTTTTTGCATCGGATTATGGTCCTTGGGGTGTGGAGAAAAANATGTATAATCCATACATATATACAGACGGGAAAAGATGGTANGCNACNTGGACATTAAATNAGAAAGCACCATGTTTCGCCGTTGCATATAGCGAAGATCTGATGTTCTGGCGTCCACAGGATTACCCTTACACCAATGTACATGGTGTCTTTAATGTACAGACGGCAGAGGGAGACGGAAATATGATTGTAACCTTCAACGATTCTGATNATAAGTTGTATAAGGTAACGGCATCAAAAGATTTTCGAACATTTTCNAAANCGGAATCGTCAGCAATAGAAAGGGAGATATTTGTACCTATAAAGGAAACAGTAGATGGTAAACCGTATTCGGGACAGAAATTTGTTATAGGTAAAAAACTTTTCGATGAGGTTAAAAACTACTTTGAAAATATTAGTGCTAATAATGTAAAGTACCAGGAGGATATGAATAAAGATAAGGAGAGTCTTACACCTTATCTCAGTTTAGATGCAAATGGTCGCGCACAGGCTACTTTAAAAGTTAACGAGAAAANCAAGAAGAATATTAGTGATAAGTTAATAGGTATATTCTTCGAAGATATAAGTTACGCTGCAGATGGTGGACTATACGCAGAACTTATACAGAATCGTGATTTTGAGTATTCGAGCGCAGATAGAAAAGAGTGGGGCGCTACGACAGCATGGGAGTCTGATAAACAGATTCGTATTGTCACATCTAATCCTTTGAGTGACAATAATCCTCATTCTGTATTATTATCACAACAGACAATCACTAATGAAGGATGGGATGGTATTTCAGTTAAAAAAGACGAGAAATATAATTTTAGCTTTTTTGTGAATCTTAGTGGCTGCAAAAAGAAATCTTTTGTCGTATCTCTACATGAGGGAGATAAAGTAGTTGCCAAAAAACAGATAAAGATTGAAGGTAACGGATGGAAAAAGTATACGACTACACTCGTCGCTAATGCCACCGCGAAGAAAGCTCGTCTTTCTTTAACTGCCGAAGGNAAAGGAGAGGCACTNGTTGATATGATAAGTCTGTTCCCTGTTGACACGTATAAGGGTAGGGAGAACGGTCTCCGTAAAGATCTTGCGGAAATTATAGAAAAACTTCAACCGAAGTTTGTGCGATTCCCCGGTGGATGTATGTCACACGGACAGGGGTTAGATAATATATATCATTGGACAGATGCTGTAGGGGAACTTCAGGATAGGAAACCAGCTATGAATATCTGGCATTATCATCAGACACGTGGTCTNGGATTCTATGAATATTTCTTATTCTGCGAAGATCTGGGTGCGGAGCCTATACCGGTACTTGCAGCAGGTGTGCCATGTCAAAATTCAGCGGAAAACGAAGATCATTATGCCGGTCAACAAGGGGGCATACCGATGGAAGAAATGGATGCTTACTGTCAAGAGATTTTAAACTTTATTGAATGGGCAAACGGTGACCCTGCTACGAGTAAATGGGCAAAGATGCGTGCTGATGCAGGACATCCGGAGTCATTTAATCTTAAATATATAGGCATAGGTAACGAGGATATAATATCTACTGTCTTTGAAGAGAGATTTGAAAAAATAGTAAAAGTCATAAATGATAANTATCCAGAGATAAAGGTTATAGGTACAGTTGGTCCTTTCCATTATCCTTCNTCAGATTATGTAGAAGGATGGGATTTTGCTAAGCGTAATAAGAATATTCGTGTAGATCTAGAAGATGAACATTATTATGAATCACCGGGATGGTTCCTTAATAANATGGATTATTACGACTCTTACGACCGTAAGGCACAAAAAGTATATTTGGGAGAATATGCTTCCAGAGGAAGGACTCTACAAAATGCTCTCGTTGAAGCTATGTATCTGAGCAATATTGAGCGTAATGGCGATATCGTGGAAATGGCGTCATACGCTCCGTTGTTGGCAAAAGAAGGACATCATAACTGGGATCCAGATATGATATATTTTGATAATGAGAAAATCGTTTTGACTCCTAGTTATGAAGTACAAAGACTCTTTTCAGTATATTCAGGAAATAAATATCTGTCATCTACTTTGATTGCTGATACTCTTGTCTCTCACAGAGTAGCAGCCAGTATCGTGGAAAATGAGAATGGTACGAGATTCCTTAAAATAACAAATGCTTTACCCGTTGATTTGAAGATTACAATCGAAGGATTGGAACTTCAAAGAGACATTAAGTTTGAAGGAATTTCAGGTAAGCCATCCGACAAGGAGACAAAAACTGTTTCAGGTACANNNGATTCCTCAGAGATAATATTACCAGCTTATAGTTTCAGAGTTTTTCAACTCTGAAACTATCGCGGTAAAACATAGCTCGTATAGCATTNAGTACGGCTAAAACCATTACTCCCACATCGGCAAAGATAGCAAGCCACATATTAGCAATACCTAAGGCGCCGAGTACAAGACAGATAACCTTAACGCCGATGGCAAAGATGATATTCTGCCATACTATGTTAAGACATTTGCGAGATATCTTTATAGCATTGACGATTTTCAAAGGGTCGTCATCCATAAGAACGACATCTGCTGCCTCTATAGCGGCATCGCTGCCAAGGGCACCCATGGCGATACCTATATCAGCACGTGCTAAGACAGGAGCATCATTGATACCATCACCAACAAAGGCTACTACATTTTGAAGGTTTTCTGTATCTTTCTTCGAAAGTAGACTTTCCACGACATTGACTTTATCTACGGGGAGTAGTTCACTATGGAACTCATCAATACCAAGGTCGTCTGCCACATCTTTAGCTACCGAGGACATATCACCTGTCAGCATTACAGTATGTTTTATACCAACGTTATGTAATTCTTCGATAGCTTTCTTTGCATTAGGTTTCTCCACATCTCCCATGACAATATGTCCCGCATATTGTCCGTCTATAGCGACATGTACGATAGTACCGGTGGAATGACAGTGACAATAGTTGATGTTTAGTGATTTCATCAGTTTTTCATTGCCTATAGCTACCTGTCTACCATCAACGACGGCAGTGATTCCATGTCCTGCGATTTCTTCCAAATTGCTTACTCTACTTCTATCGATTTCTTTTCCGTATGCTTTTTGTAGACTTTTGCTTATAGGATGTGAAGACGATGATTCTACAAGAGTTGCAATCTCTATTAGNCGTTTACGTGCATCTTCATCACTGAGTTCATCATCACTATCATTATGTATAGCATTAACTTCGAAGATACCCAANGTCAGTGTCCCCGTCTTGTCGAAAACAATAGTTTTTATCTTAGACAGTCTCTCNAAAAGATCTGAACCCTTTACGAGAATACCTTTCCTACTGGCACCTCCAATACCTGCAAAGAATGTGAGTGGAATACTGATAACCAGTGCACAGGGACAACTGATNACAAGGAATATCAGGGCACGATAGATCCATGTGCTCCAGTCACCTGTAGTATCCATGATGAATATTCTTACAAGTGGTGGNATCAGGGCTAAGGCTACGGCACTATAACAAACTATAGGTGTGTATACACGTGCAAAGCGAGATATGAACGCTTCGGAACGTGACTTATGGGAACTGGAATCTTCTACAAGTTCTAGTATTTTCGACACGGTAGATTCTCCAAACTCCTTAGTGGTTTTTATTTTTAATACACCCGTAAGGTTCACACATCCACTGGTNACTTCCATACCTTTCTCAACGTCACGTGGCAGAGACTCTCCTGTGAGAGCGGCCGTGTTGATGGTAGAGTCTCCTTCAACAATGACCCCGTCGATAGGGATNTTTTCACCNGGTTGTACTATTATTATCTGACCTATTTCTATGCTGTCAGGATCCACTCGTCGTATTTCCCCTTCATATTCTATGTTAGCGTAATCAGGACGGATATCCATAAGGTCACTTATGTTTTTCCTGCTTTTGCCTACAGCATAACTCTGGAAAAATTCACCTATTTGATAAAATAGCATTACAGCTATAGCTTCAAGGTAATCNCCACTACGTTCATATATCGCAAGGGCGAATGCTCCAATTGTTGCCACAGTCATTAAAAAGTTTTCGTCAAAAACCTGACCGTTCATGATACCACGTATTGACTTCTTTACTATATCGTATCCTATAATACCATATATAAAGAGATATGCGATTAGTTTATACCATCCTTGTAATGGTAAACGACTTACGATGATAGTCAACGTGATAGTAATAATGATGCGTAAGAGCATCTTTTTCTGTTTTTTATTCATAGTAACTATTCCATTACAAAGTCGGGTTCAATTTTTGTGGCAGTCTTACGCATNGCNTCGATGGTTGATTCGATATCTATTCCATCCTCAAATTCCACCTTCATCTTTTGTGTCATGAAATTTATCACCACATCTTTAATACCTTCTTGCTTTTTAAGAGCATTTTCTACTAAATTAGCACAATTAGCGCAGTCAACCTCAATTTTAAATGTCTTTTTCATAATCTTTATNGTTTATAATTTATTTCCTTTTCGAGTGCAAAGATAGTAATGATGTTTTGCAACTTGGTTGCAAATATTCTTAGGATACCAATCTTTNTTTTTACAAAATTCATCAATAATGACAATTTTAGTTGCTTTAAGTTAGTAATATTGATTATTTAGGTTGCAAAATGAAAAATAATAAGCCATTTCTTTTGCNTTATTCTTTTTTTGTGCTAACTTTGCATTTTGAAAATAGATAAGTATATAATATAAGTATGAGTAAGTTAATAAAACCGGTTAATTATAANGCNCTTATGGATTTGAAGCATACAGAGCAATATATAAAACTTATAAAGGATTTTTTTCAGCAAAATCTTGGTACAGAACTAAGGTTGAGTCGTGTTACCGCACCTCTTTTCGTATTGAAGGGGTTAGGTATAAATGATGATTTAAATGGTGTGGAGCGACCTGTAACTTTTCCGATAAAGGATCTGGGAGATGCTCAGGCAGAGGTGGTTCACTCTCTGGCAAAATGGAAGAGATTGACGTTGGCTGAATATAAGATAGANCCAGGTTACGGTATATATACAGATATGAATGCCATACGTGCTGATGAAGAATTGGATAACCTACATTCACTGTACGTAGACCAGTGGGACTGGGAAATGGTGATAACACGTGAACAGAGAAATGTGGAGTTCCTGAAATCTGTTGTAAATAGAATATATTCTGCGATAAGAAGAACGGAGTATCTCGTTTGTGAGAATAACGATACCATAAAACCGTTCCTCCCTGAAAAGGTACATTTTATTCATAGCGAGGATTTGCTTCAGATGTATCCTAATCTAACACCCAAAGAGCGTGAAGATGAAATATGTAAAAAATACGGAGCTGTATTTATCATAGGTATTGGAGGAAAACTGTCTGACGGTAAGAAACATGATGGTCGTGCTCCGGACTATGATGATTGGTCAACGATTGACAATGGCAAAGCTGGTCTCAACGGTGACATCCTTGTTTGGTATCCTATTTTAGACAGATCTGTGGAATTGTCTTCTATGGGTATTCGTGTTGATAAGGAATCACTGCTTCGTCAGTTAAAGATTGAGGGTGAAGAGGAGAGGGAACAGCTCTTCTTCCACAAATCTTTGATAGAAGGACGTCTTCCACTTACTATAGGTGGAGGTATCGGTCAGAGTCGTCTCTGTATGATANTACTACACAAGGCACATGTCGGTGAAATACAATCGTCTATATGGCCAAATGAGATGCGTAGGGANGCAGAACAATACGGAATAACATTGATTTAGGGAATAAAAAAAACCGAGCTGAAAAGCTCGGTTTTTTATTTTAATAAACTCAGTTTATTTTACTTTCTTTACAATAGCTTTGAAAGCGTCTGGGTTATTAACTGCGAGGTCTGCTAACACTTTACGGTTGATNTCNATACCAGCCTTGTGCAGTGCACCCATAAGAGTAGAGTAGCTCATATCCTCTAAACGTGCGGCAGCATTGATACGCTGTATCCAAAGTGCACGGAATGTACGTTTTTTGTTCTTACGATCACGATAGGCGTAGGTAAGACCTTTCTCCCATGTGTTCTTGGCTACTGTCCAAACATTCTTTCTTGCTCCGTAATATCCTCTAGTGAGTTTGAGGATTCTCTTGCGCTTCGCTCTTGAAGCAACGTGATTTACTGATCTTGGCATAATTTTTTCCTTTCTAANTTAATGTTTGACATAAGATTAACGNAGGCAGAGTAAATCACGTACCTGCTTCATGTTTGTTCTGTCCACGATNGTGTCGTGNACAAGATTACGTTTCTGCTTCTTTGTTTTCTTAGTCAGAATGTGACTGTGGAAAGCGTGGTGTCTTTTCACCTTACCACTTCCGGTGAATGCAAATCTCTTTTTTGCTCCGGAATTTGTCTTTACTTTTGGCATTTTTTTTAATTTTAAATTGTTATACTTAAGCGGTGGCAACGTATATACCCGACGTTACGCACCTTATTCTTTTTCTCCTTCTTCCTGTAGCTTTTTAAGTACGTCCTGTCCACCTTTCATATTTGCGAACAATCCATTANTTCCTACANATCCGTTTGTCTCAGCATTATTCTCTTTCGCTTCTGCCTCGCGGCGCTCACGATCCATCTTCTGCTGACTTTTCTTTGCCACACCTGCCTTCTTGGGTGATATCGTGATAAACATCTTTTTACCCTCCAAAGCTGGCATCTGTTCAACTTTTCCTATNTCTTCAAGGTCGTTGGCNAATCTCAGTAGTAGAACTTCACCCTGCTCCTTGAACAAAATACTTCTTCCTCTGAAGAANACATACGCTCTGACCTTATTTCCTTCGTTGAGNAACTCCTTTGCATGTTTCAGTTTGAACTGATAGTCGTTCTCACCTGTCTGAGGTCCGAAACGTATCTCTTTCACCTCTACCTTCACTTGTTTCGCCTTCATCTCNTTCTGGCGNTTCTTCTGCTGATAGAGGAATTTAGAGTAGTCGATGAGTCGGCAAACTGGTGGATTGGCGTTAGGACTAATCTCTACGAGGTCAACCCCTTCATGACGCGCTTGATCTAAAGCCTGTCGAGTAGGCAAAACTTCTGAACCACTGTCGCTTACAATGCGCACCTCTTTAGCGCGAATCTGCTCATTTACACGATACTGGTTCTTAATATTGTCATTCTTCATCAAACTATTTTAAAAACGGGTGCAAAGTTAAACATTTTTTGTCATTTCAGCAACTTCTTCGTTGATTTTTTTCACAAAATCATCTATTTTCATTGCTCCTTGGTCACCTTGACCTTGCTTTCTTACAGATACCGTGCCTTCAGCCTGCTCTTTTTCACCTACGATAACCATGTAGGGGATTCGTTTCAGCTCATTGTCACGTATCTTACGACCGATCTTCTCGTTTCTGTCGTCTATCGTTGCTCTTACGCCCTGAACATCAAAACGTCTTGCTACTTCGCGGGCATAGTCAACAAACTTCTCTGAAATTGGTAATATAGCAACCTGGTCAGGTGTCAACCACAGTGGAAAATGTCCTGCTGTATGTTCTATCAATACAGCCGTAAAACGTTCCATACTTCCAAAAGGAGCTCTGTGTATCATCACAGGAACCTGTTTGGTATTGTCTTCTGCTGTATATTCGAGTTTGAAACGTTGGGGTAGGTTGTAGTCAACCTGTATAGTACCCAACTGCCATCTTCTACCTATAGCATCTTTTACCATNAAGTCAAGCTTCGGACCATAGAAGGCTGCCTCACCGTATTCAACCTTGGCATTTAANCCCTTCTCTTTACAAGCATCGATGATTGCTTGCTCACTCTCAGCCCAAACCTCATCACTTCCGATGTATTTTTCNTTGTCATTAGGNTCACGAAGTGAAATCTGAGCCTCAAAGTTATCAAACTGGAATGTCTTGAATACAGTGTTGATAATATCCATTACCTGTAGGAACTCACCTTTAACCTGATCCGGACGACAGAAGATATGTGCATCATCCTGNGTGAANGAACGTACACGAGTCAATCCGTGAAGCTCTCCACTCTTCTCATATCTGTATACGGTACCAAACTCCGCAATACGTAATGGAAGATCTTTATACGATCTGGGTTTCGATGCGAATACCTCACAGTGGTGAGGACAGTTCATTGGCTTGAGCATATACTCCTCATCCTCTTCCGGCGTATGTATAGGTTGGAAACTATCTTTTCCATAATGTGCATAGTGACCAGATGTGATATACAGATTCTTACTACCNATATGAGGTGTTATAACTTCCTGATATCCATACTTTTTCTGTATTTTCCTCAACATATCCTGAAGACGAAGTCTGAGCTCTGTTCCTTTAGGCAACCATATTGGTAAACCTTTACCGACACGGTCAGAGAACATGAACAGCTCCATTTCTTTACCTATCTTTCTGTGGTCACGTTTCTTAGCCTCCTCAAGCATTACGAGATATTCATCAAGCATCTTCTTCTTTGGGAAGGAAATACCATAAACACGAGTCATCTGCTCTCTGCTTGCATCACCTCTCCAAAAAGCACCTGCAACACTAGTTAGCTTGATNGCTTTGATTATACCTGTNCTAACGATATGTGGACCACGACACAAGTCTGTAAAATTACCNTGTGTATATGTACTGATAGTACCATCNTCAAGATCCTGCTCTATATGTTCGCATTTATATGCNTGACCATTNTCTTTAAAGAACTTTAGAGCATCGGCCTTTGTTATATCATGTCTTACAACAGGCTCGTCCTTACGAGCGAGTTCAAGCATTTTGTTTTCTATCTTCTCTAAATCACCTTCTTTTATAACACCTCNGTCTTTGAGCATTACATCGTAGAAGAAACCATTTTCTATAGCAGGACCGAAACCGAACTGTATACCGGGATATAGTTCCTGCAACGCTTCAGCCAAGAGATGGGCACTGGTGTGCCAGAAGGCATGCTTACCCTCATCATCATCCCATTTGTATAACGCTATTTTAGCGTCACTGTTTATAGGACGATTCAGTTCGACGGTTTCACCGTTAACTCCACATGCAATCACTTCACGCGCTAGTGCGGGTGAGATACTCTCTGCAATCTGCTGACCTGTAACACCCTCTGCGTATTCTCTAACAGAGTTGTCTGGAAAGGTTATCTTTATCATATTTTTCTGTTTTCAAAATGTCGTGCAAAGGTACTACTATTTATCTGAACAAACAAAAATTTTTGTTTAAAAATGAATAAAAGTATACCACTTATGTCTTTATTGTAATCCATCAAATTTAATATCATCCTTTTTTCTGTAACCTAATCCTGTCACAATGCAACATATATCACCGTTTTGATTAGTAACCCTTACCTCCATATACGGGACTTTGTAGGCTGGTACTATCAAACGACATTCTGCTGTAAGATGATCACCGAGAAAAGCACTCTTAACGTAGTTGACACTACTGGAAATGGTAAGCGTCAGTTTACCGCTGTTGTTCATTACTGCTGCCATAGCTATGTCTGCAAGAGTAAAATATACACCGCCTTGACATACGTCTCCACCATTAAGATGTCGTTCTTCTACTGTTAATTCAGCCTTGGAATAGTCTTCTCCGATTTCAGTGATTTTTACACCGATACTCTTGGCAAAGCGATCTTTCTCACTCAAAAATTCTTTTAAGGTCATATATGTCTTGTTTATTGTATNGGNTCCTGTTCTGTGTTGAAGTTTAGGAATGCATTTCTATAGGCATCATAGTTGCCCATGTCGTACATGTGTCCTTGTAACTGTATACCAATGAGACCGACTTTTTCTCTTACCTTCTCCAATGCTGATGTCAGCTCTATTTCACCTCTTTCTGATATATTTTCACATCTGATATCTTCTTCCAACTGTGCAAAGACATCCTGCGTTAGAATATACATACCAAATACTGAGTAGTAACGTTTGGAACCGTTATGCATTTTCATTGCGAGAAATTCTTCTGCATAACTGGCTTTGGGCTTCTCGCACAGTGACGTTATATTCATTTCCGTCTCATTACGATCTTCCCATACACCTGTCATAACACCATAATGACTGACTGTTTCCAGAGGTATATCATGGATAGCAACCATCGGTTTATTGTATTTCTCGTATATTTCGATGAGCTGTTGTGAGCAAGATTTGTTGCTAACACTTCTATACAATGTATCACCGAGCAATAAGAGTACAGGTTCTCCATTTGCGAAATCGGCAGCTTGATACACTGCATGTCCAAATCCTTTTCTTTCGCGCTGATATACGTATTTTATTTTCTTACCGATATCGATAATTTTTTTCTCATACTCTTGCATCTCAGAGTTGAGTTTAGATAGAACCTCCTCTGACAATTCCTTCTCAAAGAAATCACGATATAAGAGTCGCTCTTCCTCACTGCCTAAAACCAGACAAATTTCCTCGATACCGCTATTTACCAACTCTTCAAGTAAGATGAGTATGACGGGTTTTATCATTCCATCTTTGTCAGGAATGGGGAAGAAATCTTTTTTCAGTGTTCTTGTCGTTGGATATAAGCGCGTTCCGAATCCTGCCACAGGTATGACCGCCTTACGTACCGTGTGTACCGGTTTTAGTGTGAGCTTATATGGTTTCATACCTATTTGTTTTAAGTATTCCACCAAACGAGTTTGACATTCTTCGTCTTTTGCAAGGAATTGAATAGATCCATCACCTTGACTTCCTACACCTTTTCCTCCGTATACAAGCGGTTGTATATTAGGATCACTGAGCGTTTTATGCAGTACAGGAGATTTCAGCTCGTCTGGTGACATCGGTGCTATAGCCTCATCAAAAAGCCGTTGTGCTTCGGTCATGAGCTTACCTAACGATTCCGCGTCACCTTCTCCCATATAATGGATGGCTTTCTTTATAATTTCTTGGTTACGCACGCCTAAAGCTTCATGTTCACGTATCTCTTGTTCATTAGAGGGGAATGGATAAGCTTTATTTAAATCCTGCAGAATTTTTATAGTATCCTTTTTAGAGCATAAATCAGCAAAGACCCAAAAAAGATGTTTTTTTACGTTGATGTTGTTTACTTCTATCTCATCACCGTCGAAAATCATTAGGTGTGGTTTAACACCGAAGGCGCAAGCCTGATCGAGTCTACCGCAACGACTGGATGTGCGTATCTCACCAGTATAGGCGATATTCATCTCTCCTAAGGTGTTGAGATTTAGATTGTATATAATATTAAACGCCCTTGCAACGAGAACACATATTGCCGCGGATGATGACAGACCACTTTTCATGGGGAGCGTCATGTGTTTTAGCGTAATCTTTACGCCACCAACCTTGTTCCATTCCAACATACAGGAAGCTACACCGGCACAATAGGAGAAAAAAGACCCTGACTTTGCTACTGTCTTAAGTTCTTTCTCATTCATCCTACATGCGAAGTCCTGCCATATATCCTTTATTTCAGGAGCCTCACTGTACATCTCAAATATGGATGACTTTTCAACTTCAGCCTCTATACCTTGTTCTATACCGGTAACTATCGCTTGTCCCGCAACAATATCGGCATTCATCGTACGATACTTACCAGCCCAGTCTGTATGTTCTCCAAACAAGCATAATCTTCCAGGAACAAATATTCTGACGCCCATAGTGTATATTTAAAATTTTAGTCTATAGTTACAACAACATCGTGTTTGCCTTTTGCCAAAGGTATGATATTACCAGTGACTTTTTCTCCATCCATAACGATGGTAACAGTGCCTTTTTCTTTACCCTTAGAATTGTTAACCGTTATCGTATATTCACCATCTCTGAATTTTCTTGTTACGGTATATTCCTTTGCAGTACTAGGAAGACAAGGATCGATTCTTAATCCTTCATAGTCAGGTTTTATACCCAAAATAAACTGTGATATAGCGTACCAGTTCCATGCTGCAGTACCTGTAAGCCAACTATTCTTTCCNTCGCCCGGTTTAGCCGCATCTTTACCAGCAACCATTTGTGAATAACAATATGGTTCTACTTTGTGCAGAGTCTGATCCTTTATGAATGCAGGACTTATCTTTGCATAATGGTTCCATGCATCATTTCCTCTTCCTGCTACGGTTTCACCAATGATAACCCAAGGGTTGTTGTGACAGAATATACCTGCATTTTCTTTATATCCGGCAGGGTAGGAGCTTATCTCTCCGTATTCTACGTAATAACGAGTAAAAGCGGGATTGTTCAATACAATACCATGTTCGCTATCCAAATATTTCTTAGTAGAATCGAGCGATTTCTCTACCATACCTTCTTCAAGGCCTATTCCAGCCATGGTACACCATCCTTGACTCTCTATAAATATTTTTCCTTCTTCATTCTCTTTGCTACCGATCTTATTGCCGAAGAAGTCGTATGCTCTTAGATACCATTCGCCATCCCAACCGTATTTCTTTACGGCGTCAACCATGTCGTTGATACATTTTCCGGCTCTTTGCACTTCTTTGTCTAGATCAATATTATCTGCTAAATTCTTGTTCTTAATGAGTTCCTTACAGAGATCAACATAATCTTTTCCGCAAACGACGAAAAGTCCTGCGATCATCAAAGACTCTGCTTTAGAACCCTCTGTCTTGTTCTCTGTCGTTTGGAAACTTTCATTTGGATCCCAAGAGAAACAGTTGAGGTTAAGACAGTCATTCCAGTCTGCTCTACCGATAAGCGGTAGCTTATGTGGACCAAGGTTGTTGATGACGTGNTCAAAACTGATTCGTAAGTGCTCAAAAAGACTGACTTCGCTTCCTGGTTGGTTATCGAAAGGTACCTTCTCGTTGAGAATAGAGAAATCTCCTGTCTCTTTTATGTATGCTACAGTACCAAAGATAAGCCACATCGGATCATCGTTAAAACCNCCACCNATATCATTGTTTCCNCGCTTNGTAAGCGGTTGATATTGATGATAGCAACCGCCGTCGGGGAACTGCGTGGAAGCGATGTCGATAATGCGCTCTCTGGCTCTGGATGGTATCTGATGTACAAATCCTACCAAGTCCTGATTACTATCTCTGAATCCCATACCACGACCGATGCCGCTCTCGAAGAAACTTGCCGACCTTGAGAAACAGAATGTTATCATACACTGATACTGATTCCATATATTTACCATTCTGTCAAGTTTGTCGTTATCGCTCTTAACGGTGAATCTCGATAGCAAATCATTCCAATAGTTACATAACTTACGGAACTCGGCGTCAACCTTCTCTGTCGTATTGAGTGAATCTATCAGCTCCTTAGCTTTCTTCTTGTTAACGATAGTACGATCCATCTTACCGAGACTTGTAATCAATCCCGTAGTTGCATCCTGATACTTTTCTTCTTGTTTGTTTTCAANATAACCCAACAGGAATATAAAATCTTTTGATTCTCCTGCCTTCAGTTCTATCTCGATATAATGACTTGCAATAGGGCTCCATCCGTGGGCAACACTATTACTTGGCCTACCATCTACAACACATTGTGGGTTAGCGAACTCATTATATAGTCCGATGAAACTTTCTCTGTCTGTATCAAAACCATTTATAGGTGTATTAACACTGTAGAAAGCATAATGATTTCTACGTTCCTTATACTCTGTCTTGTGGTATATTACACTGCCGTCAATTTCNACTTCGCCTGTAGAAAAGTTACGTTGAAAATTCTCCATGTCCGTAGCTGCATTCCATAGACACCATTCGGTAAATGAGAAGAGCTTAATTTTCTTCGTCTGACTGCCATTGTTCTTAAGCGTCAATTTCTGAACTTCACACCATTTACCTAGAGGTACGAAAAACAGAACCTGTGCTTCGATGTCATTCTTTTTTCCTGTTATACGGGTGTAGTTCATTCCATGACGACATTCATAGAAGTCTAATGGTGTCTTGCAGGGTTTCCATCCTGGATTCCATATAACTCCATTGTCGTTTATATAGAAATACCTTCCACCATTGTCCATGGGGACACCATTATATCTATAACGCGTTATACGTCTGAATTTAGCATCTTTATAAAAGCTGTAGCCACCAGCAGTATTGGAAATAAGTGAGAAGAAATCCTCATTGCCAAGGTAGTTTATCCAAGGCCATGGTGTTTGTGGATTATCAATTACATACTCTCTGTTAGCGTCATCAAAATGACCGTATTTCTTTTCTTCCATGACAAATATATTTTTTATTTATGTTCTTACCTTAGAAGAAACAGAGCAGACAAAAAAAGATTGACTGTCTCACGACAACCAATCCTAAATTAATAACCTTAATAATCTAATACCATGAAAAACACGTTGCAAATTTACATTATTATAGGTGAGATTATCCTAGGATGATTGTCTTTTCTTCTTTATTTACATTATTTTAATACGTAGCTTTTAATATTAACATTTTTTGACTTTATAATTTTCTTTAGTCCTTCCTTATCTTCATCATTTGTAAATGGTGTAGATAGAGTGAAAGAAATATTTTCATTTTGGGAGTTAAGATCCATACATACCATCTTTGGAGAAATCATATCACATAGTGTATGAAAACGCTCTACAGACATAGTGTCTGGTTTCTGTACAAAATCGTCAATAGAGAAATCGATAGTCTTGATATCATACTCATCCCAGGTTGTGGAGAAAATTCGGAGTATACTTTCCTTTTCTGGAGCATAATATGAATAAATCATAGCAATGGCTAAACTATCCTTATTATCAGTAGGATTAAATAATCTCATCTGTACACTGCTTCTCTCACTCATTTTTATATCCGCGAAAGAGTCTGTCAGTGCAGTCATTTCACTTTTACCTTCGAATTTATTGCTAACCTCTGCCTTCATCTTAGAATCAATAAAATCGATCATGTCCAAACGATTATTTTTCGAAAGGATGGGACAGAGGCTATCAGGCATAGTCCTTAGATAATCTCTTATATTGTGAGCGAATAAAACATTACAGCTCACAAGAAAAGACAACAGAGATATTACGATACGTTTACTCATATTTATGATCTACCTTCTCGCAAATCTTTTACTCTCACAGCCTTTCCTTCACTTACAGGGAGAGAGCCTTTCTTTACGATCTTAACACGTGGCGTTACCAGTATTTCATCCTTCAATGCATGTTGTATTTCACGTGTCATCTTTTGCATCTCAGGATATATTTCAGTATTCAATTCTTCAATCTCAACTTCTACAGTCATCACGTCGTTATCATCTTCCGTAGATAGTGTGATGAGGTAGTTACTGCCGAGGCCAGGGAATTTCACTAGAATCTTCTCTACCTGCATAGGGAAGATGTTTACACCTTTTATGATAAACATATCGTCTGTACGTCCTTTGAAACGATCCAGTCTACGATGTGTACGACCGCATTTACATTCTCCCGGCAATATTCTCGTTAGGTCACGTGTACGGTAACGTAGTATAGGCATCATGTCCCTGTCTAATGTCGTCAGCACCATTTCTCCTAATTGTCCGTCGGGAACAGGTTCTAAAGTTTCCGGGTCAACAATCTCTACAATATAATTGTCTTCCCAGATATGCATACCGTTCTGTTCCTTACATTCAAAAGCCACTCCAGGTCCATTCATCTCTGTCATACCGAAACTGTTGTAAGCNTTGACNCCAAGCAGCTTTTCTATTCTGCGTCGCTGCTCCTCCGTGTGTGGCTCTGCNCCNATAAATAAAGTGTGCAACTTAGTATCTTTAGGATCTATGCCTTCTTCTTTAAANACTTCCGCTAATCTGATGGCATAGCTAGGAATAGCATGCAGACANGTTGTACCGAAATCCTTGATAAACATAATCTGTCTCTTGCTGTTTCCTGCTGCAGCGGGGACGGTCATACATCCAAGTTTCTCTGCGCCATACTGAAAGCCTAATCCACCGGTAAACATTCCATAGCCGGAAGAATTCTGGAACACATCGGTATCACGGCATCCTACCATATACATATTACGAGCAATCATATTAGCCCAAGAATCGATATCGTGACGTGAATAAACCACTACAGTAGGGTGTCCTGTCGTACCACTGGAAGAATGTAATCGTATGGCATTCTTAAGATCTCCTCCAACGAGTCCGAATGGATAGTTTTCTCTAAGGTCTTGCTTTGTGGTAAATGGGATTTTTCTAATATCCTCAGGTGTATTTATTGATTCAGGTGTGATACCTAACTCACCAAGTCTTTTACTGTAGAAAGGTGATTTGAGACAAATCTCTATCGTTTTACGTAGCTTCTTTACCTGCAACTCTCTGAGTTGCTCTCTAGGCATGGTTTCTAAATCCTCCTGCCAATACTCGTTATTCATCGTTTTATTAATTTGGTTTCTAATATGATGTGTGCAAAGTTACATTTAATTTTTTAATTATCCAAATAAAGAGTGGAATTTAGTATGGCATAAAAACGTCATATTCTGGTAACCTGTTTTACACCTTTTATAGTCTGAAGACGTTTTATCAATGTTTCCAGTTTTGACGTATCGTCGAGTCTGACCTCTAAGTTTCCGGAGAATAGTCCGTCATTTGAATTTATATTTATGCTCCTCAATGCAAGATGCTCCTCCTTGGATATTANGTTTGTGATATTATTTACTATGCTAATATCATCATTGCCTATCACTCTTAGGGTGATAACATATTGACTGCTACCTTTTCCACTCCAACGTGCTTTAACAATCCGGTAACCATATCTCATTCTAAGGTCTTTGGCATTCGGACAGTCTGTTCTATGTATTTTGACTCCACCTCCTGCTGTGACAAATCCAAATATAGAATCGCCATAAATAGGATGACAGCATTTGGCTAGTTTATAATCCAAACCACTGAGATTCTTGTCTATTGTCAAAACGTCTTCCGTTTGATGTGTTATATCATCATCAGGATTTTTATAATGGAAATCTTCTGCACTTTGAGCAGGACCCTGTTGTGACGACGGATTNGCTAAGTATTTCTGTAAATCGACATATTTCTCCATTATCTGATTTACGTCAATACTCTCATTAGCCACCTGTTTGTAAAATTCGCTGACCTCCTTGAATCCCATTTTCTTTATGAGCATCGATAGTATATTATCTTCATATTCTATCTTATGGTTCTTGAACTTCCTCTGTAGCAGTTCTTTTGCCATTGCTCCCTCTTTAATTTGGGTCTCTTTAAGTGCTAAGTTTAATCTTNGATTTCGCCCGTGATGTTTTGGCGATATTCAACCATGCGATATTGGGTTTTTGGTTGTTATTCGTGAGAATCTCAACTTGATCGCCGCTTTTAAGTTCTTCTTTTAGGTTGACGTTTCTATCNTTTATTTTCGCTCCTACGCATTTGTTACCCACGTTAGAGTGTATGTGGTATGCGAAATCGAGNACNGTAGCACCTTTNGGAAANTTATANAGATCACCCTTGGGTGTAAANACAAAGACTTCATCTTCATATAGATCCATTTTCATCTGGTCCATAAGCTGTATGCCGTCACCTGTTTCTAATGCACCACGGATATTATTCAACCATTCGTCTAATCCTGTTTCACCTTTTAACCCTTTATATCTCCAGTGTGCAGCGAGTCCCTTTTCAGCAATCTCATCCATTCTCTCCGTTCGTATCTGTACTTCAACCCATTTGTTCTCCGGTCCGANAACNGTTATATGAAGACTNTCGTATCCGTTAGATTTTGGNACACTGAGCCAGTCTCTTAAACGTTTTGGATTAGGTTGATACATGTCGGTAACGACGGAGTAGGCTAACCAACATTGTTTCTTCTCCGTTGACAGTATCTTTTTCAAAGGTATCTCATTCCCATTTTCATCTTCAGAATGTGACTCTATAATGATACGAATGGCAAAAAGATCGTAGATGCCCTCAAATCCACATCTTTGCTTTTTCATCTTCTGCCATATCGAATGTATACTTTTTGTCCTTCCTTTGATATGGAAATGTAGTCCCGTTTCTTCCAGTTGCTTTTTTACTGGTTGAATAAATCTTTCGATATATGCGTCACGTGTCTTTTTGGTAGCATTCAACTTTTCTTTTATCATGTAGTAGGCATCATGCTCTAGATATTTAAGAGATAGATCCTCTAGTTCTCTTTTAAGAGTATATAAACCTAATTTATGTGCGAGTGGTGCATAAAGATATGCCGCTTCCTCACTGACACGTTTCTGTCCTTCTATATTCTTGGTATCTTTTATTTGTCTGAGTAGGTTTACTCTGTCTGCTATCATTATCAGTATAACTCTCAGATCTTCGGCAAAAGATAGAAACAGATTCCTGAAATTTTCACTCTCAACAACGGGAGTCTTTTCATACAACTGCGCAATACGTTGCAGTCCATTTGTTATTCTCTCCTCATCGTCAAACTGATATAGTCCTATTTCGTCAACAACAATGATAGCGGTATTTCTGCACTGCTCCTCAACATTTAATCCAAACTCATTGGTATTCGTTATCATTTTCGACTAGAATCTTTTGTAGTTTGTTTATGCTTTTAATGCGTTCCTCTGGGGATATATTGTTTTTATTATTCATAAGGATATCATTATTACTGCAAAGGTACATTTTTTTCTTGAAAAACTTGTTTACGTTCCGAAAAGTTAGTACTTTTGCAAGAAACCCTAAAAGTATTTATTATGTTATCTAACGAAGATCTTAAAAGTATAAATCAAAGAGGTATTTCTGAAAAGCAGATTGAGAACCAGTTATCTGAGTTCCGCACAGGATTCCCTTTCTTAAAGTTGGAAGCTGCAGCCTCAGTAGATAGAGGTATTATGGTACCTCGTGGTGGTGAACAAGATGAATATGTTATGGCATGGAATGCCTATAAGTCAAAAGGAAAGAAGGTGGTAAAATTCGTACCTGCTTCCGGTGCTGCAAGTAGGATGTTTAAAGATATGTTCGCTTTTTTAAGCGCAGACTATCAAACACCAACTACAGATTTTGAAAAAACTTTTTTTGATAATATCAAAAAATTTGCGTTCCGTGAAGCGTTGTGTGACAAATGTCATGAGAATAATGGCAAGAGCATCATGCAGCTCATTTCTGCAGGTGAATATAAATCTGTAGTTTCTAATATGCTCGAGGCAAAGGGTCTCAATTATGGTCAGTTACCCAAAGGTCTGTTGCTGTTTCACGAATATCTCGAAGGTAGTAGGACTGCGATGGAAGAACATCTTGTCGAGGCCGCATTGTACGCATGTTGCGATGGAGAGGCAAATGTACATTTTACTGTAAGTCATGAACACTTAGAACTATTTAAGCAAAAAGTAAAAGAAACGGTAGGTAAGTATTCTGAAAAATATGGTATAAAATACAATATTTCTTTCTCTGAGCAAAAACCGTCTACTGATACCATTGCTGTCAATCCAGATAATACTCCTTTCCGTAATGAAGATGGTAGCCTTCTTTTCCGTCCGGGTGGACATGGTGCTTTGATTGAAAATCTTAATGATATAGATGCAGATGTGGTATTCATCAAGAATATAGATAATGTTGTACCTGATAAATTGAAGGATATCACAGTAAAATGGAAACAGATAATAGCTGGTGTTCTCGTCTCTATGCAACAAAAAGCATTTGATTATCTGCGTCTACTGGATAGTGGTGAGTACAATCATTCTAAATTAGAGGAGATTATACGATTCCTGCAAAGAGATCTCTGTTGCAGAAAGAGTGATATAAACAAGTTGGAAGATGCAGATCTCGTAATATATTTGAAGAAGAAACTTAATCGTCCGATGCGTGTATGTGGTGTTGTTAAAAATGTAGGTGAACCCGGTGGTGGTCCGTTCTTGACATATAATCAAGATGGTACGGTTAGTCTTCAGATTTTGGAAAGCAGTCAGATAGACAAGTCTAATGAGGCATATATGAAGATGTTTACCGAGGGTACCCATTTCAATCCTGTAGATTTGGTTTGCGGTTTGAAAGATTATAAAGGCAATGCTTTTAACCTTCCGGATTATGTGGATCGTACAACAGGTTTTATTTCTTCAAAGAGTAAGAATGGTAAGGACCTTAAGGCTTTAGAATTACCAGGATTATGGAATGGTGCAATGAGTGATTGGAATACCATTTTTGTAGAAGTGCCTCTTGAAACGTTTAATCCTGTAAAGACAGTAAATGATTTGTTACGGGAACAGCATCAAGGTGACCACGTTGAACATCACCATTAAAAAATAAGGAGCGTCATTCTTGACGCTCCTTATTTTTATACAGTTTCTATTTCCTCTTTCATATCAATAAACTCACCTTTATTGTCATAAAATTCATATTGCAATAATGCAAGTTTTTGTGAGGGAATAACACGAATCCCGCGTCCGTATTTTAGTTGCCATCTAATTTTTAAGGATATCAGCCCTTGGTTAATATAGGCGGCAACGTAAGGGTGAACATGGAGACTAAATTTTTTTACTCCTATCTTATTCACGAGATTGTCAATTTTTCTTTCCAAAAGGTCTGTAAACAGGATACTAGCTTTAATATTTCCTTTCCCCATGCAGGTAGGGCATACCTCCTCGACGCTAACGTCCATAGCTGCCCTGACTCTCTGACGTGTTATCTGCATGAGTCCGAATTTGCTTAGAGGTAATATCTGATGTTTGGCGCGATCGTTCTCCATATTCTTGCACATTCTCTCATATAGAATCTGACGATCTTCAGCCTTGTTCATATCAATAAAGTCAACTACAATGATTCCTCCCATATCTCTTAAACGTAGTTGACGTGCCAACTCATCTGCAGCACCAAGATTAACTTCCAAGGCATTTGCTTCCTGGCCATCATTAGAACTACTTCTATTTCCACTGTTTACATCTACAACGTGCATTGCTTCGGTATGCTCTATAATAAGATAAGCACCATGTTTGTAGTTTACTATCTTACCGAAACCAGATTTTATCTGTTTTGTCACATCGTAGTTGTCGAAAATAGGTACCTTACCGCTGTAAAGTTTTACGACATCCTTTTGTTCTGGTGATATTAACGACACATATTGTTTTACTTCATCGTAGACCTCATTGTCGTTAATGTATACCCCCTCATACGTTTTATTGAATAAATCTCTCAGTAGAGCGACAGTGCGACTTTCCTCTTCGTAGATTTTTTGTGGTCGATCGACGGTTTTCTGTACTTTTTTCAGTGCATTTTCCCATCGTTCTACCAATATTTTCATTTCTGAGTCTAACTCTGCAACCCTTTTTCCTTCAGCAACGGTTCTGACAATCACTCCCATATTTTTGGGACGTATACTCTGTATCAACTGTTTCAGTCGTGCCCTTTCTTCACTACTTTTAATTTTTGAAGATACAGAAACTTTGTTCCCGAAAGGAATAAGGACTAGATTTCGTCCTGCAAAGCTCAACTCACTTGTAAGTCGTGGTCCTTTTGTTGATATAGGTTCCTTTACTATTTGAACCAACACCTCTTGTCCCACTTTTAGCGCTTTCTGGATGCCACCTGTCTTGTCAAGATCTGGCAAACGTTGTGCCTTTGAGAATGGGTACAACTTTTTTCTGTCAGATGTTACCTGTTTGAGGTATTTTTCGTATGAGTTGTATTGACTTCCCAGATCAAGATAATGGAGAAAAGCCTCTCGTTCGTACCCAACGTCAACGAAGCAGGCATTTAGTCCAGGCATCAGCTTTTTCACTTTTGCCACATAAATGTTTCCTACATTGAAAGATGCTTTGCGTGATTCACGCTGATATTCTACCAATTTTTTGTCTTCCAACAAAGCGATAGAAATATCATCTTTCTGTACGTCGATAACGACTTCGCTTTTCATCTATCTTAATTTTAAATAAGTGTGTCACAAAGACCTCACGATCTTTAATAACACACTCTGTTCCGAAAAAAACTTACCAGAGCTTACTTGCTCTTATGTCTGTTCTTTCTTAGTCTCTTTTTACGCTTATGCGTAGCCATCTTGTGGCCTTTTTTCTTTTTTCCGCTTGGCATACTTTTTATATTTATAAGTTAATTAAATTATTTATGCATTTCACTTAGAAGTTGTTTTGACGGCTTAAAAATAGGCATGTCACGTGCTTCAATCTGGATAGTTGTACCCTTAGATATATTTCTACCTGTCTTAGCAGCACGATGTTTAATACCAAAAGTGCCAAAACCTCTTAAGTATATGGGCTCCCTCTTTATCATGCTACCACGCATAGCAGCAAAAACGGACTCAACAACCACTGCAACATCCTTTTTGGGTAACCCNGTCTTCTCGTAAATCTGATCTATTATATCTGCCTTTGTCATGTGTAATTCAAATAATTACGTTAAAAATCTGTTTTCGGTCTGCAAAGGTAATACAATTTATTGGTATAGGAAAATTTTTTGTGNCATTTTTCAAAAAAAAACATCATTAATCTTCTCTATTTCAGTTATTTCTTTATCATACAGGGATTTTGTCAATACGACGTTGATGTCTTCCTCCTTCAAAATCTGTATTAAAGAATTCATCCATTATTTTTTCGGCCATCTTTTCATCGATAAACCGTCCTGGCATAACGAGAACGTTTGCATCATTATGTTGACGTATTAGATGTGCTATCTCTGGTATCCATGCCAAACCGGATCTTATACCTTGATGCTTATTGAGTGTCATNTTGATNCCTTCACCACTTCCACAGATACCTATTCCAGGATAGACCTCTCCTGATTCGATACCTTTTGCTAATGCATGTCCGAAATCACTATAGTCACAACTCTCCTCAGTGTAAGTACCATAATCCTTATACTGTATACCGTGAGCCTCAAGATACTTCTTTACATATTGTTTTAAAGCATAGCCAGCATGATCGCTGGCTATGCCTACAGTCTTTATATCCATTTACTCAGACAATAATTGTTTTACTTGTTTGTAAACATTCTCAGCCGTATAGCCCAATTTCTCATCCAAAACTTTATATGGCGCAGAGAAACCGAAACTTGGCATACCGAAGACCTTACCGTTGGCACCTACAAGACCTTCCAATGTTACAGGTAATCCTGCTGTCATACCGAAAATCTTTGAGCCCTTAGGTAAGATGCTCTCCTGATATTCTTTACTCTGACGACGGAATAAACCTTCAGANGGAACACTGACGATACGTANCTTCAGACCGTCTTTACGCAACAATTCTGCACCGGCAACGAGTGTGCTAACCTCAGAACCGTCAGCAAGTAANATNACATCAAACTTATCATCTGAACCNGCAACGATGTATGCACCTTTGCGTGCCTGCTCGTAGTCATTTCCTGCAGGTAATTTTGCAATATTCTGACGTGAGAATATAAGTGCTGTCGGTGTCTCCATATTCTCCATTGCCATAGCCCAACATACTGTCGTCTCATCGGCATCAGCAGGACGGAATACACGAACAGAATCTTTACCATGGTGATTCTGTAGATGTTCCATNAGTCTGATCTGTGCTTCCTGCTCTACAGGCTCGTGTGTAGGACCATCTTCACCTACGCGGAATGCATCATGTGTCCATATAAACTTAATTGGCACTTCCATAAGTGCTGCCATACGAACGGCTGGTTTCATGTAGTCAGAGAATACGAAGAATGTTCCGCATGCAGGAATTACACCTTCATGAAGATACATACCGATACACATACATGCCATCGTAAGTTCGGCAACTCCAGCTTGGAAGAAAGCACCAGAGAAATCGTCTTTTACTATAGACTGTGTCTTCTTCAAGAAACCGTCGGTCTTATCAGAGTTACTCAAGTCGGCAGATGCACATATCATGTTAGGCACCTGTTCTGCCAAAACACCGAGACAAGCTGCACTTGCTGCACGTGTTGCGCTACCTTCTTTCTGAACACAAGCGCTCCAGTCAACCTTAGGCGCATTACCAGAGAACCACTCTTTCATCTGTGCTGCCAACTCAGGATTAGCTTTAGCCCAAGTCTCTTCTTCTGCGTGACGCTTAGCGACAATCTGACGTAATTCAGCCTGACGGTCTGCATATAATTTCTTTACATCATCGAAAATCTGGAATGGATTATCTAGGTCGCCTCCAAGGTTCTTGATAGTGTTCTTGTATGCCTCACCACCGAGAGGAGCACCGTGTGTCTTGAGGTTTGCCTCATAACTGCTACCATCATCTTTCAAAGCACCCTTAGCCATTATCGTCTTACCAATGATAAGTGTAGGACGTTTTGTTTCTTTGTTTGCTTCGGTGAGAGCTTTACGTATCTCGTCAGGATCATTACCATTAATCTTCATAACGTTCCAACCCCAAGCTTTGTATTTAGCCTCTGTATCCTCTGTCATCACAACATTACATTCTGTTGACAACTGAATATCATTGGAGTCATAGAACATGATAAGGTTACTCAGACCAAGATTACCGGCGATACGTCCTACGCCCTGAGATATCTCCTCTTCAATACCACCATCACTGATATATGCATATATCTTATGTTGGATCATGGTGTTACCGAGTTTTGTCTGTAGGAATTTCTCTGCAACAGCGGCTCCTGCGGCATACGCATGTCCCTGTCCGAGAGGACCGCTGGTATTTTCTATCATTCTCTTTAGGTCACGCTCTGGATGTCCAGGAGTAGGAGAGTCCCACTGACGGAATTGACTCAACTCTTCGAGTGTGAATTTTCCAGACAGACACAATGTTGCATACAACATAGTAGACATGTGTCCTGGATCAAGGAAGAAACGATCTCTGCCAGCCCATTCTGGTTGATCTGGATCGTAAACCAAGAACTCAGAGAACAGTACGTTCATAAAGTCTGCACCACCCATGGCACCACCTGGGTGTCCGGAATTAGCTTTTTCTACCATTGCAGCAATCAGTATCCTGATATTATCAGCTGCATGATTCATAATCTTTTTGTCGTTCATATTCTTGTTATTTTAATTTAGTTGCAGTACTACGATAGATTTCGCAGGTATAGTAACCTTTAAAACGTTATTCTTTATCTTCGCATCCTTAAACGTTGTAGGTTTAACTCTTTCCGGATTATCGAAGTCGTTGTAATCTTTCTCGCTCTTTGCAGTAAGTATTCTACCACTTACATTTTTTACGTTTGCTCCATCTATCTTAACCTCGATATCTTGCTCGTCATCAAGACTTACATTCGTGAGAGAAACAACGATGTTGTTAGAATCCTTTACCTTTGCAGCAGAAGCACTAACCAATGGTAATGTTCTTGATTTTGCTCTTCCGTCACCACCAACTTCCATTGTCTTACATTTTAAGTCGAGTGGGAGATAGGTAGCCTCCTGGAAAGGTTTATACATCTCGAAAACATGATAGGTNGGTGTGAGCACCATGTGTCCTGTACCCTTCGTNTCNGTAAGAATCATACTCTGTAGCACATTTACTATCTGTGCGATGTTACACATTCTTACGCGGTCGGTATACTTATGGAATACGTTCAGTGACAGTGCTGCNACCATAGCATCACGCAGAGCGTTCTGCTGATAGAGATGTCCACNAACNGTNCCNGGCTCTTCNTCCCACCATGTACCCCATTCATCAACGAGNAGNCCTACACTNTTTGTCNGGATCTTTTTCNTCCATGATAGCGCAATGTTTCTTTACCACATCCTCTATNTCAAGACANTTGCCAAGACACCAGTAATATTCATCTGTATTAAAGTTGATNGCAGATCCCTTACTTCCATTCCAACCCTTAACGGTATAATAATGTAGTGAAAGACCGTTCATACGATTACCGACTCTGTCCATGAGAACCTTTGTCCAGTTGTAATCATAATCACTGGCACCACTGGCAATCTTATACAGTTGTGNACCGTCATAGTTACGGCAGTATACAGAGTAACGTCTGTATAGGTCTGCATAGTATTCAGGGCGCATGTTACCGCCGCATCCCCAACTTTCATTACCTACACCAAGATACTTAACCTTCCATGGATCCTTTCTACCATTTTTACGACGCAGTCTTGCCATAGGAGTATCACCTGCGGATGTCATATATTCCACCCATTTTGCAAGTTCTTCTACACTACCGCTACCTACGTTTCCACTGATATAAGGTTCGCATCCCAGCAGTTCGCACAGATTAAGGAACTCATGTGTACCGAAGGAGTTATCCTCGATAGTACCTCCCCAGTTGTTGTTCTGCATCGAAGGACGTTTGTCGCGNGGACCTATACCATCCATCCAATGATATTCATCTGCGAAACATCCGCCCGGCCAACGGAGTACGGGTACTTGAAGATTCTTTAGCGCGTTAAGTACATCTTTGCGATATCCATCCTGATTAGGGATAGGAGAGTTCGGACCTACCCAAAGCCCACCGTAGATACATGATCCCAGATGTTCTGCAAACTGTCCATATATCTCTTTCCAAATAGTATTTTTCCCTTGGNCAGCATGGATAGTTGCTTCTACTTTATCGGCAGCACTGACATTGACTGTCACAGCAGCCACCAAGAGTGTTGTCAGAATTTTTTTCATACTATNATTTCTTGTTTTCTACTGCAGCCTGCTCTATAGCAAGACCTTTTTTGTAATTTTCTATATAACTATTGAAACCAGCCACGTCTTCGGCTGTTGGCGCAATCTCTTCACCTGCGTTACCGGCAAAGACCTCTTTGTCCAACCAATCAGCTAAGTTACGGTTGTCTTTATTGTTAACAACATACGAAGCTAACAGTGCNATACCCCANGCACCACCTTCTCCGGCTGTTTCCATAACCGAGATAGGAGAGTTGAGAGCAGCCGCCAACATACGTTGTCCGACACCACGTGTTTTGAAATATCCTCCATGACCTGTTATACGATCCACTTTGACATGCTCTTCTTTGAGCAAGATATCATTACCGATCTTCAATACGCCGATAGCACCATAAAGGTGAGCACGCATAAAGTTCGCCAATGTAAACTTGTCATTAGCAGAACGAACGAAAAGAGGACGCCCCTCTGCAAGTCCTGTAACAGGTTCNCCTGANACGTAGTTGTAAGCCATCAAACCGCCACAGTCTGCATTGCCTTCAAGAGCTTTGTTGAACTAGTTTNCCGTACAACTCGTTCATATCNACGGGTACGCCAAGCATCTCCTGATACTCTTTGAATAATCCAACCCACGCATTGATATCACTGGTACAGTTGTTACAGTGAACCATAGCAACCAAACTACCGTCTGGAGTCGTTACGATATCTATAGGCTCGTATGGTTTAGACAGTTCCTTCTCAAGTACGATCATAGAGAATGAAGATGTTCCGGCAGATACGTTACCNGTACGTTGTTTTACNGCATTTGTTGCTGCCATACCCGTACCTGCATCACCCTCTGGAGGGCAGAAAGGTATACCTGCTTTCAGATGTCCAGAAACATCCAGCTTCTTAGCTCCTTCCTGTGTCAAGAAACCAGCATTCTGTCCTGCTACCAATACTTTAGGGAATATGTCTAACAACTTCCATCCAAAGCCTTTAGGTTCGATAAGTTTATTNAACTTCTCTACCATTTCGGCATTGTATGTCTTCGTGTTAGGATCTACAGGTATCATNCCNGAAGCNTCTCCCACGCCGATAACNTTCTCGCCNGTGAGNTGCCANTGNATATATCCTGCCAAGGTCGTCTGGAACTTAATATCCTTAACGTGTTCCTCATTATCGAGTATAGCCTCATAGAGGTGTGATATACTCCATCTTAGAGGAATGTTATATACGAACAAGTCAGACAGTGCTTTAGCTGCCTTGGCTGTATTGGTATTTCTCCATGTACGGAAAGGCACTAAGATCTCCTCTTTGTCATTGAATGCCATATAACCGTGCATCATGGCACTGATACCGATAGCAGCCAATGTCTCTATCTCGGTGTCATAATCTTTNAGCACGTTCTTTCTCAGGTCGGCATANCAATCTTGCAGTCCATACCATATAGCTTCTGTACTATATGTCCACAGACCGTCAACAAGTTGATTTTCCCATTCATGACTACCTTGTGCGATAGGCTTATTNTNNGGATCTATAAGTACCGCCTTAATACGGGTAGAGCCAAACTCGATACCGAGAATGGCTTTACCTGATTGTATAATCTGTTTTGCGTCTGTCATATTACATCAATGCTTTATTCATCCAGTAATATACCTCATTGAAACGTAATTCCTTGCGGAACTCCTCNTAATCGGTCTTATTGTTTATGATACAGCATTCTATACCAGCTATTTCTGCATAATCGCGCCAGTATTCATCTGTAAGGTCGTAACTGAAGCAACTGTGNTGNGTACCACCAGCGTTCAACCAACAGCCAACGCCAACCTCGAATGTTGGTTCTGGNATCCAGAGGTTGCTTGCTACAGGCAACTTAGGCAGTGGCTTGCTCTTTATACAGTTGACNTCATTTGCNATAAGACGGAAACGGTTACCCATATCTACTATTGTAGCAGCGATACCATGTCCAACCTTTGAGGTGAATACCAAACGGGCAGTCTGTGTCTTTCTTACACCGATACCGAGGTGATGAACCTCAAGTTTTGGTTTGCATTCTGCGATATCAGGATTTATCTCCAACATGTGAGCTTCGAGTATTGATGTGTTATCACCGTCGAAGTTGAGAGTATAATCCTCAAGGAATGAGCTACCTTGTGGCAAGCCCTGTGTCATGAACCATACTGTACGATACAGAGCTGCGCTCTTCCAGTCACCTTCTGCACCGAATCCGTAACCATCATGCATCAAGCGCTGTGAAGCCAATCCCGGTATCTGATCGAAGCCCTTACCTGTTTCTTCAACATTGACATCACCAAGGTCGTCAAAGTTGGTAGTGAANGCTTTNGCNCCCTTAGCCTTCAGTACAGCACGNAATGTGAGTTCAGCTTTTGCTGAGTTCCATATTTTCTTGTAAGCTTCAGATGATTTGTCTTCAAGCTCTTTNGCGTGNTCATATTCATTGAAGTAAACACCTACGAGGTTATCTACATCAGCATCCTTTATATCGTTGAAGTATGTCATTACCTCAGAGAAAGGCATATAGTCTACNTGGTAACCTAATACCTGTTCTGCAGCCACTTTATCTCCGTCGGTTACGGCAACGTTGTTCATCTGGTCACCGAAACGAAGNACTAACATATCCTGACTGTCAGCCCATGCTGCACATACGCGGCTCCATACAGCGATATGATCCTGNGTCTTCTCATCTTTCCAGTANCCGATAACCGTCTTACGTGGTTTACGAAGACGAGANAGTATATGTGCATACTCGCGGTCTCCATGAGCACTCTGGTTNAGGTTCATGAANTCCATGTCCATNGTATCCCATGGAATAGTCTGGTTATACTGTGTGTGGAAATGTAGCAGAGGTTTGTGAAGAATCTGCAAACCGTGTATCCACATTTTTGCAGGTGAGAAAGTGTGCATCCATGTGATAACACCCACACATTTCTTATCATTATTGGCAGCAGCCATCAGGTCTGCNACNTCTTTACTGCTGTTAGCTGTTCCTTTGTATACAACTTTTATAGGCAGACGGCCAGAATTGTTAAGACCATCAACCATTTCTTTTGAATGACCGTCAACCTGTACTACAGCATCACCACCATAAAGCAACTGTGCACCAGTGATCCACCAAATCTCGAAATTATCAAATGCTTTTACCATAACGTTTATTTTTTAAGTTGTTAATTATTTCTTTTTTTGTCCATAATATGCATTAGGACCATGTTTTCTTGAAAAATGTTTCTCTATGAGCAGAGGATTCATCGTCGTGTTAGGATTAACACAGAACGAAACGAATGCCATCTTTGCTACCTGTTCCATGACAACAGCATTATATACTGCGTTATCTGGATCTTTACCCCATGAGAAAGGTCCGTGATTCTTCACCAAGACTCCCGGAGTGTGTACAGGGTTTATTCCACCTTGACGAATACGGTCTACGATAACAACACCTGTCTCTTTCTCATATTCTTTCATCTGCTCCTCGTTCATATCCCAAGTACATGGNATAGCATCGTGGAAATAGTCTGCGTGGGTGGTNCCGATATTAGGAATATCCTTACCTGCCTGTGCCCATGCCGTAGCGTATGTAGAGTGGGTATGTACCACACCTCCNAANTCAGGAAATTCTCTGTACAATACTAGATGTGTTGGNGTGTCGGATGAAGGGTTAAGATCACCTTCCACTACCTTACCTGTTTCCAGGTCAACGACAACCATATCTTCAGCCTTCATCACGTCATATTCCACGCCCGAAGGTTTAATCACTACTAATCCTTTTTCTCTGTCAATACCAGACACGTTTCCCCATGTGAATATAACTAGGTTATGTTTCACAAGGTCGAGATTAGCTTTAAATACTTTTTGTTTTAATTCCTCTAACATAGTATATTTTTTTATAGTTTAAAATCAGGATGATCATTGTATGCCTCATCGTTGAACTTATATAGATAAGCTCCACGTCTGGACATCGTTTTATCCTTCATGTCAGATTTTTCAATGAATGTCATATCAGCTACTTTTTTACGGAAATTTCGTTTATCCTGTTTCTTTCCACTGATAACCTCATATACGTTTTGTAGCTGCGTGAGAGTGAAGAACCGAGGGAGAAGATTTATAGCCATAGGNTCCACACCAAGTCTTTTTCGCATCATGCGAATAGCCTTGTCTACCATCTGTTTGTGGTCACTGTAGAGTGGGGGAAGATNATTTACATTTACCCAGTGCAACTCATACTGTTCCATCTCCTTCAGACTATATTGTGCTACGTCTATGAGTGCNAAATATGCCACAGAAANAACTCGGGCACCAGGGTCACGTTCTATGTCACCGTAGGCTCCGGCCTGTCGCATATACACATCCTTCATACCCGTCAGTTCATANAGAGTCCTTTTGGCAGCATCCAATAGATTCTCCGTTTTATTTACGAATCCTCCATACAATGCCCANTCNCCACGTCCAGGATCCATTTTNCGTCTACCGATAAGTAGTTTTANATCCTTGTTGTCAAAGCCGAAGACCATGACATCGACGGACACGTAAAATTGAGAATGTTCTTTATAGAATGCTGTCATACCGTTTTTTGTTCATTAGTTTTTACCAGAAATAAGCATAGAAGCAACCACAGAGAGCTACAACACCTAGTGTTGCCACAACATCCCAGAAGCTCCAGCTTTCGCGAATCTGTTTCTTATAATCNGAAGTAAATGTAATTGCCTCCACTTGTTCCTTAGAAGGTGCAGGGGTAAAGAATGATACTACCACCATCAGTACTACGATGAATACTAACAACCANCACTCGAATACAAGCCAGTTTGTTTGCCAGAACCATGCCGTAGCATCCCAGAATGCNCCATCCATAGCTTTTGCACCGGTATCCGTGATAACATTGGTGATAAGACGTAACATGCCGATGAGGAATCCACCGATGAGTCCCCATTCACCAGCCTTCGGAGTAATTTTCTTAGAGAAAATACCCAATGAGAATACCGCTACCATGGCAGGAGCCAACAGTGACTGTATACCCTGGAGATAGCTATATAGGTTACCCATGCCCATCATCACTGGCAACCATGCCAGTCCGAGTATTACAACTACTACAGTAGCGATACGTCCTACGAGCACATAATGAGCTTCACTCATTCCCTGTTTCATCGGTTTGTAGAAGTCTTCTGTAAATAGAGTGGCACAACTGTTAAAGAATGCAGCCAATGATGTTACAAGAGCACATACGAAACCGATGGTNACAAAACCTTTAACTCCGGCAGGTAGGATATTTTTAACCATCATGGCAAAAGCACCATCTGTCTGATCCTTGTCNGTAATATCAATATGAATACCACTGTCAGGAATACTGTTTANNGCTATTGCNACCATTCCTGGTATNAGGAACATAAACACNGGNANCAGTTTGAAATAACCAGCAGCGATAGTACCTCTACGTGCACGTTTCATTACTACAGAGTTATCTTCACCTTTCTGTTGACCGAGTACACGTTGTACGATATGTTGGTCTGTACACCAATACCAGAAACCGATGATTGATGCTCCGAGGAACACAACAAATCCAGGATACTCATGATACATAGGGTCGCCCTCTTCCCAGTGGAACATGTGCGTAGTACCGTATCCGTCATGAAGCTGATTACAGTAGTCCATCATGTGCGACCATCCTTCCACGATGCTACCGCCACCAAGAGCAGANAGACCGAGGAANAGAACNAGGAATGAACCGATGATAAGTATAGGNGTCTGTATCGCAGACAGTGTCATCACACCTTTCATACCACCTACAACGGTGAATATGGCTGTGATGAATATCAGTCCTAAAGCACCCCACCAGAAAGGTAATCCGATAAGATATTTAAAGAAGATACCACCTGTGAAGGCTGTTACGCTGACCTTAGTAAGCACGTATGCGATAAGGGTTATTATTGACAGCCATGATCCTGTACGTTTGGTATATCTGAACTTCAGAAAATCAGGCATTGTGATAATCTTACCGAGTTTATTGTTAAGAAGTTGGTAGAATGGAACGAACAACCATCCGAGGATAAGTATCATCCATCCTTGCATCTCCCAGTGTGCCATACCGACACCATCTTTAGCACCCGTTCCTGCTAATCCCACTAAGTGTTCAGATCCTATATTTGCAGCAAAGATAGCCGCACCGATCACGTACCACGGTTCACCTTTACCAAAAAGGTATGCCTCACTATCGGCGCCTTTTAGTTCTCTCTTCTGTTTTTGGAGTGCGCGCCATACCATCCAAACGATCAAAACGAAGCCGACGGCTATCACAGTCCAGTCGAGCCATATAAATTCATGTGTTGACCAGTTCATTGTCTTTTGTTATTTTATTAGTTATTTTTATTTCGTTGAGAATTTAAACACTTGATGACTATAATATTTCTCACCTGGTTTCAAGTATGGTGAAGGCCACTCTGGATGATTAGGTGAGTCAGGATATTTCTGTGTCTCCAGACAAACACCGCTTCTCTGAGGATATGCGATGCCATGCTTACCCTGAACCTTGCCTTCAAGGAAGTTACCCGTATATACTTGGATGCCTGGTTCGTTGGTATAAACCTGCAGGAAGATACCGGTGATAGGAGAGTAGAGACTTGCTGCAACCTTCTTATCATCACCCTTACCGTCTTTATACGTGTTAAGAATCCAGTTGTGGTCGTAACCATTTGCATTCTTTATCTGATCGAAACCAACCTCTCCGATATAGTCTGCAAGAGGGTGAGCTTTATGGAAGTCCATAGGATTACCTGTAGCTATCATCTCACGACCAGTCGTCATATATGTAGAATCAGACTCTGTCCAATAATCAGAGTTGATGTACAGCTCATTAGTCAGACAGTCTACCGAAGGATCACCATTAAGGTTGAAATATGAGTGGTTAGTCATATTTATCACTGTCTCCTTATCCGTTGTAGCCTCGTATGTACAATCGAGAGCATTATCGTCTGTCACTTTATATGTCACTTTCGCNACTACGTTNCCTGGGAAACCATTATCTCCATCAGGAGAATTCATTGTAAGTTCCAGTGTCTGACCGTCTACCTGATTAGCGTCATACACNTGATACTGCCATCCTGAAGGACCTCCGTGCAGTGTATGTCCGAAGTTGTTTACAGGNANNTGTATCTCTTTTCCTTCTATCTTTATCTTACCGTTTTTCAGTCTGTTNGCNTAGCGTCCTATNGCNGCTCCGAANTCAGAAGGAGAATTAACAGAATCAGTATANTGTTTTAGATTATCATATCCTAATACNACNTCATGCATTTTCATGTCACGGTCGGGAACCATTATGGATACCACTCTACCGCCAAAGTTAGTGATAGCAACTTCCATACCCGCTTTGTTCTTCAATACATAAAGTTTTACAGGTTTGTTGTTGACAGTGCTGTCAAAAGCAGCAGCGTCAAGACCTGAGTCTGTTAGAACTTTTCCATCTGAACAACTACCAAGAGATCCNAGCATAAGCATTGAAAGAGCTCCTGTAATCAACAAATTAGCTTTTTTCATAAGTTTATTTTTTAGGTGCTTAATTATAATATTTTTATTTTGGGTGTAAATTTACCACTTATTTTTTATATATTATGTACGCGAGCAGTATTTTTACTTAATGTTTAAGTACTTTTTACTATTTTAACAGTCAAAGAAACCTGAGCGATGATNCCCAGGTTTCTCTTCAATATAACTAAAACTATGAGAATCAAGTGAGATGTCAGAACATCATCAATGATTCTCGGGTATGGAATCTACTGTTATTGAACGATAAACTTCTTTCCTTTCTTGATGTAAAGACCTTTACCTATAGGATTAGTTATCTCACGTCCCTGTAGGTCATACATCTTACTATCATTGATAGAAGTCGCGTTCTCAATATTTGCTATACTTGTAGTTTTGTCATATCTGTATCCCCAAACAGTCATACCATTTTTAGCCATTGCAGTAAAAGCGGCTGCTTTGTTTGTTGTTTGTTCAAGCATCTGTTCAACCATAACACCCTTATACTCTCTGTCATCGATAGTTAGCGTTATGTACGATGTGCCAGATGTTATCTCCCAAGAACCTGTAGCATCACCGCTGATATTTCCATTCGCATCGAGTTCTATCTCAATAGGAGTAACAAGTTCTTTATTAAGGTGATCGAGTTTATACTTATGGATAAGCAGTTTATAGTTGCCTGGAATATCACTTGTAGCTATCTGCTGTGTATTTTTGACATCATCATTCGTCACCTCTTCGCCTGTATATTCGAAAGGAGCAGCCACGAGCCATCCGTCTTCATTCTGGAATACTTGATGAACTCTAACCTGGTGCCAGTTCCATAGATTCTGGAAACGTGTATGATATACCAAATATGTACGTCCATCCTCTGCATCGATAATAGAGTTATGGCCCTGTGAGCGTTCTGAATATTCATTAACGGTTTGATAGCCCCATTCTCCGTATGCTCCGAAGATATTTACGCCTCTGTTATCTGTAGCATTTGGACCAAAATTAAGTCTATAACTTGTATATATAGCTTTTGTACCGCTTGCATCAACATACGGACCGTCAGGATTTTCAGACCGGAAAACTCGCATCTGATATCCTCCGTTATTATAATCACTAGCATCGCCACCGGCAGAAAGGCCTCCGTAAGTAACGAACAAGAAATAATAGTCACCTATATGTTCTATATATGCGCCCTCACCGGATACATAATATCCTCCAGCTATTTTCTTACCGAAGTAGGGGTCTACGGTTATTCCGTCACCAGTACCTACCTGTGTGTATTCCACATCATAGTCGCGTAGTCCTGTATTCTCATCCAGTTCCAGCATCCATATACCACCGCTCCAAGAACCGTAAGCCATCCACAGTTTTCCTTCCTCGTCATAAAACACGCAAGGATCGATACAATTGGGATAACGATTACCCCAAGCGGTTCCTGTTGCATATCTATCAGGAAGAGAAGTTAAGGAACCTAGTGCAAGTTCCAGATCCGTCTCCTTGTAATTATCATCGGCATAGAAACCGCTTATCACTACAGGTGCCTGATAACGATATGGTCCTTCGATATTATCTGCAGTAAGCAGTATTATACTAGAATACCAAGAAACTCCGTTGATACTGAGATACATACACCATTTTCCCATGGCTTCATTGTATATAACATCAGGCGCCCACATGTTACCATCTATACTATAATCATCGCTACCTTTTGCCGACCATGCCATAGCGTTGAACGCAGGAAAATCCACTTCCTGTCCACCAATAGTGACCTTTGTTACCTCAGGAGTAGTAAAAGCCTCACTATTAGCAGCGTCATCACTTGTTGCCGTTTGCCAAGGAGCAGTGACTTCCGTCCAGTTCATCAAGTCTGTCGTTTTAGCTGTCGCTCTATGTGAACCGAAGATATAGTATGTTTGAGATGTCGGTTCCAATACTATGCTTGGATCGTGAACGCTTGCTCGTGTCATGTCGTATGCGCCAGCGCTTAATACCACAGATGCTGCAAAAATACTTAAAATTGTCTTTCTCATAATTTTATTCTTAAAAAAGACGAGAAGTGCCCTATATAAGACACTTCTCGTAATTAGATTTTATGTATTACTTAAATACAATGTGACTTCCATCAATAGTGAATGTCATACCTAGGTCGTCAGAATCAATATCAGGAATATTCAGATAGTACTGCGTGTAAGTATTACCATCATTACCATTCATTATCATCTGAATTTCAGCAGTACTGTTGTTGCAGTTTGTTACATAAACAGTAACGTCAGCACCGTTCATAGCTGCCAACCATGCAGCCCAATCAGTTTGTCCACCGCTGGTTATTACAGAAGTAGCATAATTATCAGTGTATACACTCCAACCATAGTTGTCGGCACGAACAACAGCATATTCTTTTGTTAAATCAGAATTGCGAAGGATAACGACAAAATTGTTGAAGTTATTAGCACCACTTGTATAATTGGTGAGATTTACAGCATACGTTTTACCTGCAGGAATTTTTACATCATCAGCTAACACGCTCCAGAATCCAGAAGTGTTATCTTCAGCGCCCAAAATTGTTGGTGTCATGGTAACGTAAGTAACACCTGTTGTTTCGACCTTTACCTTTGTGGTAGTGGTCTTACCGTTCTTGGTAGATATCGTAACCGTATGTGTACCTTCTTCTGCTGGAATTGATGAGAACGTCAGTTTGTCGTTAGAAACAGTTCCTGTAGCACCAGTAGCGTATGTCGCAGTTACTATCATGTCTGTTGGATCAAATGCCAGTGTACGATCCAATCCTGCTGTTGCATCAGTAACGTAATAGTAGTACGTAGTGTGCGTTGGAGCCTGAGTTATCTCTATAGAGGATATTGAAGTTACAACGTTGAATGTTGCATTAGCTACGATTGGATTTTCAGCAATATTACCATTCACAGTCTTGTTATATACAGCAACGAGAGTCTTTTCTCCTTCTGTATCCATATCAGGAATGGAAGTGAAGTGCAGATCTGATGCGGTAACAGTAGCTGTAACACCTTCTTCGTATGTAACGAGAGCCGTAACGTCAGCCATTGCTTCTTCTAAATCTGTACCTAAGTCTACCTCGTCAGGAACGTTCTGTAGTACCATAGATACAGGTGCCTTATCTTCTGCCGAAGTATATCCACCAATAGGTTCAACATTAGACTGAAGGAAGTTTATATACGAACCTTCCGGTACTAAGAAACAACGAATATTGGTGTTTGATGCATCAGCATTGAGATTTGGTAACTCGTAAGGCTGTGTATAAGTCTTGGTTACAGTACCATTAGTTATCTTAATTCTGAATGTGTCTGCTACAGAACGGTCTACAGTAAGAATCACTTTACCTCCTAATTTCTGGAGACCTTCATCTAAATTGTCAGTAGGAGAGAAATATAAATTACTTTCTGTAAAGCGGAAATAAAGATATGTTCCCCACTGAGAGTTGTAAGTAGCTGTATCAGTTGTTGCATCATAACGAAATGCACCATATTCTGTATATCCGTCGCCACCTCTATCCACGTCATTTGTTATGACCAACGCGAAATTCTTATAGTAAGTGTTGTCATCAGGATTAATGTTTAATTTAAACACAGCATTCCATTTTACTCCGTCTTCAATAACGTAGTATTTAGAGAAACTCGACCACCATCCAGAGGTGTAATCTGTATTACCGATGGTGTAGACATCATCTTTCATGCCGACCAATTCTTCCTCTTCACTAGAGCTATTATTCGAATTATTTATCGAATCGATTTTTGCAGTACGCCAATCGGGATCATTAACATTGTAGAGTTCTCCTCCTTCGCAACCGGTGAGTACCAGTAGTCCGAGGGCCGCAGAACACATAACAGATGCTATTTTATTTATGTATTTCATAATGTTTACTTTTAATGTAATAATATTATAACTATTCAGCTACTGGATGTACTGTCCATCCGTTCTTTGACATGTAGTCAGCGTATGCCGTATTGGCTGCACCGCTGTTTGCAGAGTTTCCTACGAGATTTGGATTTTGATCCAACGTAGACTGATATATCGGCAAGAACTCATGTCCTTTGATATATGTGTCATAAGATGACTTGTATGTATCATCGCCATTCTGTACATCTGTATAGGTAACTAATTCTTTTACAAGAGTCTTGTCTGTGGTCTTGTGGAAAGAACCATGATTCTTTAGCTGCAATAATCTGTTGTCATCATAGAAGAATCCCCAGCGAATCAAATCGAAGCAGCGACCGAACTCACAACCGAANTCTTTTGGACGTTCTACGTTCGCAATCTGTTCAAACAATTTGTCTTTTGTTGAAAAAATCTGAAAGGTTAAGATCTGCAAGACCTGCACGTTCACGAACCTCGTTTATCCAATCAATAGCTGTCTGCGTAGGTCCATTCACTTCATTCTCACATTCAGCAGCACGTAGCAATACGTCAGAATAACGCATAAGGCGCAGATTTATACCATCATGAAGACCTGTTACCACAGTGCTATAAAGACCTGTTCTAAAGTTTGTAAACTTAGCTATAGGGAGACCTCCGTTGGAATTGTTGGTTACAACAGGAGCATCTGCAGTCATAGTATTTGTATAACAAGAGTTGCCATATTCAAATCCTTCCCAGTCATCCTCGTATGTTCCAATAGTCCAATATAGACGTGGATCCAAGGTTCCTTTTGTAGTTTTCTCAGATTTGAACAGATTATATAACCATGGAGAAGCTGATATATCAGCCCAACCACCGTAATCACCAGGAGCATAGTTACTTTCAATAGCTGAACCCTGAGTAGCATTAGAGCTTGTGTTAACAGGTGTCCACTCGTCATCTGTGCCTTGTGAGCCATAATCCAAGAACTGAATCTCAAAGAGACTCTCATCATTGTTTTCGTATGCACTACCTTCACGGAAATTATCTCCGTAGTTGTCCATCAACTTGTATGTTCCATACGTCTTGTTAATTATTGCTTTTAAGACAGTTAAAGCCTCACTATATTTATGACGTTGCATGAGTACACGTGCATAGTATCCTGCTGCAGAACCGCAAGTAGCGCGTCCCTGAGCCCACTCTCCACCTGTATCACGAGTAGGAAGTAGAGACATCGCTTCATATAAATCTTTCTCTGCTTGATCAAGAACGAGATCATATTGTGCATAGATATCCTCTTCAGATCCGTTAGATTGATATAGTCCTTCAAGTGAAGAATAACTATCATAATCCGTTATAAGTGGAGGATTAACATAATAACCTGTAAGATTATAATAAGCCAAACCGCGTATGAACAAAGCTTGACCTTTTATACGTCGCATACTTTCGCTAAGCGTAGAATTGTCATCACTGCACTTAGACAAGATATAGTTACAAACATTTATTGTGTAATACCAGTCACGCCATGACCACTGACAAATCTCATCAGTTGCAGGATCATTAAGGTCATCGAATGGCATGTACCATACCTGTGAAGAGTTCCATGCTTCATCACCGCGACAAACGTCGATAGTGTAACCTACACGTGCGTATGTTCCTTCCATACGTATATGGTTGTATGCGGCAATGACACATTCCTCCAGCTCATCCTCCGTATTACCAAAAGTCGCTGTCGTTTGTTGGTTAGGATTGGTTAATTCCAACTTATCGTTACATGCTGTCAGCATGCCAAGACCCATCAAAAGGGTCATTGATATTTTATATATTTTCATTTCTGTATTATTTTATGTTGTTAGAAAGAGAAATGTAAACCTGTCATAAATGTACGTGGAGTAGGGAATGAACAGAAGTTATAACCCGGTGTAAACGTACCACCCGCATAATCCACGTTGTATCCATGATAAGAGGTTATAGTCCAGAGATTCTGTGCAGAAACATACCAACGAACGTTGCTTACATAACCACCGAACCATTTGTCAGGGAAATTGTAACCGAGTTCTATATTGGCAATCTTCCAGTAAGCTGCATTCTGGATGAAACGCTCNCTGAACAAATCATTCCANGCTAATGTNGCATTATTTGTAGCGTATGTACGTGGAACACTTGAAAGATAAGTTGTACCATCTGCAGACCAACGGTTNGCATCTGTCAGAGCAACGTCTTTGTTTGCCCATCCGTAAGAAGAGTTCAAACTACTGTAAATATCATCGCATACATGATAGTTTAATGCGCCGTATGTTGATATTGTCAAATCAAAATTCTTATATTCAAGATGTGCACTAAGTCCGAAATTTACTTTTGGGAGACCACTACCAAGTACCACACGGTCGTTCTCGTCAATAACACCATCACCATTTACATCTTTGTACAGGCAATCACCAACGTTTGCTCCACTTTGAGTAGCATGATTATCTAAATCAGACTGTGTACGTGCTATACCTTCATAAACATATCCATAGAACTGACCTACTTCCTGTCCNACGAATGTGGCATAGTTACCTGTTATATATGATTCCGTACCGAAACCAAGTGATTTTACTCTGTTCCTGAGTGTACTGAGGTTTGCACTGATATCATATTTCAGTGGATGATCATGATTGCGATATGTTGCAGAGAACTCAAAACCGCTGTTATCCATTGATGCAGCATTCATTGTAACGGTTGAGTTTGCAACACCAGCGTTTGCAGGAACAGGTACAGAGTACAGAAGATCCTCTGAACGGTTCAAATACCATTCTGCAGTGAACTCCAAACGGTTGTTGAACATTGCCAANTCGATACCNATNTTGGTACTCTTCTTTTTCTCCCATGCAATATTTTCATTTACGTATGTAGATATGGCAGAACCANNTACGACATTGTTACCGAANCTNTANGTCATNTTATTACGNTTCATGGTNGCTTGATACTGCGTATTCACCNATATTNTCATTACCAAGTACACCATAACTGAAACGGAANTTAAACATGTTGACGATATCTCTGTTGATAGGGAAGAATTTTTCTTTATCAAAACGCCAACCTGCAGAAACTGATGGGAATGTACCCCAACGAATATCTTTAGAAAGACGAGAACTACCATCACGACGAATAACTCCAGAGAGGAGGTATTTACCATCGTAGTCATAAATCAAACGACCGATATATGAAGCTAAAGCGTGTTTATATTCGTATGAAGTAGCATCTCTGTTCGCTGCATTCTGTAATTGTAAGAAATAAGGTTCTGAGAGTTCGGTACCCCAAGCTGTAAGAAGTTTGGTGTTTTCCTCTTCGTATGTCTGACCAAGTACGATATTCAGGTGATGAAGACCGAATGTACCATCGTAAGTAAGAGTATTCTCAATAAGAGCGTCTTCATAATCACGGCTGGCTTTTGTAAGTTTTTCATTAGATTTTGCCAAGTATACACGGTTACTCTGAATCCATGCGGATATCCAAGTGTCATCAACCGCATGCGTTTTACTGTATGACAGGTTCAACTTGTAGTTGAGCTTATGATTCTTGCTCTTTAAACCAAACATAGTAAGAAGATCAACATCTGCAGAACCATTACCTACGAAACGATCTACAACAGTGTTACGTGTCAACAGATTGTTGACAAGAAGTGGGTTTGATGCAGAAATATCACCGTGTATGTTGTCATAGTATACACCATATCCGTATGCATCGTAGTTATAGGCGCTTGCAGCACCTACTTTATCATCGAGAACCCATGTCGATTCATCGTATGCTTTGATTGTTGGCTGCATAAGAAGAGTTCCGCGCAATACGTTGGTCACATCTCCATACAAACCTTGAACATATTCTGATGCGTTTGACAATCCCATACCGTCCTGGTTAGAATGAGAATAAACAAGACTGGTACGGAACTTGATGAATTTCGTATCCATAGTATTATTTACACGAGCTGTATAACGCTGATAGTTAGGACCAGCACCCTCTAAGGTTCCTTTCTGATTGAAATAGTCAAGACCTATATTATATGTACTATGAGCACTACCACCACTGAGGTTTACATTGTGGTTCTGACGAATACCTGTTTTGAAAACTTCGTTGAACCAGTCTGTATTCGTAGCATCCTGGAAATGATATGCGCCATCGCTACCGAGACTATATCCTCCTGGGAGAGATGTTCCGGAATTAGCGCAAGCCTGACCGATATAGTTACTATACTGGTCGGCATCCATCACGTCGTAAACACCTTTAGATATTTTATCAACACCGAAATATCCAGAATAGTCAACTCTTAGAGGCTGATCTTTCTTACCATTCTTTGTAGTGATGATAACCACACCGTTAGCAGCACGTGAACCGTAGATAGCACCTGCTGATGCGTCCTTGAGTACCTGGATGGTTTCAATATCGTTTGGTGAGAAGTCACGAATAGTAGTACCCATAGGTACACCATCTATAACGTACAGAGGTGATGTGTCACCGAAAGATCCGATACCACGGATACGTACTGAAGGATCAGCACCAGGTTGTCCGTCTGTTGTGATCTGTACACCGGCTACCTTACCTTCCAACATCGTTGAAATGTTGGAGTTAGATACCTTCTTCATCTCTTCTGCATCAACGATAGATACAGAACCCGTCAAGTCTGCCTTTTTCTGAGTACCGTAACCGATGACAACGACTTGATCCAGTACGTGAGCATCAGCTTCCATCTGAATAGGTTCCAAAACAGAACGACCGCGTACTGCNACTTCACGATCTTTGTANCCTACATANCTTACAACAAGTACTGCATCNGAAGGAACATTAATCTGGAAGTTACCATCCAAATCCGTCACTGCTCCCGAAGTAGCACCTTTTACCTTCACTGTAGCACCAATAAGGGGNTCTCCCTCTTGATCTACAATCTGACCGCTGACCTTTACCGTNTGGGCTTGAGCCATCGATGATGCCATAGCAGAAGATGTACTGATAACCATTCCACCAGATACATTTAGTAGTAGCACCATTGAGAATAATAGGTTTTTTCTCATTTTAATTGTAATTTTTTGGTTAATAAAATATATAAATTCAAAGTAATTTTCTAAGTTTCAAGTAAGGTTTTAGTTCTTGTGTAAATAAAACACTTAATTTTGGGTGTAAAATTACAACTTATTTCCATAGTGTGTATACATCTGATAATATTCTTATAGTTTTTTCTTTTTTGTTTATAAAATTTAAGATATTGATTCAGCCTATTTTAATAAAGATTTTACCTGAAATAAAACTGAATAAAAAATTTTATGTAAATTTGCATTGGTATTAACAAAAGAATGTATTATGAAATACGGATATATTACTGTAGCCAGTGCTATACCAAGTGTAAAAGTCGCTGATTGTCAACATAATATAGATAGTATATTAGAGCTTATCTTTGAGGCAGATAAGAACAATGTAGAGATAGTTGTTTTTCCCGAACTATCTGTCACGGGATACTCTTGTCAGGATCTTTTCCGTGGACAATCTCTTATAGATAACGCGGAGATGGCAGTCATAAAACTGCTCAACGAGACAAGAAAAATGGATATCATATCTATTGTGGGTGTACCCGTTGTCGCAAAAGGTATTCTTCTCAACTGCGCTGCCGTAATACAAAAGGGTAAGGTGCTTGGATTGGTTCCTAAGACCTACCTACCTAATTACAACGAGTTTTATGAGAAGAGGTGGTTTGCTTCTGCACAGGATCTGAATCCATGTGAAATCTGGTTTGCAGGTTCACCTATCACAATATCTAATACACCTAAAATCTTTACGACATCATCTGGAGCATCTTTTGGCGTGGAGATATGTGAAGACGTATGGGCTCCTACGCCTCCAAGTAACACTCTTTCTTTGGCTGGCGCGTCATTGATATTCAATCTGTCCGCAAGCAATGAATTAATAGGAAAACATGATTATCTGTTGTCTCTGTTATCACAACAGAGTGCACGTACAATCAGTGGTTATATCTATAGTGGATGTGGATATGGAGAAAGTACGCAAGATGTGGTGTATGGAGGTAATGCCCTGATATATGAGAACGGTAAACTTGTTGCACAGTCAACGAGGTTCTCTCTTAATCCGCAACTGATAATATCACAGATTGATGTGGAGAAGCTCTTGTTGGAAAGACGTAACAACACAACTTTTGTAAATGCTCAAAGACATGTCTCAGCAGAAAATATCAACTGTCAATCCACAGAGACAAAACCGTTTACATTGTTAAGGGGTATTGATCCTCATCCGTTTATTCCGTCATCGGGAGATATGCAACGTAATTGTCAGGAGATATTCAATATCCAGGTTATGGGACTGGCAAAACGTATGCAACATACGGGTTCCAAAACGGCTGTGATTGGTGTCAGCGGAGGTCTTGATTCTACATTGGCTCTTTTGGTTATAGTTAAGACTTTCGATAAACTGCAACTGTCAAGGAGCGGTATCATCGGGGTCACGATGCCTGGGTTCGGTACTACCGACCGTACGTATAATAATGCTATGAAACTTATGCAGGCTCTCGGTATTACGATAAAGGAAATAAATATCAGCGATGCCGTTATACAACATTTCAAGGATATTGGGCACGACAGAAATACACATGATACCACATACGAAAATTCTCAGGCTCGTGAGAGGACACAAATATTAATGGATCTCAGTAATAAATATGGTGGTATGGTTATTGGTACCGGTGACCTAAGTGAATTGGCGCTTGGATGGGCTACTTACAATGGTGATCATATATCTATGTATGGCGTTAATGCCGGTGTTCCAAAGACCTTGATCCGTTATCTTGTAAAATATGTAGCTGATTATGAGACTCTTGAGATAACAAACGGTAATGGCGAAGAGATAAAATCTCTGTTGATGGATGTTATAGATACGCCGATAAGTCCCGAATTGATTCCTGCAGATGAACAAGGAAATATCAGTCAGAAGACAGAGGATCTGGTAGGTCCGTACGAGTTGCATGATTTCTTCTTGTACCACTTTATGCGCTCTGGATTCTCTCCTAAAAAAATATATATGTTGGCAACGGCCGCATTCTGCAATAATCCTACGGTAAACAGTTATAGCGAAGAAACGATAAAGCATTGGATTAAAGTGTTTTTCAAAAGATTCTTCACGCAACAGTTTAAGAGAAGCTGTCTACCCGATGGACCTAAAGTGGGGTCGGTGAGCATATCGCCTCGAGGTGATTGGCGTATGCCAAGTGATGCCAGCTATCAGGGGTATCTCAACGAATGTGAAGAATTATAGGCAAATACAGAAAAAATAGCGCTTTTTGTTTGTCGTATAAAAAAAAACGTGTAATTTTGCAACGTCTTTAAAGATGAAAAGAGATATGAAGAAATTATTACTTTTTACAGTTTGTGCGCTGCTTTTTGGTGTTAACAATGCTAATGCTCAGAAACCGGCTCATATTACGTTTGACAGATTAGTGATCGACGTTGGTGAATTTCCTGAGACTTCACCAGTGAAGTCTGCGATATTCAATTTTAAGAATACAGGTGAGCAACCGTTGGTAATAAACCAAGCTGTTGCGTCATGTGGATGTACCGTACCAGAATACTCAAAGCAGCCTATTATGCCAGGAAAATCTGGACAGATAAAGGTTACTTACAATGGTAAGAACAAATTCCCTGGTCGTTTCAAGAAGAGTGTCACTGTAAGAACAAATGGTGATCAGGAGGTTACTCGTATTTATATTTCGGGTAACATGACAGCAGCGAAATAATTGATAATGGATAATTGATAGTTAAAAAATCTCTACGACTTAATGTCGCAGAGATTTTTTTANTTCAATTAATAAGTTGTGTCATTTGCTGTTGAATTTCTTGAGCNTTNTNNGCTGCNACNGNNGCGAAATCTTCATCTGATGATGCATAGATTATTCCGCGAGAGGAGTTGACAANCAGGCCGCAGTCCTTAATCATNCCGTATTTGCATACTTCTTCAAGACTTCCTCCTTGAGCNCCTACGCCGGGAACAAGCAGNAAATGATTAGGTGCCACCTTGCGGATATCTTTAAACATCTCACCCTGCGTAGCTCCNACAACATACATCATATTATCTGTCGTTCCCCATTGTTGGGATTTCTTTATAACCTTTTCAAACAGTCTTTCCCCATCCGTGGAGGTAGTCAACTGAAAATCATGCGAACCTTTATTGCTGGTCAGAGCCAAGAGAATAACCCATTTGTTGTCATACTCCAANAAGGGTGTAACACTGTCTTCACCCATATANGGTGCTACGGTGAGTGCATCGACTCCATACTCTTCAAAGAATGTTCTTGCATACATCTTCGATGTGTTGCCGATATCACCACGTTTTGCATCTGCAATGACAAAANGATTAGGATAATTCTCAGAAAGGTATTTTATCGTCTTTTCAAAAGCTATCATTCCTTTCACTCCGNCGGCCTCATAAAAAGCTAAGTTGGGTTTATATGCNACNCAATATGGTGCTGTAGCATCTATTATCGCCTTATTGAAAGCGAATATAGGATCATCTTCTTTGAGAAGGAATGATGGTATCTTCTTNGTATCTGTGTCTAATCCTACGCACAGAAAACTTTTCTTTTCAAAAATNTGTTTTACTAATTCCTGACGTGTCATCGTTGTTATTTCTATAGTTCTGACTCCTTTAATTTCTCTGCATTCTCTGCTACGGTAAGAGCATCAATCATCGGTTGTATGTCACCCGACATGAAACCTTGCAGGTCGTGAGTGGTAAATCCTATACGATGGTCGGTAACTCGACCCTGTGGAAAGTTATACGTACGAATCTTTGCAGAACGGTCACCTGTAGAAACTAATGTCTTACGTCTGCTCGCTATGTCGTCAACATATTTNTGNTGNTCACGGTCATAGATGAAAGTACGTAATCTCGACAAGGCACGTTCCTTGTTCTTCGGTTGGTCACGNGTCTCTGTACACTCTATAAGTATCTCNTCNGTCTCTCCTGTAANAGGGTTCTTCCACGGGTAACGTANTCTGACACCTGANTCCACCTTATTNACATTCTGTCCACCGGCACCGCTCGAACGGAAAGTATCCCATTTTATATCACCCTCATTGATGTTTACCTCAAATTTGTCAGCTTCNGGNAANACNGCCACAGTGGCAGCAGAGGTATGCATNCGTCCCTGTGTTTCNGTGGCGGGCACTCGTTGTACACGATGTACGCCTGACTCGTATTTCAAGGTNCCATAGACATTATCGCCACTGACGGCGAAATCTATCTCCTTAAAACCTCCGACGGCTCCTTCGGAAACACTTGTAATACTAAGATTCCAACCTTTGGAGTCACAGAACTTCTTATACATATTAAAAAGATCTCCAGCAAAGAGGGCAGCTTCATCACCACCTGTTCCTGCCCTGATCTCCATCTGTACGTTCTTNGCATCTTCAGGATCTTTGGGTACCAACAANAGTTTNATTTCCTCTTCCAACTTCGGTTGCANNTCCTCGTTGACAGCAAGTTCCTCACGTGCCATCTCCTTCATATCGGCATCCGTNTCATTAGCCAGGATATCCTTTGCTTCGTTGATGGTATTAAGACATGCCACATAACGTTTACGGGCATTCATAATATCACTAAGATCTTTATATTCTCGAGTAAGTTTTACGTAACGTTCCTGGTCACTTATCACATCGGGGTCGGTGATCANTGTCGCAACCTCTTCGTAACGAGCTTCCAGACCGTCTAATTTTTCTAATATATTATTTTGTACTGCCATATTTAATATTCAAATGTTCCATATTCACTATGGATGGTAAGACTCTTCTTTCCCTCTTCNATATGTCCGATGACCTGCGCATCGATATTAAAGCTCTTGCTTATGGATATGATTTCTTCTGCAACAGAAGGATCAACATATATCTCCATNCTGTGTCCCATATTAAAGACTTTGTACATCTCTTTCCAGTCCGTCTTGCTCTGTTCCTGAATGATACGGAACAGTGGAGGGATGGGAAACATATTATCTTTTATAACTTTACAGTTGTCGTTTACGAAATGTAGAACCTTCGTTTGAGCTCCACCTGTACAATGAACCATACCATGTATGTCATCATGTCTTGCATCCAGTATCTTCTTTATCACCGGTGCGTATGTGCGGGTAGGAGAGAGCACTAACTGTCCCGCATTTACAGGNGTTCCNTCNACCGCGGTATCCANGTGATAGTTTCCCGAGTATACTAAATCCTCAGGAACGCTATGATCGTAACTCTCAGGATATTTCTCTGCAAGATATTTTGCAAACACATCATGACGTGCAGAGGTCAATCCGTTACTGCCCATACCACCGTTATATCTGTCTTCGTATGTAGCCTGTCCTGTTGACGATAATCCTACNATAACATCTCCGGGACGAATATTTGCGTTGTTGATAACATCCTTACGCTTCATACGACACGTAACGGTAGAATCGACGATGATAGTGCGAACGAGGTCACCTACGTCTGCCGTCTCACCTCCTGTCGCATATATACCGATACCCATGCCACGCATCCAGTTGAGAATCTCATCGGTTCCGTTGATAATAGCTGAAATGACATCTCCGGGGACGAGCATCTTGTTTCTTCCTATCGTACTGGATACGAGGATATTGTCTACNGCNCCAACGCATAACAAATCATCGGTATTCATGATAAGGGCATCTTGTGCTATACCTTTCCAAACAGACAGGTCTCCCGTTTCTTTCCAATACATATATGCCAATGACGATTTTGTTCCCGCACCATCAGCGTGCATGATATTACAATATTCGGGATCACCGCCCAATATATCGGGTATTATCTTACAGAAGGCCTGTGGAAAAATACCTTTATCAATATTTTTTATGGCGTTATGCACATCTTCTTTTGCTGCACTTACGCCACGCATCATATATCTGTTACTTTCCATAATATGTCTTTTCTATTTTCTTTTACCTTTCCAAAANTCCCAACTCGCCAAAGCTTGAAGCAACAACATCTCCAGTCCATTTTTAATAGTAGCACCATGTTCTGCTCCTTTCTTCAGAAATAATGTCGTCTCCGGATTATACACCAGATCAAACAGAAGGTTCTTGCTATCCATTGCCTCGTACGGAAGGTCGGGACAGGAGTTTACATTGGGATACATACCACATGGGGTACAGTTTACGATGACATTGTATTCCTGAATAATCTCTGGTGTCAACTTATCATATTGCGTCGTTCCTTCCTTTTCTTTTCGGCTAACGAAAACTGTTTCCAGTCCAAGTTTGCGGAGACTATAGTCTACAGCCTTAGAGGCTCCTCCTGTACCGAGTATCAGTGCCTTTTTATGATAATTCTGTAATAGCGGTTCGATGCTATNAGTAAACCCGATNACNTCGGAGTTGTANCCAATGAGTTTNATNTCGTTGTTCTCATGTACNATNTTTACCACGTTAACGGCACCTACAGTCCTGGCTTCAGGACTAATTTCGTCTATGTAAGAGATAATCTTCTCCTTATAAGGTATCGTTACGTTCAATCCGCATAAATCAGGATGTGACTCCAATATCTCGGGAAAATCCTGTATCCTTGGAATCTCGAAATTTTCATATACGGCGTCAATATTCTCATTCTTAAATTTATCGTTGAAATAATTTACTGAGAATGAGTGTCCCAAAGGATAACCTATTAAACCATATCTTTCCATAGACTTATTATTTTTCTGCGTTATACAGTGTACATATACCGAAAGTAAGNCGTTTGAAGCTCGCGTTGGCAAAACCTATCTGATATAGAAGATCCATCATCTTCTCTCCTTGNGGAAAAGCTTCTATCGTATTTGTGAGATAGGTATATGCATTCTTGTCCTTAGATATTATCTTACCTATGAAAGGTAATATTGTATGAGAATANATNCTAAACAACTGTTTCATAGGAAAAGATTTAGGTGTTGTCAACTCTATTACACAAAGATGACCACCTTGTTTCAGAACNCNATACATCTCNCGTAGTCCACCTTCAAGATCTGAAAAATTACGTATTCCGAAAGCTGATGTTACNGCATCAAAACTCTCGTCTTCGAACGATAGTGACAGACAATCCTCATGTTGNAAATCGATGATGTCGTCCATCTTATTCTTGAGAACTTTCTCCTTACCTATACGCATCATCTCATCGCTTATATCAACACCNAGCAGGTGTGTCGGTGANAGCATGTTNACAGCNTGAATAGCGAAGTCTCCCGTACCCGTTGCAACATCNAGTATATTCTTAGGGTTGAAGGGNTTGAGACTCTCTATCGCCTTTTTTCTCCATCTTTTATCGATGTTNAGCGACAGTTTATGATTCAGNGAGTCNTAGCTTGGAGCGATATTGTCGAACATCTGTTCTACCTGCTCCCGCTTACTCTCATCACCATCGTAAGGNTTTATCGTCTCTTGTCGGTAGTCCATANTGTTTATCTGTTGGCGAGGTATGCGCTNACACTCGTCTCAATNCGTTTAGCGATGTCATCACTATACGAGGCTTTTATAAATTTCTCGCCTGTGATATGTTCATAGAGCTCGATATATCTCTCGCTCACCGATTCAGCATATTCGTCTGTTATCTCAGGCATCACCTGACCCGGTTCATTCATGAAATTATGCTCGATAAGCCACTGACGAACNAATTCCTTTGAGAGCTGTCTCTGTGGTTCTCCCTTAGCGAATCTTTCCTCGTAACCGTCAGCATAGAAATAACGACTGGAATCAGGGGTGTGAATCTCATCGATGAGATAGACCTTACCATCGCGCTTACCAAACTCGTATTTGGTATCCACGAGAATAAGTCCCTGCTTTGCAGCTATTTCCTGACCACGAGCAAAGATCTTACGAGTATAGTCTTCGATAACAGCNTAATCTTCTGNACTTACCAAGCCCTGTGCTATTATCTCATCCTTAGAGATATTCATGTCATGTCCCTCATCTGCCTTTGTCGTAGGTGTTATGATAGGCTCCGGAAAACGTTCGTTCTCACGCATGCCNTCAGGAAGACGTACTCCACATAANTCTCGGCAACCGTCTTTATATGCNCGCCATGCACTTCCNGTGAGAATACTACGGATAATCATCTCTACACGAAATCCTTCGCATTTTAAACCTACTGTAACCATAGGGTCGGGAGTGGCCAACTTCCAATTAGGACAGATATCTGTCGTATGATCGAGAAATTTTGCCGCAATCTGGTTAAGAACCTGTCCTTTGTANGGTATACCCTTGGGCAGTATAACGTCAAATGCCGAGATACGGTCGGTGGCAACCATTACTATCATATCGTCATTGATGTTGTACACATCTCTGACNTTACCATGATAAACACTCTTCTGACCATTGAAATGGAAATCAGTCTTTGTTAACGCCTTCATCTTCTTTATCTTTTAATTTATCCTTCTTGTCGTATGCCTCAACGATACGTGTCACTAGTTTATGACGTACGATATCCTCTTTAGACATTTCTACAAATCCTATACCTTCTATACCTTTAAGCAATGATATCGCTTCACGCAGACCGCTCTGTGTAGAGTGGGGCAGGTCTATCTGTGTGAGATCTCCCGTGACAACCATCTTGGTGTTCCATCCCATTCGCGTGAGAAACATTCGCAGTTGGGCCGACGTTGTGTTCTGCGCCTCATCAAGTATTACCACNGCGTCATTCAGNGTTCTTCCTCGCATAAAGGCTAAAGGTGCAATCTGTATGATATTCTTTTCCATCATATCCTGCAACTTTACTGCCGGAATCATATCTTCCAGGGCATCGTAAAGCGGTTGCAGGTACGGATCNATTTTCTCTTTCATNTCACCGGGTAAGAAACCTAANTTTTCACCGGCCTCAACGGCAGGTCTACTCAGTATAATCTTCTTACATTGACGCTCTTTCATCATTTTTACCGCAAGCGCAATGCTTAGATAGGTCTTTCCTGTTCCTGCAGGACCNACGGCAAAAACGAGGTCGTTGGCTTCAAAAGCATCTATGAGACGTTGCTGGTTCTGACTCCTTCCACGTATCGGTCTTCCACTAGTGGTATAGGCAACCACACCCTGTGATGCCTCGTCCTTAGTTTTCTTTCCCTTTATTATATCGAGAATATCTTCCTCGTTGATTGAATTGAAACGAATAACATGTTTGCGCATCGTCTCTATATTGCTTTCAAAATGCGCCATCTGTTCTTCGTCTCCCAAGACTTTTATGACGTTATCACGTGCTACGATGCGCAATTTAGGATATAATGCTTTTATCACCTGAAGATGACTNTTGCCAACCCCATAAAACGTTATAGGATCAATATCTTCGAGTACAATATGTTTCTCTGTCAATGTCTTAATCTTTTTCGACGCAAAGTTAGCATTTTTTTTCTATATGTCGGCACATTTTACTAACTTTGTACTCGATTTTGAAANTTTTTATGAGAGATATAAAAGAAAAATATTTGCACNTCTTCACTGCGNTAGTCTTAATACTTGGTTTAGTGCGACTTATCCATCCGGAAGTNACGGGAAAAGTCGANACTAAGGAGAGTAACGACACGCTGTTGACAAAAGATGATTCCGCCAANAATAAGTTGGCGATAACAANCACTGCNGTAANTTACAACTANAGTGGCNGAGATATTCCNCGTGACAGCAATTTTACTCCGCATCGNATCTGGAGTGTACCGAGTTTTAAGAATGCCTTTTCCTGACAATAATGATGTGCAACTTATTGCCGCTCAACAGTTTGGCGTAAAACCTGTGGCATCGAGAGAGGATGCTGAAAAAAGAAAAAAAGAACTGGTATATATAGGTGCTAACCCTTACTTTTTTGTAGAGCCATTAAAACAGAGCATCCCTTATCTCGTACCTCGTGCTTCGATATTGTTACAGGATATAGGAACAGCATTCTATGATTCTCTGTTTGTCAAAGGTATACCGCTCCACAAGATTATCGTGACTAGTGTATTACGTACTACGGAGGATGTAGAAAAACTTAGAACGCGTAATCTTAACGCCACAGAAAACAGTTGTCATAAATACGGTACCACTTTCGATATCTGTTATAATAGATATAAGACNGTTGAAGATCCTGACGGACCGAAACTCAGACAGGTACGTAATGATACTTTAAAATGGATTCTCAGTGAAGTTCTGCGAGATATAAGAGAGCAGGAGAGGTGTTATATCAAATATGAAGTAAAACAAGGTTGTTTCCATATCACCACAAGGTGATGATATGGAAACATTTTTTATAACTCGGTATTCTCAACCTTTTTAGGTCTAAATATCANCGTAAACAGAATAGCTACGACGAAAGCATATCCTGCAAAGATAAACCAGCATGACTGCCAGTCACCAACGGTNTAGATATCATCTCCCACCGTATAATAGTTGTGTGTATATGCATTTATTATCTTTTGCGCNGCNATGGTTCCNATAGTNGCNCCGATACCATTTGTCATCAACATNAATAATCCTTGCGCACTGCTNCTCAGTGCCGCAGGTGTCTGCTGATCNACAAACAACGAACCGGATATATTGAAGAAGTCNAAGGCAACACCATAGATNAGCATNGAAGCGATAAGCATCCACAGACCTTCTCCTGGATCNCCGAGACCAAACAGTCCAAAACGTAGTACCCATGCCAACATAGATGTTAGCATAACAGCTTTTATACCATATCTCTTCAAGAAGAAAGGTATTAGCAGTATACAAAATGTCTCACTNATCTGCGANAGTGAAATAAGNATNTTGGCATGCTGTACACCGAAACTATTTTCATATTCCCTGAAAACAGAGAAACTNGAGATGAANGGATTTGCNTATCCATTGGTTATCTGTAGACAGACTCCTAACAGCATCGAGAAAATAAAGAATACAGCCATATCGTAGCGTTTAAACAGNTTAAATGCGTCTAANCCCAATGCCTGCCAGAGNGTTTTANTACTTGTNTTCTCCTTAGATATCTCACATTTAGGAAGTGTAAACGAATAGAAAAAGAGAAGTATACTTGCCATACCCGATACCATAAACTGGTTCTGATTTGACTGGAAACCAAGTAGGTCGACGAACCACATCGAGAGAATAAAACCNATGGTTCCCCATATTCTTATGGACGGAAAGACNTTTACTGTATCTAATCCTTCCTTTTTCAATCCTGTATAAGCCACAGAGTTTGAGAGTGCTATAGTAGGCATGTAGAAGGCCACGCTAATGGTGTACAGCGGGAATATCGTGGAAAATTCTGCTCCCAGTCCTGCTTCATAACCGTATGCAGCGATAGCCACCATAAACAGTCCTGCNACGAGATGACAGATACCTAATAGACGCTGTGCCTGTACCCATTTATCTGCTATGATACCCATTAAGGCCGGCATTAATAAAGATACCACGCCTTGCACAGAATAAAAATAACCAATATTTCCTCCTAAACCGATATTTCCTAAGTAACGTCCCATGGAAGTTANATAAGCTCCCCACGCGGCAAAAACCAGGAAATTCATCAATGCTAATCTTACTTTTATATTCATAATTGTTTAAGTCAGTTGCTTNATATTAATATACTCTTTCTCCAAAAANCTTGGTACCCACACGTACCATGGTACTCCTACAGCTTACAGCAATAGGGTAGTCGTGACTCATTCCCCAGGAACGTTCCCTGAAAAGAGGATCGTCAGCAAAATACTTTTGTTTCACCTCATCAAAAAACGCNGCNGCGGTATTCATCTCATTACGTATCTGCGATTCATCGTCTACGTTTGAAGCCATCATCATAAGACCCGCTATCTGTACATGCGACATCTGTTTCCATTCACCAGATTCGAGCAACTCTCGACAGTTGTCCAATGTGAGACCGTATTTCGTCTCTTCTTCAGCGATATGCAGTTCCAAGAGAACNTCNATCTTTCTGTCAACTTTCGCAGCCTGTTTCTCTATCTCTTTCAGTAGTTTTAGGGAGTCTACCGCTTCAATCATTGTTATGTAAGGTACGATATATTTTACCTTGTTTGTCTGTAGATGACCTATGAAATGCCACTGTATGTCAGAGGGTAGGGTAGCATGTTTTTCTTTCAGTTCCTGTTCATGACTCTCACCNAAGATACGNTGTCCTTCTTCGTATGCTGCCATAACATATTCCGACGGATGGTATTTACTTACCGCCACCAATTTTACAGTATCAGGCAGTTCCCCAAGAACCTCTTTTAGATTTTTCTTTACTGTTGACAGTTCCATTTTAATGTTCAAAAACGTCCATAATTGCAGTGTCTGCAATACTTACGATGTCAACGTCTGCCATACCCGCATTTAAAACCTCTTCCAAGTTTTTNAATGCTTCCTTTATAGAACCGGCCTGAACGAGATTATATACATTGCTACGTTTCTCTTTTGCCGTTTTCTCGTCAAGTGTTATATACTGAGTTTTTGATTTATACCATTTGTCTGCNGANTCTGAGTCAGAGAAGAAAATCTCNGAGTATGATGCTTTGTTTATATTTTCAACAGTAAACCCTCCACTGATATACGAAGACATCTCTTCCGATATTTTCGATTCTGCCTCTGTAAAACTCAGAGCGTCTACCGTGTATGTCTCTTTTACTTTCTTCTGAGTGCCATCTTCCATTGTCTTNTCATAACTAATCTTGCACTCGTACCATGTTGCTGATTTTGCTTTTATCATATTTCTTTAATTTATTCTGATTTCATCTTATCCATCTGTTGCTTAGCCAACCCATCGATAACTTCTGCTGCTATCTTTTGACTCTTCGACTGATTAAGATTGGATTTGCTACCTAATTCCGTCTGTAGTCTACTAAGCTCTTCCATCGTTTTCTGATTACCGCTAAGAAAATCNGANTCNGAACCAGACATTTTTTCTTTGTTATACATCTTACCTATAATCTGTGCAGCTTTAGCGGCGTATGCCTTACGGAATTTTTCCTCGTTGGCTTTCTCTTCCTCTTCCATAGCCTTTTTCTGCTCAGGAGTCATCTTACTGGCAGAGTCGCTAGGTATGATACCGAGGTCGGTTATNGGGTCGTAACCATCTTCTATCAACTCATCCGTAGCTGATTTTGCTGCCGGTTTCACAAATTCCACCTCCTGCTTTTCCTGAAAGAAGAAGTCACTTCCCAACATCAACACGAAGAGTGCTGCGATAATTAGGGCTACAACAGCGTATAGCACATTGAAAACACGTCCCTTNACTTTCAGGTCATGTCGCATCTCTTCCACGTTCTGATATCTTTTGTCAGGATCTTCTTTCGTTGCCTTCTCTATAGCCTGTTTGTATTTCTGTGGAACAGACGACTGACTCAGCAGTTGGTCTATAAACTTTCCNATGGAATAGATATCACTGCGTTCATCCACANNCCCGTTCTCATCTANCACCTCAGGAGCTACGGAGTCNTTNAANCCNCCGTATACCAAGTCTCTGTTTTTGATGTTTATATAGTAAGAACCATGTGACAACAGTTGCACCTCATGAGAGCTACGATTAACCATGACATTCGACAGGTCGTAACATACATGGAAGATATTACGTTTATGCAACTCTGCCGTAATATTTAAGACACCGTCTACGATATCATCCACGAAATGGTTCTGAGCTACGATAGCAGGATTCTCACTAAGAAGGTTTTTAAGACTTAAGAAATTTCCGTTGTCGGCCTTTAATCCTAGCACCTCACCTTCATCTTTGATNGCGGAAAAATGTATCTGACCTGGTATATCTAGGGTCGGATTAATATTGCACTCATATTCCACATCACCNCGCAGAACGATATTCNCGAGAATATCCTCCCTGATCTTAAGAACGTTAGTGTATTTCTTGTCTATCTGCTTTTTATAGACGTTACCTAAAGGNGTACAAGCAACNTTCTGAGTCCTTGCATCTCTTGAATCCACTAATTGTCTGTAGTTTATGTCCATAGCGTGCATATATTTTTCAGATGCAAAATTACATAAATTTTGGCAATTTACACGTTGTCAACGTGGAAATATTTCTGTTAAAGANTTATTCTTCTTCGTATGTTATAACNAACATCCTTTTCGTGCTGTCATCNATCTTGCAAAGGTTACTGGTTCTTCTGCCTANAAGCCAGATGATTTTACCTGATGCATCTTCTACNACCAACTGCTTCCGTCTGTCTAACAAGTCGACTTTGCNNTCTGTCAGANAATCGCTTATTAGTTTACTACCCTTCATACCAAAGGGTGCGAATTTGTCACCTGTACGCAGAGAACGTANTGTNANCGGNNATTGTACTTTATCGGCATCAAGACTAGCGACGAAGGGATCTTTGTGTATCTTAACGGTATCCGACATACTGANACGTAACCGCATCATACGTTCTGTACCGTCATCTTCAGTCCTCCTACAGATGATATAGTTGCCCGTCTCAGGAATAACCATATCTTTTATCGGTTCACAATGTCGTTCTACTTTTATCCCGTTAGATGTTATTACTACATCGTGGGTGGAAGATGCGAATGTTGCCCCTGTATTTTCCTTATTGGCATATATCTGTTCTATCTGTTTTCCGCTAAACCCAAGAGCAGACAGTTTCCTAAACAGTTCATATTCTTCTCCCGTATTCTCGATTACATGTCTCAGATTNTTTGCNGTAAGAAGGATGTTCTGTCTAGCATTAGGATTGATGCTATCTATCACGGGTAATAAGTTTAGACGTATCTTATTACGCATCACATCATCCTCGAAGTTGGTACTGTCATTCACATAATCTTGTTTCTGTTCCTGTAACCACTGTTCAATATCTTTCCTACCGATGCACAACAGAGGACGGATTATCGTTAGTGGAACACCTTTAATTTCCACCGTCCTTTTAGACTGTATNCCACAGAGACCGTCTATGCCTGTACCTCTTAACAGATTCATTAAGATCGTTTCCACACTGTCATCGCGATGATGTGCTACCAACACTGCCGCTGCATCAATATCTCGACATAACTGTGCAAAATAGTTGTATCTAAGATTACGGGCTGCAAGTTCAATACTTTCTTTATGTAATTTAGAGTATTCTATTGTGTCAAAATGAATTAGATGGATTTTAATNTTAANGTTATTGGTGAGNGNTTTACAGAATTCCTCGTCTCTGTCGCTTTCTTTTCCACGGAGATGAAAATTACAGTGTGCAGCTTCGATGTCGTACCCTAATTGTTTCATTATTAGGAGTAGGGCTACGCTATCCGCGCCACCGCTTAAAGCAACGAGATATTTATTTTTGTGGTCTATCAGGTTGTTTGATAGGATGTGTTTTTTTACCTTTTCGAGAACGTCTGTTATCATTTTTCTCTGAGTTCCTTATTTCTTTATTGTCACGATTTCCATTCTTCCCGTGTCTATTTCCGCCTGCGCCATGTCTCCTGTAATGACCATTACCTCTTGACCTTTCCCTTTTTTCCTTCGTTTCATCATATTTCGGAGCTTCAAGGGGTGCATTGATAAACGAGCTCAGTTCCTTGTTTATCTCTATGTCATATTCCAGGAATTGTTCTATTTCCTTAAAACTACGGAGATCTTTTTTATCCACCAAGGTCACAGCTATACCATCACGTTCGGCTCTGGCAGTACGTCCCACACGGTGTACGTAGTCTTCAGCATCATTCGGTACATCGTAGTTGATAACCATCTGTATGTTATCAATATCTATGCCGCGTGCTATAATATCTGTGGCAACAAGAACATCGAGTTGCTTAGCCTTGAATTTGAACATAATATCATCGCGTTCCTTCTGACTAAGGTCGCTATGCATCTCACCGCTTCGTATCTTATGTTTCCTCAGTATTTTGTTTACCTTCTTTACACCATCTTTCTTTCCTGCAAAGATTATGACTTTTGTCATATCTTTAGCGTAATTGAAGATACGTTCTATGAGTTCTATCTTTTGTGAGTCATCGGATACATATACACAACTCTGTCGTATTCTTTCTGCGGGTTTACTTACTGACAGTTTGATGATTTCAGGATTCTTCATTAGATCTTCTGCCAGTTTCTGTATTTTTGGCGGCATGGTAGCAGAAAACATTATCGTCTGATGTCTTTCGGGCAGATTTGATGCTATTCTCATTATATCATCGTGAAAGCCCATATCCAACATCCTGTCTGCCTCGTCCAGGATAAAGAATCTCACGTCAGAGAAGTCCACGCTACCCATCTGTATATGACTCAAAAGTCTTCCTGGTGTAGCGATAATTATGTCAGCACCTGATTTTAGTCCGTTCATCTCCTGTCCGTACCTCACACCGTCGTTACCGCCGTATACAGGGATACCCGTAATCCCTTGTGCATAGTAAGCAAAACCCTGAAAAGCCTGATCTATTTGCTGTGCCAACTCACGAGTAGGTGACATGATAATACAGTGTACCTTGTCGTTGTCGTATTTCTCGGTACACAGTTTACTGATTGTCGGCAACAGATAAGCTGCCGTCTTTCCTGTTCCTGTCTGCGCACAACCCAATATATCCTTACCTTCCAATATATGAGGTATGGTGGCTTCTTGTATAGGGGTACATTCCTCGAAACGCATGTCCCACAGTGCATCGAGTATCTCGTCAGATAAATCTAAATCCTCAAATCTCATTCTTCTTTAATTTGGTGCCTGTCTATAGCAGAAATAAGCGATGAAGGCAAACAGAATATTTGGTATCCATGCTGCAAGCAAAGGCGGAGTATCTGCCTGTATGGCGAAAGTGGAACTGACGGTCTGTAGCATGATATACGAGAAACTCAATGCCAATCCTATACCGAGATATAGTCCCATACCTCCTTTCCTTTTCCTACTGGATAGCGACACACCGATGGTGGTAAGAATAAAGGCAGCGAATGANGATGCTATACGTTTATGATATTCCACCTCGTATTGCACCACATTACCNGAACCTCGCTCTGTCTGTTTTGTTATATAACGATACAGTTCGGGCGAGGTGAGNGTCTCCTGTTGTCCCTTNGTATAAACCAGATCCATCGGTTCCATAATAATGATTGTGTCAAGCTCACGTCCACTGGTAATCTTTTCCTTCAGTCCGCGCATGTCACGAATCCTATAATCCCTAAGATGCCATCTGTAACGTGTGTCGCTGATGGAATCGTANGATATCGTACGTGCTGTAAGGTGACTCACCAGTTTCTTTCCNTCGAACTGGTCTAGGGAAAAACCTTGTCCCAGTTGCGTGTCGTTATCATAAAACTGTATGTACGCTATTACTCCNGGNTTAACCTGCAGCATTACATTATTTGCCGTATTCTGTCGTCGTTTGTTCTTATATTTTGTCTCGAANTCAAGTCNTTTTACAGTACCCCTCGGTATTACCTCACTTCCCAGATAGAATGTCAGAGCCGTAATCAAAGCCGCTGATATCATATAAGGTCTCATAAAACGTTTGAANGATACGCCGCTCGCCANTATCGCTATNATCTCNGAATTACCTGCCATTTTTGACGTAAAGAAGATGACAGAGATAAACACGAACAAGGCTGAAAAGAGGTTGGCCAGATAAGGAATGAAATTTCCGTAGTAATCGAAGACAATCTCTTTTAACGGTGCATTGTGAGAAGTGAATTTATCAAGATTTTCATTGACGTCGAAGACGATACTTATCGCCATGATAAGAACAATAGAAAAGATATAGGTACCGATAAATTTCTTTATGATATACCAATCCAGTTTCTTTATCGGACTTTTCTCCTTTATCTTTTTGATTAAGGCGGATAATTTCTTAAAGAANCTCTTTATTTTCATATCCTTTTTCCTAGTTGTTCTATTATCTTTGATTTCCACTGNGTAAAATCACCGTCAATTATATGTTGTCTGGCATCGCCTACAAGTCTTAGGTAAAACGCGAGATTATGTATACTGGCAATCTGTAAGGCGAGGTATTCTCCTGCTTTGAAGAGGTGATGCAGATAAGCACGCGTCGTAACTCTGTCAACATCACAACCCTCAGGGTCGATAACATCGAAACAGTCTTCCCATTTCTTGTTACGCATATTCATCGTACCTTCGTATGTGAAGAGTAGGGCATTACGGCCGTTACGTGTAGGCATAACGCAATCGAACATGTCGACACCTCGTTCTATGGCTTCAAGTATGTTTTGCGGTGTACCGACACCCATAAGGTAACGTGGACGGTCTTTGGGCAGAATCTCNTTCACCACCTCAATCATATCATACATAACNTCGGTAGGTTCTCCTACGGCAAGACCTCCGATNGCGTTTCCTTCTGCATTCTTGTCAGCTATGTATTTCGCACTCTCCTGTCTGAGATCTTTATANGTNCANCCNTGTACGATAGGAAACAACGTCTGTTCGTATCCATACAACGGTTCCGTGGTGTTGAAACGGTTGAAACATCTGTCTAACCAACGGTGTGTTCGTTGCANGCTATCTTTGGCGTATGTATAATCGGCNGTACCCGGTGTACATTCATCAAAAGCCATCATNATATCNGCACCGATGATACNCTCTGTATCCATGACATTCTCAGGGGTAAAGAAATGTTTACTGCCATCGATATGTGACCTGAATTCACATCCNTCTTCCTTTAGTTTACGGATATCGGTAAGACTAAAGACCTGAAAACCGCCACTATCCGTGAGTACCGGTCGTTCCCAACCGTTNAANCCNTGNATACCTCCNGCCTTACGGAGTATATCCAATCCTGGGCGCAGATAGAGATGATAGGTGTTACCTAATATAATCTGCGCCTTCACCTGTTGACGCAGTTCNTCGAAATGCACTGCTTTCACGGCTCCTGCCGTTCCAACNGGCATAAAGATAGGCGTTTTTATTTCTCCGTGAGGGGTGCTGATGACACCTGCTCTCGCCCATGATTTATCATCATTTTTTACTATCTGATACGTCATCAAAAACGAATGTCATCTGATTCTTTACCTTTTCATCGGTAAGGGCGAAATCCCATACCTCTTTGACATCATTNACATAATGGAATGTCAGTCCCTTCAGATAATCCTGTGGTATCTCCTTTATATCACGTTCGTTATCCTTACATANAATGATATCTGTNATCCCGGCTCTTTTTGCCGCGAGTATTTTCTCCTTTATTCCTCCAACAGGCAAAACCTTNCCGCGAAGGGTTATCTCACCTGTCATGGCTACGTTCTTNCTNACCTTACGTTGCGTNAGNGCAGAGGCTATAGACGTAGCTATGGTGATACCTGCACTTGGACCGTCTTTTGGCGTAGCTCCCTCGGGAACATGGATATGTATNTGNTAGTTATCGAAAATACGATAATCNATGTCNAGGAGACTGGCATGCGATTTAACATATTCTAGTGCCAATATCGCACTTTCTTTCATNACGTTGCCGAGATTACCTGTCAACGTAAGTTTCACGTCTTTACCTTTACTGAGAGAGGTCTCGATGAAAAGGATCTCGCCACCTACGCTGGTCCATGCCAANCCTGTTACCACACCGGCATAATCATTACCTTGATAGATATCCCTNTTGTATGGAGGGTTACCCATAAGTGATTCGAGCTTGTCTACCGTTATCTTATTATCTTCCAGAGCACCGTCTTTTGCTATCTCCACGGCCAACTTCCTCAGACATTTGTTGATACATTTCTCCAACTGTCTTACGCCACTCTCGCGGGTATATTTTTCTATGACTTTCTCCAGNGCCGCTTTGGCGAATTTGACTTTCCACTCTTTCATACCCGTATGCTCTAATTCCTTAGGTACGAGATGACGTTTGGCTATCTCTATCTTCTCCTCTGTCGTATATCCACTGACCTCTATCAGTTCCATACGGTCGAGAAGCGGTTGTGGTATAGTACTCAGATCATTGGCTGTAGCCACGAACATAACCTTGGAGAGGTCATAGTCAACATCCAGATAGTTGTCGTGNAAAGTGTTGTTCTGTTCCGGATCGAGAACCTCCAACAACGCACTCGAAGGGTTACCATTGATGGTNTTCTGGGTAATCTTATCTATCTCATCCAACACAAACACAGGATTCGATGTACCGGCCTTTTCGATGTTCTTNATGATACGACCGGGCATAGCACCAACATACGTCCTTCTGTGACCGCGTATCTCAGCCTCATCATTAAGACCTCCTAATGATATTCTTACGTATTTACGCTTTAAGGCTGCTGCGATACTCTTAGCCAAGGATGTCTTTCCTACACCCGGAGGACCGTAAAGACAAAGTATAGGAGACTTAAAATCACCTCTTAGTTTCAATACTGCGATATANTCGAGTATTCTCTCCTTAACTTTCTCCATTCCGTAATGGTTCTTGTTAAGAATTTTCTTTGCTCTGTCTATGTCGAGGTCGTCTTCTGTATATTCCTCCCACGGCAGTCCTACGTATGTATTGAGATACTGAAGTTGCGTAGAATAATCTGGAGACTGTGTGTTGAGAAGATCCAGTTTATCGAGTTCCTTATTGAAATTATCCCTTATAGCGTCAGACCATTTCTTCTTTGCTGCCTTTTCAATGAGATCNTGCTTTTCAGGAGATTCGTCTCCGCTACCCGCAATTTCCTTCTTGATATTGCGTATCTGTTGTTTCAGGAAATAGTTTTTCTGTTCCTTGTCCAACTGTTCCCTTGTCTTCTCTCTGATATTCTGTTTTAGNTGAACTAACTGTCTTAACTTATCGATATGTTTTATCAGTCCGAACATCCTTTTCATCGGGTCAGACTCTTCCAACAGTAAGGCTTTTTCGTCTGTACTGATATTCAGATGAGTGGCAATATGGTTTATCACCATGATAGGATTGTTGAGATTGCCCAAGGCAAACAAAGCATCGTTATTATGAGGTTCTGCCGTCTCATCAGCAGCCATCACCTCACCTAAAGCCCTCATATCCTGTTTCATGGTGTCTACCGTCGTAAGGAACTCCTTACTGAAATATTCCGGTAATTTTTCAGGCATGGGGTCAACTTCAACCGTCATATACGGATTAACGTTGACAATCTTACGCATCTTACATCTTCCAAGAGCCTGTAGGACGAGTGTTTTTCTTCCACCCATGTTCATGTCTATTATTCTCAGAACATTGGCGTAGACACCATATTCGTACAAATCGTCTTCTAAAGGTTCCTCTATGTCAGGGTTACGTTGACAGAACACCGCAACCATTGCATTGGGTGTTCGCTCCAGTTTGTTGACCAGTCGGATAGTATGTTCTCTCCCCACGAAAATCGGTCCTATCACACCTGGAAATAACATAAGATTTCGTGTTGCTAGGAGGGGGAGTTCCTGGGGGTATTCTCTGTTTAATAGCTTGTCCATGTCACCGTCATAGTCAGCTACCATCGTTATATTTTCAAAATCGTTCATTACCTATTTAATGTCAATGAGTGTGCAAAGGTACACAAATTTTCCTACATCACAAAATCAGATTGAAAATCTCTACTTTTTCACTTAAGATATCCATAAGCTCAAGTTTTTTTTGTAGCTTTGCAAAAAATATGCATTTTAATCATCCGTAATTTCGGAAAAGGATATGTGTAGTGTAACGATATACAATAAATACGACAAGAGTAAGATAGCATCACTCCCGTTGGCGGCGTTTCCAGGGAGGATATTTACCATAACAACCGAGATAGAGGCTAAAAAGGCTGTGGATTTCCTATTAAAGGAATCCGTCTTAGGTATTGACACGGAGACCAAACCGTCGTTTAAGAAGGGTACGATAAATACAGTAGGACTATTGCAGGTGTCTACGTTGGACACGTGTTTCCTTTTTAGGTTGAATTTACTGGGAATGACTGAGTCTATAAAGAGATTCTTAGAGGATACNACNGTNCCNAAGATAGGNCTGTCCCTTAGGGATGATATCTCTGGACTGAAAAAACTCGGTGATTTTACTCCNGGATTATATTANGATCTACAGAAACACGTACAGGAAATAGGTATCGAGGATCTTAGTCTTCAAAAACTCTATGCCAATATCTTTGGTCAGAAAATCAGTAAGAGACANCANNTGTCAAACTGGAATGCGGAGATTCTCAACGATAAACAGAAAATCTATGCTGCAACCGATGCCTGGGCATGTGTGATGCTNTACAATAGAATTCAAGCTTTACTTAAAGATAAAAACTATAAATTATTGATAGTCAATGANGTTAAAGACGATACACCTGAAACCGAAGAAAGAGGATAGTCTACTTAGATTCCATCCATGGATTTTCTCGGGTGCCATAGCATATCAAGATGATAATATCGATGAAGGAGACGTTGTTGAGGTATATACTTCAAACGATAAATATATCGCAACGGGACATTACCAACAAGGGTCTATCATGGTTAGGATTCTATCTTTTGACCATGAAACGATAGATGAGGAGTTCTTTAAGAAGAGATTATCATCAGCGTTTAAGGAAAGACAGACGTTAGGACTTGTNGATAATGAAAACAATACCACCTACCGTCTTATACATGGTGAGGGTGACAATCTCCCCGGACTTGTTGTCGACGTATATGGTGAGACCGCTGTAATGCAGTCACACAGCATAGGTATGCACAAGTCAAGACAGATGATAGCCGAGGCTATAGTGGAAGTCTTAGGTGGAAGGGTAAAGAATGTGTTTTACAAAAGTGAGACGACGCTGTCGTTTATGGAACCGGAGACGGGTTTCTTAATCGGTAACACNCAAGATAATATCGCCTCAGAGAATGGGTTGAGATTCTATATGGACTGGTTGAAGGGACAGAAAACGGGATTCTTTGTCGATCAACGTGATAACCGCAGTCTTGTGGAGAAATTTTCTAAGGATAAGAAAGTGCTCAACATGTTCTGTTACACCGGTGGTTTCTCTGTATATGCAATGCGGGGAGGGGCTCAACTGGTACATTCTGTCGATAGCAGCGAGAAAGCTATAGAACTGACAAATAAGAATATCGCACTTAATTTCCCTGATGACAAACGTCATAAGGCGTATTGCGAGGATGCCTTTAAATTCCTACAACAGATGAGTGATGATTACGATTTGATAATCCTCGATCCTCCCGCGTTTGCAAAACATCGTGGTGCGTTACACAATGCTCTTAAAGGTTATACCCGTCTTAACGTTAAGGCTTTTGAGAAGATCAAGAGTGGGGGAATACTATTTACTTTCAGTTGCTCACAGGTNGTATCAAAAGATCATTTCAGGAATGCTGTCTTTACAGCGGCAGCGCAGGCAAAACGGAAGGTGAGGATACTCTATCAACTGCATCAACCTGCTGATCATCCTATCAATATCTATCATCCTGAGGGTGAGTATCTTAAAGGTCTTGTACTTTATGTAGAATAAATGCTTCTTTTATGAAAAATATTTNTGTACTAATCTTTACAATGCTGTCTGTNNCTGTTTACGGACAGTCTAGAACTGTTTTTAATCTTAAAAAATGGGATTTCTCCCATGATAGTGTGTCATGGTCTACCGTCACCGTACCCCACGATTGGGCTATCGACGGTCCGTTTGATAAGAAATGGGACTTACAGACNGTGGCAATAGANCAGAACGGAGAAAAAGTGGCTACCGAGAAAAGCGGTAGGTCGGGTGCTCTTCCTTGGATTGGAAAAGGGTATTACAAAACGAGTTTCGTAACAAAATCAGACAGACATGCGGAGATTATGTTCGANGGTGCGATGAGTGAACCCGTAGTATGGATAAACGGACNATACGCAGGGAAATGGGCATACGGATACAATGCCTTTTNCCTGGATATAACAAAACTCCTTAACCCAGTGGGACAAGAGAATACCGTCGTGGTATCATTACAGAATCTACCGGAAAGCAGTAGATGGTATCCCGGAGCTGGTTTGTACCGTCCTGTAACGGTGACATTCTCGGATTCAACGAGAATAAATACCTGGGGCACATTCTTCAAGACGAATTATGCCGATGCGATGAAGGCAGAGGTAGAGGTCGTGGTTCAGACATCTGCAACGGACAACAATGCACAGATACAGGCAGTATTATATGATAAGCATAACACGAAGGTTACGGAAGGAACGGTTACTGTNGATAATAATGGCGAGGCTACTGTCAATTTTACGGTAAACAAACCTAATCTATGGTCTCCGGAAGATCCGTATCTGTATAAGTTGACAACGACATTGCTGGTCAATGGTAAAGCTGTTGACTGTCAAGAGGAGAAAGTTGGCATTAGAACAATAAGTATCTCCGAGAGTAAAGGGTTCCAGTTAAACGGTAAGACGAGAAAATTCAAGGGAGTCTGTCTTCATCATGACTTAGGTCCGTTGGGTGCAGCGACCAACAAGGCTGCTCTTATCCGTCAGGTAAACATACTTAAGGATATGGGTGCCGATGCTATTCGTACTGCTCATAACATGCCCTCACGTATGCAGATGGAGGTATATGATTCTTTAGGTATGATGGTCATGGCAGAGAGTACAGATACATGGAAAGATACTAAGGTTAAGAACGGATATAACAGATTCTATGAAGAGTGGATAGACCGTGATATCACGAACCTGATTCTCAACCACCGTAACCACCCGTCTATCGTTATGTGGAGCATAGGAAACGAGATACCGGAACAGTGGAAGAAAGAGGGTGCGGAACGTGCCAGACATCTCGTTGACCTGTGTCATTCTCTCGATCCTACAAGAACGGTGACGGCAGGTTGCGACCAGGTTGATGCTGCACTAAAGAGCGGCTTTCTTGCTCAACTAGATGTACCGGGATTGAATTACCGTGTACATAAGTACCAAACAGCATATAAGAATCTACCTCATGGATACCTGTTGGGTAGTGAGACGACATCCACTGTAAGCAGTAGAGGAGAGTATTTCAAGTCTATCATACCTCAGGCTATGGCAACCCATAGCAATGGACAATGTTCTGGTTATGACAATGAATACTGTTCATGGAGCAATCTTCCTGATGATGACTGGGCTCTGCAGGATGATTACGATTGGGTAATCGGAGAGTTTGTATGGACAGGTTTTGATTACCTCGGAGAACCGACACCATACGATGAGTATTGGCCGTCAAGAAGCAGCTATTTCGGTATCTGTGACTTGGCAGGACTACCTAAAGATAGATATTACCTGTACCGAAGTAGATGGAACACAAAAGAAAAGACTATACATCTGCTTCCACACTGGAACTGGAATAACGGTGACACGATACCCGTTGAATGTTATACGAACTTTGATTCCGCAGAACTATTCGTAAACGGAAAGAGTGTAGGAAAAGCAAGAAAATATGATCCTACGGATACTACGACAGCATATAAGATAAAAACGGCTAACGGAACCCCGTTAAACAGATACAGAATAATCTGGGATAGCGTAAGATATGAACCGGGAACTCTTGAAGTGGTATGCTATGATAAGAACGGTAATGAGGCAGGACGTACCAAGAGACATACGGCAGGTAAGGCAGAACGCTTATTGCTTACCGCCGACAAGAAAGCGTTACGTGCTAATGGTGAGGATCTTATCTTTATCACCGTCAGCGCGGTAGACAGAAAAGGTAATCTGTGTCCTCTGAACGATGACCAACTGACATTCTCCGTTGACGGTACATCGTCATTTAAGGCGGTATGCAACGGTGATGCGACATCTCTTGAGTCGTTTACCAAACCAACGATGAAACTGTTCCATGGACAATTAGTAGTGATACTGCAGAGTAGTACGACACCAGGAAATACCACGTTGACGGTCAACTCGCCCTCTGGTCTTTACGGAGAGATGATGATAGGTTCATTCTAATAACATCAATACCTACGATTATGAAAAGAACATTTTTTGCTACAGCGTTATCCTTGTTGCTCACTGCTACGGTTAATGCTTCAGATATAAACAATTTTGATAGTAATTGGCTGTTTCTACTTGCTGACTCTTCACAGATGAGTGAGGTGTCATACAATGATAACAACTGGAGGAAACTCAACCTACCGCATGACTGGTCGATAGAACAGGATTTCAGTGCATCAGCTCCTGCAGGTAATGGAGGAGGTGCCTTACCCGGTGGAACGGCGTGGTATCGTAAACATTTTAATATCAACGATAAGGATAAGTCTTCGCGCTATTTCATATATTTCGATGGAGTATATAAGAATTCTACCGTCTATCTAAACGGTCATAAATTGGGAAACAGACCCTACGGATTCATCTCTTTCGAATATGAGATGACTCCATACATAAACCGTAATGGTGAAAATGTTATTGCCGTGAGAGTGGATAACAGCGATCAACCAAACTGTCGTTGGTATAGCGGTAGTGGTATCTACCGTCACGTGTATATTAAGAAGACAGCACAGAACAGGATAGCCAACTGGGGTGTTCACGTTACACCAACATTACAAGAGTCTGGTAGTGCATCGGTAGATGTGGAGATAACAACGGATAAAAAGCAAAAGACAAAAAATACGTTTGTAATCAGTATATTGGATAAAGACAATAAGACGGTTAAGACTATAGAAACAGAGAATCTGAAGAATACCGTATTACTCGATAATCCAACTCTTTGGTCTTTAGACAATCCTTACCTCTATACACTGAAAGTGTCCATGAAACAGGGTAAAAAGACCGTTGACGAGGAGTGTGTCAAATTCGGTGTACGTACTATACGTTTCGATGTAGAGACCGGTTTCTATCTTAATGGAAAACCGATGAAGATAAATGGAGTATGTAATCATCATGACTTAGGATGCATGGGTGCTGCTCTTAATGAAGATGCCTTGTATCGTCAACTGAAACTCCTTAAAGATATGGGATGTAATGCCATAAGATGTTCACATAATCCTCCTGCACCTGAACTCCTCAATATGTGTGACAGCATGGGACTATTAGTACAGGATGAAGCCTTTGACATGTGGCATAAGAAAAAGACGAAATACGACTACTCACAGTATTTTGACAAATGGTATAAGAAAGATCTCACAGATATGCTTCTCAGAGACCGTAACCATCCGTCAATCATCATGTGGAGCATCGGCAACGAGGTTCTCGAACAGTGGACATCTGCCAATGCTGATGAGCTTACCATAGAACAGGCAAATCTGATACTCAACTTCGGTCATAAAAACGAAGGTAACAACGAGGCAGACGGTGGTATGTCTTTAAACTCACAACTAACCAAGCATCTTGCCGATATAGTAAGAGAGTATGACACGACACGTCCCGTAACAGCAGGATGTAATGAGACAGGCACGCATAATCATCTCTTCAAGAGCGGTGCTTTGGATGTTATAAGCTTTAATTATCATAACTCCGACGTAAAAGATGTACCGAAGAACTACCCTGGTAAACCTTTTATGTTTTCCGAGTCAGTGAGCTCTATACAGACCCGCGGTAACTATGTCATGCCTTCGGATTCACTGATAAAGGCACCGAAGGAGTGGTGGATACCTTATACTGATCCTTCTTTCCAATGCAGCGCCTACGATAACAGTCGTGTCAGTTGGGGAAACACTCATGAAGAGACATGGGATCTGATAAAAAATACACCTTATTGTGCAGGAGAGTTTATCTGGACAGGTTTTGACTATATCGGTGAACCGACACCATACGGATTCCCTGCCCGGAGTAGCTATTTCGGTATCATAGACCTTGCAGGCTTCCCTAAGGACGTGTATTACATGTATCAAAGTGAGTGGACGGACAAAACCGTTTTACATCTCTTCCCACACTGGAACTGGATTGAAGGTGACTCCATTGATATGTGGTGTTACTATAGTAATGCTGACGAGGTGGAGCTATACGTAAACGGAAAGAGTAGGGGGATTCGTAGAAAAGGAGAACATGACTACCATGTGATGTGGAGAGTGATGTTTGAGAAAGGGGAAGTGAAAGCTATTTCTCGTAAAGACGGGAAGGTCATCGCTGAGCAAACCATACATACTGCAGGTGCTCCCTATAAGATAAAACTTACCGACCAAGGTATCAATGCCGGTGGCCCTAACGCCTGTCGTTTCATTATAGCCGAGATTGTTGACAAAGACGGTAACCTCTGTCCACGTGCTGACAATGAGATACGTTTTGAAGTTGATGGCGCTGAGATATTAGGTACCGATAACGGTAATCCTATCTCTATGGAGAGATTTAAATCTCCTATCAGAAAAGCCTTTAACGGTAAAGCACTGCTTGTCATAAGACCTACAACAGACAACTATACCGTTAAAGCAAAATCGCCAGACTTTAATGGAGCCATTTTTCAAGCCAACTGAAGAAGGTGCGCTGCCAAAGAATACCATTCTGAGGTTTTAAGACCCAGTGATTTTCATCAGGGAATAGCAGTAGTTGTGCTGGTATTCCCTTTATTCTTGCAGCGTTGAAAGCACCCATTCCCTGATTGGCATTTATACGATAATCCTTTTCTCCATGTATGCATAGGATAGGAGTATCCCATTTGTCGATAAATTTATGCGGACTGTTCTCGTATGTCTTCTTAGCATTTTTCGACAGATCCTTGTTCCAGTAGGCATCCTCATATTCCCAATTAGAGAACCATGCTTCCTCTGTATCGGTGTACATAGATTCGAGGTTGAACGCTCCGTCATGGGCAATGAAACATTTAAAACGCTTGTCATGATGTCCTGCAAGATAATATACGCTGAATCCACCGAAACTAGCACCGACAGCAGCTAAACGATCTTTGTCAACATAAGGTAAACTGTCAACAGCATCGTCTATAGCACTAAGATAGTCATCCATACATTGACCTGTCCAATCACCGGAGATTTCCTCCAACCACTCCTGTCCGAAACCAGGTAGACCATGTCGGTTGGGGGCTATGACGACATATCCGTTAGCTGCCATTATCTGCATATTCCATCTATAGCTCCAGAACTGACTCACAGGACTCTGAGGTCCACCTTCACAGAAGAGGAGTGTGGGGTATTTCTTTGTTTTATCGAAATGAGGAGGTAGTATTATCCAATACATCTCTTTCTTACCATCAGTCGTAGCACACCACCTTTGGTCGCAACCGCCCAAGGTCAACTTGTCTAGAATATGCTTATTCTCAAACGTTATCTGTTTTGGAGTAACCTTGTCACTATTTACATCTATGACGTAGAGGTCTGCAGGAGCAGAGAAAGAATGTCTTTCGGCTAAAACGTTATCTCCCATCATCTGAAGCGAACCAAAATCGGCCCAATCGTCGGTCAACTGAACCACATTACCCGTGAGATCCGTTTTGTACATATTCTCCTGACCGTGCCATACACCTATAAAATATAGTGTCTTAGAGTTTTTATCCCAACAGAAATCGTCTACATTAGAATCAAACGATTCCGTGACGTATGTCTTGGTACCCTTCTTCAGATCGTAAATACACAATCTGTTTCTGTCACTCTCGTAACCGTTGCGTGGCATAGAGAGCCATGCCAAGTATTTCCCGTCGGGCGAGAAAGAAGGATTAGTATCATAACCAGGGTTGTTCTTTAGATTTTCCTCGCTGTTGACAGACTGACTCTTCATTGTCTTTGAAGCGTCTATCTTTGGCTCTTTATAATCCGCAGGTTTACATAGATTTGTCGTCTTACCCGTACTCAGGTCATAAAGGTATATATCCGTATCTGTAGATATTGCATACTCCACACCTTCCTTCTTCCTGCATGTATACGCTATTGTCTTAGAGTCATTACTCCACGCAAGTTGTTCCATGCCACCAAAAGGAGCCGTAGGACATTCGTAGGGCTCATTATCCAAAATATCCTTGGCTTCTTTAGATATCGTACCATCTGCCAACACATCTGCCACGAAGGGATGAGGAATAGATGTCACGTAGTGATCCCAATGACGATAGTTCATATCATCGATAACCATACCTGTCGTTTTGGGTAGGTCGTCTGGATTTTTCCTTATGGAACCGTAATAGGGGATAGATTTTATATATAGCACCTTCTTTCCATTAGGAGAGAAAGCAAATCCTTCTATGCTACCGTCAGTATTTGACAACTGTTTTCTGTTATTACCGTCAATTGACATAGTCCATATCTCACCTCCGGAGATAAAAGCTATGGTGTTATTGTTTAACCATGCTGCATCGCTCTCGCTTTTTGAAGATTTTGTCAGTTGCTTACTGTTACTTCCATCAGAATTCATAACATACAGTATAGTATGACTCTTATTCTGTTTTACACTGTAGTATGTAACCTGGTAAACAATTTTCTTACCATCCGGAGATGCAGAATAACTACCTAACCGTCCCATGCTCCACAACACCTCTGGAGTCATCTTGTCTGAAGTCATCACTGGATTCTGTTTCTGTATCACGTCTTGTTCTCCTTTTGCAGCGATATTGTTTATCATCAACATCGCTATTATACATGTTATAATTTTCTTCATAAGTTTTACTTACGCGTAGAATATTATTTATTAGTCTTTTTGTTTTCGATATTTTTGGCTCTGTTCTCCATTGTAGGAGATAATGTTCCTTTGAGATATTCTTCTATTACAACCGATGCTATAGGAGCAGCCAGATCAGCGCCCCAACCGCCGTTCTCTATGTATACCGCTATTGCTATCTGAGGATTATCCTTGGGCGCAAAACCGATGAAGGCAGAATGATCTTTCCCTCCGTTTTCTACCGTACCCGTTTTGCCACATATCGGATATGTCGTTTTAATATTTGTTGCCGTACCCTTGTTCACTGCCATCTGCATACCATCTATCACCGTCTTATAAGCGTTAGGGTCCACCTTAGTATATCTCTTCTGCAGATATTTGCTTTTAAGAGGATGACTGTTGGTGTTTGCATAAATATGAGGTATATAATAGAAACCTCTATTAGCTATAGAAGCGGCAAGGTTACACATCTGAACGGTAGTCATCGTTACGTCACCTTGTCCCATACCGGCCCACCATATCGTTATACCGTCCCAACCGTCCTTATATCTTCTGTTAAGATAGTTGGAGTTGGCCATCAGTCCACCTCTTTCTCCAGCGAGGTCTATGCCCATAGGACCGCCGAGTCCCATACTTCGCATGTATTCTCTCCATGTATCGATAGCTTCATCCTTACTTTCATACATAGAGTCATCATTNATCATGGAAGCAAAGGTCGAGATAAACCATGTGTTGCATGAAAAAGCTAACGCATCGGTAAGATTCAGTGGCGAACGATGTTTATGACATCCTACTTTTATGTTACCTATCGTTATACCGCCNTCACATTCCACCGTTGTCTCGGGTATCACCACACCTTCAGACAANAGCACCAATGCTTGTGCCGTCTTAAACGTCGAACCGGGAGCATACGGTTTACCTATNGCCAGATTTATGTCTTCACCTNTNGGAGAATTCGTTGCCANACAAATNATCTCTCCTGTCTGTGGTTTTATCGCAACGATGCTGCCCGTCTTTCCTTTAAGCAANCGTTTNCCNATATTTTGNAANAGAGGACGAACGGTCAGTTGTCCATCCGTAGGTAACCCCTGTGCTGATATGGTCTGTGCTAAAAATGGTGTTAGAAAAGCAACCAATAATACTTTTATATTCATAACGGATATATAAGCTTCTGATTATTTTAGTTCAATGATATCACTAGGTACCTTACGTTTCAGTACTGTAAGCTCAAAATCTGTGCCCACCACAATACCGTAACTACGGAGCACCTGTTCCACCGTCTTACGTGCTAACTCCGGGATGATTATTCTCCTCACTCAAATGACATAGCCATACGTGACGTAGGGCAGGGGAGGCATTCTCTGCCAGAACCTGACCACAGTCGGCATTGGAAAGATGTCCGTTAGGACCTAGGATACGNGTCTTAAGATATTCGGGATATCTACCGCTTCTCACCATATCAACATCGTGGTTTGCCTCTATGACAAGATAGTTNGCNTTGGGTATAAATTTCTTGATATCGTCGGTAATATGTCCCACATCCGTTATCAGACAAAAATTAATACCCTCTGCACTTATATTATATCCCACGTTGTCATTACTGTCGTGTGGTACNCCGAAAGGAGTAATCTCAAAATCTCCTAAGTGGAAAGTTTTATCTTTTTCTATCAGTCTCTTATGAGCCGACGGTACCTTCTTGGTGACGCAAAAGTTACGTTCGATACCTTCGTGTACCTTTTCTGTGGTGTATACATCAATATTATATTCTGTGCTAAGACAACCTACAGATTTTACATGGTCAGCATGGTCATGGGTAACGAGAATACTGTTGACATCGTTAAGGTGTAATCCATACTCTCTGAAAGACTTTTTCAAGGTACGGATACCCAGTCCGGAATCTATTAATATTCCATATTTATCAGTAAACAGATAATAGCTGTTACCACTGCTTCCACTGCCAAATGATATAAATTTCAACATAACAATTGGCAAAGTTACAAAAAAACGCAGTCTCTTGCAAGAATAATTTTACTTTTTAGTAAACATTAAACTATGGTCTACAAAGAAGTAATATCGTCTTCTTTGGTTAAATGAAAAGGTTTAATGAGTTTACGTAATTTATTGAATAACAATCTTCTTCTGTCTGCGATATTCTCAACATCTTTTCTGTGGAAACAGTATCTCAGTAAACCTAAGGTTTTTACTACCAGTCGCTGATATCTGCATACAAATAGTATCATCAATAATGAGATGACAGGATACAGTAGGGCATACCACGAAAAATAGAAGAGTAGGGGGATGACGGGTAATACTCCGAATATAGGATAAGTGAAGATAATTGTACCCACGAAATCACAGGTACTACTGAACATCGGGTCTACCATCCCGTTTATACGTCTGGTCTTCACGATATACGGTAACAGATATACAGGAAAAGTAAGTAGCCACGATATTGCTGCTAATGGTAATAATATTAGTGATAAAAGAGTTCCGATAATAGCGAAAGACAAATGATGTTTAAACTCAAAGAGCCAATCACGTAATCCCAAATTATGTATAGATTTATCTATATTTTCAGCCTCTAAAAGTAACGGTGTGATAGTTTCCGTGTCTTCAATACCCAATTTCTCTATCTGTGCCACCAATTCCTTTTCACTTTTCAGCTTATCAGGTAAAAACGTATGATTTCCTCCGTTTTCATCGCAGAATTTTGCTCCAAAAGCACTATCCAGAATATACGAAATACCTTTATAATGCTCTTTATCATGAATATCCAACATCAAAGCACTGATTCTGCGCTTTATCTCATCAGATATCTGTCTTCTCGTTGTACGAGGTCTGGTGTTGTATTTATCATAATATGGGGCCAAATTAAGTGGCTCACCAAACATAACCATCATATCATAGAAGGGGTGATAGTAGTTAGCATAATGATGAGCGTAGGGAGTGATATATACATCTCTCTTAAAACCTTCCTTTTCGGCTGCATTCATGGCTATTCGTACAAATGAATGAGACAAGGTTCCAAGATAATGTCCCTGTTGATGTCCAGCCTCGGGAAACATAATCAGCGTATGTCCCGCATTTATTGCATCAGCAGCACTATTTAGCGATTTGTCGTTATATTTCTCCATAGCTTCAGCACCTTCAAAATTCAGACGGGCTATGGGATACATTCCAAGCTTTTTTACAAACCACGAAATAACAGGTATTGAAAAAACGTCAGAACGGAGCAAACCACGAGTACGACGGTCACTTAAAAGCAAACTCGGTGCCAATGCATCTATAAACGTTGCTTGATGACATCCAACCATCACGTTGGCTGTACCTTCAGGTAAAACATTTTTCTGATTTATGGAATATACGTGTGGAAAATATAGTTTAAAGAAGAAAACTACATATTTCCTGAACCAATAGTATTTTATATGTTTCTGTTCCGGCTTCTTTTTCATCCTAAATACGATATACCGTGCAAGAGGGGGATTTTATAAATACCCAATTTATCATAATGTTGATTATGTGAAAAATATATCAAGAAAGTTCCAACATCCGTTTTATCGGTTTTACCGCATCTTCTGCGATAGTTGGATCAATCTCCACCTGATTAGTTTCATTCTTCAGACAGTCGTATATTTTTTCTAGAGTATTCATTTTCATAAACTCACACTCGTTACATGAGCAACCGACTTGTCCTTCGCTGATTTCCGGTGGCACTGGATAAAAAATCTTATCGGGACATGCTCGTTGCATTTCAAACAGAATACCAGATTCTGTTGCAACGATATATTCCTTATCATCGTGTTCCTTACAATATTTAAGCATTGCTGCCGTAGAACCTTTAACGTCTGCAATACTCAGTACCGCACCAGAACATTCCAGATGTGCCATAATAATCGCCTTTGGATGTTCCTTTTTCAGTTTTACGATACCTTCTACGGAGAATCTTGCATGAACGTGGCAACCGCCGTTCCATAACAGCATATCTCTTCCTGTTACCGAATTTATGTAATTTCCGAGATTATAGTCAGGTCCAAAGATAATTTTGGCATCTTTTGGCAGTTGGTCAACAACCTTTTTAGCATTTCCCGATGTTACCACTACATCTGTCAATGCTTTTGTTGCAGCCGTAGTATTCACATAACTCACCACCATATAACCTAGATGTTCCTCTTTAAATTTCTTAAGATCCTCCGCCTTGCAGGAATCAGCCAAAGAACATCCTGCCTCTGGATCAGGCACAAGTACCATCTTATCAGGTGAAAGCAGCTTACATGTCTCAGCCATGAAATGTACACCACACATCACCATTATGCTCGCTGTGGTATTTGCAGCTTTCTGAGCCAATGCCAAGCTATCGCCTACGAAATCAGCAATTTCCTGTATTTCACTTCGTGTATAATAATGTGCAAGAATTATGGCATCTTTCTGTTTACATAACTCTCGAATTTTCTCTTGCAAATCCTTTGTATTCTCCATAGAGATGTTGTAATTTTAAGTATGGATGTATTATTTTCTCTTTTTAAGACGCAAAATTATACTTTTTTTTCAAAACAAGGTCAATTAAATGGATGTTTTTTGACTATAATCCATATTTATTAACTAAAAAATATTAACTTTGCACCCGATTTTTAAAAGATATTCAGGATGACACCAGCTTTAATTACGTCGTTGAAGACGTACAACAAGAAGTTATTTACTGCCGATCTCATGGCAGGTATTATCGTAGGAATTGTTGCTCTGCCGCTCGCTATCGCGTTTGCCATAGCTTCGGGAGTATCACCGGAAAAAGGTATCGTTACGGCTATCGTAGCAGGCGTACTTATCTCTGTATTTGGAGGAAGTAAGGTACAGATAGGCGGTCCTACAGGAGCTTTTATCATTATTATATACGGTATTATCCAACAGTATGGTTTTCAGGGACTGACTATCGCCACCTTAATGGCAGGTGTTTTTCTCGTACTATTCGGATTACTGCATCTCGGTACGATAATAAAGTACATCCCCTATCCTATTGTCGTTGGATTCACAAGCGGTATCGCCGTAACTATTTTCACCACACAGATAAAAGATCTCTTCGGTCTACAGATAGATAAAGTGCCTTCCGATTTCATCGAGAAATGGATATGCTATTTCCAGAATATGTCAACGGCTGATCTGTGGACATCTATAGTCGGTATAGTCAGTATAATCATAATCGCCATAACACCAAAATTCTCGAAGAAGATTCCAGGATCCCTTATAGCTATTATAGTTATGACGGTGGCTGTATTGCTACTGAAACAGTACGCGGGAATAAATGTAGAGACTATTGGTGATCGTTTTTCTATCAACGGATCACTGCCCGAAGCACAGGTTCCCGAGTTGTCATGGTCTGTAATAAAAGGCCTTGTCTCCCCTGCCCTTACAATAGCTATTTTGGGTGCCATAGAATCTTTATTGTCAGCAACCGTTGCCGATGGTGTCATCGGTGCACGACATGACTCAAACACCGAGTTGGTAGCGCAAGGTATAGCAAACATCGCATCACCTCTCTTTGGAGGAATACCTGCTACGGGAGCAATAGCCCGTACCATGACAAATATCAACAATGGCGGTAGAACACCTATAGCAGGAATTATTCATGCCGTGGTACTGCTCTTGATACTGCTTTTCCTCATGCCTTTGGCAAAATATATCCCTATGTCATGTCTTGCAGGAGTACTTGTCGTTGTCAGCTACGGTATGAGCGGTTGGCGTTCTTTTTTAGGTATCATGCGTAATCCGAAGAGTGATATCACCGTTCTTTTGATCACTTTCTTCCTTACGATCATCTTCGACCTCACTATAGCTATCGAGGTTGGTTTAGTATGCGCCTGCCTCCTCTTCATGCGCCGTATGGCAGAAACGACGGATGTGAAGATAATCAGTGACGAGATAGATCCCAACGAAGAAAACAGTGATTTCCAACTTGGCAACCTAGAACATCTCACTATACCCGAGAACGTGGAAGTTTACGAGATCAACGGCCCGTACTATTTCGGTGTTGGAAACAGATTTGAGGAACTTATGTCATCCTTCCCGCATAAACGTCCGAAAGTAAGGATAATAAGAATGCGTAAGGTTCCGTTTGTTGACTCAACGGGTATTCATAACCTTACCAACCTGTGTATGATGAGTCAGAAGGAAGGAATACAGATTGTTCTGTCAGGAGTAAATCCTAATGTTCAGGCAGTATTGGAGAAAGCGGGATTTAACGAACTCGTCGGAAAAGACAATATCTGCAGTCATATCCATTTGGCGTTGGAAAGAGCCAAACAGTTAACGGAAAATTAATTGGATAAATTTGTTGTTGTTAGAAAGAATATGCCAAACCTAATGTGGCATATTCTTTAAACTGAAAATATCCAAATTTATCGTCTCTCACTAAGCTGTCGTCAAAGCGAGGATTAAGGAAGATGTTGGCCGTAACAAATCGGCTAACCTGGAAAGTAAAGGTATTTTCCCAATCTATCAAAGCACGTTCGTATGATGTAAAAGCGTAAAAACGTGTTTTCCAAGATATGTTATCATTAAACTTCCACACCAATTCCGCAGTTAAGTCGCTACCAAACTCATGTTTAGTATGTTTTCCCTCATCTAAGCCATGCAACGTTGCCAGTGACAGTCTGTCTACGTATGTAAAATAATAAGCCAGAGGAGAAATATTTATCGTTCCCGTTAATTTCCCGTCAAGCCAATTTACCTTGTAATCCATACCAAGAGAAGGCGTTAATTCAAATGGAGACATGAAATCTGAATATAACTTCTCATCATTAGACTTATATCCACGTGCAAACTGCGTCTTTGCTATCAACTGAAACGTATAGTACCAGTTCTTCGTTGCCTGAAATCCCAGTTTCGACGTCAGACGAACCAAGTCTTCGCTTGTCCTAACATCATGTACGGAGTCACCAGCCGTAGACGTAAGACCAAACCTTATTTCCAGTTTATTATCCCATTTAACCTTATCCAGGTTATTATAGTTGGCCTGCATAGTAACGGTAAGCATTCCAGAATAAAAGTTCTCACCACCTTTATACCAGTTGTCACTAAAATAGTTCTGAGTCAGTTGAAGACTATAGTCACCGAGTATAGTCCAGAATTTAGGTTTCTGAATCATAACTTCAACCGGTGCCACCTCTGTCTCTAGAGGTTTGGGAGCTTCTTTCTCTGTAGATATCTCTATCTTGTCTATCAAAGACTCCGTTACCTCTTCAGGTATTACACCCTCTGTGTTTATCCGACTCTCCGTGTTTCGTATATATTCTGGGTGTGAGAGATATGTTTTCAGTAACAGACCGTTGATCATCCTGTCTGTCGCGCTATTACCATACCCCAAAACATTTTTAGCAGCAGAATGATAGAAAGTATTTGGAGTGAGCAGAGTAAAGTATTTACTCCTGTACGGCAAAACGGTGTCTTCTTTCAGCGTATCCGAAAATATCGAATCTTTTAACGATTTGATAGAGTCTATATAGGTATCTGCGAAAGATTTTCCATTATAATCATTATATATTACCGATGCGTTGGCATTAAAACTACAAAGTCCCAAGACGGCGGCAACAAGATATGCTAATTTTCTCATCTTTTTCATTTTGGGTACAAAATTAGCATTTTTATTTCTAAAGAGAGTATTTTGATATGGCAATTTTAAAGATTATCAAGCGATTACTAAAAAAATCATACCCTTATGTGTTGCACAAGGATATGATTCATAAAGACAAAATAATAGGTATGATTAATAGACGGTATTCTGAGGATCAAAGTTTGTCCAACCATCAGTCCATGTGTCATTTGCACTGAAGGCACCAATATATGATACTTGTGAGAACCATCCGTTTACAATTGAATAATCAAAGTTGGCTCCACCTAACAGAGGACTATTTGAAGAAGGCATATATGCGCAACCGATATTATTCGCATCTTCAAGTTCCAAATCCGCTACATTTTCGTAATATCTATTATTGTTACTTGCTAATTCAAAGAATGTATGTGAGAATGACTTTTTACTTTCGTCAACAGTTTTGGTATCGTAATCATACAAACCGTCAACGTAGATCTTATTAAAGTCTGTTGCTAATACATCCATGCCAGCCATAACGATGTTACAAAGTTTCATCTTACCACTTTCTGCGTTACCCTGAGTATCACCTTTCTCATTATCGAGAATAAGACCTATTGGCCAATATGTAGCTACAGAGTTAATACAGTTGAGCATCGAATTTCTTCTTATATGCATAGCAGCTTGAAAACGTCCTAAAGAAGAACCATTATTGGGATTGTAGTCACCACCGTTGATATAGTCTGCTGTATTTACAAAATTAGATTCATATTTAGGACCTATAAACGTAACATTACTAAATACAGCTGTAGTATAGGGTTCTACAGAACCACCGTCAGATTTATTGTCGCTCTCAAAACCATTACTCTGCGAAGCATCTGCAATACGTGAATTTCGTATAGACAAAGCAAATTGTACATTTCCGCAATAACCATTATCCGTATCGAAATCATCATCCCAACCATGATAAGCGATGAGATACTTACAGTTAACTGCACCACCAAACCACTCATAAGAATCATCGTTAGAATATGACACCTGAATGTGATCGATTTGTGTACCGTTACCTACTCCACCCAATGTAAGTCCATTGATTTCTTTATCCGTTTGGAATGGATAACCTGCGAACTCAATACGTACATAAGATAGAACTCCGGAATTGTCGGTATTGTCATTACCACCGAATTTGGTACGCGGGCCACCCTCTATCTGTTGTTCTGTAAGATTCGTTAAGCCATTACCACAGATAATAAGTCCGCCCCAATCACCAGGTTTGCGTTTACCTAGCTCTTGATTAGATGTGAAAACAATCGGTTCACTGGCTGTACCCTGTGCATACAATTTTGCTCCAGGTTCAACGATAAGTGCAGCTTTCGTATTCTTGTCACCTTTTATCACCGTACCAGGTTCGATAGTTAAGGTTGATCCCGAAGCTAAGTATACCCAACCTTTCAACAAATATGTGCCTTTGGCAAGTTTTTGATTTCCTGTAAATACGAATTCTTGGTCACCATTACCAATTTCAGTTCCATTATAATCTTCTGCTCCTCCCGTAAAGAGTAGATGGTCGCAAGCATCTAATCCGTTGTTTTTCGTCCATACATAATTCTCTTCATTCAATGTCTCTGCAGCATTCTTGTCATCATCGCTATTACTGCAACTGTTCATCACTAAAATGCTAAGTGTCATTACACCTACGCACTTAAAAAAATCTTTTTTTCTCATTACAATTTTATTAAAATAAGTATTTAACAGTCAAGCCGATATTACGACCTGATTTATATTCTCTCGTTATCTGTTCTACTGTTTTAGAACCATTCTCAGTATTCACCTCTGCAAACTGTTTGTATACTACACTCTGTGCAAATATATCTTTGATGTTTGCTCGAATTTCCCAATGTTCACCAAAATATTTTGAGATAGTAAAATCCACTTTGTCTCGAGGCATCTCATAGCTATCTGGAACGCGTGCGTTTTCTGTAGAACCTGACGTACCCTCACTACGACCTACTCCGATAATTCTTTTTCCTATACGGTTATATAGGAGACTTATATTTAGACGATGTTTAGTGTTTTTATAGAATATTCCAGTATTGACAAGATATGGACTCTGCCCTTGCATAGGACGATTCTCGTTTAAAGACCCATCAGAAAAGGTAACACGACTATGTATAAGCGCACCATTGAAAGACCATGAGAAATTTCTCAATCCTATGAATGACAGATCCTTACGTATATCCAGTTCCAAACCGTAGTTATTTGCATTCTCAGCATTTTCATACGAATAGATTAAATCTGTACCGCCACTTACCGTATATGTCCATTCTATAGGTGATTTGAAATGTTTGTAGAAAGCCGCGATAGATATCATCTCACCTCTTGAAGGATAAAACTCATAACGGAAATCTATATTGTTAACATAGCACGGTGTAAGGTCTGGATTACCCTGAACATTACTTGCCAAATCAAAGTCATAGTAAACAGATGGAGATACCTCTCTGAATTCAGGTCTGTTGATACTTCTGCCATACGACAAACGTAACTGATGTTTATCGTTAAACTTATATGTACTATTTATTGAAGGAAAGATATCACTAGTATTGTAGAACCTACTCTTTTCACTCACCTCGTCATCACGAGTGTTTGATATCAGTTCCATCCTATTGTATTCATATCTAATTCCTGCATAAATACTCAATTCACCTAATGGAATCGTTGTTGTGAAATAACCAGCTCCAAGAAGGTTTTTTCCTCGGTAATTATTACGCATATTTGGCTCTTCTATCAGATATAAACCATCAGAACCGAGATAATCGGCATTAGACAAAAGATCTTGCATGTTCATATACCTGAAACCATTAGGTAGAATGTTGTCTTGTGGATTCCATGAATATATAAAATCACGTGTAGTATACTTACGAGTTCTATATTCACCATATACACCATACTTTATCATGGGATTAAAAGAGTCAGATATTTTTATATCCATTTTATCATTTGCCTGTGCCGACAATATATGTTCATTAAGGGCAGTAAATTCACGGCTAATATCATTACCGTTACTTAATCCTATTTTGTCTGTTTCCAAAGCATCATTAACGGTATATAATCTTCTGTCCGGAAGGTAACGATTAGCGTATGAATATCCAAGATTCCAGTCTAAGTTATTCTTTGTAAAGGTATGTTTTCCTCCCATTTGGAGATTATATGTCAATCTGCTACTGTAATAGTATTCAGCACTATTCAGTTGATTACTCTGAGCATCTGTTCCTTCACGAAATGTATATCTATTGGTAGTAAGTCTGTTTAGCAGATTCTTTAATTCATATTTATTGTCACCCGACGCGCTAAGAAATGACATATTGGCCATCACTCCCAAACGTGTATTGTGATTATACTGATCATCAATGGTTTTACGTAGATAGTTACTTCTGTCTTTTTTAACATCATACAGTCCAAACAGATTATTTTGCATATCACTATACGTGCGATATTCATTGGTGTAGTTTACTGCTCCTATAATACCAAGTTTTCCCTCGCCTATTCTCCAATGCTTAGACACATTTCCATTAATTTTTAGGTCACCTAGAGGTTTGAACTCTTTAGTATGCCAGTTGTTATCCAATCCTACGTTTGTAAGGTCTATGGTTCTGGTACCAATGTTATTATGTTCCGCGTCTGAATAAAGAAATTTAGTGAAAGAACTTTTTGTGTTCCAGTTTCCACCTAAGGATACCGAGTACTGATCTCTCGAAGGGATATCCTTTGTATTAATCTGTATAAATCCGCCGCTAAAGTCAGCAGGATATTCAGGCGAAGGCGATTTCACTATGATTATATTATCAATTTGTGAACTTGGTATAATATCGAAAGAGAACGCGCGTGAGTCAGCCTCGCTACTAGGTACGGCCCCACCATTCATCCATACGTTGTTATATCTCTGTGACAAACCTCTTACCATTACGAATTTTTCATCAATGACACTCACTCCGGGAATGCGTCGGATGACTTCGCTGGCATTGTTATCCTGTGTCTTTTTTATTTCTTGTGCCGACACACTACTTACCACGAAGGAACTTCGTTTTATTTCATCCACCATGGCAGCTTCAGTGGTACGTCGTCTTGTTCCTGTTACCCTAACCTCTTTCAGTTCTTGATCTTTCATCCATGACGTGGTGTCAACATTATTTGTTAATGTGTCAACTTGTGCAAATAAGGGTGTTGTCAAAAAACACGCCATTATCGCTAAAAAACAATCTCTTTTAATTTCTTTCATAATGTATATAAAAACTTGTATTTTTTTCAAGTGCAAAGGTATTGTGAACATATTGCAAAAAGGTTTTCATTGAATGATGATTCAAATACAACTTTGTTTCTTAAAGAGAAATATTTATTGCACTTTTATTTCACACTTTTTGATAATGTTACTAGAATATTAAAGACATATTTCGTAACACCTTTGTAACATCTGTTTAATTTTGTTGTAATAAGGTATTACGAAATTTGCAGCAAATAAAATCATCAATAGGATTTAGTATAAAGAAAATATTGTAAGATGGAAGTATTTTATTTGGTAATCATCTGTTTTCTGCTACTGTTGGCAGTATTCGATCTCTTTGTAGGTGTCAGTAATGACGCCGTGAATTTTCTCAACTCGGCGATAGGTGCCAAAGCCGGTAAATTCCGAACCGTACTTATTGTAGCCTCTTTGGGCGTTGTTGTAGGAGCAGTTATGTCATCGGGTATGATGGATGTGGCACGACATGGTATCATGAACCCTGTACATTATTCTTTCAGCGAGTGTATGACGATTTTCCTCGCTGTCATGGTGACCGACGTGATCATCCTGGATACGTTTAATACCTTAGGACTCCCAACCTCTACTACGGTATCGTTGGTCTTTGAGTTACTCGGTGCCTCCTTCGTCTTGGCACTTATCAAGATGGCTGGCAATCCGGAATTTGCACTGGTAGACCTAATCAATTCCGATAAGGCGCTGTCGGTGATTATCGCGATATTTGTATCCGTCGCTATCGCCTTTGTTCTCGGTACACTGATACAATGGATAACACGTATGATATTCACGTTCAACTATACCAAACATCTGCGTTATACTGTTGCGATATTCGGTGGCATTGCCTTTACTTCTTTGGCATATTTCATCTTCCTGAAAGGTCTGGGTAAATCACCTTATTTGCCTGTATCTATACGTGATTACGTGGATGCCAACACCCCAATGCTTCTCGTCATAACCTTCGTTATTAGCACCATCGTCATGGAACTTCTGCATCTGTGTAAGATAGACGTGTTTAAGTTTATCGTTTTCATGGGAACCTTCGCCTTGGCTATGGCATTCGCAGGTAACGACCTTGTCAACTTCATCGGTGTACCCCTTGCAGGACTCGATTCATACAATGATTTTATTGCCAATGGTAATGGTGATGCCAACGGTTTCCTGATGAAATCCTTAGCTGAAAGTGCTAAGACGCCACCTTCATATCTTTTAGCAGCTGGACTTGTGATGATTGTGGCTATGGTGACGTCTAAAAAGGCACAGAACGTAGTAAAGACGAGTGTCGATCTGAGCCGACAGGATGAAGGAGATGAGATGTTCGGAAGCAGTAAGGCAGCCAGATCTATAGTACGTTTCACCAAGGATACGAGCAGTTTTATTACCCGTATTATTCCTCCTTGTTTCTTCGCTTGGCTCGACAAACGGTTCAAAAAAGATGAGGCTATACTTGCCAACGGAGCGGCCTTCGATATGGTTAGGGCAGCCGTCAACCTCGTACTTTCATCTATGTTAATAACGATAGGTACCAACTATAAGTTACCACTGTCTACCACATACGTCACCTTCATGGTTGCCATGGGTACCTCCCTTGCCGATAGGGCATGGAGTCGTGAGTCGGCGGTCTTCAGGGTTACGGGTGTGTTGTCTGTCATCGGTGGATGGTTCGTCACTGCAGGTGTGGCTTTCGCTGTAAGTGCTATTGTATGTGGATTCATGCATTACGGTGGTTTCCTGATAATGTTGGCCTTCATGGCACTCGATATATACCTGCTCGTTCATAGCAACATGAAATATCAAAAGAAGGCAAAAGACGAGAACAAACCAACCAGTTTCACTATTATGATGCGTTCAAAAGATCCTGATATCGTTTGGGATCTGCTTTCCAAGAGCGTAAACAGGACACAGTCTTTTATGACAAGGTTTGCATTGGAACAGTTCAACAGCATCATCGACGGACTGTATAACAGTAACCTAAAACTGTTGAGACGTGCCGACCGTGAACTGAACGAGGAACGTAAGATACTGAAGAAATACAGAAGAAGAGAGCTGTTAGGCCTTAGAAGATGTCCTCCTACTATCGCCATCGAAAGAAATACATGGTTCCATCTTGGTGCCAACAGTGATCAACAGTTTGTCTACTGTCTCAAACGTATGTTGGAACCGATCATCGAACATGTAGATAATAACTTTACACCGATGTCTGAGACGTACAAGAACGAGTTCAATCCCATCCGCCAACATGTAGAGAGTCTGATGAAAGACTGTGAGAGAATGATAAGTACCACGGCTTTCGTAAGATACGACGAGGTTCTCGAAGAAGCTGACAACATAAAGGATGAGCTGTCGAAAGTAAGGAAGACACATATAGACAGGATGCAGAACGGTAATGAAAACCTGCAGACCTCCCTACTCTACCTCAATACGATACAAGAGACACAGGAGTTCCTGAGCATAATGAGACATCAGTTACGAGCAGCTAAGAAATTCTTAGAGTAAAATCAAACTGCAGTCCTCCTGTGGGTACATTGGTAGCCTTGATGCTGCCGCCATGCAGGAGGACTGCATTTTTTACGATAGCAAGTCCCAGACCTGTACCGCCCATCTTACGACTCCTGCCTTTATCTACCCGATAAAAACGTTCAAAGATACGTTCCAAATGAACAGGATCAACCCCCACTCCGTTATCCTTGAAGATAAAATGCCAATAATCCTGCTCCTTATTGACAGACAAAGAAATGGTTTTACCTACACCAGCATACAGAATGGCATTATCCGTAAGATTTCTGAAGATACTGTATAACATAGATGCGTTTCCCATAACGTTGATATTTTCATCTATGTTATTCACAAACGTCATCTCTTTCTTGCTTACGTCCAAGGCCGTCTCTTTTATCACATTATCCACAATCTGGTTGATATTCACCTCGACAAACTGCTTTTCTTCAGGAGCATCGTCAAGACGGTTTAATATTGATATATCCTGCAATAACGATGTAAGACGAAGAGTTTGGGCATAACAACGGTCTATAAACTGCCGTTTTGTCTCATTATCTATCGACGGATTATCGATAATAGTTTCAAGATATCCTTTTATACTTGCCACCGGTGTTTTCAGTTCGTGAGCTATATTCTGCGTCAACTGCCGTTTCAGTACCGTCTGTTCTTGTTTTGTCTTCTGCAACTGTTTATATAGTGTAACTATCTTCTCAGCTATTTCGCCCAATTCATCATCAGAGAAGGCTACCAACTCCTCCGTTTCAAGCGATTCATTGTTACGAGCTTTCTGTGCAAACAACTGGAGCTTATACACGTTATTACCCAATCTTCTTACAAATCGATATAAGATAATTGTAAGGATAAGCATTATTATCATAGTGAACCAGAGGTAATGTTTGTCTGATTTAAGAGATTTTGCCAGTTCACTGTCGTATGGCAAGGCACTACGGATAACAATTTCCTTATTAGGAAAGTACGTAGCGCTGTAGAAATAGTCCTTATTCAGCGTGCTACTCAGTCGGTTTATGTCATATCCACTACCCGATTTCAGTGCGTCTGCTACCTCTTTTCTGTTTTTGTGAGAAGCCAGTTTACTGTAGTCATGAGTCATATTATCAAACACCACATCACCATTGTCTTTGATAATCGTTACTCGAAGATTCGGTAGATGATGTTCCGCCACATAACCGCTCAGTACGCTGTCGTTCAACGTTTGTCCATCCGCAAGAGATTCCGACATACGTTCGTTGTAATCCTGCAGTTTTGTGTTTAGCAGTTCAATCTTAAATTTCTTCTCTCTATACTGCTGATATATAACAAACGAGGCAGCAAGCATCAGAAAGACGATTATTATGCTCGCAAACAGTCGCTTACCTATCCTTGTATTGTTCATGCGTCGAAATAATATCCAAAACCCAACCGTGTGACAATTCTCTTAGAGTATTCGCCTATTTTCTTACGGATACGTGTGATGTTAACATCCACCGTTCTGTCCAACACATACACATCCTTTGACCAGATGCGGTCTATCAACTCCTGACGAGAAAATACTCGTCCAGGTTCTTTCAAGAGCATGTATAACAGTTCAAATTCCGTTTTCGTCATCGGAACATCTACCCCATCAATGCTCACACTCTTCCTACCGATGTTTATCACCAGTCCCTCATATCTTATCACCTCTTCGTCAGTATCACCATTTTGTGCTGCAGTACGACGAAGTACAGCTTTAACTCTCAGAAGTAATTCCCTTATAGAAAACGGTTTAGCGATATAATCATCGGCACCAAGATTAAATCCTGTAACAGTATCATTTTCCGTATCGCGGGCAGTCAGGAATATTATAGGGATATGAGAAGTGCTATCATTCTCCTTAAGTTTCTTAGCCAAGGCGAAACCCGACATGCCATCCATCATAACGTCTAACAGAAACAGGTCATAACCAGCCATACCCATCTCAAGAGCCTCTTCAGCAGAATTAGCCGTCATCGCCTCGTAACCCTCTATCTCTAAGTTAAAACGAAGAATCTCACATAAATCCTGTTCATCGTCGACAACCAATATCCTGTATTTCTTCTCCATAACAATAAACTTTGCACGCAAAGTTAGTTATAAAAGTCGACAATTATGTTACAAACGTGTTAAATAATTGATAGTTGATAGTTGAATGTCTATAATATTCATGGATTAGGCAACAAATTCGTCGAAAGAAAGAGAGGTGTTCGTCTAAAATTACATTGCAGGTAAACATATACGCATTACATTTGCAACGTGAATCTTAATTTTATCGATTATGAAAAGGTTTGTTTTGTTTTTGTTATGTTCAGTGATGGTTTCCTTGGTAAATGCAGGAAACAGTATGAAATGTCGTGGTATTGTGTATGATGTAGGACTGCAGTTTAGTCCTGGTTTCTACTCTGTTGATACTTTTAATGAGGACCAGGTAAGGTATGACTTTAGTATTATCTCAAATGTTCTTGGAGTGAACACCATTCGTATAGAGGGTGAAAATATCAGTAGGCTTGTAGCTGCATCCAAGATAGCCAGAGAATACGGTTTACGAGTATTTTTTAACCCATGGTTAATGGGAGCAGACGAAAATGAAACTGTTGACTATATGGGAAGAGCTGCAAAGGCTGCTGAAGAATTACGAGAAGAAGGTGTAAATCTCGTCTTTGTAGCTGGTTGCGAGTATTCTCTCTTTAGCGATGGAATTTTTGAAGGTAAGACGGTCAATGATAGAATATGTTCTATGATTGCTATGGCGAAAGAGAATGTAAACAACGGGAATAGCGTACAGATGCAAGAACGTATGACTAAACTAAATGGAGTACTCTCTAATATATGTAAGAAAGTACGTTCAAATTTTAATGGTCAGGTAACCTATTCTTCAGGTATCTGGGAACAAGTAAATTGGGATTTATTCGATATAGTCGGAGTAGATTTATATCGTGATACACAGGCAGACGAACAATATCTTAACCAACTGAAGTCTTATCAGGCATACAATAAACCCGTCTACGTTATGGAAGTTGGTTGCTGTGCATATAAAGGAGCTGCAGTGAGAGGCGGTGGTGGTTTTAGTATATTACAGGGTACCACTCCTGATGGTAAAGGTATATATGAGAATGGAATTGTTCCGGAAAGAAGTGAAAAAGAGCAAGCAGATTATATCCATGAGCAAATAAAACTAATCAGTTCTTCGGGTATAGAGGGAATGTTCGTGTATGTATTCTCTTTCCCTTGCGCGCCATACCGTAAGAACGGCTTTGATAACGACATGACATCATATAGTATTGTTAAGACTCTTCCCCAATCTCCAGCTCGTTCTCGTCTTCTGATACCTTGGACACCCAAGGAAGCTTTTTATACCATTGCTATGGATTACAGAAGTATGGAATAGAAAACATTAATGTAATAGTCTTGTTTCCGTCATGGGAGCAAGACTATTATTTGTTGTGAAAAAATCATTTTTGAAACATTTTGTCATTTCGTTGTACGTATTATGAAAAAATACTATATTTGCATCATGAAATGGATAAATAAGAAAGAGTTAAGCCGTTTGGTTTTACAACTTATCATTTGGTTGTTGGTATCTACACTGCCTGCTATTTTTACGTATGTGATTACCAACGATCTCTCTAAATCAAAAATGATTTTCAACAGCGAGTGGCACTTGATACGTAATTACTGTATAATATATATTGTCAACTACTGTTTCTTTGTTCCTTATTTCCTTTTCAATAAGAATAAACTTGGATTTGCTATCGGCAATATAATATTAATAATCCTTTTGAATTTAGGCTTCTTTGAATGGAAGATCAATGTACAAGGTCTAAAAGGACAGGCTTTTTATGATTATATGGGAGGTGTATTGCTTTATGCATTCCTGTTGATTGTATCAATTTTTGCAGCTGTTGTAATGAGACGTTATTATAGGTCTTCTGACATCGCAAAAACACTAATGGAGGAGAAACAGAAAAACGTGGAAGCAGAACTGACATGGCTTAAATCTCAGCTTAATCCACATTTTTTCTTTAACACATTGAATAACATATCAGGATTGGTAAAGATTGATGCAGATAAGGCCCAGGATAGTATAGCACAACTTAGTGATCTTATGAGGTATGCCGTATATGAGACAAACAAGCAGTTTGTTCCTATAAAGGAGGAAATAGAGTTTATGGCCAATTATGTTGAGCTAATGCGTCTTCGTTTAAATGAGAGAACGAAGATTGTTACAACGTTTAATGTAAACCGAAATATCAACGTAGCTCCCCTACTCTTTATCTCACTCATAGAAAATGCATTCAAGCACGGTATAAGTAGTAACAAAGACTCTTATGTCGGGATAGAACTATTAAGTGATGAAGAGGGTATTTATTTTCGTTGCGACAATACCAATTATCCGAAAGACGACAAAAACAGAAGCGGATCAGGAATCGGTATAAATAATATGCTACGACGTCTTGAGATTCTTTATCCTGACTCATACGAATATAATCATTCAGTACAAACTGCAAAATATAATGGCATTGATATCTATCATGCTGAAATAATATTACATATATGACTGATAATAAAATAACATGTGCTATCGTTGATGACGAACCTATTTCTATACAAATCCTAAAGGATTTTGTAGAAAGGACTTCTTTTCTATCTCTTTCTTACTCATTTAGCGATAGTGTTGAGGCTATCTCTATGCTATGTAAGAACCCGGTAGATCTTGTTTTCCTTGATATACAGATGCCAGACCTTGACGGTATGGAACTTTCACACATGCTACCTCCTACTACTCGCATAATTTTTACTACGGCATTTAAGGAATACGCTTTTGATAGTTATGAAGTTTCCGCTATTGATTTTCTACTGAAACCAATACGATACGCAAAATTTTTAGCTGCCGCAGAAAAAGCAAAATTATGGTATGACATGCAAAGAGCAAAAATTCCAACGGATAAGGAGAATATAAAGAAGGATTCTTTGTTTATACGAGTTGACGGTAGCCTACACCAAATTGCCTTTGCCGACATCGTTTATGTAGAAGGCTTAAAAGACTATGTGAAGTTTTATATAGACAAAGAAAGACGTCCGTTGATAAGTCATTTGACTATGAAATATTGTGAGGAAATACTGCCTCCATCACAGTTCATGCGAATCAATAGATCTTATATCGTGTCCTTAAACAAGATAAAGAAAGTAGATCGTAATAACTGTATATATATTGGTGATGAAATAATACATGTGACAGATTCCTATTTGGAAGACTTCAACGAATATATTGATGAACATCTTAAAGGAAAATAACATAAAAGTCAACGAACTACTTTTTTCTGAGATAATATATGGATATAACTACCAATGCCAACGCTTCTGACACAGGTACAGCTAACCATAAGCCGTCGTTTCCTACGAGTGCAGGCAGGAGGAGAAAACACGGTAGAATGAAAATATAGCCACGCAGTAACATAAAAAACGTAGCCATACGAGCTTTCTCCAAGCTTTGCAGATACCCGATAAGTACCACGTTTAACGTAAACAGAACAAAGCTCATCGAAAAGATCGGTAAACCGTGCATGCCGATAACCAATGGTCCTTGTTGATTTCCCAAGAATAGCTGTAGTATCGTAGGACTAAGCATTGCTACCGCTAATGTTATGACAAGACCGCAACAAATGGCCAAAGACATGGAGAAACGAAATGTCTTACGGACTCTAGCGGTATCGCCAAGACCGTGATTATAGCTTATTATGGGCAACTGTGACTGTGCTATAGCATTACCAAACATAAAGACCAAAGGGAAAAGGTAGCAGGCAACGGAGAAAGCAGCCACACCATCCTCATGAAGACGGTTCATAAACATAAAGTTGCCTACTATCATCATACAC